>Ga0070693_100001174_pt1 | contig 11778 bp, 9 predicted proteins | sample KBSK1103metaG_FD_65472 | JGI IMG/M metagenome (GOLD analysis project Ga0070693, IMG submission 65472) | Corn, switchgrass and miscanthus rhizosphere microbial communities from Kellogg Biological Station, Michigan, USA - KBS K1-10-3 metaG | ecosystem: Host-associated > Plants > Roots >...
GCGACTGAAATGATCAAGAAAAGCAAAGAAGCCTTCGCCCTTTACAAAGCGATGGATTTGAAAGAGGGGATGGCTGCGTCTCGTTTTGCTTGCGGCGGGGCTTACTACTTCCTGGGCCAAAATCGTGAAGCCTTGAGCGCTTTCCTGGAGGCTTCGGATTACTTAAAAGGATCGTGGCTCGACTCAATGCTGGGTCCGGTTCTGGAAGCCAGCATTGGCGAGGTGTATTGGTTTCTCGGCGAAACCGCCAAGGCGCTCGAAAGGCTAGAGCGGGCTCTTCCACTGATTCGGAACCAGAACAATCCCTCAATTCTGGCGCAGACTCTCAAAGCGCTTGGTGAGATTCATGTGGCGGCTGGTAGGAAACAAAAGGCTCTTGTGTATCTGAAGGAGGCCGCCGCTCTTTATCGGGAACTCAACAACTGGCAACTCGAGATCCTGGAATTGGTGCTGATCAGCGCGCTTGACTCCTCGCTTGGATTGTCGACGGAGGCTTTCGAAACCGCGCGCGTTGCGATTGAGCGGGCGAAGGAGAATGGCGATGCGGTGTGGGAGGCCCAGGGCCATCTCGGCATGGGAGCCGCATACGCTGCTGTAGGAAATAGTGGTGCTGCCCTTACCGAGTACAATGTGGCCCTGCAGGCGTTCGTGGCGCACCACAACCAAGATGACGCATCGCTGGAAGCGATGACTTTGAACAATCTCGGTTTGCTCTACGTCGCCCGTAGCGAATTCGACCCGGCGCTTGACTACTTTACCAGATCATTGAAGATGTCTCGGTCCAACCACGACCGAACGTCGGTTGGCTACGCTTTGAATAATATCGGGAGCATCTACTACCGTCGCGGCGAACCGCTCAAGGCATTGAGACACTTCGAGGATGCGCTCGATATCGCTCATCGCATTTCCGACAAACGCTTAAAGGCGACCGTTCTCACTAACATGGCGGATGCGTATTTTTTAATAAACCGCCGCGAGTACGCGGTGAGGGTGCTTAGGGAGAACGCCGAGATCTTTAAGCAAATCGAGGAGCCAGTCCACGAATCCGAAGCGCTAATCAGCCTTGCCGATGCGTACGCCACAATGGGCCGATTTCAGGAGGCGCTTGATGTGCTGAATCCATTGTTAGAGTCGCGCCGCTTAGCGGAAGACCCCAGCCGGCAAGGTTATATCCATAGAGAGTTGGGTGTCATTGTCAGTCTTGCGGGCGACAGCAGCAAAGCTGCGGCGCATTATGCCGAAGCGCTCTCAAAGCTGGAGGCAGCCGGAGATGAAGTGGGTCAGGTGGAGCTCTACGCCGTGATGGGGGCGCTGGCCGTTTCCCGCGCGGACTACCAGACGGCCGAGCAAATGTTGACCAGAGGCCTGGCCCGGGCCCGGAAAGCCGGATTGCGCCTTAACGAATCATTGATTTTGACAGTGCTCGCCTCCGTCAACGAGAAACAGGGACGCCCGTCGGACGCTGAAACCCTCTACGATCAAGCGATCGCCGTTGGCGAGTCCCTGAGGTCGTCCGCCCGTATCGAGGAACTCAAGTCTGGCGTGGGCGATATTTCAGCGCCGCTGATGTCTCCGGCGATTCTTCTCAAGATCAATCTCGGAAAAGGGCCCGATGCATTCGCGCTGACTGAAAAGGCGCGCGCTCGGACGTTTCTCGATCAGTTGAACACCGCCCACATCGATTTTCGAAATGGCGCCGATCCGGGACTTGTTGAACAGGAACAATCACTACGATTCGCAATGCAGGCGCTCGAGAAAAAATTGCGAGGAGAGCGCCGGAATAATCCCGCCTCGGAGGCGGCCGGCTCGATGGCCGCAAGCCTCAAGCAACAAGGAGAAGCTTATTCCTCCTTGCTCATCCGTTTGAAAGCCAGCAATCCCGATTACGCCGAGCTGGGCAGCTACTCTCCGGCTCCTTTAGTTGAAATCCAGCGGTTGCTCGGACCTCGGACTACTCTTGTTTCCTATTTCGTCACCGCTGAAAAGCTGCTCGTGTTCGTTGTGACCTCCGGCGGACTGCAGACCGTGCAGGTGCCAGTCAAAGAAGCTGAATTGCGAGCCGCAATCGATTGGTTTCGCGACTTCGCAAGTCTTCGAAACGCGAAATCGGAGAGTCTCAATCAACTACAGGCCTGGCTTATCGAGCCCGTTCGACAGTACATCAAAACTACTGACGTGATTATCGTGCCTCACGGCGTCCTGCATTATGTGCCATTCGCCGCATTAAGCAACGGACGCGAATTCTTCGGTGATACCCACTCGATCTCCTATCTTCCCAGCGCGTCCGTGTTGCAATCCCTTCGCCGCCGAGGCCACACGAATCACACGGGTGTACTGGCCCTGGCTCAATCGTTCGCCGACGGCCTTCCGGTATTGCGCTATGTAGACAAAGAGGCTGCAGGCATTGCGAATCTTTATCATCACAGCGAAGCCCGTTTGACCGGATCCGCGACCAAAGCAGCCTTCCTGAAAAGAGCCGGCGCCTCGGGGGTGGTTCACATAGCTGCGCACACAGAACTGAACGGCAATAGTCCTCTGTTCTCGCGCATCGCGCTCGCGCCGGACAAGGTTGATAGCGGCGCCATTGAAGTACGCGAGATCTACGGAATGGATTTGACCGGCACGAATCTGGTAGTCCTAAGCGCATGCCAGACTCAGTTGGGCGAGAGGAGTAAGGGAGATGATGTGGTCGGTCTGAACCGCGCTTTCATTTATGCGGGAGCATCGTCGGTAATCGCCAGTCTCTGGACCGTCGACGATGAAGCGACAAGTATTTTGATGAAGACTTTCTATGTAAATCTAAAGCGGGGCCTGAGCAAGGCGGCATCGCTTCAAGCGGCCCAGATCGCGACACGTAAGCGGTATCCGCATCCGTTTTACTGGGCGGCCTTCGTGCTTACTGGCGATCCCGGCGAAACCCAACGGGCTGCGCATCAACAACGCACATTGGCTCGCCGGCGGCGCTAGATGATCTCGATGGAAATGTCCGTCATATCGCCCCGGCGATACTCCCAGGGAACGGCTACATTCGCGGCAACCTCGGCTTCGGATATCCGCTCGAGGGTTATCTCAGCAATCAATGAATCGAGGCGGAATCGGAGCCGGGTGCCTTCGAGTGACATCTCACTCGAATAGAAATGAACAATCATATCGGCGTTCTTCTCGATCGTCGCGCGAGCCCGCACGCGGCGGTCATCGCTTTGCCAGGCCCACACTACTTCGCCCTCTTCGGCCACGCCTCTCACGGGTTTGAAATCGATTTGCCACTGCGCGGTCATTTGCCGCAGCGAACCTGCTAGCCATTCCAGTATTGGAATTCCCGTTGCCGCGTCCGGGGCCGAGGCGTCTGACGTCTTTAGCGGTGTACCCGCTTGTTTCATCAACCGGTCGACGAGAGCCATATCCTCGGCGGTAATCTGGCGGTTCGCCGATGCCGCGTGTTCTTCGCGCACCGTAAGCAGTAGCCTCTCACAAATAAAACACTGACTAAGGTGCGCGTTCGCGGTAGCCAGACGAACGGCATCGAGCTGGTGATCGTTGTAAGCGGTTATCTCATCTTCGGTCAAATGCACGAACTTGAGATTCCTCAATGCATTTTCCACGTCGTTTGTTGGCATGGTGCCCACGCTTTCATTTCAGGTCAGATACTTGCGAAGTTTCTTGATGGCCCGCTGGCGAATCTTGATGACATTACTTACCGTCAGATTGAACCGCCGGGCAATCTCCTCGTGCGACTGATCCTCCAGGTAGTAACAGGTTACAACCGATCGTTCTCGTTCGTTAAGCCGGGCGAGAGCATCGTGAATCAAAGCGGCTGTCTCTTGTTGCGGACGCTGAACACCATATGACGCTTGAGCCTCTTCGGCGTTACTCAGTTCTCCAGCGAAAGCGACGCCCATCGCATCGATGGCGTTGAATATTTGTTCGGGGGTCAGACTGGTTTCATCGGCGACCTCTTCGATCGTTGGATTGCGCTGCAGAATCCTCGTCAGTTGCGCGGCAACGCGTTTGATCTTCCCGCAAATCTCCTGCTGCCGGCGAGCGAGTTCACGAGTGAGATCCGAACTATCAAAAATAGCTCCGCGAATATATGGGCTGGCATATCGCTCAAACGGCACGTTCCTGTTCGGATCAAACTTCCGGACCGCATTGATCAATCCAATTACGCCATCCTGAATCAAATCCTCCTGACTTGTCCAGGTTGCCATCCTGGAGATCCGTCTCGCCCAGGCTTTGACCAAATACAGATAAGATAGGATCAATTCCCTGCAAGCGGCGTCGTCACCGCGGTTGCAGTTGTTCCACAGGATCGCGTCAACAGCATTCATAGCTTAATTCCCACCACAGGCATTTGACTCCTCATAAAACCAGAATTCGGCTCACGAAAAAAATCGTGCGGATGTCCTGACCGCCTCTCCTTTGACCCAGAGAGCAACTGAAGGCAGCTCAGGGCTGACTTCCAGATTAAGACCAAAAGGAGAATTGCGATGGTGAAAGTACAAAACTCAGGCAGAGGGCTTTTCGCGCGCTCCTGGATACTCGTGTTGCTCATGGTGCTAACGCTTACTCGTCTGCAACCTGCTGCGTTCGGAGACAGCGGATGCTTCGACAAATGCCAGGCGGCACTGGTGCAGTGTTTGGCTGCTGCTCAAGGCAACCAGACCGAGGAGGCAAGATGCCAGGACCAATACGACGCATGCGGGGAAGCGTGCCAGTTGTGAGCGGCATGGCCGCTTGCTCGTCTGGTGAGCCAAACCAATGGCGCCAGTTCATCCGTCAACAAGTCTAGGAGTTTGCGCGTATGGTGGCAATGCTACACCTGTCGCTTGATTCCTGGTTCAAAGTCCGTAGGAGGGCAAAATGAAAACGCTGATTTACACGCTCGTTCTTGGAGGCCTGATTTGCGGAGCAATGTTTTCGCCGATTTCCGGAAACGCAAAGAAAACCACTCCCCTGATATCGATCGCGGATGTGTTGCGCGCGCACACCGAGGCTCGCGACTACGCCGCGTTGTCGACGTGGCTCGCCGAGGGAGTGAAACTGACTTCTCTACCGGGAGGGCTGGAAAGCGATCTCGCCAGCTTCTTTGAGAGGAAGTTGAAAGTTGTTAGCGACGGGCGCTCGTTCAAGCGCTACAAGGCTGATCCCCTGGGATTGAGAGAACAGATCGATCTGTTCGATGGGCGATCGGCATTTCATACCGTCAAAGAGAATGGCCGGCAGGTGGAAGAAACCGCCCTCGCGGGATCGGAACTGGCTCCCGTTGAGTTCAGCATCAGGACATTCGGGCTTGTTCCCATACTGAGGGAACTCGCCGAGCCGACAACGAACGTGACTTATCTCGAAACAACACCTCGAAGGCAAGACAAATTCCTTGTGAGAGGGGCCATTGGCGATTGGACTGTCTACTGCGACCAGCAGCACACGATATGCCGCGTGGAGATTGGAGACAAGGTCATTGAGTATGCAGACTACAGGTCTGTCGACGGTGTCAGGCTGCCATTCTTTCAGCGGGTCTATCTCAACGGCCGTCTAGTCTATGAGATCATCTTCACCAAAATTGAGCTGGGACGGGTCCTGCCGGCGGGTTACTTCAAGCGCGAGTCTGCCTGATGAGCTTCTCCCGCCGAGTACTTGCCCCTCAGTCGCCTTGTGCCTCTGAGGGGCTTTATTTGGATCAAGAGTCGAAGCTGGATTAACCTCTCTCCCTGCGGCCTCGGCTTTGGTATGATTACGAACTCTATGATCTCGCAGACACCATTTTCGAGATTAATTGTAATTCGCGTAGCCGCGCTTGTGATGGTTGCGATGTGGTTAATGGCTGCCGGTCAGGTCGGGGTAGCGCAGGACGCTAAGGCTGGCCTGGCGACTGACGAGATTGAAAGGGCAGCGGAACAGTTTTTTCAGGAGGCGATAACTGAGTCGCAGATCGGTGACCCTAAGTCCGGACTTCGCCGGTTCGATGAAGCAGCGCGATTGTGGATGCAAGTTCGGCAGCCGGAAAAAGCGGCTCGCGCAGCCGTTCAACTGGGGGACTCTTTCAAACTCGGCAAGAGTTATTACGAAGCGCTGTCTTGTTTCAGGAAAGCTTTGGTCCTTAAGGAATCGGCTTCAATAAAGGCTATTGCTCTCAACTCAATTGGAAAGGTCTATGCCGAATTGTTTTTGCGCCCGCTCGCTACTCGCTATTTCGAAAAGGCGATAAAGGAGGCGCGGATAGCACGGGATTTGTCAACGCAGGCTGCCGCTTTGATTGGATTGGCCCGTGTTCATTATGAACTCGGAGAGATGAACCAGGCTTTGAGTGGTGTGTTGCGAGCGAGGACTTTGATTCCGTGGAAAGGCGATGATGAGGTAAGAGCCGACTCGCTACATTTGTCGGGCCAGATCGAACGAGAAAAAGGGCTAGCAAAACAGGCGCGGATGGATTTCGACCGCGCGCTTTCCGTCTACCTGCGAATACGTGATATTGACGGCGAGATTCGGGTGCTGTGCTCACAATCAAACCTGGACCTGACGTTGATGCAGAACGAGGCGGCACTGGCTGGTGCTGAGCACGCATTGAAACTGGCTGACAAGCGAGCGAAAGGCGCGCGAACGAATGCGGAGAAGTTGAAAGCGAGGGAGAGCCGAGGGCGCGCGTGGCTTGGCATCGCCCGCGCGGATCGCGCGTTGGGACGAATGAAACCGGCGATCGCGGCATTCGAAAATGCGATATTTCATCTCGAAGGAGAATACTGGTCAGCGCACATCTCTACCGAGTCGAGCGCAATAGCTTTTCGCGAAGAGAATCAGGCGCCATACCGGGAACTCGTTGACCTTCTGGTTGAGCAGGGACAAATCAAGGAGGCATATGAACGTGCGGAGAAGGCCAAGGCCCGGACTATCCTTGGAATGACCGCGGCTCGGCGGGAGCGAGGCCCGGACAAGACGGTTGAAAGAGATGCCAACGTTGACGAACTCTCGCGATCAATCTCCCGGCTACGTACTCAACTGGTCTTATCAGACAGCGAACACGAGCGCTCGAAACTTCAGCGCGAGATCAACGACAAAGAACTCGAGCTGGAGGAGGCACAACTACACGCCGAAATGGACCGGTCCAGAGAGCGGATGTCGTGGTTTAAGACTGCCGAGGTAAAAAAATTACAAGAGAGTATCAACAAGTCGAAGAGCACCATCATGGAGTTCTTTCTGGGAGAAAAGCGCTCGTTCGCGTGGCTTGTCTCGTCCAGCGGCGTTTCCATGGCGATTCTGCCCGGCAAGAGCGAGATTGAGAATTCGGTCACAGAGTATTTTGCGCTAATCAACACCGCGCCAAATTACCTTTACACCGAGAGGGATTTGCATAAAGCGACAGATCAAGCTGCCACTCTGTTTTCTAGTCTTCTTGGCGAGTTGGCCCAACGTATCGAGGTAAGTGGAAAGTTGGTAATAGTGCCGGACGGTGTGCTGCACTATCTGCCGTTCGAAGCGCTGATTCAGAACGGCCGCTACTTGCTGGAAGACCATGAGATAAGCTATCTCCCATCCGCAAGCATGCTGGGGCTGTGGCAGACCTCGCCGGAAGGGGCTGCGGAGCCGGACAGAATGGAGTTGCTCGCTTTTGGCGATCCAACTTTTGGTCCCGACCCGAAGCGATATTCGGGGAGAGCGGCTCAAAATCCGACGGGAGTTGTTGCCCGGCAACTGCGAGCGTCTCGAGGCTTCCACCTTGCGCAATTGCCGAGGACACGCGATGAGGTTGAATATATCTCGGGCCTCTTCCCTCATGGCCAAACACGCGTGTACCTCGGCCCAGACAGCACTGAAGACGCCCTCAAGGGCGAGTCGTTGCGACGGTATCGGCGCTTACATTTTGCTACGCACAGCTTAATCAACGAGTCGTCCCCGTCGCGATCGGCGGTGGTGCTCGCGATTGATAGCGACCCTGCGCAAGATGGCTTGTTAGAGGTGAGGGAGATTTCTGAATTGGACCTGGATTGTGATCTTGTGGTGCTGAGCGCCTGTCAGACTGCCCGCGGCCAATTGCTATCGGGAGAGGGAGTTGTCGGGCTGACGCGCGCATTTCTTTATGCCGGCGCTCGGTCGGTTGTTGTGAGCCTGTGGAGCGTGACTGATATTTCGACCGGGCAATTGATGAAACGATTCTATTGCGGTTTGGCGGACAATCTCGGAACTGCGGCCGCTCTCCGCGCGGCGAAACTGAAAATGTTGCGCGCCGCGGAGACACGCCATCCTTATTATTGGTCCCCTTTTGTTGCGATCGGAAAACCGTAACCACATGGATTGCGGCACAGAGTACATCGTGTTGCTTTGGCTCAGCGGAGAAAGCATCTGGTGAAAGTAGTCAATGGCAATAGCGGAACGGCATTGGCTGATCTCGTCAGTCGCGTCATCGCCGGCGACTCAACCGCCGAAGATGAAATCATTTCTCGTTACCAGCGTGGCGTTTCAATAATTATCGACCGAATCGTCAGAAGCCAAACTGATTCCGAAGATGTATCCCAACAGGCTTTCAAAATAATCATCGAGAAACTCAGGCACGGAGATATTCGCGATCCCGAAAGACTATCAGGCTTCGTCTGCAGCGTTGCGCGAAACGCGGCCATCGATTTTGTCCGCCGCGAGAGAAATTCAAGAAGTCTGGAAGAGGTGGGGGAGGCCGAACACATCCCCGATCCCGCGCCGAGCCAGCTTGACCTGCTATTGAGCGAGGAAAAAGCGAGCGCTGTGCGTCGAGTCATCGGCGAATTGAAGATGGCACGCGACAGGGAATTGCTGTTCCGGTATTTTATCGCGGAGCAGGACAAGGAAAGAATTTGCGCTGAGTTGAAACTTACAAGCGCTCAGTTCAATAACGTAATCTTCCGCGCAATCGCAAGATTCAAGGAGCTTTATTTTCGGCGTATCGGTCAATAAGGCGGTGGATCAATTTGAGAGGATTGTCTTGCGAGATGCGATAGGAGTGGAGTGGGCGACACCTCTTAGTTAGACAGCACAAAGCTTATGGATCACAAGCAAATTGAACAATCCGACCTTATCGACCGATACGTGATGGGACAACTATCGGTGGATGAGCAAGAGCAGTTCGAAGAGCATTTCGTCGATTGTGCAGTGTGCGTTGATCGCCTGACGACTACGAAAGACCTGATCCAGGGTCTGCGTCACGTTGCGAGCCATCAAGCCGCCGAACGCGGGGCTTATCTGCCGGCGCCAATTCCGTGGTACTCGCGATACCGTCTCGCTCCTAAATGGTTAGCGCTCGCAAGCGGGTTCCTTGTACTCATTGCCTTGTCAGCCGCGGTAATAATGTTCGACCGAGTTCGGATTTCCAGCACGGAGGCTGATCAGGCGCGAAGCGAATCCGCCGAATGGCAACGCCGATATCAGGAGGAACGGGAATCAGCCGAACTAGCCGGCAAAAAGCATCAGGAAACTGAGGATGAGTTAGGCGGACGGCTAGCGAAGCTACAGAAGGAACTCGACAACAACCGCAAGCCAACGCCCGGCGAGTTGCCTCCCGGTTCTGGTGGACGAGCTATCAGTCCACAAGCTAACGTGCCGATCATCGTTTTGAATTCAACGCGTGGTATTGATCCGCGATCGGTTGCGAACGCTGTACGATTGCCGCGCTCCCCTACCAGTTTTGTGATTTCGTTGGCGCTCGAGGGAGAAACGAAGCATCGGGATTACCGCCTTATTCTTTTGGATGACCGCGGCGAGGTGATCTGGCAAGGCGGAGGTTTCCGGCGCAACGCTTCCAACTCGCTCACCGTCGGGCTGAATTCGAGTTTATTTCGCCCAGGTTACTATAGTTTGAGGGTTGAGGGAGTCGGCGCGGGAACTGCCCGGAGCATCATTGGCGAATACTATTTTCATGTGACCAAGGATTTGTGACCTTCCGACTCGCGTATCAGCAACAGGACATCTCTATAGACTTTGTCGTTCAAGCTTCATTGATTATGGCTCGACAACAGGCGTGGCTCCATGGCTGGGGTACCCGTGGGTCGCAACGGAATTGCTCCAACTTCATGAGCATTGCGCGATGCGTAGCTGCTACCTCCGGCCATAGAGCCGCGTCTGTTGTCGATCGCCTGCTGCCTTAAGGCCCCTCTACAATGAGCGCGCTGCAATCATTCGAAAGCTTGCAGTCGCGTCCGCGCGTTGCTATCAAGCGTTGCGTACTTCGCTCATCTAGGTTCTGAGAGCACCTAGGCCCTCATGTACTAATGTCGGTGTTACTCGAGATATTTCGCACCAAATTACTTTTTTTTTCGCAACCGCTCGAGGAGCGTTCAAGGTGAGACATTATTCGACCTATTCCGTCGATAATTGTTGCCTTGTAGCAACGATACCGTGCGCAATGAGACCCGGAACGGTGCCGTCGAGGTGCTCAATTCAAAACGTAGATCTAATCCAAGTGATCGGACGGTTGGCTGAAGTGGGACCCGAACAACCGCTAACCTTTAAGGTTTCCCTGTAGCCTTCTTGATCTGCTTCTTCATTTCGCGCTGGGCGTCTTCAATAACTTTTTCTGAGTCTCTTAACAGTTTCTTTGTCTTCTCTTCCAGATCCGTTCCCTCGGGCCACGAGAAACCGGGCATGGGAGTTGACTCGGGATGCTCGCCTGTGTGAGCTTCGCAATTCTCGGTGGGTTGCGTGCCTTCGATGAAGTACTCGGTTCGGCGAGTCGGGCAGATGTCCGTAGCGAGCAGTCCACTCGTTGGATCGATTTCGACGCTGACTATGCCTTCCGGCGGGGCAGGGAAGCTCTCGCCGCCAAGCTCCGGCCTCAAGGCGAGCGCTGCTTTCATAAACGAAGTCCAGATCGGTAACGCCGACTTTGCCCCCTCGAGCCCAAGCTCGGAGTTGTCATCGAAACCCACCCACACCACGCAAACCATGTTCGGCGTGTATCCCGCGAACCAACCGTCTCGTGAAGTGCCCGTCTTGCCCGCGGCTGTCGCTGTGAATCCCATCGAACGAGCTCGCGCGGCGGTGCCTCGATTCAACACGTCTTGCATGATGTTGGTCATCAGCCAACTGACTTCGGGCCTGAGAGCCGGTTTTGTGTCCGGCTTTGTTTCTGTGAAGGTTACGCCATCCGCGTTGGTCACTCTCTTGATCGGGCGCGCGTCGGTGAGCTGGCCGCTGTTTGCGAACGCGGTATACGCCTGCGCCACTTGAAGCGGCGTCGCTTCGGCGGTTCCGAGCGCGAGAGCCGGAAAGGGTTGAGGCCGGGGGAGCCCGAGCTTTTCAGCCATGCGCGCGATCTTCGAATAGCCGGCCTTCTCGGCGATCCGAACCGTTACGACGTTGAGCGAATGGACCAGTCCTTCGCGAAGCGGGACGTCGCGGTTCGAATACGTCTTGCCGAAATTCTCTGGCGAATACGTCTGGCCTCGCCCATACAGAAAAGTCTCCGGCGCGTCCATGAATAATGATGCAGGCGTGAATTTCTCTTCGGCGTTGTCATCGTACGCGCTGTTCAACGCCGTCGCGTACACGATTGGCTTGAACACCGAGCCGGGTTGCCGATTCGCGTCAACCGCGCGATTGAGCTGGCTCAGACCATAATCGCGTCCGCCGACCATCGCGAGAATCTCTCCGGTCTTGGCGTTCAACGCAACGAGCCCGGCTTGGAGCGTTCCGGCGGGAATCGAATTCTTTTTTCGCTTGGCAAAGATCGGATCAAGCGTTGTCAGCGTGTCATTCACCGCTTTGTCGGCCGCTCGCTGAAGGTCCATATCGACGGTTGTGTAGACGCGATACGACTGG
>Ga0070693_100001186_pt1 | contig 11718 bp, 23 predicted proteins | sample KBSK1103metaG_FD_65472 | JGI IMG/M metagenome (GOLD analysis project Ga0070693, IMG submission 65472) | Corn, switchgrass and miscanthus rhizosphere microbial communities from Kellogg Biological Station, Michigan, USA - KBS K1-10-3 metaG | ecosystem: Host-associated > Plants > Roots >...
GAGATCGAGTCGACCGACAGTGGCGTCACGGTGCCGTTCTACGGCGGTGGACCTCCCGAGCGGGCTGTCTACCACCGCAAGTGCTTCCTCTCGGATCTAGGAATCCCCGATGAGTAAGCGCGACATTCCCACGAAGGGCGGTGGTGAGTACGACGCCCTGACCAATGCGCGCAAGTGGTACGCGTGGAAGCCCGGTCAGTTGCACCAGATCAAGGCGGGGTTCAACCGGCGCTCTCGTCGGGTGGCCAAGAAGAACCTCAAGGAGGACCGAGATGGCGGTCAGTGACAAGTGGCTGGATGAGGCCGAGCAATTCGCGACGGCGGAGTACCTGGCCCCGGACGCAATCATCTTTCTTCAGGCGCGGCTCAAGCGTCTGATTCGTGAGTACAAGATCCTCAGGGAGGAGAAGGTCCAGGCATTGACGGCCAACCTGGAGGCAATCAGTTCCGGACCACCCATCCCCTACGACCCAGAGACCGACGCACAACAAGTCAAGGAGAAGAAGTGACCAACCCTGAGTACACCCACATCGCCCTCGTGGTGGACCGTTCCGGGTCCATGACCACCATCAAGAAGGACATGGAGGGTGGCCTGCAGACCTTCCTGAAGGAGCAGGCCGAGCTGCCCGGCAAGTGCCTGGTGGACCTGACGATCTTCGACACCGTCATCGAGGAGGTCTACACCGGACGGCCGGTCAAGAGCGCCACGGTGGCCATCGAGCCGCGCGGTGGTACGGCGCTGCTGGACGCCATCGGCAAGGCCGTGGTCAGCCTGGGCGAGCGGCTGGCTCGGATGTCCGAGGACGACCGCCCGGAGGACGTCATCGTGGCGGTCATCACGGACGGTGAGGAGAACTCCTCCCGCGAGTGGACCTCGGTGACGATCAAGGACCTGGTCGAGCAGCAGCAGACCGAGTGGTCCTGGAAGTTCGTGTTCCTCGGAGCCAACATGGACGCCTTCTCGGTGGGCCACGGCATGGGCATGGCCAAGGGCATGTCGAGCACCTACGCCGCCAACGCTGCCGGTGTTCGCGTCGGTACCCAGTCGCTGGGCGAGTACACGACCAAGGTCCGCAAGGGGGACAAGGACGCCAAGCTCGTCGAGGACGACGAGGAGTCCGCATGAGGCATCGGGACGCGGTGACCGGTCGGTTCGTGCCCAAGTGGTACGCCGACCGGCACCCAGACACCACGGTCAGCGAGACCTCCAAGCCCGAGGAGATCGAAGAGCCCGAGGAGGCTGCAGAGTGACCACCGGCTACGAGGCGGGTTTCTACCGCGACGTCACCGAACTCAAGCGCCACGCAGATCGCATCGCCACTGCGCTGGAGACGATGGTCGCCATGTTCAAGGCCGAGTACGAGGCAGACCAGGAAGGCCTGGCTGACTACGAGGAGGCCCTGAACGACCCCACGGCGGCACCGACAACAAGGCTCTTTCCGTGAACCTCACTCACTACACCAACGAGCCGCTGGAGCTCGATCCCGACCGCACCTACGAGCAGTCCACGATGGCGATCAAGCCCCGTGGACTGTGGGTGTCGGTCGACGGTGAGTACGACTGGGTGTCGTGGTGCCTGAGCGAGGAGTTCAACACCACCTCTCTCGCGCACCGCACACCCATCTCGCTGGTCCCTGGGCACAACGTGCTGGTGCTCACTACCCCAGAGGAGCTGGACACCTTCACCAACAAGTACGGCGGGGAGATGACCAGGGAGTTCCTGTACATCGACTGGCCGCGTGTGGCCCAGGACTACGACGGGCTGATCATCACCCCGTACCAGTGGTCCAGGCGCTACGACCTGTCCTGGTACTACGGCTGGGACTGCGCCAGCGGGTGCATTTGGAACCTGACAGTGGTTCAGATCCCGTAGTTGCGTCATAGTTCGGCAGTGCCTCTCTCTCACTCTCACAAGGAGACCTCACGCATGGACATCGACATCATCCAGATCACCCTGGTTGCGGCCCGGGTGGCTTTGCACGTGGGGGTCCCAGCCGACAAGGCCGACGACGTGGAGCAGAAGCTCCTGGACGGCGGCCTGGCGGATGGGGTCACCCAGAACGAGACCGGCTGGGGAGGCGACGAGGAAGTCGTCCACCTGGTCATCGAGGTCTACGCGTTCTGCGTCGTCGACCTGGTGCAGTCCATGACCTTCCAGGAGCTGCTTCAGGGCGGCTCCATGGTGCCCAACGAGGACGGCAACGTCCTGCAGATCACAGACGGGTCGGACTGGAACGGCAAGCTCCTGGAGCTGCCTTCCGAGGCCATCACCGTCTGACCAAGGGTCCGCCGCTAGAAGTGCGGCGGATTTTCAACACTCACCACAAGGAGAGATGTGAAGACCAAGAGCATGCTCGCGGCCTTCGTCGCTGCCGTCTTCGGCACGATGATGTTCGCAGCACCGGCCATGGCGGGTGGCGACTACGGTCACCACAACCCGCCCCCCACCTGTACGCCGCACGCGGCGTACGACGAGACCGTCATCGACCACGAGGCGTACGTGATCCATCACGACGCAGTGACCCACGTCGAGACCGTGGTGGATCACGAGGCCTACGACGAGACGGTGATCGACACCGAGGCTGTCAACAAGTGGTACTCGTGGACCGGTGGCCCTTCGGACACCCACCCGGCCCCGCCTGCTGGTTCCTGGCAGGTCGACAACGGTAACCACAACGGATTCGACCAGAGCCCTGGTCTGCTCCAGCGTGACAAGGGCAACTCGGGCGAGAGCGACTGGTTCTACCACGTCGTGATCGCTGAGAAGTCGCACATCGTGCACCACGACGCCATCACCCACCCGGTGACTGTCGTGGACCACGAGGCCTATGACGAGACGGTTCCGGCCGTCACGCATGTCGTGCACCACGACGCTGTGGTGTGCCCCCCTCCGGGCGGTGACGAGCCTCGTCTGGTCGTCCCGGGCATGCCGGTGCTGAAGGACCTCTGCGGGATCGAGCACGACCACTACGGTCTGCTGGAGCCCACGGCGGACATCATCTACAGCAACGGGCCGAACAAGGTCATCATCGCCACGCTGGTCGCCGGGCAGAACATCGCCTGGGGCACCCTGCCGACCGGCTGGGTCGCCAACAGCAACACGACGGCGATCTTCGCCTTCAACGCGGCGCTGTTCACCAACGTGCCGTGCGTCCCGGACACCGAGATCGTTCCGATCCCGACCGTGTTCTCGACGCAGCCCAGCGCGCCGAACTGTGACGTGGACGGCGCACTGCCGGACTTCGGGAGCAACTTCCCGAACGTCACGTTCGCCATCACGCCCGCGTTCACCGGGCCTGGCGACTACACGGTGACGGTCACCCCCAAGACGGGCTTCGCCTTCAACCCGGCGAACCTGCCTGCAGGGTGGGCCTACAACGCCGCAACGGGTGCAGCATCTCGTGTGCTGACGGTGCTGCCCAAGCTCACGGGCAGCCAGTGCGACGAGGACCTGATCCCCGTCACGCCGGACGTCACCTACGAGACGTCCTGTGAGGACGGCTACCCGGTGGTGGACTTCGACGGGGTTCCCGTCGAGCACATCACCTACTCCTACGACGGCGAGCGGTACCTCACCGCGACGGCCGACGAGGGCTACATGATCGTGACTGACCCCAACGGTCTGTTCGCGATCAACGAGGACGGCACGGCAACGTTCGACGCCGAGTCTGTTCTCACCGGTGAGGAGTGCGACAACGAGCTGACCCCCACGGGCATCCCGTTCAGCGCTCCGACCCCTGCTCCCAGCTGCACCGCGCCTGCGACGTTCAACGCCGCTTCGCTCGGTGGCGTGTTCGACGCTGAGTCGGGCCGCTGGGACTTCCCGAACGTGTCTGTCGAGGTCGTCACCAGCGTCCCCGGTCAGGTCACGCTCAACGTGTTCGCCAACGAGGGCTTCGTGATCGACGCCTCGCTGGTGCCTGCTGGATGGTTCGTGGAGGCCGGTGGCGCTCGCGCTAGCCGGACCATCACCCTGGCTCCGGCCACGGGTACCCAGTCCACGAACCCCATGGCGGCGTGCTACACGGCTCCGTCCGTGACGCCGCCTGGGGGCACGCCCACCACGGTGACCACTGTGGTTCGTACGGTGCCCTCCACGGGTGCCGTGCTGGCGACGCAGCGCACGTTCTACTCGAACGGTGTGCTCGCCTCCACGGGTAGCAACGGCATCCTGGGCCTCGGTGCCCTGGCTGCTCTGCTCCTGGTCATCGGTGGCTCTGCCGCCACCGTGGCTGCACGTCGCAAGTAGCACGACCCCATGAGCGGGGGCTGGCCTTCGGGCTGGCCCCCGCTCTTCTTCTCTCAGGAGGGCAACACCATGGACGACACCGACATCCTCATCTACTGCGCGGCGGGCGGTCTGCTGTTCGCACTGCTGTTCATCGCGTGGGGGCTGTACCGCAACGCCACGCACCACAAGCTCGACAAGCAGCAGGAGGTCTTCAAGGAGGAGGACTTCATCGAGGTGGAGCGACCGGGCGAGGAGCCTCCGTCGCTGTTCACCAAGTACGACCCCGAGCAGCTGCGTCCGGACTCCCCGGTGGCTCCGGTCTTCCGGATCAGCGAGGACCCGCTGGACCGGCTGGAGTCCTGGGCGGCCGAGGCTGCCAAGCGCCCGGAGCGTGCCGAGCACGCGCCTACGGGCATGGACAACTACTACATGACCATCGACGCCGAGTACGGGCAGACCTGGAAGCACCCCTTCCTGCCGAAGATGAAGCCCACCCAGTGGGTGCGCATCGTGGCACCCAACGACCAGGAGGCGCGCAAGATCGCCTTCCACTTCAGCGGCGGCTACTACGCCACGCTGAAGTTCCAGCGCGAGTTCCTGGCCATCAAGCACCACTTCCCGGACGGCGAGTACGAGGCGCTGTCCTCGCTGGACTACTGGTCGTTCCAGGACCAGAACACCACTCTGTGATGCCCGAGGACCTCAACGACCAGGTCCTCAAGGAGTACGAGTGCGAGGGCTGTGGCCTGAAGGTGACGCTCACCGAGCGGGATGCCTTCGAGCAGGGCTGGGACTACCCGCCCTTCATGGGTGAGTGGGGGATGGTCTCCCCGCGCACCTGCGGGAACTGTGGGATCGACTGCACCGCCTACTGGTTCCTGGTCACCAAGGCGGGAGAGCCGGTTCCGCAGAAGCACCTGAACACCATCGAACGCATTCTCAAGGAGGTACCTCTGACATGACCGAAGAAGAGCTGGTCGCCAGCTACGAGGAGATCATGAACGACTACCAGCGGGACGACGAGTGGGACCTGCCCGCTGCGCTGTTCATCCGCTGGGACACCCCCGAGGACATCCCGGGCTGCATCATCGTGATCCCCACCGAGGACCCCAAGGAGTTCCTGGAGATGCTGGTCGCCGGGGAGCCGCTGATGGCCCAGGCGATCTTCCGGCAGATCGGTGACGTGCCCGAGGACACCCCCATCGCTGCCCTGGCCCTGATCAACGAGGGCTGGGGGCTTGACCCGGACAACGCCTCCAAGGAGGACATCCGAGCGGTGGAGGCAGGCACCCTGCGCATCTCCGACTCGCTCTACCGGATAGAGACCCGGCTGTGCTTCGTGGTCACCAAGGACAAGGGCGTCTACTTCGGCAGCCAGGACCGGGGCAAGGACTTCGCCTGGATCTCTCGCTCCGATGAGCCCGCTAGTGGTGCGGCAGGCGGCCTGTTGCCCTACCTGCTCTATCCGCTGGTCACCGGAGAGCCCTATGAGGAGCCCGAGGCCCTGCACAAGCACAAGCACAACCGCGAGCACCAGGACCTCAGGTACAGCCGTGGCAAGGAGGCGTAGCGGTCCACGGGGGTACGTGTTCTGGAACGCGTACACGAGTACCTGGTGTGGCTCCATCCAGGCACCGGGTCGCTACGAGATCTACCACCGCCTGACCTGGCGGGAGGCTTTCGACATCATCGACTACGAAGTGAGGAACACAGCATGAGCGCTCTGCAGGAAGAGCCGGAGGTCGCCCAGGAGGAGGCCACGGTCGAGTTCGTCGACCTGACGTCCAAGAAGCCCGCCCCGGCTGTGGCGGACACCTTCCGGTTCGACCTCCTGCTCGACGCGGAGAAGTTCGACGAGTCCAAGCTCTGCGCCGACATCCGCGAGGCGATGCTGGAGGCCAGCGGCGACCGCAACTGGTACGTCTCGGTCGACTACTCCGACGACAACAGCGTCCTGGACAAGTACGCCAACGGGGACATCCAGTCCCGCTGCATCATGGTCTGGAAGCCGGGCGGTGCTCCGCTGACCAGTTCCACCTCGCTGATGGTCCGGGAGGCGTGCCTGGCGGGCATCGCTCGTCAGCCCAAGCAGTCGATCTGGACCAACGGTGTGGGTGATCTGTTCGCAGACGCCAACCCGGAGGAGGAGGAGTACGAGCTGACCATGCTGCACAGCTCGGTGATGATCGACACCGGTGGTGCTGGGGACAAGGGCAGCGCCAAGAAGCTGACCTACCTGCGCTGGACGATCAACATGCCGAACGAGCCGGACCGGGTCGTCTGGGACAGCGTGCGTGACTGCATCAAGGTCGAGCTGGAGAAGATTGGTTGGAAGGTGCGCAGCACCGACTACCAGGGCTCCAGCCGGTTCGGCGGCTCCGTGTACCGCTGGCAGATCATGGTGGAGCGCAACGGGGACAAGGAAGCGCCCACCATCGAGACCATCACCAAGGTCTGGGAGGCCTGCCTGACCGGAGCGCACGAGTACCGCCTGCACAACGACCTGGCGGTGATCCTGCAGCACCAGGGGGTCGGATCGATGGAGATCGGGGACCAGAAGTGGGAGGTCATCGGTCCTCCGCCGATCCTGTTCGTGGGGACCTAGAAAGCCCCGAAAAGCACGTTTTGGCTTGTATTTAGCCTCAAAAACGTGCTAAAATAGAGTCAACAGGGACCCCTATGCCCGGAAGCGACCGTGAATGAACGGTGATCCGGGTGTAGGGGTCCTTGCTCGTTGCACCCGCAACGAGGTCCGAACGACATGTTGGAGGGCAACATGAAGAAGATCGCTACGCTGGTGGCCGCCGTCGCGCTGGCCACTACGCTCACCGCTTGCGGTGCAGACAACTCTGCAGACCACGACAAGTGCGTCACGGAGTTCAACACCTTGGCAGCGAAGATCGCTGTGGTGAACACGGGAGAGATCCCCGACCTGCAGTTCGACCCGGACATCCAGGCCATGATCAGTGACCAGTGCAGCGCAGCCGACAACGACGCTGCGGTCGCTTTCTCGACATGGATGACTGACATGTCGCACGATGCGGTCGGCTCCTGATGCCGAACCCGTACCGGTTCCCCTGCTGGCTCAGCGCAGTGATCACCATCCTGTTGACTGGGTTCCACATCGACGGCTGGTGGCTGTCGGCTCTGACCACTCTCACTCTGGTCGTCGTCGTCCTGGTGACTGACCACAACAACACCAAGAAGGAGAACGACCTTGCTGCAGAACACTGAGATCCCCACCGTCCGCGAGGACTTCGGTACCCGGCTGCAGGCGCTGGCCGCCTACATCGAGGCCCCGCAGACCTTCGAGGAGCCGTTGTTCTACGACGACGAGGTGGCCATCGTGAACACCCTGCTGGCCGGTGACGCGGACAGCGACGGTCTGGCTCAGCTCAAGGGCTTGGCCAAGGCCCGCACCGAGTCCCGCTCGGCAGCCTGGACGGAGGTCACCGTATGAACGACGAGCAGATCGCTGCCTGGTTGAAGGACAGCAAAGTCCAGCAGGACTACCAGGACAAGATCGATGCAGCCGACAAGGGCTGGGTCGAGGAGCACTACGGCCCCCAGGAAAACTGGCGGGCACCCGTCGACCAGAACGGTGATCTGGTTCAGTTCTGATGTAGCCAGTTGGCCCCCGTCGCTTCCACAGGACGGGGGCTTTCTGGGTTTCTCAGAGGAGACGCCCGAACACAACGAAGGAGAACGACATGAACCAGGTCATGGACACCGTGGTCGACGCGCTGGTTGCAGCAGTGACCCCGATCTTCCCAGCGACCATCAAGGAGGCCGAGACGCTCGCGGCCTTCGCCCACCCGTGCACGTACTGCGACGCGGGCGTGAACCAGCCCTGCCGCTTCAAGGAGGCCGAGGGCACCAAGCGGAACTTCACGGGCCGGATCAAGCTCACTGCGCACGCCGACCGTCGTGCACTGGGCACGGCGTCCTACGCGGCGTGGATCGCTGCGATGCAGGAGCACAAGTCATACAAGGCCTGATGTAGCTAGTTGGCCCGCACCGGTGAGAGGGGTGCGGGCCTTCTTGCTGTCTCAGGGCAGCACAACAAGGAGGTCAGTCATGAAGGACTTCGATGTCCGCTTGCCCACCACCGCGCTGGGCTGGTTCCAGTTCGTGCTGATCGCCCTGGTCGTGGCCATGGCGTTCACGCTGGGCCCATCTGCTGCCTACCAGGCAGTGATCGACGCCGCACCGTTCTACGCGGCGTAACGCAATTCCGCAGTCCCGTAGTTCCGCATCACCGCAGTTCCGCAGTGTCCTGCACGACAACGAATCGATTCTCACAAGGAGAACGCAGTGAACATCACCATCAGCATCCCTGTCCGGGCCATCGCCCAGACGGTCGCCAAGCCCTTCGTGGCTGTGGCGCACTTTGTCAGCACCGAGGCCGGGGCCGTCGCCGCGTTCCTCGCCGCTCGTGCTCGTGCCCTGGCCGCGTTCGCCGCCAGCGGTGCCACCTCCATCGCGCGGGGTGCTTCGGCAGTCGCCAGCCACATCGCCCCCACGGCGAAGACCATCGTCGCCGCCACCCGTGGCGGCATCGTCACGGCTGCTGCCGCGACCTGGACTGGCATCAAGGTCGGCACGATGTTCGCAGCGAACCTGGCTGGGAACCTGGTCAACGCGGTCATGGGACCGCTCGCTGCCTGGTGGGTCGGCAACACAGCCAACCTCATGGGCGTGACGTGGCTCGGCATCGGGCTGCACTGGTTCGCTGTGGTTGCTCTCGTGGGTGCCGTTGTCGTTGGCATCGCCGTGACGATTGATGCCACGCAGGCGTGGACGCGTCGCAAGGCTGCCATCCAGGCTCAGGCCGTTGCCGCGAGCGCCCCGTACCAGCACTCCGAGCCCGTTCCGGCTGACGCTCCGGACCCGGAGGGCAACGTCAGCCAGGGCATCCACCAGAACAACGACGAGCTCAACGACGAGGCTGAGGCTGCCGAAAAGGCGAACTTCGCGCTCCACGTGCAGGCCAGCCTGGACGCACTGGAGCCGGAGCACATCATGGTCGCCGCTGAGGCGATTGGCGCGGCCTTCTTCGACGGTCTCCCGATGGGTGACTCGGCGGACTACAAGGAGGCGCGTCGCCAGTTCCGTCTGTGGATGCAGACCAACAAGTCGCTGAACAGCCGAGTGCCGCAGGCTCTGCGTGGCTTCGACAAGGCGCGCGCTGCACGGCTGAGCCAGACGGTTCTCGTCAGCGTCTGATGTCAGGGCGGGGGTCCTTCGGGGCCCCCGCCTTCGTTCTGCCCGCACGCAACGAAACGAGAACAGCATGAGCGTGAACACTGACGGCCTGCAGATGGGCGAGCCGTTTCCTGAGAACAGCGACCTCAAGGTCTGGCTGGTCGTGCAGTACAAGGGCGTCGAGACGGTGCGTGAGTCCGCCACCCAGACGCCGGTGCGGCTCAACGACCTGCCCCAGGCGCTGGACGACTTCATGGCCTCGATGATCGAGGGTCTGCCTGACATCGTCGAGCAGGTGTCCGTCGACTACGCCCGGAGCCGGTCGTGAGGCTGCCCAAGCGACACGAGCCGCACGAGGACTTCGTCGCCCGTCTACGCAAGCAGTCGCAGGCCGAGGGTGAGGCCACGGCTGCACGACAGCGGGAGTTCGAGATGCTGGTTGACCCCCGCATCGCTCCCGACATTGACTCCCAGCCCGAGACCGGTCAGCCCTCCTGACGGTTTCTGGTTGGTCGTGGGAGTCGCAGTCCCCACGGAGAAAGCCACGGCACGAGTGGCAACTGCACCCCCTATCCCAGGAAGGGAGGTGAGAGATGGATGAGGTCAGAAGAAGCGTCCTGGATGTCCGGGTCGTGATCGAGACCCAGGGGTCCGAGGCCACCCACGAGCAAGCGCTCGTCTGGGCTGCGCAACGGATCAAGTCCGCGCACATGAACGCCCGCGCGGGTTCCTCTGTAGCTGTACGAGTCACCGGGCACGACGGCCGGGACTTCGGGTTCGCAGGGCACGGTGATCGGATGAGTCAGGTGTCGCGGGACATCATCGACGACTTCTTCGACGAAGCCGATCAGACGAACTCAACAGTGCAGACAACGTAGGGGAAGGAACCGCTATGGCGGATGTTGTTCGCATCGCGCTCGACCTGGTGGTCGACAGCGGAGACCCGACCAAGGTCTCTGAGGTGCTGTACGAGGCCGGTGAGGCGATCCTCGGATTCGCCGCTTCGGTGATCCTCAAGGAGGACGAGCGGACCGCCGAGATGGAGGTCAGGAAGGCGGCACGTGGTTCCCACGTGCACGACCCGGAGAGTGACGGTGGGCGCTGCAACCAGTGCGTCCGCTACGCGGGTCGTGAGCTGCTCGCCACCGTCCAGTCGTTCGACGGCTGATCTCGCAACAACAGCAAGGCCAATCAGTAAACCCATCTCTCGCAAGCAGAAGGGCAATACCAATGGCAGCAGGTAGCAACCTCCAGGACAAGAAGCACTTCCAGGAGGTCCGTGACCTCTTGGCGAGCTTCTCGTCGGAGAAGCCCGGCACCGGTACGGCGGTCGCGTACCACGTCGACCCGAAGAACAAGGTCTCCATCCCCGAGGACATGGCGACCTCCAAGGCCGCCGCCATCCTGGCGGAGGCCGCCGTCGCGGAGCAGGAGAAGCAGGACTTCGTCCGCACCTTCAAGTTCCGGCCGTGGGACGGCGCTGCGGCGCTGCACCGCGTGATGGAGAAGTACTTCGGCACGACCGGCCGGGGTATCCCGATCAAGTCCTTCTTCGGTGACATCCCGCCGAAGATGATCGAGATCGAGGTCGCCTTCGGTGAGTCGATCCAGGTTCCCTGGGGCGACATCGCCTTCGCCACCTTCGAGGGCGTCATCTCCCTCGGTGCGTCGTACGACGACGAGTACGGCGCGCTCTTCCAGATCACGATCAACTGCCCGAAGAAGTACTCGGCCGCTGTGTCGGGCTTCTTCAACCTGATGGAGCAGGAGCTGCACGAGTTCTCCATCTACAAGGGCCAGGCGATCCGGGGCACGGACAACCCCAAGTTCCTCCCGCTCACGGTCGACCCGAGCATCGTCTACAACCAGGACGTCTACGACAACCTGGACGTGGCGCTCTGGGGTGTCATCCGGCACACCGACCTGCTGGCGCAGGAGCACACCAACACGGCTCCGAAGGTGCTCCTGTGGGGCACCTACGGCACCGGCAAGTCGGAGACCGGCCGTCTGACGGCCAAGCAGGCGGTGGACAACGGCTGGACGTTCATCGCCCACGACCCGAAGCTCTCCTCCCTTGCGGAGCTGGAGAAGACGGTCCAGACGGCCAGGCTCCTCGCCCCGGCCGTGGTCTTCGTCGAGGACGTGGAGCGCTTCGCGGGTACCGACGCGAACGCCACCAGCCGGGTCCTCGACCTCTTCGACGGCATCTCGTCGAAGGGTCACGAGGTCATCCTGCTGACGACCTCGAACCACCCGCAGGACTTCAACAAGGGCATGCTGCG
>Ga0070693_100001192_pt1 | contig 11705 bp, 10 predicted proteins | sample KBSK1103metaG_FD_65472 | JGI IMG/M metagenome (GOLD analysis project Ga0070693, IMG submission 65472) | Corn, switchgrass and miscanthus rhizosphere microbial communities from Kellogg Biological Station, Michigan, USA - KBS K1-10-3 metaG | ecosystem: Host-associated > Plants > Roots >...
AATTTCGCGTTCCAGCAAGCGATGAATGCATCGTGAACGGCAATTCCGACGCGAGCGTACGCTTCGGCCGCGGCAGCCAGCGTGAGGCCGTCTTTTCGCGCGATCTGGCTTACGATTGCGATCCAGTGTCCCGGCGGCGTGCCGGTGGCGCCGGCGCCGTCGGACCAGTAGTCGGCGATAGTCTTTTGCGCAGCCGTGAGATTCAACCCCACGTTGTAAACTTCCAGCGCCTCCGCGTAGAGGTGCGAAGTGGTACTCGTCGAGAACGGCGGGGGACCAACCGGAGGACACTGCCCGCCCGAGGTCAAGACCATCGGCCGGAGTTGGCCCCAACACGGCTGCAGAGGATTCGCATTGAAGGCCGGCGGGGTCGCTTGCCAGACACCAGCCACCTGGGCCGGCACGTACGCACAGTTGTTCTTGCTGGAAAATCCGTCGGTGGCGGCCCACGCAAGAATCGCAGTCGCCACCGCCTGGCCGTGCGATACTGAGCGGTCGTATTGCCCAGGAACTTCCGCCTTGAATTGTAATCCGAGACTCTGCTCGAGGTTGTTAATCAGGTTCGAGGAGGCCGCGGAAATAGTCGGGTACAAGCCTCGGATCGTGTTCGCAAGCACTGTGTTTGCAACTGTCGGCCAGTGGGTCTTTCGAATCTTCTTTGGCTGAGGCACAGCCGTGAGACCGTTTAGTTGGCCAACCAGCGATCGGTTGTTATCCGTATCCGCAACGATCGATTCGTATAACGCGACAGCGGTTATGCCATAAATCCGCGACGCTTGGGGCGGCGGCGTCCTCTCAGCCTTCACCACATCGTACAGGAGTTCAAACCAGCTCGAAGCGACGGCGGATGAGAAATCGTCAGCCGGTTTCTTGTTCTCTTTTAGATCCGCCCATGTCCAGGAGTTCATAAGCAGAACTGCGATCGTTACGGCTACAGATGCTCTGGTTTTTCGCATCTCTTCTCCTTCTGGAAGTGAGAAAGGAATGGTGTCGGTGGTGGCAAGCGGATGACCGCCGGTGAAGCACGCGCCCAGGATGCTCACCCTTTGCCAGCCGACGGGACAAGTGTCCGATATGAAAGCGCCCAATCACCCGTGCGAGTGATCTCAGAAAAGATACCAGAAAGCCAGCAAAAAGGAGAACGCAAAATCCTCGACGAGTAGGTTTAGTTATCCAAGACTACGGTGCGCGAAGGCAGCTTGCCGGACTCTTGAAGGCAGGCTCTGTTCGAACGGCCAGATTATTACTTCGCCGCTTCTCGATAGACTCGCGGAGTGACTCCAGTCACCGATTTGAACATCTTCGTGAAGTGGCTCTGACTCTGATACCCAACCGCGGACGCGATCTCGCTTATGGGAAGCGCCGTCTCCGCCAACAGCTTTCGAGCGCGCTCCAATCTTATGTTCGCAAGATAGACATGAGGCGTCACTCCGGTGATCTGCTTGAACAGCCGCGCGAAATGGTATTCCGAAAGATATGCAGCCGAGGCGATCTCTTCGACCGCAAGCTCGCGGCTGAAATTGTCGTGCATGAACTCGATCGCCCTGCGCAGCCGACGGTCTACGAGCCCCGCGCGCGACAACTCGATCTGATCAGACTTGCGCACCGTCAAATGATTCCGCAAGAGATGAATCACAAGCTGCCGCACCTGGGCCTCAAGCATCGCCGAGCGCCCCAACTGTTCGCCGGAAATCTCAGTGGCGATCTCACGTGCAAGCCGGATAATAGCCTCGTCCGTCACAACACTCGCGCGAAAGACTATATTCGCAGTTCGCACGAGTCCTATCTCCGAAACCAATTCATTCACAAGCACCGCGCTCACTCCGATCGAAACAAACTCGACCTCAGACCCCGCCGCCGAGTGATCCTGTCCGACACCCGTCAACGCGACCTCGCCCGCCGACATTTCGAATTGCCCCTTGCCGATCGCGCCGGTCATGCGCCCCGCGAGCAAAGCACTCACTACGAAAACCGAATGAGAATGAGTTTCGAACTCGCAGTTCGAGGAAACAGTGTGCCGCACCGTGAACTGAGGACACGAAACGAACCGGTGCATTTCAACCGCCGAGGCGGGCGTCAGGAGCTCGTGACCCGTGTGTGACTGCGGCGTTTCAGCCTTTTCGATTATTGATTGGCCGCACATATCGTTCATCCGCGACCGCCCAGGCGCTTTCGAAATGTTTTCACGCGCCGGCGTGGCGGGCCCTCGAGCACTTCACGCAGGCGATTCGGGAAGTTTGTCATGATCGAATCGACTCCGCATGCCGTGACGCGACGCATCGCCAGTTTGCTGTTGACGGTCCAAACCGAAACCGCGATACCGCGCTCGTGCAATGCGTCAACCCTTCGTCTTGTCACCAGCCCGAAATGCAGCGCGACTTCATCGACGCGCGCATCTTCGGCGGCGCGAATAATCGACCGAGTCGAAACCAACCGCCGTCCGCTTGCTGCAAACGTAGCTGCAGTGCGTAGCCCGCCGTCGCTCTCCTTAGCGCGCCGAATGATCGCGTGGTCGAATGATAACAGAGTTACCGAGCGATGAAGCCGGCTTCGACGCACCAGCGACAGCACGCGATCAAGCAAAAGTTCCCGGCTCGCGACATTGCCTTTCAACTCGACGTAGATTCGCTCGAACACGGCCGATTCAAAGAAGGTGAGAGCATCTTCAAGAGTGGGAAGCGGCTCGCCCGCAAAACTCGAACCGGTAAGGCGGCGCGTCATCATGCGCCTGCGAGGCCGCCTTGCGAGCCGGCGCTCGAACCACGTGCCCGCATCCAAGCTCTGAAGTTCCTGCACAGTGCAGCGCGACACCGCGCCTCGCGAATTCGTGGTGCGATTCACGCGTTTATCGTGGATAACAATCGGGACGCCCTCGGCCGATAGATGAACATCTAACTCAACTCCATCGGCGCCAAGCCGGGTCGCAAGCCGAAATGCAGCGAGCGTGTTTTCAGGTGCGAGCCCCGAAGCCCCGCGATGCCCAATCACCAGCGGCCGGTTCAATCGAACTCCGGGCGTCGCATTCTCGAACAACGGCGTGAGCATATTCACGATATTTTGATGATAGAAGTCGTGGGGACTCGCGGCAACCTGACAGGCTGTCGAAATGCGTTACTTCGTTGAAGCGCCCCTGGCCGTCGCGGCTTTTTTCGCCTTCTGGCAATCGGCGCATACGCCAAACACGCGATGGCTGTGGTGAAGCGGCTTGAACCTATAGCGGCGGACAATCTCATCCTGCAAGCGTTCGATCTCTTCGCTGTAGAACTCGATCAACGCGCCGCAGGCTGTGCAGATCAAATGATCGTGATGAGTGTGCTTGTAATGGTGCTCATACAGCATCCGGCCGTCGTGGAATTCCAGCTCTCGAGCAAGACCGCACTCTTTCAATAGCTTCAACGTGCGATACACGGTTGTGAATCCGACGGTCGGATCCTTTGCCTTGATGATTGAATAGAGGTCCTCGCTCGAGACGTGGCCTTCGGTATCCAGAAACACATCGAGGATGAGATCGCGTTGAGTGGTTCGTTTCAAGCCCGCGGTCTTGAGGTGCTCGTAAAATACCTTGTGTTCTTCTCGTTCCATTGATGGCGGACCAACCTTGGACCCGATTATACACTGGCCGCACGCGCTAGCAAGACAGTAGACAGTTCAAGCGGTGTAATTGGACCCGCGATCAAATTCACCGCTGATTTCCGCCGCCTTCGGTACGCTGATGGCCGCTGATCTGCGAGAGTCCGCGAGCCGAACGGCCGCGCAGATCAGCGGTCCGGGTCTGACCTCGGCGTCGGTTCGAACAACTCCGGAAACTTCGCGCGCAGCTTCGGCGTGATTCGATATCCGCCGTCTTCAAAGGCTTCGCCAAACTCGTTGCGCTCGGCGCCTCCCTTACCGATGTGACAGATCGTACACTTGCCGCGAAGCTCGGCCTTCGAATACGGATCGTTGTTGTAGCGATCCATAAAGGCCGGCTTCGCGAGCGCGACAACCGCAGCCGCGGCTAGGTAAGCCATCGCGAAAATCAGCTTCGCTTTTTTGACCGTCGAGTTTGGAAACTTAAAACACATAGGCGATCGAGCCGGTGAACCCATTCTTTCCATAGTCCCGGTGCGGAAGCGGGCTCACGCCGAACAACGCCTCGCCGACTCCCGCAGGTACGTTCGGCACTTTGCCGAAAGTATTGTTGAACAGATAACCGAGCTTGAAGATCACCGTCGAAGAAGGCGCAAGGTTCAAGCCGACGGTGGTTCGCGAGCGATTCAAGTAGAAATCAGGAATCGTTCGGTCAAGTCGCACGACTTCATACCGAATGAGCGGCGCGATGTATCCGCCTTCGTCGAAGCGTTCACCAAATATCCGCGGGGAAAACTTCCGCGTTCCTTCAACGTAAAATCCGTCCTGGCCCGGCGTGCGTCCGGCAACAAACTGCGCCAGGGCGGAGATGCTTGCGGGATCATTCGGATCTACAACCGGTGGCGCCGGGCTCTTGCGAGGTATTCCGCCGACTATGTTCGAGCGCCCGTATTCACCGTTGATCGCGAGCTCTCCACGATGATAGGACGCGTCGAAAAACAATATCGTCGCCGATTGCCGAGGCTCACCCACGCTGTTGAATGTTCCGTTGTAGACTGAAGCGCCGATCTCCAAGCCGTTGATTGGCGAGAGTCCGATGCGGCCCGCTACTGCCTTGCGTCGATTCTGCGCCTGGAAAGCAAATTGCCCAGGCTCGGCGGCTGAAGCTTGCCCAAGCAATCGCGAGAACGGCGTCGGTTCATCATCATCGTTTGTGCCGCGAAGGCCGTTCATCACATTCGCCTCATACGTGAGCTTCATTCGATGAGGGAGCTTGAGCCTGCCGCGAATGCCGATGCCCGCGTCACGGTACGCCGTCGGAATAATGAACTGATTGATCAGCGGCCTGATCGTGGTCAGGTTCAAATACGAGTCGTGATAGGTGTTAAACCGCCCGATCGACGGCACGATGATGCCGCCACGAAACGCAAATTCAGGGCGCATCCGCCATTCGACGTAGGCCTGTTCGATGTCGATCTCGTGAGAACCGAACTCGTATTCGATCTCTGAATTGAAAACGATGTTCTGTTTTTCAGCGAGCACTGCGGCGATGCCCAAAACCAGCCGCGTGTTTTGAAACGTGGGAGTGCCGCCTCCGTCCGCCCGCTCGCTTATCGAAGACTGGCGAAACTGAAAATCACCGTAGCCGCCGATCGTGATGCGATCGTTACGCAAAAGATTCCCCGCGCCTGAGAGGTCACCGCCTTGCGCCTTCGAGGTCAAAGCCAATCTTGCATCCTCAGTGGCCGATGTTGATTGCGGCGCGCCTTTCAACGGAGTCTTTGGCGGACCTTGTTGACTCGCCGGATTCTCAGTTGCTGTAGTCTGCGCGCTGGAGTCTTTCGCGTTCGACACACGGTCCACGGCTGTTGTTTCAACCAGAGATTTCAGCCGGGCGATCTCAATTCGAAGCTGCTCGACTTCCGCGCGAAGCCGCTCGACGTCAGTTGATGAAGCATCGGGCGCTTTCTTGGCGCGCGCGTCATCGCGGTTCTGGGAATAGACCGCGCAATCAAAACCCAATAGCGAGACGACCAGCAACGCGGCAATTTGTTTGAGACTCGTAGCAACCCCCAATCGCTTATCGGCGACTCTTCGAGAAATAAAGCTGTGCCTTTCCATTATGCCCCTCCGTATTTTTCCAGCAGAATGACTATTTTGAAAATGACTTTCAAAGTCAGCGTGGCAGTATAAGCCGGCCACCGAGGTGTGTCAATAAAAAGTTGCCGTGGGTCTTAAAGGCGAGAGGGAATCTTCACCTGAGCAGTTGGCCCGCGATGATCAGCTTTTGAATCTCTGAAGTGCCCTCGTAGATTCTCAACGCTCGCACTTCGCGATAGAGGCGCTCGACGATCGAGCCGCGAACGACGCCAGTGCCGCCGTGAATCTGAACCGCAGCGTCGATTATTCGACCGGCTGTCTCGGTCGCGTACAGTTTTGCCATCGCTGCTTCGATCGTTACGCGGTCTGCGCCGCTGTCTTTCTTCCACGCCGCGCGATAGACCAGCAGCCTTGCAGCATCAAGCTCGGTTGCCATATCCGCAAGCTTGATTTGAGTCGATTGATACTCGCTAATCGGTTTGCCGAATTGGACTCGACGCTTTGCATAGCCGATCGCTTCATCAAGCGAGCGCCGTGCGAGTCCCGCGGCTGCGGCGCCGACAGTCGGGCGAAATGTGTCGAGCGTCGTCATCGCGATACGAAACCCCTGGCCTTCTTCGCCCAGCAGATTCGAAACCGGAATTCGGCAACTGTCGAAACGAATGCGCCCGATCGGATGAGGCGCAATCAACTCGATCTTTTCTTCAAAGGAAAAACCGGGGTTGTTCTTCTCGATCACAAATGCGGAAATGCCTTTGCTTCCTTTTTCCAGGTCGGTCTTTGCAAACACCGTGTAGAAATCCGCAAGACCCGCGTTGGAAATAAAAGTCTTCACGCCGTCGATGATGTACTCCGCGCCGTCGCGTCTGGCGGTAGTTTGAATCGCCGACACGTCGGACCCGGCTTCGGGTTCGGTTATCGCGAACGCCGCAATCGCCTCGCCGGATTTTACTCGAGGAAGAAGTTTGCGCTTGAGATCAATCGTTCCTCCAAGCGTCAGCGGAAAACTGCCGAGTCCCTGCATCGCGAACATCAGATCTGCCAGCGATGATTCGTACGAGAGCTGCTCGCGCACGACGCACAGCGCTCGCACGTCGAGTGAGTTGCCGCCTGTGTCAAAGGCGTCAGGCACTGTCCAGGCGAGGAAGCCTTCCCTCCCAAGCGTGGCGACCAGTCGGCGCGACTCGCTCTCTTCGTCCTCGCTCGAACCGGCATCGCGAACATGTTCGCGGGCGAATCGAGAGGCTTGCTCGGCGAGTACGCGATGATGTTCTTCCAGAAAGGGTGTGTTCAGCATGATTCTGTTTTGTCGTTGAAGTCTTTTATGGCTAATTCAATTTCCGCATGCGGCCAACCAAGTTCGGCGCCGATCACTGTTGCAACGCGCTTACAGCATGAACGGCCGTGATCGCTTGCAAGCAGCGTGATGCGAGTTCGCCGCGCGAGAACGTCTTCGACAGTTGCGGCCATTTCGTATCGAGCGGCGTAGACGACTTCGGCCTCGATATGCGGCAACCCTCGCACCAAAGTCTCCTTCATCTCTTTCGACTCGCGAGTGATATCGAGTACGACACGATAGTTGCCGCCGTAGGTGTTCATCAAGTGCTCGACTGTCGGCGCGCTTACATCGTACTGCGCCGCCGCTCGCGCCGGGTCGCTGTCGATCGATCCGCCGGCCAGACGAATTCGATTTGTCACGCTCGCATACAGAACGCTACGACGTCCGTTACGTTCGAATCGCTGAGAGATGAGGTCGACTACCCGCTCAGCCATTCGACGCCACGTCGTCAGTTTTCCGCCCGTGATCGTGATCAAACCCGATTCGGTTTCAAAAATCTCCTCTTTGCGCGAAAGCTCTTTTGTGGATCGTTTATGGCCGGCGCGGACCAGCGGTCTCAGGCCCGCGAACGTGCTGATCACATCTTCGCTCGAAAGCTTCGCCGCAGGAAAAGCGCGCGCCGCTGATTCCATGACTCGGTTAACTTCATCAGGTTGGACGATTGGTTCATCCAGATCACCCTCGTAGTCCGTGTCGGTTGTGCCGATTACCGTGCGGCCGTGCCACGGAATCACAAAAAGAAAACGCTGCTCGCCCAATGATGGGATCAGCACCGCAGTGTGGTTCCCTAACTTTTCCGCGGGCGTCACAGCGTGAATGCCTTTCGATGGCCGAAGCTTCGTTGGCGAACTGGCATCAGACAACCGCGACACTTCATCCGACCAGACGCCGCCTGCATTCACGACAACCCTCGCGCGCAATTCGAAATGACTCCGATTGAGAACATCTTCTATTTCAACGACGGACTGGTCAGCCTCATTCTTCCGAAGCCCCCGCGCGACGGCGTAGTTCGATATCACCGCTCCGTGAGTGGCCGCCGCTTTGATAACTTCGATCACCAATCGCGCATCGTCGGTCAGGCAATCGTAATACACGAACGCGCCTCGAAGCCCCGTGGCGTCAAGCGCCGGCGCAAGTTTGAGCGCGCCCTCACGAGACACCCATCGGTGCCGCGCGACATTCCGGCGGCCGGCCAGCAAATCGTAAAGCCATAGGCCCGCCCGAAGCTTCAACTTATTCGAACCCAGCGGAGACCTCTCCGCCGTTGAATAGATCGGGACAAGAAACTCCAAATGTCTACTGAGATGGGGCGCCATTCGCGACATGACCGCGCGTTCGCGAAGCGATTCACGCACAAGCCCGAAATGAAATTGCTTGAGGTAGCGCAACCCGCCGTGAATCAGCTTCGATGAGCGTGAGCTTGTCCCGCTTGCAAAATCTCGCTTCTCGATCAGCGCGACCGAGAGTCCTCGCGATGCGGCATCGAGCGCGACCCCGGCGCCTGTTATCCCCCCGCCGATAACCGCAACGTCAAACACTTCGCCGCGCATTCGGTCGAGATTTGCGGCTCGTGTTAGAAGCGATAACTCGTGCGGCTTGAGATTCCCGCTCATCGAATCCACTCTAGAGCAGCGCTCGCGCGCGAGCAACGGCGAGCCTTGCGGAGCTTGGCGTCTCTCGGCGAAACAAGGTACGATGCCGAGCGATATGGCAGGGCCTCTTGAAGGAATTCGAGTCATCGATTTTGGCCGCTTCATCGCCGGGCCTTATTGCGCGATGTTGCTGGCCGACTTCGGCGCCGATGTGATTCGAGTCGAGCGGCGCGAAGGCGGCGAGGACCGCAAGCTCGGTCCGGTCACCGAAGGCGGCGAGGGCGGGCTCTTCCTCAACTGCAATCGCAACAAACGCGGAATCACCCTCGACCTCGGCCAACCACAGGCATCCGATGTAATCACCCGGCTCATCCGCAGCGCCGACATCGTCGTAGCGAATCTTCCTTTGAACATTTTGAAGAAGCTGCGTCTCGATTACGATTCGCTGTGCGAGATTAAAGAAGACATCATTCTGGTGATGACTTCGGCGTTTGGTCCCGATGGTCCTTATGCCGATCGCGTAGGCTTCGACGGCGTCGCGCAAGCGATGAGCGGCGCGATGAGCCTGACAGGATTCCCCGGTCCGCCCGTTCGCTCGATCGTGTCGTGGGTGGATTATGGGACTGCGCTACACGGGGCGTTTGGCGCAATGGCGGCGCTGTATCATCGGCGCGAAACCGGACGCGGCCAGTTGATCGACGTTTCGCTGATTGCGACCGGAGTGACTTTCATGACTCCGCTTCTGGCCGAGCTCAAGACGATGGGGATTCGCCGCGAGCAATTGGGAAACACCGGCTACTACGCGGCTCCAAGCGACGCGTATCAGACCGGCGACGGCGGCTGGATCATCGTGCCCACAATTGGCGGGCCAATGTTCCGGCGTTGGGCGAAAACGATTGGAAGAGAAGACCTCATCGACGACCCAAGACTCTCGGATGACCTTTCACGCGGCAACAACTCATCAATCATCAACGAAGCGATGTCCCGATGGTGTTCTGAGCGCACGCGCGAGCAAGCGATCTCGGAGCTTGAGGCTGGCCGAGTCCCGTGCGGCCCTTGTTACAACTTGGACGAAGTGCTCGCGGATCCTCAGGTGAACGCGCGCGGCTTGCTTGAAGAAGTCGAGCATCCCGGCGCGACAAAACCTGTTCCAATCTCAAGCACGCCGGTGCGCCTGAGTGAGACTCCCGCCGTTTCAATTCGCCGCGCGCCGACGCTGGGTGAGCATACCGATGAGGTGCTCGGTGAACTCGGTTTCAACGTAAACGAGATCGCTGCCCTTCGAGCCGCAAAAGCCGTTTAACTTTTTTGTGACCTGTTAGCCCCGGCGTTCGTTCTAGCCACTGCAAACGCTTCTCGCTTCCCGGACGATTCACACTAAACAAATCGGAAAGGAGTCTCTATGAGAATGAGATTGTTGATGTCTGCCTTTCTGACCGTAATATTGGTGATGACCGCGGCGCCGGGCCGGCTCGCATCAGAACAAACGCGAATTGAAGCGAACACCTTCGAGCGATCGACTCTCACACACGAAACCTTCGCGATTGATTATGTGAAAAGCGCTGCCGAACCGAGAGTAGATATTCGAGCAAGCGATCACGAGTCTCTGAATCAACTTTCACTTCTATCGGCATTGTTTGAAGTTGGCGGCGTCTCCGCGAAGCCGTCGCTGATGCGATTTCCGCAGAACGGCCCGCAGGGGCCTCAAGGTCCGCCGGGCCCTCCCGGTCCCGAAGGCCCTCCCGGTCCTACAGGCGCGCAGGGCGCGCAGGGACCATCCGGTCCACAAGGACCGCCGGGCTCAGGTCAGCAGGGGCCCGCCGGTCCTCCCGGTCCTCAAGGTCCTCCAGGTCCTGGCGGACCTCAAGGACCGCCAGGCCCTGCAGGTCAGGACGCCACGATGCAGGGACCTCAAGGTCCACCCGGGCCTCCGGGCTACCAGGGACCCGCGGGGCCTCAAGGCGACCCCGGACCGATTGGACCTGAGGGCCCGATGGGTCCGCGCGGATTCAAGGGCGATGCCGGTCCGGAAGGGCCTCCGGGTCCGCGCGGTCCGAAAGGTGATCAGGGTGACAAAGGCGACATCGGCCCGCGAGGCTTGCCCGGACCGCCGGTCAATCTAAGGACGTTCGACAGCGGATTGTTTCCCGCCAGTCCGGGCAAGACCTATAGTTTTACTCACAACCTTGGAAGCACGGTACTGTTTGTGAGGATTTATTCCTGCGCAGACTCATCGGGCACCGAGCTCCAGGAGGTTCTGATCGACACATCGCGAGGCCGCACGGTTTCCTTGTGGAGCGGCGCGTTCGTTAAGAGCCTCACTGCGAATTCGATCATCATTCAGGTGGGAGGACTCGGTTTGAACAAGTCGATTTCCGCCAACCGGGCGAGCGGATTCCTCCGAGTCGTGGCGATTGCGCTTCCCTAGCGAAGCCTCGTGGTTACCCTCTGTGGCAAATTGAGTGCGGCGAGAGTTTGAAGAGCGGGAAAACCTCGCACGCCCGAGACTGTGTGAAGACTCCGAGGATGCCACGGGCTTGTCCCGTTGGAGGTTGACGTTGCCTGCCACATACGGCCGACTTGGGGGGCCAAGGATGCCACGGGCTTGCCCCTGGAGGTTTCACGCTCGCACCTAATCGCCGAATAGCCTTGCGGCCAAGCTAGCAGACACGTGAGTCTCCACGGGGCAAGCCCGTGGCATCTAGCCAGTCGCTTGCAAATCTTTGTAGCGGCCATCGTGAACCTCCAACGGAACAAGCCCGTGGGCATCCTCGGAGTCTTCACAGTCGCTGCTAGAGTCGATGCGCGAAAATCTGACGCGCACCCATTCGTTGAAACTCTGTTTGCAATCACGCGCGTGACTCGTTACCTTTGCTGCGCTCGAATCAAATCATCGGCGGAGGACTTATGCCACCGCGCATCATCAACGGTATCGAAGAACTCAAAACTCTCATCGGCCAGGAGGTCGCCGCGAGCGATTGGCTCGAAGTAACCCAGTCGCGCATCAGCGACTTCGCCGACGTCACCGAAGACCATCAGTGGATTCACATCGACGTCGATCGAGCTAAAACCGATTCGCCGTTTCATTCGACGATCGCTCACGG
>Ga0070693_100001193_pt1 | contig 11704 bp, 8 predicted proteins | sample KBSK1103metaG_FD_65472 | JGI IMG/M metagenome (GOLD analysis project Ga0070693, IMG submission 65472) | Corn, switchgrass and miscanthus rhizosphere microbial communities from Kellogg Biological Station, Michigan, USA - KBS K1-10-3 metaG | ecosystem: Host-associated > Plants > Roots >...
CGCGGCGTACACGCCGTCGTCGAAGCCGTACCAGCGCTCGCGGAAAAAGAAATGCCCGCTCATTTCGCCGGCGAGTTGCGCGCCGGTTTCCTTCATCTTGGCCTTGATCAGTGAATGGCCGGTCTTCCACATCAGCGGACTGCCGCCATGCCGGAGGATGTGGGTCGCAAGATGCCCGGTGCACTTCACGTCGTAGATCACGCAGGCGCCCGGGTTGCGCTCGAGCACGTCGGCCGCGAACAGCATCAGCAGGCGGTCGGGGTAGATGATCTCGCCCGACGGCGTGACCACGCCCAGGCGGTCGCCGTCGCCGTCCAGCGCCAGGCCGATGTCGGCGCCGACGCGCTGCACGACCTGGATGAGGTCCTGCAGGTTGGCCGGGTCGCTCGGGTCCGGATGGTGGTGCGGGAAGGTGCCGTCGACTTCGCAGAACAGCGGCTCGACGTCGGCGCCGATCGCGGCCAGCAGGTCCGGGGCGATGCCGCCGGCGACGCCGCTGCCGCAGTCGATCACGACCTTGAGCTTGCGCTCGATCTGGATGTCGCCGGAGATGCGCGAGATGTAGTCGGCCTTGAGGTCGCGCAGGGACAGCAGCCCCGGCGCGTCGGCGCGATGCAGCCGGTTCTCGGCGATGCGCACGTACAGGTTCTGGATCGCATCGCCGGACAGCGTCTCGCCGTCGATGACGATCTTGAAACCGTTGTAGTCGGGCGGGTTGTGGCTGCCGGTGACCGACACGCAGCAGCCCGTGCGCAGGTGGAAGCTGCCGAAATACGCCATCGGCGTCGGCACTTCACCGATATCGATCACCTCGCGCCCGGCCTTGCGCAGGCCCTCGATCAGCGCGCCCGACATGGTCGGCGAGGACAGCCGGCCATCGCGGCCGACCACGATGCTGCGCTGGCCCTTCTCCTGCATGACGCTGCCGATCGCCTGGCCGATCAGGCGGGCGATGTTGGCGTCGAGCGTCTGGTCGATCACGCCGCGAATGTCGTAGGCGCGGAAGATGCTGCGGTCGAGCGTGAGGCCCTGCGGGGCCGCGGCCTCACCGGCTGCGGCGGCCGGCCGCACCGGTTCCGGCAGGACGATCTGGCCGCTGCTCTGCAGCTCCGACAGGGTCATCTCGCTCGGCTTGGCCAGTGCCGGCGCCGCGGCATCGGCGGCCCGCGCGCGGCGGCGCATCCACCACCAGGCCGTGCCCGCCAGGCCGAAGAAAAGCAGCGCCATGCCGAGCTCGCCGAAGCCGCGCGCGCCGAACATGCCCGGATCGGTCGGCGGCGCCGCGGCAACGACGCGCAGGTTGGTGCCGGTGATCGTTTCGGCGCCATCCTCGGCGTGGAACTTGAGTGCGGTCACGTCGCCGGTCTCGGCGACGCCATAGCCGCCTTGGCGCAGCGCGAGGTAAGCCTTGCCCGGCACCGCGTCCTTGACCAGCGCCAGCACTGGCGCGATCGGCTCGCGCAGGAAGACCAGGCCGATCGGCCTGCCTTCCTCCGACACCCGGAACGCCGCCGCCAGGCGGGGGCCACCGCCGTCCTTGACCACCGCGACGACGGGCGTGTCCGACGCGGCGGCGCGCTCGAGCAGCGCCAGCTTGCCGAATCCGAAAGCCTCGACATTCGCGTAGGCGGCGGCCAGGTCGAGCGGATGCAGTTCGACCGCCTCGGTCCCGGGCACGGTCTGCAGCGCGGCGGTGCGCGCGGCGGCAATGTTGCCTTCCTTGACCGCGTTGATCAGGGCCACCCGCCCCTGCAGGCTGGTCGAGCGCTGCACGAGGCCGGACACCATCGGCCGCAACTTGTCGGCGGTGGCCTTGCGCGCCTGCTCGCTGGTCGCCTGCAGGCGCGTGCTGGACAGGCGCTGCCAGCCGCCCCAGGCCATCCACAGGCCGGCCAGCGCCAGCACCACCGCGACCAGGCCCACGGCCGATCCGGCCTTCAGCGATTTCAGATCCATGCCGACGTCCATTCCCGCTCCAAAAAGGTGGCGTGACGCGCTAGCGCAGGCCGGTGTGGCCGAAGCCCCCGGCACCGCGTGCGCTCTGCTCGAAATCCTCGACCACCCGGAACTGCGCGCGCCGCACCGGCATGAAGACCAGTTGCGCGATGCGGTCGCCGGGCGCGACATGCTGTGGATTCTGCCCGCGATTCCACAGGCTGACCATCAGCGGGCCCTGGTAGTCGGCGTCGATGAGGCCCACCAGGTTGCCCAGGACCAGGCCAAAGCGATGCCCGAGTCCCGAGCGCGGCAGGATGATCGCGCACAGCCTGGGGTCGCCGATGTGGATCGCCAGGCCGGTCGGAATCAGTTGCGCCTCGCCGGGTTCCAGCACCAGCGGCGCGTCGCAGAGCGCGCGCAGGTCCATGCCGGCCGACAGCGCGGTGGCGTAGTCGGGCAGCGGGAACTCGGCGCCGATCCGCGGATCGAGGATCCGGAGCGCGATCTCGGCGCGCGCTTCGCCGTCCGCTGCGGCGGTCATGCCGGGCCCTCGCCGGCGCGCGGCGGCGTGGCGCCGGACGCGGCCCCGGGCCTCGCCGGCGCCGCCAGCGCGTCGGCGACGATCTGCAGCAGCGCGCGCGCCACCTCGTCCTTGCCGGCAGGACCGATGCTCCAGCGCGACGTGGCCGAGAACACGGTGAGTGCGTTGCGCGCCGACTCGAAGCCGAGGCCTTCGGCGGCAACGTCGTTGGCTGCAATCAGGTCGAGCCCCTTGTCCACGAGCTTGGCCTGCGCGTGCGCCTCGAGCTCGGCCGTTTCCGCAGCGAAGCCGACCACCAGCGACGGGCGCTGCGGATGCCGCGCGACCTCGGACAGCACGTCCGCGGTGCGCACCAGGTCGAGCACGATGCTGCTGGCCTGCTTCTTGATCTTGCCGGCGCTGCGCTGCGCCGGCCTGTAATCGGCGATGGCGGCGGCGCTGATGTAGGCGTCCTGCCCGGGCAGCGCGGCGAGCACGGCGGCGCGCATCTGCTCGGCCGAGCGCACGTCCACGCGGGCGACGCCGGCGGGCGTTTCCAGCGCGACCGGACCAGCGACCAGCGTGACGTTCGCGCCCATGGCCGCCGCCTCTGCGGCCAGCGCGAAGCCCATGCGCCCCGAGCTGCGGTTGCCGAGGTAACGCACCGGGTCGAGGTCCTCGTACGTCGGGCCAGCGCTGACCAGCAGCCGGCGGCCAGCGAGTGCGCCGGGCCCGCGTTGCGCAGCCAGCAGCGCCACCAGTTGCAGCGGCTCGAGCATGCGGCCCGCGCCGACTTCACCGCAGGCCTGGTCGCCCTCGCCGGGGCCGAAGATCGCGGCGCCGCGTTCGCGCAACAGGCCGACGTTGGCCTGCGTGGCGGCGTGCGCCCACATCACGCGGTTCATCGCGGGCGCCAACGCCAGCGGTGCCTCGCTCGCCAGGCAAAGCGTGCTCAGCAGGTCGTCGGCGCGGCCCTGCGCGAGGCGCGCCAGCAGGTCGGCGCTGGCCGGCGCGACCAGGATGCGGGTGGCCCAGCGCGCCAGCTCGATGTGGCCCATGGCCGCCTCGGCCGCCTCGTCCCACAAGGTGGTGCGCACGGCGCGGCCGCTCAGTGCCTGGAAGGTGAGCGGGGTGACGAAGCGCTGGGCACCCTGCGTCATCACGACCTGCACCTGCGCACCCGCGTCCCGCAGGCGCCGGACCAGGTCGGCGGACTTGTAGGCCGCGATGCCGCCGCTGACGCCAAGCAGCACGCGCTCACCGGCAAGGCTGGCCGCCTCGCCCGTTGCGGTGGTGGGGCCCGATGCGGCCATGCAGCCTTTTCCGACGGAAAACGTGGCACCTAGCTTACCCGATGGCACGGCGCCGCCCGATGCCGGCGGCGCCGGCGCGAGGCCACGCTGGCGCCATGTCCACCGCCCGCCGCCATGCAGATCCGTGACTGGCCCGCCGGCGAGCGGCCTCGCGAGAAGCTGCTCGCGCAGGGCGCCGGCGCGCTGTCGGACGCGGAGCTGCTGGCGATCTTCATCGGTTGCGGCGCGCGCGGCCGCAGCGCGGTCGACGTCGGCCGCGCGCTGCTCGGCGAAGCCGGCGGCCTGCGCGCCCTGCTCGACCGCCCCGCGGCAGACCTGGCGCGCCTGCCCGGCATCGGCCCGGCGCGAGCCTGCGCGCTCGCCGCCGCCCTCGAGCTCGGCACGCGGCACTTGGGCCAGCAACTGGCGCGCGGCGAGGCGCTCGCCGACCCGGCCCAGGCCGGCGCCTACTTCAGCCGCAAGTTGCGCGCACTGCCGCACGAGGTATTCGCCTGCCTGTTCCTCGACACGCGCCATCGCGTCGTCGCCTACGAGGAGTTGTTCCGCGGCACGATCGACGGCTCCGAGGTGCACCCGCGCGAGGTCGCGCGGCGCTGCCTGGCGCACAACGCGGCGGCCGTGATCCTGAGCCACAACCACCCGAGCGGTAACCCCGAGCCGAGCGCGGCCGACCGCGCGGTCACGGCGCGCCTCAAGCAGGCGCTCGGCCTCGTCGAGGTGCGCGTACTCGACCATTTCATCGTCGGCGACGGGCAGGCGACGTCGCTGGCGCAACGGGGCTGGCTATAGCGCGCGGTGGGGCTCCCGGCACCCGGCGACCGGCCCGGGCCAGCGGCCGTGGGATCGGGCATACTCGGGCCGAGTCCACCGCCGTCAGGCCACGTGCTGCTCGGTTATTCCCGCCTCTATCCGCCGGATGCCTGCGAAACGGCCCTGCCCGGCCCGGCCGACGCACGGGCGGTGCTTGCCGCGAAACGGCCCGACCTGGTCGAACGCCTGGGCGATGTCGCGCGCCAGGTCGGCGCGGATGCTCGCGCCCTGGATGCCGCCCTGCTCGGCGCTGCCCGCCTGGGCCTGCGCCACGGCACGCTGGGCACGGATTTCCACGCGTACCACAACGAAGGCCACGTGCTCGACGTGGGCGCTCGGCGCCTGCTGCGCATGTTCGCCGGCATGGGCGAGGGCGCGCCGGATGCGCGCGATGCCTCCGCGCTGCTGGTGTTCGCGGCCTGCCACGACCTGCGCCAGCGCGAGACCGTTGACGTGCCCGGGCCGGTCGGCGGCAACGAGGCCGCGAGCATCGCCGAGTGCTTCCGCATCCTCGACGCCGCCGGCTTCGACCGCGACGCGGACCGCGACCAGTACGTGGCGCTGGAGCTGATGATCGCCGGCAGCACCTTCGACGCCCGCCCCACGCCGATGCCGGACCCGAACACCCAGCAGTTGCCGGAAGTCGCCGGCGGCTCCCTGGCGCGCGGCCTGGCCCTGTGGCTGGACAGCGAACTGCCGCGCTGGCGCAGCGAGCCGCTCGCGCGCCGCGGCGAGCGGCTGGCCCGCCTGTCCGCCGACCTCGACACCGCCAATGTCGGCGAGGACTTCGTCCTGCTGTGCCGGACTGCGCTGCAGCTGTGCCGTGAGCGCGAAATGCGCTGTGGCCGCGACCTGGCCGCGCCCGAGTCCGCCCTGCCCTGCCTGGAGTTCCTCGGGCGCGGGCAGGAGGCGTATTTCTTCGAGCTGCACCGCTTCAACTCGCGCGAGGGCGAGCGCGTGTTCGGGCAGCAGAAGCTGCTGAACGGCCCGCACGTCCGGGCGACCACGAGCGCCCTGCTGGCGTGCTACGAACCGGCGCCGCCGCCCGACGGCGCGGACGTGGTGGCGGCGTTCTCCGCGCTGACCGGCGCGACCGACGGCGCGACCGACCGCACGGACTGAGGACGCGGCCCGTTCCGGGGCCGAAGGGGGTGCGCGGCGCGGGTACAATGCGCGGCTTGCCCCCATGAATACAGCCCCGTGAAAGAGCATTTGCGCGAGCTGGTGGCCCAGTCGCTCCTCGACCTGCGCCGCCAGGGCCGCCTGCCCCAGGACCTGCCCACGCCCGACTACGTGATCGAGCGCACCCGCTCGCGCGAGCACGGCGACTACGCGACCAACATTGCCCTGCTCCTGGCGAAGGCCGCCGGCCTCAAGCCGCGCGAGCTGGCCGAGGCGCTGGTCGCCAACTTCGGCGAGACCCAGCACGTGTCGCGGGTGGAGATCGCCGGGCCCGGCTTCATCAATTTCACCATCTCCCAGCCCTGCCGGCTGGCGACGGTGCGGCGCGTGTTCGAGCAGGGCGCCGATTACGGCCGCCAGCCGGCGGCGTCGCGCGAAGCGACCACGGTCGAGTTCGTGTCGGCCAATCCCAACGGCCCGCTGCACGTCGGCCACGGCCGCGGCGCGGCCTACGGCGCGTCGGTCGCCAACCTGCTCGAGGCGGCCGGCCACACCGTGCAGCGCGAGTACTACGTCAATGACGCCGGTCGGCAGATGGACATCCTCGCGGTGAGCGTGTGGCTGCGCTACCACGAGCTGTCGGGCATCAACGTGCGCTTCCCCGACAACGGCTACAAGGGCGACTACGTCTCCGAGATCGCGCGCGCGTTGCGCGCCAAGGAAGGCGACCGCCTGCGCCACAACGCCATCGAGATCACCGACGGCCTGCCGGCCGACGAGACCCAGGGCGGCGACAAGGAGCTGCACGTGGACGCGCTGATCGCGCGCGCGCGCCAGCTGCTCGGCGACACCGACTACCGGGTCGTGTTCGACGCCGGGCTGACCTGGTGCCTGGCCGACATCCGCAACGACCTGCTCGGCTTCGGCGTGGTGCACGACAACTTCTTCAGCGAGCGCTCGCTGGTCACCGACGGCTACGTGCCGCGCGCGATCGCGACGCTGCGCGAGAACGGGCACCTGTTCGAGCAGGACGGCGCCACCTGGTTCCGCGCGACCACCTTCGGTGACGACAAGGACCGGGTGGTGGTGCGCGAGAACGGCGCGATGACCTACTTCGCGTCCGACCTGGGCTACCTGCTGAGCAAGTTCGAGCGCGGGTTCGAGCGCGCGCTGTACGTGCTCGGCGCCGACCACCACGGCTACATGGCGCGCCTGAAGGCCGCCGCACAGGGCCTGGGCCTCGACCCGGCCCGCATCGAGATCCAGCTCGTCCAGTTCGCGATCCTGTACCGCGGCCAGAACCGCGTGCAGATGAGCACGCGCGCCGGCAGCTTCGTCACGCTGCGCGAGCTGCGCGATGAAGTCGGCACCGACGCGGCGCGCTTCTTCTACGTGATGCGCGGCAACGACCAGCACCTGGACTTCGACCTGGAGCTGGCCAAGAGCCATTCCAACGACAACCCGGTGTACTACATCCAGTACGCGCATGCGCGCATCGCCAGCCTGTTCCGGCAGGCGAAGGAAAAGGGCATTCCGTACAACAGCAGCGCCGCCATCTCGGCGCGCAAGCGCCTGGTCGAGCCTGCAGAGGATGCGCTGCTGGTGGAGCTGATGCGCTTCCCGGAGATGATCGAGTCAGCCGCGGCCAACCGCGCGCCGCAGATCATCGCCAACTACCTGCGCGAGACGGCGGCGGCGTTCCACGCGTTCTACAACGCCTCGCCGATCCTGATCGCCGAGGAAGAAGTGCGCAACGCGCGCCTGGGCCTGAGCAAGGCGACCCAGCAGGTGCTGGCCAACGGCCTGGCCCTGCTCGGCGTCACCGCGCCGGAGACCATGTAATGGCGGCCAAGCGCGGCAAGACGCAGGCGCGGCGCAGCGGCGGCGGCAAGGGCGGGAGCGGCGGGTTCACCTGGCTGCTGGCCGGCCTGGCCATCGGCGGCATCGCCTTCGGCTACCTGCATTTCAAGGATTCGCTGCCCTGGGGCAAGCCGTCGAGCAACCTGCCGACGCCTGACCCCGATGCGCGCGCGCGGCCCACGGGCGAGGACAACGACCTGGCCGAGGTGCCGGCCAAGCCGAAGCCGCGCTATGACTTCTACGACCTGCTGCCCGAGCGCGAAGTCGTGATCCCCGACGCGGAGCTCGACGCGCAGGCGCGTGCCGAACAGGCCGCACGCGTGGCCGCAGCCGCGGCGCGCGAAGCCAATGCCGAGGACGACGCACGCAAGGCGGCCGACGCGATCAACGCCGGCGGCGACGCACCGGTGGCACCGCCCGCCGCGCACGCAGCGCCAGTGGGCGGCGCGGCAACGGCCGCCACGACGAACACGGCGCCCGCCGCGGATGCGCAGGCCGCGACCACGGCGCCGCAGCCGCCGGCCAGTTCGGCACTGTCTACTGCGCATGGCGAGCGTTTCCTGATCCAGGCCGGCGCCTTCCGCGGCAACGCAGAAGCCGAGGCACTGAAGGCAAAGATCGCGATGACCGGCGAACTCGCCCGCGTCGAGACGGCGCAGATCAACGGAAACACCGTGCACCGCGTGCGGATGGGTCCCTACCCGGACGCCAGCGCGCTCGCCGCCGCCAAGCAGGCGCTCGCTGCGCACGGCATCGCGGCGCAGGCGATCAAGGTCAAGTAAGCAGCGCATGCGCCCGGAGCACCTCGCGTTCGCGGTGCTGATGGCCGCGTGGGGCGTGCTCGGCGCGATGCTGGTGCATGCGCGCATCCGCGCGCGGCGCGGCGACGATGGCGCAGCGGCTGATGGAGCAACGCGGCGGCGCGACCTGGCGTCCTGGGGCGGCCTCGTGCTGCAGGGCGTCGGCTTCGCGCTCGCCTTTGGCGGCAAGCGCCCGCAGGGATTTCCCCTGCTGCCCGGCATCGCAACGCCGGCGCTGGATTGGGCGTTCGCCTTGCTGGTCATGCTGCTCGCGGTCGCTTCGACCGCCTTCGCCGGCTGGGCGCTGCGCACGCTCGACAAGCAATGGAGCCTGACCGCGCGCGTGCGCGCCGACCATGCACTCGTGACGCATGGCCCGTTCGCGCATGTCCGCCATCCGATCTACACCGCGCTGCTCGGGCTTCTGGTGGCGACCGGCCTCGCGCTTGCCGACGTCCGTGCGCTGCTGCTCGCGGTGGTGGTGTATCTCATCGGCACCCTGTGGCGCGCCGATCGCGAGGAGCGCCTGTTGCGCGGCATGTTCGGCGCAGCCTACGACGCGTATGCGGCGCGCGTGCCGCGGCTCGTGCCCTCGCTCAGGCCGCGCGCGCCGTAGGAAAAATCTGGTGTGCGACCCCGTTCAGGCGGCCCTGTTCAGGGCTGGCGCTTCAGCCGCAGCAGGGCGGAGGTGTCTTCGTCGCCGCGGCCCTGGTCGACCAGTTCGGCGTAGTCGGCCAGGGACTGGTCGATGACGGTGCGGCGGATGCCGGCCGCGATCGCCATCTGCTGCACGATGCGCAGGTCCTTGAGCAGCAGCGCCGACTTGAAGCCGGGCGTGAACTGGTCGGCGAGCATGGTGGCGCCGCGCTTGTCGAGGAACCAGTTGCCCGCGGCGCCGGCGCCGAGCGTCGGCACCAGCTTGTCCGCCGACAGCCCGAGCTTCTCTCCGAGCGCCAGGCCTTCGCACACCGCCTGCGCGATGCCCGCGACCAGCACCTGGTTCACCGCCTTGGTCGCCTGCCCAGCGCCGGGGCCACCCATATGCGTGATGCGCAGGGCGTAGGCCTCGAGTGCCGGACGCGCGCGCTCGAGCGCGTCATCGCTGCCGCCGGCCATGATCGAGAGCTTGCCGTTGCGCGCGCCCTCGACGCCGCCCGACACCGGCGCATCGACGAAACCGATGCCGCGTGCGGCGAGAAGCGCATGCGCGTCGCGCGCGGTCTGCATCGACACGGTGGAGTGGTCGACGACGACGCTGCCCGGCGCGAGCACGTTGGCCAGCGTGCGCACGCAGCCGAGCACGTCGGCGTCGGCGGAGACGCACAGCATCACCAGCGTGCAGTCGCGCAAGGCGTCCAGCGTGCCGGCGGCGCGCACGCCGAGTTCGCTGGCGAGTGCCTCGGCCCTGGCCGGGCTTCGGTTCGCCACCGCAGCCAGAAAGCCGCGCGTGTGGAGGTGGCGCGCCATCGGCCCGCCCATCGCGCCCAGGCCGACGAACCCGACGGTGCGCGCGTGGTCTGCGCCCATGCCCGCCGAACCCGGCGCCCCTGCATGCATCGCACCGACGCTCATGCCGGGTCGTGCTCGTGCAGGTAGGTGTAGCCGGTGAGGCCGGCCTCGAGTGCCTCGGCCAGCCGCATCGCCTCGCCCACTGGGAGCATCGCTGCCTCCACCTTGGCGCGGTAGGCATCGCGCAGGAAGTCGAGCGGATAGCCAACGTAATCGAGCATCACGTCGGTGGTGTCGCCGCGGCGCTGGCGCTCGAGCGTGTAGCCGCCTTCGGCGTCGATGCGCACGTTGGCGGTGTCGGTGTCGCCGAACAGGTTGTGGATGTCGCCCAGGGTCTCCTGGTAGGCGCCTACGAGGAAGATGCCGAGCCGGTAGCTCTCGCCCTCGCGCGGCCGGTGCAGGGGCAGCGAGCTGTCGAGCGTCTCGCTCTCCACGTAGGTATCGATGCGGCCGTCGGAGTCGCAGGTCAGGTCGGCGATCACGCCGCGCCGGTCGGGCTGCTCGTCGAGGCGTGCGATCGGCACGATCGGGAACACCTGGTCGATCGCCCACACGTCCGGGATCGACTCGAACACCGAAAAGTTGACGAAGTACTTGTCAACGAGGCGCTCATCCAGTTCGTCGAGCACCTCGCGGTGGCTTTTCTCGTCGCCGGTGATGCGTCCACGCACGGCATGCGCGATCGCATAGAACAAATCGTCCAGCTGGGCGCGCTGCTCCAGCGTCAGGTGGCCCGACGCGTACAGGCCGTGGCCCTCCGAGAGCGCCTGCTGCGCTTCGTGGAAGAGTTCGATCGGCGGCCGCGTGCCCAGCGCCGCATGCGCCTCGCGCAGGTGGCGCAGCACCGCCGGCTCACCCGGCTGCGTGGGCGGCACCGCGCCCTGCGGCGCCGGCTCGACCTCGGACACGTTCACCACCATCACCGCGTGGTGCGCGGTCATCGCGCGACCGGCTTCGGTAATCATGCGTGGCGGCGCGAGCTTGTGTTCGGCGCAGGCCTCCGCCAGCGGCTGCACCAGGGTGTGCGCGAACTGGTCGAGCCCGTAGTTGATCGAGCAGAAGCCGCGCGAACGCGTGCCTTCGTAGTCCACGCCGAGCCCGCCGCCGGAATCCATGTAGCGGATGTTGCAGCCGAGCCGCGTGAGCTCGACGAAATAGCGCACCGCCTCGCGCATGCCGTTGGCGATGTCGCGCACGTTGGAGATCTGCGAGCCCATGTGGAAGTGCAGCAGCTGCAGCGCATCCAGCTCGCCGGCGGCGCGCAACTTCTCGACCAGGTCCAGCACCTGGCGCGGCGACAGCCCGAACTTGGCCTTGTCGCCACCGCTGTTCTGCCACTTGCCGGCGCCCAGTGAGGCCAGGCGCATGCGCACGCCGAGCCCGGGCTTGACGCCGAGTGCCGCGGCTTCGGCAAGGATCACGTCGAGCTCGGACGACTTCTCGACCACCAGGAAGGTCTCGAGGCCGAGCTTGCGGCCGATCAGCGCGAGGCGGATGTACTCGCGGTCCTTGTAGCCGTTGCAGATCACCACGCTGCCCGGGCGCGCCAGGCCGAGCACCGCCATCAGCTCGGGCTTGGAGCCGGCTTCGAGGCCGAAGCCGTCGCCGCCCTGCAGCGCGAGCTCGCCGGCCACGCCGTAGTGCTGGTTGACCTTGATCGGATAGACCGCGGTGTAGCCGCCGGTGTACTGCAGCTCGTCCATCGCGCGCCCGAAGGCGGCCTGCAGCTTGCGCAGGCGGTCGCCGAGGATGTCGGAAAAGCGCAGCAACAGGGGCAGCTTGAGGCCGGCGCCTGTCGCGCGCTCGATCACCTCCGGGATGGCCAGCGCGGG
>Ga0070693_100001197_pt1 | contig 11683 bp, 12 predicted proteins | sample KBSK1103metaG_FD_65472 | JGI IMG/M metagenome (GOLD analysis project Ga0070693, IMG submission 65472) | Corn, switchgrass and miscanthus rhizosphere microbial communities from Kellogg Biological Station, Michigan, USA - KBS K1-10-3 metaG | ecosystem: Host-associated > Plants > Roots >...
TGGCTCGCAGGACGCATTCGCGCGGAGACGGGTAAGCTGCCTCGCCTGGCGAGCGAAATCACCGGTGCCCGGCCCTTCTGGCGCCAATCCTAGGGAGAAGAGGGATGTTCGAATCCGCGGAGATCGGCCACAAGCTCGACAAGGCGCGCTTCAAGCGCGAGGAGCCGAAGGTGCGCAAGCACCTGCTCGACCTGCAGACGGAACTGCTGGCGAAGAGGAAATTCCCGGTGATCATCCTCGTGAACGGGGTGGACGGCGCCGGCAAGGGCGAGACCGTCAACCTCCTCAACGAATGGATGGACCCCCGCCACATCCGCACCAACGCCTTCGGCGCGCTCACCGACTACGAGCGCGACCGCCCGGAAATGTGGCGCTTCTGGCAGGCGCTGCCGCCCAAGGGGCACATCGGCATCCTCTTCGGCTCCTGGTACACCGATCCCGTGATGGGTCGCGTGTCGGGCCGCGACAAGAAGTCGCGCTTCGAGCGCCGGCTCGCGCGCATCCGCGCCTTCGAGCGGATGCTGGTTTCGGAAGGCACGCTCCTGCTCAAGTTCTGGTTCCACCTGTCCAAGAAAGCGCAGAAGAAGCGGTTGAAGGACCTCGCCTCGAACAAGAAGACGGCATGGCGCGTCACCCGCGAGGAGTGGCGCAACTTCGAGCAGTACGACAGGTTCGTGGACGTGTGCGAGGACGCGCTGCGCGCCACCAGCACGGGCGAGGCGCCCTGGGACGTGATCGAGGGCAGCGACCACGAGTACCGCTCGCTCACCTCGGCGCGGCTGCTGGGCGATGCGCTTTCGGCGCGGCTGAAGGGCGAGCGCCCGGTGCTGTCGCCGCCGGCGCCGCCGGCCGCGCCGCCGCTCGACGGGCGCACGCTGCTCGCGTCCTTCGACTACAAGCGCACCCTCGAGCGCCACGAGTATTCGAAGCAGCTGAACAAGCTGCAGGCGAGGCTCGCCATGCTCACGCGCTCGAAGAAGATGCGCGATCGCTCGATCGTGATGGTCTTCGAGGGAATGGACGCGGCCGGCAAGGGCAGCACCATCCGGCGCATCACCCCCGCGATGGATGCGCGCTTCTACCGCCTGATCCCGATCGCCGCGCCCTCCGAGGAGGAGCGCGCGCAGCCGTATCTCTGGCGATTCTGGCGGCAGATTCCGGGACACGGGCACGCGGTCATCTTCGACCGCTCGTGGTATGGGCGCGTGCTGGTGGAGCGGGTGGAGAAGTTCGCCTCCGAGTTCGACTGGATGCGCGCCTACGGCGAGATCAACGAGTTCGAGGAGCAGCTCGCCGAGTCGGGCGCGATCGTGGCGAAGTTCTGGCTTTCCATCACGCCCGGGGAGCAGCTCAAGCGCTTCAAGACGCGGCAGAACACGCCCTACAAGCAGTTCAAGATCACCGCCGAGGACTGGCGCAACCGCAAGAAGTGGCCCGCCTACGAGCGCGCGGTGAACGACATGATCGAGCGCACCTCCACCGATCCCGCGCCGTGGAGCATCATCGCTTCCGACGACAAGCTCTTCTCGCGCATCGAGACGCTGGAGCGCCTGTGCGAGCGCATCGAAGCGTCGCTGTAGCCGCGCAAGTCGCCGGTCAGGAAGGCTTGGCGTCCCCGCGCAGCGTGAGACGGATGCGGTTGCGCCCGAAGACGTAGGCGTAATCAGCCGAGGCGGTGAGCCCGTGGGCGAGGATCACGCCCAGGCCGCCTTCGCGGCGGGTTTCGGCGAGCGCCTCGAGCATCTCGCGCGTGGCGCGGGCGAAGGGATTGAACGGCGGCGCGCGATCCTCGTAGGTGAGGGATACGGCTCCGCCGTCGGTGGCCGCCAGGCTGATCCAGACCGGCGCGTCGCTTCCTCCCCGGTGCCCGTGTTTCACGGTATTGAGAAAAAGCTCCTCGATCACGAGGTTAGCGCGCAGTGTGGAGTCCTTGGGGAGCCCCGCGCCCTTGCAAAAGGACTCGATGAACGCGCGGGCCTTCCGCCAGGACTCCGGGCGGGACTGAAACATACCCATTCTGGTAGTGACGAGGTTCACAGGCAGGCCCTCCCGGGATTTGGCATTATAGGGGCGCCTAAAACCTGCTCAAGAGCAAGGGGGATGTATGCGTAAGGCACTACTGGTAGCTGCGGTCCTGTCCGTGATGGCCATTCCGGCCCTGGCGGCCGACGTGGGCCTCATCAAGGTTTCCAAGGGTAACGTCCAGATCGAGCGTAACGGCGCCAAGGTGGCGGCCCCGGTGGGCGCTTCCGTGCAGGCCTCGGACGTGATCATGACCGGCGCCGACGGCTCGGCGGGCATCACCTTCACCGACAACAGCCTGGTGTCCGTGGGCCCGAACACGGTGTTCGCGATCGACAAGTATCGCTTCGACAGCACGACGCACGCGGGCGAATTCGAGGGCAGCCTGAAGAAGGGGCGCCTTGCCGCGATCTCTGGCAAGATGGTGAAAGCCTCGCCGGAGTCGATGAAGATCCGCACGCCGTCGGCCATCATGGGCGTGCGTGGAACGGAATTCGTCGTCCAGGTGGACGAAGAGAAAAAATAGCGGACCTTGAACCTTTTCGCTGTATTCCTGCTGGCCGTGCTGGTGGCCAGCTTCTGGCGGGCGCCTGAGAAGGCGCCCGAGTTGTTTGCAGTGCTTCCGGCGCGCGACGGCCACGTGGGCGCCATCGTCGTGAGGGGGCCCGGCTCCGAGAAGGTGATCAACGAGGCCTATGCGTCGGTGAGCATCAACGGCTCGACGCAGACCAACGGGTCGCTCTCGCAGGCGCAGGTGCGCGAGATGTTCGGCTCCACGATCGAGGCGCTGCCCGGTTCGCCCGCGAGCTTCACCCTGTACTTCCTGGAGGGCAAGGACGAGCTCACGCCGGAGTCGCGGTCGGAGCTCGACAATGTCTTCTCGGAGCTGAAGCGCCGTCCCTTGCCCGACATCGTCGTGATCGGGCACACCGACACGGTCGGCTCGCTCGAATTCAACGACAAGCTCTCGCTCGCTCGCGCCGAGCGCATGCGCGAGATGCTGATCTCGCTGGGACTTCCCGCCGAGCGCATCCAGGCCGCCGGCCGGGGCAAGCGGGAGCTGCTGATCCAGACCGAAGAGAACGTCTCGGAGCCGCGCAACCGCCGCGTCGAGATCAGCGTGCGCTAGGCGCCGTTCCAGCGCACCACGAGGAGCGTGATGTCGTCGGCCGGCTCCGCCGCGCCGGAGAAGCGCTGCAGGTCCTCGCGCAGGCGCTTCACGAGCTCGTCGGGCCCGATGTCCTCCGGCATCCAGGTAAGCGACGTGCGCAGGCGCTCCACGCCGAAGAATTCCCTCGCGACGTTCATGGCCTCGGTGGCGCCGTCCGTCACCGCGCACAGCCATTCGCCGGGCGCCATGCGCCGGCGCGCCGCTTCATAGCGGAAGTCGTCCACCACGCAAAGCGGCGGGCCGCCCGGCGTGTCGAAGCGCTCCGGCGTTCCCTGTGACTTTCGCGCGAACGGCGGCTCGTGGCCCGCGCTCGAGTATTCGAGGACGCCGCTGGACACGTCGAGAACGCCCAGGAACGCGGTGACGAAGAGCTGTTCCGGGTTCTCGCGCTCGATCTCCGCCTGCGCGCGCCGCAGCACCTCCCCGCAGTCGCCCCCGCGCAGCGCCGCGCTCTTCAGGTGCGATTTCACCGACGCCATGAAGAGCGCCGCGGGAAGTCCCTTGCCCGACACGTCCGCGACCAGGAACACGAGATGGTCCTCGTCGCGCATGAAGCAGTCGTAGAAGTCTCCCCCGACCGTGCGCGCCGGCTCCAGCAGCGCGGCGAGGTCGAAGCGCCGGTCCGTGCCGAGGGCCTCGTGGGGATCGGGCAGCAGTCCCATCTGGATGCGGCGCGCGGCGTCCACCTCGCCCGCCATGCGCGCGGCCTGGTCGCGCAGCTGGCGGCGCTGGCGCTCCGCCTCCGAGAGCGTGCCGATCACCGTCGTCGTGAAGACCGCGATCGTGCCCAGCACGGGCCACGCGAAGTCGTACAGCATGTGGAAGTGCCGGAACGCGACGATGCCGATGAGGATGTGGACCAGCACGAGCATCGCCGCGAGGTTGATGCCCTGCAGCGCGGACAGTCGCGGGATGAACCATGTGAGCGTGAGCCCGGCGAGCACGAGGGCGAGCGCTTCGAAGTACAGCATCCCGGCCGGGCGCACGAGGCTCACGCCGTTGAAAAGGTTCTCGACCATCTGCGCGTGAAGGGCCACGCCGGGAACGAACTCGCCCAGCGGCGTCGTCTTGTAGTCGAGGATGCCCTGGCCGCTCATTCCCAGCAGCACGACCTTGTCGCGCACGCGATCGGGATCGACCTTGCCCGAGAGGATCTCCGAGGCGCCCAGCTTGGGCATGGCGTCGAAATGGCTCATGCGGATGTAGGCCGTGCCGTCGTCGTGCATCGGCGTGGTGACTTCGCCGATGCGCAGCGTGAGCAGGCCCAGCGGCCCGTCCTCGATGCGCATGCCCGCATCCATTCCCACGCGCAGCGTTTCGACCGAGAGCGCGGGAACGAACGCGCCCTGCACGTTGGAGATGAGCGGAATCACGCGCACGACCACGTCGTGCTGGCCCGAATTCATCATGCCGTGTCCCGCCGCCGCGGCGTCGACCGCGGGCACGCTTCCGACGTGGCCCGCGTGCATCTCGAGGTTCATGTGGCGCCCGCCCAGCGTGGCGACCGGCGCGGCGCGCGGCGCGTTGGGGAAGCGCGGATCGGGCAGGTCGGCCGCGATGCCCAGCACCACGTTGCGCCCGCGGATCGTGTTGGCGAGCTGCTCGTCGTTGGAAGGCATCGAGCGCAGCACGTTCACCAGCCCCTGCGTGAGCACCGGCAGCGAGTCGGCGATCGCCGCCGGCGAATAGCGATCCGGCTCCGGGAAATACATGTCGAGCCCGATGGAGGCGGGCTTGAGATCGGAGATTCGGCGTATCAGCTCCGCCACGCGCGTGCGCGGCCACGGCCACTGCCCGTAGGTCGCGAGCGAATGCTCATCGATCAGGACCATCACGACGGGATCGGCGGTGCGCTCGAGCGGGAAGAGGCGCTGGTAGCCGTCGAAGACGACATTGCGCAGCGGATTGGTGGTATGCGGCGTGGCCAGCAGGAAGAGCGTGACCACGGCGAGGAGCACCAGGGCGAGAACCCGCAGGCCCCTCAGGGTGCTCAGAGATCGATCTCCAGTCCGTCGTACGCGGCCGAGACCTTGAGCGACTGGTCGCCGCGGGTGAGCTCCTCGAAGCGGCGCGCTTCCTTCAGCAGCCCTTCGAGGGTGGCGTCGTTGTTGGCCGGCTCGTGGTGGAAAAGCACGAGGTGCTTCGCGTTGGCCATCTGGCACAGCTCCACGCCCACGATGTTGCTCGAGTGGCCCCAGTCGGCCTTCACGCTGATCGCCTCGGCGAGCGCGTACATCGCATCGAAGATCACGACATCGGCGTTGCGGAAGAAGTTGGCGAAGGCTTCCGCCTCCGCGCGGTTCTCGAGCTTGTGCTCCGAATCGGTGGAATAGACGACCGCCTTGCCGTCACACTCGAAGCGATAGCCGTATGAATCGCCGCCGTGCAGCTGGAGGTGCGGGGTGACGGTGATGTTGCCCACCTTGTGCGGCTTGTCGCAGTGCAGCTTCACGAACTCGATCGAGGCGCCCAGCTGCTCCCAGGTCACCGGGAAGCACGGCGGCGACTGCTGCAGCCGGAAGGCCTTTTCGAGCACGTCGTGCACGCCGTGGATGCGGATCTTCGTGCCGGGCACGTACGCCGGGCCGAAGAAGGGAAAACCCATGATGTGGTCCCAGTGCACGTGCGACTGGAAGATGTTCACGGTCGCGGGCTTGCGCGCCTGCTTGGCGAGCACGTGCACGCCGAAGGGGCGCGCGCCGCTGCCCATGTCGCACACGAAGTACTCGTCGCCGGGCGCCTCGATCTCGACGCACGGCGTGTGGCCGCCGAACGTGTGGGTGAGCGAGAAGTCGAGCTCGGCCGTGGCGTACGCGTGGGCTTCCTCGTAGCTCGCGAACGATTTTCCCGAGGCCTGCACCAGCGCCTGCGCGAGCTTGTCGCGGATGTCGGCCGAAGTGAGCGCCACGGGTATCGACCCGCGGGTGCCCCAGAAGCGCACGCGCATGGCGGCTCCTATCCCTTGTCGAACGCGGCCGACGCTTCGGCGGACACGGCGCCGAGGGCCTCGCGTACCGAGGGGAAGACCTGGAACACGAGGTTGAAGTGCGAGATCTCGAAGATCTCGCGCACCATCGGCTGCAGCGCCGCCACGAAGATGCGGCCCGACTGCGCCTTGGCCTGGCGCGAGGCGAGCATGAAGCAGCGCAGGCCCGCGCTCGACACGTACTCGAGATGGGACAGGTCGAGGATGATGGCCCCGCCGCCGTGCGCGACGGAATCCACGTACGTCATCAGCTCGCGCGTGAAGTCCCCGCACGTGTCCTGGTCGAGACGGCCTTCGACGAGAAGGACGACGGCGTTCGCAAATCGCCGGGAGGTGACGTTCATCGTTGGAGTTATGGTGCCGGCTGGCGGGCCTATTGTGTCACAGCCTCTGTTCGCGGAAGAACCCGAGCCGCTCCTGCGCGGCGCGGTCGGAGTAGGAAAAGGCGATCCAGTCCCCAACACCGGCGAGCGAGTATTTCATCCACCCGGGAACGACCACCACATCGTGCGGCGCAACATCGAACGCGTGTCCGCCGGCCTCGATGCGCCCCTCACCCTCGACGCCCACGAAGACCATGCCGTCGCTCGAGCGATATTGCTGCGTCTTGAAGCCCCCCGGCACCAGGCGGATCATCGCCGCGATGGTCGGCATGGCCCATCCGCCTTCGACCGGATCCTCGTAACGCATGAGGTGGCCGAGATGGGGATCGGGCTTACCTTCCCGTGCCATTTGGCGAAGGACCTCGCGAGCGCGCGCGTACGGAAAATGGATGAGGCCGGGGAACGGTGCCTCGGGCTGCTTCCACTGCCCGTCGTCCTCGCGGAACGTGCCGCCGAAGTGGCGCGCCATCGGGATGTCGAGGCCGTCGAGCCAGACCATGGGCCCCGCGGTCTCGTTGCCGTGGTGGTGCCAGCGCCACGCGGGCGTCACCACGAAATCGCCGGGGCGCATCGTCACCCGCTGGTCGTCCACGGTGGTGTAGGCGCCGTCGCCCTCGACGATGAAGCGCAGCGCCGATTGCGTGTGGCGGTGCTTCGGCGCGACTTCGCCGGGCATGATGAGCTGCATGCCGGCGAAGAGCGTGCTGGTGACCTGCGATGCGCCGCGAAAGCCGGGGTTCTCCAGGAGCAGCACGCGCCGCTCCGCTTCCTCCGCGCTGATGTGCCGCGCCGCTTCCATCACGAGCGGCCTCAGGTCCGAGTAGCGCCACTGGTGGGCGAGCGCGGCGCTCGCCGGCTCGCGCGGCACGAGTCCCTTCAGCCGCTCCCACAGGGGCGCGAGCTCCAGGGGCGCGATGCGGCGATAGAAATCCTCGCGTTCGGCGCGGGTGTCGCGGATGTTCATAGGCAGTTCTCCACCTTCCAGCCGTACAACCACTCGACGGTATCGTAGTAACGCTGCGGCGTGCGCCCCTTGAAGAGGTCGTTGCGCACCAGGCGCTCGACGCCCTTCGCGTGGTAGATCCGGCCCATCTCGCGCGTCATCAGCACCACGCGCGCGGTGCGGGTCACCCGGGCGCGCTCATAACGGCCGAAGGCCCGCTCGAAATCCCCGCCCTCGGCGCGCAGCGCTTCTCCCAACGTTACCGCATCCTCCATCGCCATGCAGGCGCCCTGCGCCAGGTACTGCATCATCGGGTGCGCCGCGTCGCCCAGCAGCGTCACGCGGCCATGGGACCAGTTCGCGATCGGCTCGCGGTCGGCCGTGGCCCAGCGGCGCCAGCTCTTGGGCAGGTCGAGCAGCCGGCGCGGCTTGTGGCCGATGCCCTGGAATTGTTCGAGCACCTCCTCGCGGCTTCCGTCGGTCACGCCCCACTCCTCGTGCTTGTGGCTGTGGAAGGTAACGACCAGGTTGTACTGGTGCCCGTCGCGCAGCGGATAGTGGACGACGTGGCAGTCGGGGCCGGCCCACAGGCACGGCGCGTTCACCTTCATCTCGGCGGGGAAATCATTTTCGTCGACGACGGCGCGATACACGACGTGGCCGGTGACGCGCACCGGATCGCCCACGAATTGCTGGCGCACCACGGACTTCACCCCGTCGCAACCGATGAGCGCCGCGCCGCGATGCGAGCGTCCCTGCGTGTCGATCGCGATCACGTGCCCGGCATGCTGCTCGACGCGTTCCACATGCGTGGAAGTGACGAGATCCACGCGCCCGCTTTCCTTCACGCCCTCGAGGAGCGACAAGTGGATGTCGGCGCGATGGCTCACCGCGTAGGGGTTGCCGAAGCGGCGGCGAAACGCCTCGCCGAGCGGCATGTTCACGATTTCGGATTCATCCAACGCATCCATCATGAGGAGGCGGTCGGTGTACACGGCGCGCGAACGGGCGCGCTCGCCGACGCCGAGGGCGTCGAATGCGGAGAATGCGTTGGGTCCGAGCTGGATGCCCGCGCCGATCTCACCGACCTGCGCGGACTGCTCGAGGACTTTTACCGCGTGTCCCTGTCGCGCAAGGGCAAGCGCGGCGGCAAGGCCGCCGATGCCGCCACCCGCGACAAGGATCGGGTCGATAGGAGGTACTTGAATTGGTGGCCTGGGGCGGAATTGAACCACCGACACACGGATTTTCAGTCCGCTGCTCTACCAACTGAGCTACCAGGCCGGAAAGCCTAAAATTATAACCTTTCCGACCCTCCCCTAGCCACATCCGGATTGGACGCAAGGCCTAAGGTGGTCGCCGCGCTGGGCGGCGTGGCGGTGTCCGCGTTGGGCGGCGCCGTGTGCGCGTTCATCGGCACGCCGCTGCCGTGGATGATCGGCGCGATCTTCGCGATGGGGGCCGTGCAGCTCGCGGGCGCGCGTCTCGAAGCGATTCGCGGCGGCCGCGAAGCGGGCTTCGTCGTGGTCGGCGCGAACCTCGGGCTCTACTTCACCGCGCCCGTGCTGCATGAAGTCGCATCGCTGTGGCCGTGGTTCGTCGGTCTCGGCTTCGCGGCGATCGCATACGGCACGTTCTCCGCGTGGATCCTCGCGCGCCTTTCGGGTACCGATCGCGCGACGGCGTTCTTCGGCTGCATGCCGGGCGGCGCGGCCGAGATGGCGAACCTGGGCGAGAAATACGGAGCGGCCCCCGACCGCGTGGCGCTCGCGCATTCGCTGCGCATGCTCCTCGTCGTCACGATCTTTCCCGTGGCGATCACGCTCGCCGGCTTCCATGCGACCGAGGACTACCGGCCCGTCGTGACGCCGTTCGATGCGATCGGCCTGGCCGAGCTGCTCGCGATCGCGGCCCTCGCGGGAGCGGCTGCGAAACTCGCGCAGGTTCCCACCGGATTCATGATGGGGTCGCTCCTCGCGAGCACGGTCCTCACGGGCCTGGGCTTCCAGTTCTCCTCGATCCCGTCGTGGCTCACGAACTCGGCGCAGGTGCTGATGGGCTGCGCGCTGGGCGCGCGCTTCGATCGCACCTTCATCACGCACGCGCCGCGATTCGCGCTCGCGCTCGTGCCCACGCTCGCGGCGATGCTCGCCATCGCGGCCCTCGTGGGCTGGGGACTATCGGCGGGGAGCGGGACGTACCTCGGCGGTGGGCTGCTCGCGGCAGCGCCCGGCGGCATCGCCGAGATGTGCATCACGGCGAAGGTGCTTCGCATCAGCGTGGCGTTCGTCACGGCCGCGCACGTGATCCGTTACGTTATCGTGGTGCTCCTGACACGCCCGGTCTACCGCCTCTTCCTCCACAAATAGGAAACGACAATGAAAAGATTCCTGGCCGCGATCCTCCTGCTCGCCGCCGGCGCCGCCGCCGCGCAGTCGTGGCCCTCGAAGCCGCTCAAGATCATCGTGCCGTACCCGGCCGGCGGCACCTCGGACATCCTCGCGCGCGCGATCGGCCCCGGCCTCACGGCCGCGCTCGGCCAGCCGGTGGTCATCGAGAACAAGCCCGGCGCCACCGGCAACGTGGGCGCGGATTTCGTCGCCAAGTCGCCCGCCGACGGATACACGCTGCTGCTCGCCGACATCGGCTCGCTCGCCATCAGCCCGAGCGTGTTCACGGCGCTTGCCTTCGAACCGGTGAAGGATTTCGCGCCGGTGATCATGGTCGCGTACTCGCCGCATCTTCTCGTCGTCCATCCCTCGGTGCCTGCGAAGGATGCGAAGGAGCTCATCGCGCTCGCGAAGGCCAAGCCGGATTCGTTCAACTTCGCCGTCTCGGGCATCGGCGGAGCGAACCATCTCGCGGGCATCGACTTCGCGCAACGCGCCGGCATCAAGTGGACCTATGTTCCCTACAAGGGCGGCTCGCAGGCGCTCACGGACATGGTGGGCGGCCAGTCGAACGTGATGTTCAACGGGATGCTCGCCACCTATCCGTTCGTGAAGGACGGAAAGTTGAAGGCGCTCGCCATCTCCAGCGCGAAGCGATTCGCGGCGGCGCCGGAAATCCCGACGGTGGCCGAATCCGGAATGCCGGGCTTCGAGACCGGCTCATGGCAGGGCATCGTCGCGCCCGCGGGCACGCCGCCCGAGGTCGTGGCGAGGCTTCACGCCACCGTGACCGCGATCCTCGCCACGCCGGAGATGAAGGACCGCCTCGACAAGGCCGGCGCCGAAGTGCGCGCGATGTCCCCCGCCCAGTTCGGCGCGTTCATCCGCGACGAACGCGACCGCTGGGCGAAGGTGGTGAAGGAGTCGGGCGCGAAGTTCGATTGACTCACTGCGGCGAGTCGAGGTCCCCGCACATCTGCCACTCCTGCATGGCGAGCATCGCGTCGCTCGCGGTGTTGGAGTTGTTTCCCTTGTGCAGCTGCACGTTGCCGCCGCCGCCCTCGCCGTTGGCGAGCTTGCGCGAGCTGACCACGTAGAAGCGCGTGGGCGCGTTCCAGTTGTCGATGATGATGCCGAACTTGTCGTTCATGCCCGGCTCGCCGTTGTCCTCGAGATGGACGCGGAACATCACCTCGAAGGCCGAATCGTTCACGCGCGCCTTGCCGCAGATGTCGCGCGCATTCGGGTTGGCCGGGTCGAACAGGTAGCCCGTGATCTGCGTGCTCTTCAGGTGGAAGTTGTGCTCGTGGTCCACGTAGTTCACGCTGCCCCAGAAGTCCTGCTTCTTGCATCCGCCGTCGGCCGCGAAGTTGGCCATGGCGCCGCTGTCCTTGTAGACGAAGCCGCCGGAGGTGATGAAGTCGCAGGGCGCCTGGACCATGTGGGCCTGGACCTCGACGGGGGTGGAGATGCCCAGCATCGCCGCGGCAACGGAGCCGGCGAGCGCGAGGGCCGAGAGTTTGCGTGTCACTGTGCGCCTCCTTCGGATGTGGATCGATGCATCGTAGGGACGCAAGACAAAACCTCGCGCCTTCGACGCTGATTCGCGCGACGCAGGAGAAAGCGAAAAAACCGCGCTTTCGTGCGGCTTGCACATGACGGGCGCCGTTGGTCCTGGGACGGTTCCTACACCGGGCTCGCGGCAGCGGCCAGGGCGTGAGCCACATGGGCGACGGGACCGAATCCATCCCCGGGGCGGCCCGCATCAAAGCCGGTGAACCCCGGAGA
>Ga0070693_100001201_pt1 | contig 11652 bp, 24 predicted proteins | sample KBSK1103metaG_FD_65472 | JGI IMG/M metagenome (GOLD analysis project Ga0070693, IMG submission 65472) | Corn, switchgrass and miscanthus rhizosphere microbial communities from Kellogg Biological Station, Michigan, USA - KBS K1-10-3 metaG | ecosystem: Host-associated > Plants > Roots >...
CGTTAGACCACAGTCCCCATATTCGCTCTGCATACTGACGTAGAGGACTAGACTGTTGATGTTTACTATCTTGCCTTTGTAAACCACATCCCTTTCTTCGACAGTAACCTTGAGTAGGTCGAACAGATTGTCGTGGTCAAAATTGTCTTTCATAAATACGCCTTCATCCTTCTTAGAATTGTATCAGGAGCAATATCAAAATTTAAACATATACTACGGAAGGAAAACAAACGATCAGTTCTTTTACTTGTAAACCAGGTGCGTGTGTCCGTGTAAAGGCGTGAGTCGCGGAGGTTGCGTCGAGAGAGCTTACGAAGGGTTTGGGCGGCATCTATTAGGACGGCCATTAGTAGCTCCTTCTCAGGGCACATCTGGGTCTGTAGATAGGATGCTCTTACGCCCCAAAACTCCTGCATGTCAGTTATATCACCAAAGTAGACCGGAGCCGTCATCGGGGAGGACAACGGCACCCCTCCATCTTTCTTAACCACGGCCTTCATCGTCCACCTACTCTAGAGAAGCAATACGAACTCGTACATGAATGGTTATGAGAACAATCCCATCCACACTTCGCGCAACAACAGAAGTGAGGAATACAGATAGCCCATCCCTGTCTCTCTGTAGGCAAAGTCATCGTATCGTCGCCGTAGAGTGTCTGGCTGCAGTACTGACACTCGAACACGTTCGCCGGCAAGTCGAAAGTCGCCTCTGTTAGATTCATGTCTGTCCCTCCCACGGTCCACCATAGTATTTCTGGTTCAGGTATCTTCTGTAACGAATATAACTGATCCCTTTTGAGATACGTTTCTTTTGCCTCCTTCTCACCCCCCGATAGGGCACAACCGTGTACTCAGCTTGTTTTACTTTTCGATCCAAAGCGGCCTCTAGCTTTGGGTGTAGTTCTTCTCTGACTTGAGAGAGTATCGTTGTGGTGGTCTCCGGTTTAGCGCCCTTGTACACTAACGCTTTCAAAAGGTTCCTCGTTCGGGGGCAAATCCTACCATAGCACCCAGGACACAGCATGTAACGGAGTTCAACACGTTGGTCGCAGAACGGGTAGCCTTGACACTTGATAGGTGACAAAGGAATCATACTAGATGGATCTTATATCTGAAATGCCTGACATTACAAGTTCGATTTACTATCGCGCCTTAATATGTTAGACTAGCGGGTAACTTAAAAAGGGGAGGCAATCAATGAGATTTATACTGACGGTAACTACCATCGGCAAAGAAATCACCGACGTTCGTACTCAAGCCATAGCCGATCTCGACAAGGCTTTAAAGAAGCTGACGAGGCACTGTAAGATTTGCGGTAAGCCCTATCTATCCGAACGTCGGAGAAAGAAGAAGTATTGCGGTGACGCTTGTCGAACGGTAAACAGTAACAAGACAAAGATGATTAAGTACTACAAGGGAAGGGGAGCGCTTCAAAAGAAAAACGAGGCGCGCAGGGCGTTAAGAAAGGAGAAGGCTACGGAGGAGAGAGTATGAATGCGATCGACTTATCCGATTACAGATGGATTAGGGCGATGAAGCGTTACAAACGTAGAGAACGCCAGGCGGCTCTCGTATATGATATGACGGATGACTACGATCTATGGTGTCGGCTAAGGCACAAGGCGATGCTCGACTACCTGGAGGAAGTGCCCGAGTTGAGAGAGCTACGGAGACAGTCTGATAAGATAAAGATCGGACCTATGGTGTGAAAGGAGGGACGATGAAGTGGGCCGCAGACAGGCTAATTGATTTCTTTCGAGAAATTCTAGAATACTGGTTTGGTTTCGTAATCGTAGCGGTTTTAATTTTCTGGTTTGATATATTGTTTGAATTCTTTTAGGGAGGGATTATGCCTTTGTTTCATATTCAAGATAACGAATGCCCGAAATGGGTAGTGGCTTTAAACTACGCTAACGCGGTAGAGAAGTGGAAGAAAAAGATGGCTGAGGAGAACGCCCCCTACGATATATCAGAGATAGAAGAGCCACAAGGCGTATCTTACATCTGCGATGATGAGGATCTTATTATCGCGGATTCTATGCCCTGGCCGAAGTTATAACTAGGAGGGAACGATGAACGAGAAGATACTGGTGGCAGTAGACGATCTAAGGACGGACATTGAGACGTTGATAGTAGACAAGAATATAGCGGTACGAATATCTGAAGACAGGTTCCAGCAGATGAGAGATTTGGCGACACAAGTCAAAGCTCTGAGGGGGAGTCTAGAGGTAAAGGAGAAAGAAATAGTAGAACGAGGCATAAGGATAACCGCACTACAGGCGTCCATCCAAGAGCTTCTTGTCGAGAAGTACGATTTAATGAGACAGTTGGCGATAGAACGGGAGGCTAATAAGAGTACGTCTGTAGAGGATGAGTTGATAGACAGGATAGGAGGGCGAAATGGATAGGGTAAACGCCTTAACGGTCGTTTTGGATAAGGATTACAGGGAGGATGACATACAGGCGATGGTAGACGCGATCTCGTTATTTAAAGGCGTCATAACTGTCAAGTACGATGTGGCTGGACCTGAGACTTATATAGCCATCCAACGGGCCAAGAACGAATTACGTAGTAGGATACTGGATATAATACTGGGTGACAGATGAGGAACGTGATGTGTCTTTTCGGGCGCCATACACCAGTCTATCGCAGCGTCAACCCAGTGTACATATATTGCCGTTGGTGCGAGAAGGAGATGATCCGTACGGTGAGGGGCAGGTACGTCCTCAAGCACGAGTACGAATACACTTTGGATGACTGGATAACGCCTATTCTGGAGCTTTCCATCGTCGTCATCCTCGGCCTTATTCTCCTCTCCCTCTACATGGGCTGGGAACTATTGGCGTGGGGGATAGGGTGCTTTGTGGCGGGACTTTATCTTTATTGGGTAATGGGGAATTGGTACAAATGAAAAGAAAGTCGGAACGGTTGTTCCCACTAGTGGCCTGCGTCAACTGCAAGCGGGGGTTTAAACCGTCCGAGATGAAGCCCAACGAACTGGGGTACTTGAGATGTGCTGACTGTGAAAAGGCCGTACCTGAAATACTGAATAAATTTTATGGAGGGATAATGAGGCAGTTCATCGAGAAGCTAAAGCATGAACCAAAGAGGTTTTACAAGTGTTCGGCGTGCTCCTTCTTTCACCCATACATAAGTAAGCTAATCGGGTGGAGTGGGCTGGGGAGAAGCAAGCTGGATCTAAATGGGCCGTGCTGGTCCTACTTGAAGGGTGGTCTAGACGACCAGAGGTTCGGGTTGGAAGAGCTAGATGACTTGTTCGGGAATTGGGAGTTGGTGGACGAAACAACAGGAGAGGTTCTTATGGATAGGAACAGATGAAATCATATTTCTGTATATACAGTGAAACCTTTGCTGTAAAAATACCTGAATCATGTTTCTGTATATACAGTGAAACCTATGACGGGATTTTTTCTGAATCATCACGTCAATACTGGATAATTGATCATCATGTATATGACACCCCCTGGCCGATAAGGGGAGGGGGAAGCGGCTTTTCTTTCGCTTCCCCCTATTCTAGCCTCCGAAAACCTTGTTTAGTCCGGTCCGTTAGTAAGCCTACGGTTCCGTTAACGTAACAGTAAGCGAGGAAAGAGACACAACATGCGGCTATTAAACCGTAGACGATAGAATCGAATTCCGACATTTTTATTCTCCGATCTAGTTTTTTGTATCGGCTCGTCCAGTTACGCGCTAAGTACCTGGACGAGCCGATTAAGGTTTAAGAGTTTAGGTTTGTCCAGGTACTCGCTAAGTACCTGGACGGACCGAGTAAGGTTTTAGGAAACTATCGCCTCTTTCGCCTTTTTCTCTAGATCGGTAGACTTCTTTTCGTAGTAATCGGATTTAAAGCGCTCGAAGTCTAGCGCCGCTTGTAATACGGCGATTATCTTTTCTAACCTTTCGTTTTCGAACATTTGTTTGTTCCCTCGTCTGTTTTGTATCGGTCCGTCCAGGTACGCGCTAGTACCTGGACGAGCCGATTAAAGGTTTTAGGAAACTATCGGCGCCTCTATCGGCGCCTCTTTCGGCTTTTTTTCTTTCGGCGCCTTTTTTTCTTTCGCCTTAGCCGCTTTAGCTAGCGTCTCGGCTAATTCCTTTTTAAAGTAAGAACGAAAGACGTGTACCGTTTTCCCGCCGACAACCCCCTTACTGTTAAGAACGGTTATCGTTTTCCAATTCTGTTCGGGATTCGCGTTTCGTTTCGACACACCTAAGTCCGACATTATCGCGCCGACAGCGTCGAATTCCCGCTTCGCTTCCGGCGTAACATCGCCGTCCGAATTCCGATCGCCTTTCGCGTAAGGTAGAAACGCTACCTTAATAAGCTCGCCGGTTTCGTTTTTCCGAAAGCTCGCGTTAAATAGCTCGTTAGCTATCCCGGTTACGCGTTTTGTTTTCGGGCGCGCCGTTCTCGAATTAAATTCGAGCGATTTAAGAACGTCGCTGTCTTTAACTAACATAGGAACCTTCTTTCTTTGTTTTGTATCGGTCCGTCCAGGTACTCGCTAAGTAAATGGAGCGACCGAGTAAGGTTTCGTCCAGGTACGCGCTAAGTACCTGGGCGAGCCGATTAATTTTAAGACTTGTTTTTTGTTTCGAGACACGTTTTCGCGTGTAACTCGGATTTATCTTCTTTTGTCGCTCTAGGTTCTGTCCCGTTCTAGTAGGGGATTTCGCGGTTTCCGATTCTTACGGAAGCGCTATCTAGTAGTTATTTTCTACTCTAGGAACATAATCCTTGTACTCGCTAATGTCAAGCGCTAACGAGTAATTTATTTTTATTTTTATTTTTATTTTCTTATTCGTCCAGTTACGCGCTAAGTACCTGGACGAGCCGATTAATGTTTTGTCCAGTTACGCGCTAAGTCGTAGTTAGGGCGAAAGAGCCTGATCGGGCGTTGGCGCCTCGAATGGGATTGGCTCGGGCGTTGGCGCCTCGAATGGGATTGGCTCGGGCGTGGTATTGGGGTGCCGGCGTGGGCTGCGCCGCCAGCACTCAATCTCAACCACGGCACCTCAATCTCAACCACCGCAGAGCCCACGCCCCAAAGCGCACGATTATGACCGCGTGCCACCGTGGGGGTGGGGGGTGGTTGGGGCGCGATTATGCCCGCGTGCCTAGGTGCCTAAACCCGCTAGAGCATGTCAGCTAGCGGGTAGAATCACGTAGAAATAGCTAAACTTGATTGGAGGGGTCTGGCTTCGATGAGGTGACACTTTAGACAAAAAGAGAGGCTTTCCTATTACCTCACATAGGAAAGCCTCATTACGGGCCTATTCCATTAGTTTTAGAGCTACTTAGCAGGGGTCGGATTCATATCCTCTCCATCGCTCGGTCCCTGTTCTACCGGAGCAGGCGCTTCCTTCTTCGGAGTAGCCTTACGAGGAGCGGCTTTCTTCACAGCCTTCTTAGCTTTCTCATTCGCCTCCGCCTTCGACACCAGGGTAATCAAGACGCCCCTCTTTCCCTCATAGGTCGTCTCTCGGGCACGCTTCGAGACGTTAGCCCAAGACTTGTTAGGATTCTCGGATTTCTTCGAGAACCCCTCGGCAGAGAGAGCGCGGCCAATAGCGGCGATCTCGTTCGAGAACTCCGGCGTAGGCTTTCCGTCCTTCAGGTCTGTCCTTTTGTACTCCACGAAGAAGGCTCCGACGATCAACTCTCCCGCATCCGACTTGTAAGGCTTCTGTCCCGCCATCTCTTTAGCGGCAGCGGCGATCCGTTTCGTCACCGGGCGGGCTGTACGGGAAGTAATCTGGAGCGTGTCAAAAATCTTCTTGTCTACGATAGTCATGTTAGCCTCCTTAAGGCCAGTGTAGGGGGTCGCCCCTACGCGTACGTGTTACGCCTATATTCCCGAAATCCCTTCACTTACTCTCACTCTCCTTTCTACTTACTAAATATCTACTGTCTAAACTTATAGCCGATCTACCCGTTAGTGTCAAGAGGTACCGAGTTTCTTAGCGGGTAATCAGTTCACTAGAAACTACATTCCACCGTACAGACGAGGGGCTGATGGTATGCTTGGTGACTTGGTGAATGCGGGGCTTGGTGATTTGATGGGCTTGGTGAGGCATAGGCAAGTGAGTGAGCTTGGTGGGGTGGGTGAGAGAAAGTACTTTCCATTCAGCAAACCCAGGCACCTAACCCCTCCTTAGGTGGGTGGGAATGATAGGCACTAGAAAGTACTTTCCATTGAGGCAATCTCACGCACCCGCGTACAGAGATACAGTGGGCTTGGCCCCAATCTCAAGCATCGATATCTGCCGTGTGCCATAGGATGTGGAAAGTACTTGTGGAATGTAGTTTCTGATAGTATTCTCATGGTGTGTGGTCTCTTGCTCTTGAGTGATGCCGGGCTGTGGGCAGGTGAGACTGCAGCCACAGGCAATTGAATTGGGCTGGAGAGGGAGCATATGGACTCAATACCACTCAACAGAACGTGTTCCTTGAGAGGCTCCACAGGCATATACTATATCAATCTCAGGCATGACAAACACTGCTATGAGAATCTACGATGGAGGACTATATGAATTTAGCGCTGAAAGACCTACCTGAGCCTATCCTACATATCATCCGTCAGAAGGCCAAGGACAGTAACCTCACTGTGCGGGACTACATGATACAGAGACTGGCTAAGCTATATGGGATTAAACTTGCTCCTACTCCTGCCTACAAAGTTTGCCCTACGTGTGGACACAAGAGTAAAACCTACGCCGCTGGTAGCGAGGATGAGTAACTTCTCACTAGCATATACCCCACCCGCGTTTAGCGTCTCACCAGCGTACAGACCTTCGGGGTGAGCGCTTCTGGAGAACGGCGATCCCTTGTATAATAGGCTATGTCGAGCTTATTGATACTCCATCGGTCCTCATATCCCTACTCAGGGCTATATAATCATCTAAACCAAGCCCCAGTACGTACTCCAGGTAATTACTGTCAGAGGGAATTTCAGGGGCACAGGTACTCCTCCACAGACTTGGGGAAACCAGGGAGGTCAGGAAAGGGCTACGGTTGTATATACGGAACTATAGGAGTATCGTCTACTCCGGCGCGCGTTTCGCGCGGTCGAGAGGATAGGGAAAGGGCGACCGGAACGTAACGAATCGCCAGACACCGCAGACCCTCAGTACAAAGCTCTTTCTAAACTTAATAGCGACTATCCCCCGTCCTCAATTTTACGCTCGTTTTGTGAATTCCCTCGGAATGATAAATAAGAGTCCTTCCCTTCCTAGTTAGCCGTTTTTAGCTACCGACTATCGGGTGAAAGAGAAATCGGCTGGTGACAAAGTTAGGTGAGTAACTAGCGGGAAGGAAATACAATTACCGATACCGAGAAGGCGAGAAGCCTTAAATGAGTAAGGACACGAGTTGTAGTTTAAATCCGCTCGAAAAATGTAAAGGGAAACGGGAGATTGTGAAAACACGGATAGGGCCTCGGCTCTATGAGTCGTTAGGGAACAGCGCGGAATTTAGGCCGACGAGTAGGCCGGATGATAGCCGATTGACGCTGTTGATTTACTTGGGGAAAAAGTAAATCCGTGCCCTCGGGGAACTAGGAGTAGCCTCCCTGATAAAAACAAACGGACTCTCTTATCTCTTGATTTTACTCGCCCGCCTTGAGTCGGTGAGTAACGGAACCTTATTAACTGACGATCTGACGATTTGGTACACCGGAAATCTTGAGATAGGGTTAGGCCGAAACCGCCTAAATGAAAAATAGACTTTACGAATCGACGAAGGATTGAGAAAAGCTAAACCTAAAGTATTTGGGACATAGGAATAGAGAACCGGTTGATAAACGTAATTGCCTACGAAGTAATTTTTGATACGGGAATAAGCCTAGTGAATACAAATTGATTGTACACGTCCCCTCTTGATTGTCCTTTACTAGGGTAGTTGAGAGGGGCTGTGATAGAGTTAGTTTGAGATCGGATGAATATTAACGGGTTTGAAAGATATTGACTCGGGAAAGGAGACAATATGAGTTTTAAAATCTCGGAATTTTTAGAGAGTATGAGTAGTTGTGACGCGAAGAAACTTCTTAGTGAAATAGACGACGCTAAGAAGAAAGCGGCTGAGGCGACGATTGAAGCTAGGCGGGAGAGATTGAGAAGAGAGTCGCTGAGTACGTTCGTAAACTCTCCTGTTGTGAAACGGAGAAGGGACGGAGAAGTTGAGAACTTGAGAGACGGAGTTTTGATAAGAAAAGAGACTGGTTACGAAACGGTGATTACACCTGTAATGGTAGAGAATGAAGTTACGGGGTTGAAAGAACAACTCTTGACGAAACGCGGTAAGCCCGTATTTGTGAAGAAAACGCGGTTGAAACACGGATTTACGGGAGTGATACAGAATAAAGACGGTTCTGTTGGTATGAGTCGAGAGTCGAAAAGATACGTCTATGCTCGCGGGGTAGGAAAACATGGTGTACCGCGAGGACGGAAGGAAATGGAGGAGAGGGGAATGGTAGTTGTTGAGGAGAAGATAACGGGAAATGAGTCGGTGAAGGAACTCGCTAAGAAATTACGCTACAGACACGAAGATGATCTTCGAGGAATTGAGAGAGCGAGGGCGGATGCCGAGGGACACAAAAAGATGGAGGCGAGTCCTTGGCGGTACAAGAAAGAAAGTACGGCTCTACCGCTGGTGAAGTTAGATATGGGGGCTATCTCTCGGAAAAAGGCTACGGAGGGTTGGGTTAGTTGGACAACTCTCGTTGACGGGGCGGATATATTCTGTGAACACTGTAATGATCCGAAGCCTTCGAGAAAATGGGAGATGAGGCGTGAGGTCTCGTATAAATGGGACGAGGAGACAAAGAAATGGCTAGTTAATTATGAATTCGCCCTAGCGACGAAATGCTTAGAGTGCGGACACGAACTTTGGGAGGGGGCGGAGGAGAACGATTGGAAGATAAGAAAGATGTTGAAGACGGGCGCGAGCGGCGGAATAACTCTTGAAGTAATGACAAAGAAAGGGAAAAAGAAATGAATCGACCTCTTGAGATGCTGAAGGAGCTAGATGAAGCTAAGGCTCCTGACAGCGAGTATCGGGCGTGTTTTAGTAGTTGGACTCGGGAACGGTTGAAGCGTGGCGAGACGTGGAGAGATCGGTTAGTACGGTGGGCCGAGTATGAAGAGGCTGCGTTGGCGCGACGAGAACAGTTGGAGGAACAACGGGTATGAAAAATCGCTACATCGTAGAGGTGAAGAAGACTTGGTACAAGATTTCTGTCGATGGTCCTACGGAAGATGACACGAACAGATATTTTGAGAACGAAATACCGGCGATGGTAACAAACAACAAAGAAATTGTCGATGTGGATTCCGATGACATCGGTAACGTTAATGAAACTGTCGTTGACCTTGATTTCGTATGTACGCGGAAGGGAGAAGGAAACCTATGATGACGCCTGAAGAAGAACGGGAATGGGACGAGTTGAGAAACTCTGTATTGAGAGAACAGAGGGTGTGCGCGTGGTGTAAAAAGAAATTCGGAAGTGGAGACGCGCTGGCGGAACACATTATCGCTGAAAGAAAGGAGGGAAACGGACATGGAGAACATTCTTGATGAAGAAGATCCGATTGCGGCCGTAATGAGCCGACTTATTGCGCGAGATCGTGAGTACGAAGATCGGCAGTGGGAAATGATGATCGATCGTATTAACCTGCGTAACAAGTTGGAAGGCCGACAGCAAAAATAACTCCGTCTTTCTGATACCTAGCCCTTCCTAGATGAGGGGCTATGGATGAGGATTGCGTAGGTGGAAACAATAACGTGCGCCCAAAAACGGGAGGTAAATAGCTATGGTTAGAATCGTAAAGATTGAAGAGGGTACGAACGCGATGACGACGTACACTCCTAATGCCTCGATGCTGTACGCGGAAGGCGTATGGAAGGGGATTGCCTACTACACGCGGAGAGTTTATGACAACGGAATGGCCGTTGTGACGACACAGCGTGAACACTACAGCGGGGGATGGACATTGGACAACTTCCTCCTTGTTGACGGAGCGAAAGAGAGTGACGTTTTGAACCCGTTCTGCCCTGTGTGTTGTGCTGAGTTTACGGATGAGGAAGTGAAAGAGTACAGGGAGTATGGAGCGGAGTATGGGTGTTATGAAGATGAATTCCCTCCGTTCTGTACGGTGTGTGCTGAGGCCGGTTGGACAGATATGTAATTAGTGTCCTAATGCCTAGCCTCTTGCCTAGAAACGAGAGGCTAGGTGCGTTAGTGCATTGATAAACAAAACAGAAAGGAGGGATAAAGTATGACAATGTCGATGGTTATCGAATGTAACGACTGCCGAGAGCCTATCGTGGATACGAAAAGTTCGTACACGCTGAGGACATCGGCTGGGATCGTGGGCTACGTGTGCTCGGAATGCGGTAAACAACGGATTGAAGTCCGTAGTATGCTCGAAAAAAGAGCGGAAAGGAGGTGATAACGTGATAAATGATATTATTCGTTCCTGGTGTAAACACTGTGGACGAACAACGAACTGGGCCGCGACGGTGGCTAATATCTTCCGCTGCCGGCGGTGCGGTAAAACGAACTAGGCGTGCTTAACAAATCTCTCTGAGAAAGGAGGTGAGAACATGAAACCTATCAAGTATGTGAGTAAGGTCGTGAGACGCCGCGCTGGTGTCCTAACTGTAGTTAAGGCCTGAGATCGGTCCCTAGAAAAGCTGATCTAAGGCCCCTAACTTCGATGACATGCGACTTTCTCGCTGGACTAATACCTATGGTCCGGTTTGGCGGGAAAGTCGCATGTCAGCCCTTCTAGGCTTGTTTCCAAGGAAATAGGAGAAAACATGAGTAATTGCGTACAGTTTGAGACGCCTCGGATATATTTCAGGCCAACTGAGATAGATATATCGGCGCTAATGGTCGAAGTGGAGAAACACGCGGACCATGAACAGTTCGTTACGAATGGCTATAGCCGTACGTGCGGAATGAACGATGACGAACAAAACATCTGCCGGGTATTTTGGTGGTATCTGAATCCTAAGAACGTCTATGTGAAGGAGTGTATGTTGGACGTTCTGCTGGAAAGCGGACGGTCGAGCCATACTTGGCGGTCTTTGGAGGCTACACTGATCGTCCTAAACAGATTCGTGCTTGTAGATAAGGAATTCGCCTTGAGGTGTAAGGACGAATCGGATGGCTTTATGAAGCTATTCCCGATGCGGTTGAAGTTCGGTAAGAACGTGAAACCCGGTGAACATGCGAAAGGATAGGAGGGAAAATGGTTAGAATTGTACAAATAGTGACGGCTGCTCCTCTGCGACGTGACTCTAAAAAGCCGTTCCTGTTCGGACTCGATGAGACAGGAATGGTGATGGTGTACGACTGGATCGAGAAAAATTGGACGCCGCTGTCGAAGATCGATGCGGACGACGATTGAAAGGAGGGATGATGATTAAACTAGTGAGTTTAGCTGAGAGCTACTTTGAGAAACCGGCCTATGAGACGATTACGAACATTGGCTGGCTCGGATGGCTAAATGCGATGATGTCGATACCTGCTGTACACATTGGTGACGATGGGTACATCTACTTCGTAGAATAACCGTGCCCTGAAGCCTAGCCGCTGTGAGAGCGCGGCTTAGGATTGAGGACAAGGC
>Ga0070693_100001204_pt1 | contig 11647 bp, 10 predicted proteins | sample KBSK1103metaG_FD_65472 | JGI IMG/M metagenome (GOLD analysis project Ga0070693, IMG submission 65472) | Corn, switchgrass and miscanthus rhizosphere microbial communities from Kellogg Biological Station, Michigan, USA - KBS K1-10-3 metaG | ecosystem: Host-associated > Plants > Roots >...
AGTCAGTAGTCAGTAGTCAGTAGTCCGTAGTCCGTAGTCCGTAGTCAGTAGTCCGTAGTCAGTAGTCCGTAGCTTCAGAATGACCTACTACGGACTACGGACTACGGACTAATCACGAATACATGTTCATTCTGCGCGTCAAGAGCTCCACCGGATCGTGAACGTTTAACGCTTCGCGAACGATTAAGGCTTCGGCGTGATCCGCCATAATCAGCGAGCCGTAGAATCGCTGGCGCGCTTCAACTCGGCGCAGGAAAGATTCGCCGCTCAAATTCGTCTCGGGCTCTTTGCTTTCCGGATCGTAGAGCTGCGAACGGTAGCAGGCAATCGCTCGACGCTTTTGCTCCGCGACTTCGCTGATGTCAACCACAAACGACGGCGTCACCGTGCGCGGAAACATGAAGTGCGCGATCGTGTGCGGGCGAAATCGTTCCTGACCCGCTTCGGCGTCGTACTTGGCGAGTCCCGCTACGTGCGCGCCTTCGCGAACGATCTGACACGTGTGCACGTGATCCGGGTGCGGGTCCTCCCAGTAATGAGTGAAGATCACTCGAGGCCGGTACTTGCGAATCTTGCGGACCATCTTCACTCGCGACTCTTCGGTCAACCAGATGTGGCCGTCGGGGAGTTCGAGATTATCCCGTACTGTGAGATTCATCTCGCGAGCGGCGGCTTCGGCTTCGCGAGCGCGAATCTCTGCCGTGCCCCGCGTGCCCATCTCGCCTCGCGCCATGTCCAAAACGCCTACGCGATAGCCAAGCGAGATCAGCTTCAACACGGTTCCGCCGCAACCAAGTTCCACGTCGTCGGGGTGCGCGCCTATTGCCAACGCATCGAGTTGCACTTCGTCACTCATTCTTTCGCTCCTTTCTGCTCAGGTTACGAGCGCCCAAGTGCCGTCGTCAACCATGCACGCTTTTGATATTCTGGTGGAGACGCTTACGAAGAGAGAGCCGGGAATGTTGCCCGCTTCAATATTTTGAAATGGTGTTGCGGAGCAGAAAAGAATCTTCGACGATCCAGTATCTCTACCTGACGACGATGGGACGCAACAGCGGACTGCCGCGTGAGATCGAGATATGGTTCGTCGAATCGAACGGCAAGCTCTATGTTTTGGCCGAGCATTTTCACAACGCTCAGTGGGTGAAGAACATTCAACACAACCCGCGTGTGCAAGTGAGACTGGGCGACAAAACTGATGAAGCAACCGCTCGCGCACTGGATGAAGCGCGTGATCGCGCGACGTGGGAAACGGCTCAACGTCTCGCTCGCGAAAAGTATGGTTGGGGCGAAGGCCTGCCGGTTGAGATCTTGATTGATGAGTGAAAGGTGATGCGTGATGCGTGATGCGTGAAACGTGAAACGTGAAACGTGAAACGTGAAACGCATCACGTTTCACGCATCACGCTTCACGCATCACGCATCACGCTTCACGCATCACTCATCACGTTTCTCCTCGCTTCACAAATCCGGCCAAGTTCGTCACAATCTCAAAGGACGCGAAGCCGAGCCGGATAACTACATTTGATCACATAGAAACTGAGCGAGGAAAAAGCAATGGCAGATGTGATTCCAGAGAAGTACAAAGACCTTTTCGAAAAGAAAGCATTCGCGAATCTGGCGACTGTGAACGCCGACGGCACTCCGCAAGTCACGCCCGTGTGGGTCGATTATGACGGCGATTACGTGCTGGTAAATTCGGCACGAGGGCGGCGCAAGGACAAAAACATGGAGCGTAACGGCTCCGTCGCGCTCTCGATTCAAGACCCCGATAATCCGTATCGTTATCTCGAGGTGCGCGGCAAAGTCGAAGAAATAACCGAAGACGGCGCGGACCAGCACATCGACAAGATGGCTAAAAAGTATATGGGCGTTGAGAAGTACCCCGGCCGCCAGCCTGGAGAAGTGCGGGTGCTGTACAAGATCAAACCCGAGCGCACAAGCAAGATGGGATAGCAATCGAGAGCCCGCGACTCAGTAGGCGATCCTGCGCGTGGGCGGAGGCTCCACCAGGCGATCAACTCGTACGCGCGCGTCTACAACGATCGCGCCGTGCTCGAGAACCTTTACCGGATTCGCATCCATCTCGTGAATCTGTGGGCATATCTCGAGAAGCGCCGAGACTCGCAGGATCAAATCCAGAAGCGCCGTTTCATCGGCGGGACTTGAACCTCGATAGCCTCGCAGCAGCGCCGTGCCTTTGACCTCATTGATCATGTCCTGAGCATCAATGTCCGTCAGCGGGTGAATTCGAAACGCGACGTCGTTCAACAACTCGACAAGAATTCCGCCGCTGCCGTAGAGCACGAGCGGGCCGAAGGTCCGATCGAGCGTTGCGCCGACCACTACCTCAACGCCGCCCGCCACCATCTCCTGAACGATGACCCCCGCGAGATCCCCGCCAAGCCTTGCGGCCATATTCTCATACGCGTGCCTCAAGGCCGTGTCGTCTGCAAGATTCAGCGCTACACCGCCAACTTCGGTCTTGTGAACGATCGTTGGTCCCGCGGCTTTGAGGGCGACCGGGTAGCCTATGCGCCCGGCGGCATCCAGCGCGTCTTCAAGCTTTGAAACAAACCGCGACTTCGCGACTGAAATTCCCGCGGCGGCAAACAAATCGCCGATCTCAACCGGGCTCAACCATCCGCCTCCTCGCGCGAGCGCCGCTTCGATCACCGCTTTCGCACGATCACCATCCAAGTCATTGAGGATCGGAACCGCGCCGGAAGGTCTGCTTCGCCACTCACCGTAGGCCGTGACCTTGCCGAGCGCGGAAGCGGCGGCTTCGGGGAACACGTAACTCGGAATGCTGCTCAGGATTTCGGGTGCGCCTTTCGCGCTCATGAAATTGGCGACGACGGGTTTGCCGCGGGCGGCTTTCGCGCCTTCGACAATTGCCGCCGCCACCGTATCGATGTCCGTGAGCAAGGGCGGGATAAAAATCACAATGAGCGAATCGACATTCTCATCCGCGAGCAACGCCCGCGTGGCTCTGAGATAGTGCTCGGCGGTTGCGGACGCGATCATATCGACGGGATTGGCGACGCTTGCGGCGGCTGGGAGAAACGATCGCAGCTCGGCGACTGTCGCGTCGGACAGCATCGGCAATTCGAGCCCGTGCGCTTCGCAGGCGTCGGCCGCGAGAATTCCCGGGCCTCCAGCATTGGTAAGAACAGCTACGCGGCGTCCCTTTGGCACCGGCTGATGCGCCAGCAAATTCGCAACATCAAACAGTTCTTCAAGCGTGTCCGTGCGAATGATTCCCGCCTGCCGGAACAACGCGCCGGCCACCGCATCCGTGGATGCAAGCGCGCCGGTGTGCGACGAAGCCGCGCGCTGCCCGGCTCGCGAGCGGCCCGACTTCACGATGACGATCGGTTTTGTGCGCGCTATTCGCTTCGCAATGCGGCCGAACTTTCGCGGATTGCCGAAGCTCTCCAGATAAAGAAGGATCACATCGGTTCGCGGGTCTTCCGCCCAGTACTGAATCAGATCGTTGCTCGACACATCGGCCTTGTTCCCAACCGACACGAAGGTCGAAATCCCAAGATTCATCACGCGCGCGTAATCCAGAATCGCAAGCCCGAGCGCGCCACTCTGAGTAGACATCGCTACACGACCCTGGGGCGGGTAAACCGGCGAGAAGGTCGCGTTCAGCGCAACCGCGGGATCGGTGTTGATGATGCCCATGCAGTTCGGACCAATCATTCGAACGCCGGCATCCCGGACTTTCTCTAACAATGCCGCCTCTCGAGCGCGCCCTTCGGCGCCAATCTCGGCGAAGCCGGCGCTGATGACAACGATCGCGTGAACACCTTTCTTGAGGCAGTCGTCGATAACCGCGCCGGCGTCATCGGCAGGCACGACGACGATCGCCAGGTCCACTTCGCCGGGGACGTCGGTGATTTTCGGATACGCGGAAACGGAGCCGACGACGCTGGCGCGCTCGTTAACAGGGTAGATGACGCCCTGAAATCCGGCGGCCACGAGATTATGAAACACCTCGGCGCCGATGCCGCCGCGCTTGCGGCCGGCGCCGACCACTGCAACCGAGCGCGGCTCGAAGAAAGCCTTCATGGAGGCTTGCGCAGCCATCTGAGATCGGCGTGCGGCGCGTTCTTCGAACTCGGGCGTCGGGGTGATTGAAAAACTCACTTGAAAGACACCGCCGTCGAGCCTGCGTTCCACCTCGAAGCCCGTGTGCATGAACACGTCCATCATCTTGCGATTATCGCCGAGCACATAGGCATCAAAAGTCGTGATCGCTTTTTCTCTCGCGATTTCAGCGAGCCGTTCGAGCATGCGCGTCGCGATGCCGCGGCCCTGCAACGCGTCCTCGATCAGGAACGCAACTTCGGCGCGGTCCGGATCTTTCTCATCCCGGTAGTAACGAGCCACGCCGACAATCCGGCCCGCAAGCTCCCCGACAAGTGCAAATGTGTTTTCGTAGTCGACAATGGTAAGCTCTCGGGCTCGATCTTCGCCGAGCTCGGGCAGTGGGCTGAAGTATCGGAAGTAAACGCTGCGAGGCGAAAGGCGCTTATGAAATTCCATCAACTGATTCAAATCGTCCGGCTTGATTGGGCGCAGATGCAGACTCGATCCATCTCTCAACAGAATGTCCGATTCGTAACGCGCGGGATAGTCAGTCATCGTTGGCAGGTCCTTTCGGGAACAAGCGAGCCGGAGGATTGATCCCCTGAGCGGTGCTTCTATCCTAGCCGGAACTGTTTGTGGATGGAAGTCTGATCGCGGGCAGAGGTGCTATCGAATGTGATCAAAGTGGACCGGCAGGACTAAAACACAGTGCGGCTCTCATTAACACCTCACTTCAGTGAGGTGTTCAAAGCCTGGGCCCAGACTCTTCACATTGGAGTCCGCGCGCACGACACCCAACTGAAGTTGGGTGTTAAGGGGAAGGTCATGAGCGTAACGGACTGAGTCATCGGCAGCAGTCAAGAACGCGCCTCGAACAAGTCCCATCTTAGATTCTCAGTTGGAGCGAGCTACTGTTGCGGAATCAGTTTATAAACGGTTCCCTTGTAGACGATGATCGCGCGCTCGTTTCCGGTGAAGTAGCTCAGATACGGCTTCAGGCTGGCGCGTTTTGCGAGCAGCTCTTTGTAGACGTTGCTGTCTCGAACGACGGTGATGGTAGGCAAGTCTTTTTCGGCGCTGAAGTCCTTATCCGTCCACGTGCCGTCAATCAGGAAAAACTTCTTCCCGCGAAGCTCGAGATAATTCGAGCGGGGGCGAACCGCTTCACCGGCACTGTCGCGCAAACCGAGCCTTCCGACAGGCGCTTTCATTCTGCTGCTCGAAGCCGCGGGCGGAGGAGGAGGCGCGGCCGCTGATTCGGCTCGCCGCGATTTCTCCTTGTCGGCGTCCTGTTCCTCGGGAGGTGACTGCTTCGGTTGCGCAGCTTCCTTGCCCTGTTGCTCGCGGACCCGATCCGAATCGAGCTTGGCTTGTTGCGTTTCGGGGGCAGGCTGGGCAGGTGCTTGAGGCGTCGCCTGATTCTCCGCTTTGCGCTGAGTCTCGTCGATTGCTTGCGGAGCGATTTCGGGAGTGGTCTTCTTTAGTTCTGCCGACGCCCCGCGGTCTTCGCGTTCCTTATTCGCCGCCAGAAGAGTGTTTGATTCCGGTTTCGTCTGCTTCGCATCATCTGATTTCAATGAAGCAGGCTTTTCAGGCAAGATCTGTGCAGCAGGACTAACTTGATGCGGTTCAGCTTGAGCGGTTTCGCCGGCGGGAGTTTCGGTAACACCGGGCGCAAGCAAAGCGCGGTCGGTCTGGTTGCGAGAAAGTAGCAACGGCAAGCTTATCGCGAACACGACCACGGCCACCGCGGCCATCGCCCATTGCGGAGCGGACAAGCCGCGCACGAGCGCTTCGAGAGGAGCCAGCCAGCTTGCCCGGCCTGCAACAACCTGAGCCGAGATTGGAGCGCGCTCCGCGGCGGCGAGTGTCGCAAGCGCGACCACGGATTGGCGGCAGGGCGTGCACTCAGATAGATGGGTTTCGTAGCCGGCGCGTGACGGGCCGGTCATCTTGCGCTCGACATACGCGTTTGCAAGATCCGGATCGAATTCCTTACACGCCTGGTGAGGGTTACTGGGCTTCGAGATCTGCGTTCGGAGCAGATTACCAATCGCCCGATCTTTGATTCTCCTCGACTGCTTCATCGCTCGGCCTCATCTCCAAGGTTAGAACGCTTCCAGTCCATTCACTTGCGAGGTTTCTCGACTCATCTTCGCGCCACGATTCCGCTTGCGGTCGGAGCGGTCCGGCCGCGCTCGCAATCCGCTGAAACGGACTCCAAAAGGTAATCGCCGACGGTCAAATCCATTTGCTCGGCGGCCATTTCGATTGCCTCGGTGACCTCGCGGCGATTGAATCGATGGTCCCGTGCCAGGCCCTTCTCAACGAGCTTGCGGAGGCGCTTCTGAACTTTCGTGAGCCATCGGCTTATCGTCGCCTCGTGTACGTCGAACAACTGGCCGATCTCGCGCAGGGTCATCTCGTCATAGTAGTAGTAGGCCAGCAGCAATCGTTCACGAGCCTCCAAATCTTTAATTGCTTGCTGAAGCGCGGCGGCGATCGCGTCGCGATACCGCTGCTGCACATAGTCGAGATCGCTCGTGACCTTGCGCTCGGGCGTCGCGGACGCGAGCACCATTCGATCCATTTCCTCGGGCTCTTCCGTTTGGACCAGGCGGCTCGTTTGGCGGTGATGATCCGCGGACAACTGAAACACAACCGCGCGAAGCCATCCCCGGAGCGACCCGCGCCCCGAATAAAATGCGAATTTGCTGACCCGAGTCCCGCCGGATTCGCGCAAGCCGTATAGCTCAGCGAAGGTCGAATCGGCAAGCTGCTCGGCTGCGCCCGCGTCCTGGGTCATCGTTCGCGCGACGCTCACGAGATAGCTTCTATACTCTCGGAAGAAATCTTCCCAGGCCTGTTCGTCGCCTTTTGCGCAGGCCGTCGCAAGGCACAGGTCATCGGCGTTCAGGGAGGACAAAAACTCACCGGAAGCTTTCCGGGCCGCCGGACTCGGACCGGGGTTTCCGGAAATCTGTTCGATTATTTCGCCGAGATACTTTTTTGCGGAAGCGTGTACGGTCGAGATCAACTCGGTATCGCTTACCGAGTAACGCCGTTCTATTCGCGCCGCGAGTTGTGTGAGGTCACTCTCGAAGGCGTGCTGAAACTCGTCAACAGTCATGGGCGTACCTGGGCGCTCAGTAATCTCGATGCTGGCAGCGAATCAGTTCCGAGGTGTGGCCATGCTAGCATAAACGCTGCTTTGCGCAACATTCTCAGACACGGGCCATAACCTGAGATGCGATCTACACGCCAGAAGATCTGCCGCACTATTGTCCGAAACAGTAAAGCCGTCCGTCTTCCGAGCCAATCACAACTCGCCCCGAAGCAATCGCCGGTGATGCCGATAGCGGCGCTCCCGCATTGAACTCCCAGACCTTCGCGCCCGTCTTGTAGTCGAGCACGTAGAACTTTCCGTCGTTTGAACCAATGAACGCGCGCCCATCCGCAAGCGCGACCGATGATTCGACTCGCGCGCCCGTCATAACGGTCCACAGCTCCCTGCCGGTAGCTGCGTTGATGCAATGGATCATCTTGTCGCGGCCGCCTACTACCACTTTGCCTTCGATCACGCCGCACGATGAGTAGTAGGGAAACTGCCGCTTGCGATTCTGATAGCGCCAAACGATTCGATGTGTTCTCAGGCTGACCGCGATCACTTCATTGTTGAACGTGCCGTAGTACGCAACGCCTCCGACAAGCGCGGGCGAGGCGCCGGTGTAAGCGCCCGACGCGACGTGATAGAGTTCGCGGCCGTCGGTGATTCGGATCGCGCGAAAGGTCTCATCGCAGCCAGCGATGTGCGCGACTCCGTTTGAGACGCCTGCCGTGCAGTGAACCGGGCCTTGCGTCCTGAACTTCCAAATAAGCGAGCCATTCGCGGCGCCCAGACAATACAGATGCTCGTCATAAGAGCCGATCAACAACCGGTCGCCGACGACTACCGGAGACGATTTAACTTCGCCGTTTGTCTTGAAGGTCCAGACCGCGCGGCCGTCACTCGCGCGCACCGCGTGAACGGTTCCGTTCAGATCGCCGATGTACACCACACCGTTCGCGACGCACGGAGACGACTCGCCGATCGGACCCGTCGCCTTGTACTTCCATCGGACTGAACCGTTGGACAGGTTGAGCGCGGCGAGCTCTCCGGATTGCGAACCGACATAGACAGCGCCGTTCGAGATCGCTGCGGATGATTCGATCGACTCACCTGCTTCGTAGGTCCAAACGACTCTGAGGTCGCGAGGCACGCCCGAAACCGAAACACCCATCGACTGCGGGGTGCCCCTGAATTGAGCCCACGTGTCGGGTGGAAATTGGACCTGCGAACCCAGCGAGCACGTTACAAGAATTGAAATCAGAAGAATGGATTTGAATAATCGCAATGCTGTCCCTTCCGTTTTGAATCACGCATACGCGTGTTGATAAAGCTCCAAAGCCTCGGCTCGGCCGAACTCCCGCGGATTGGATTTGCCGGTCCATTGACTCGCGGCTTCTTCAGCGAGGCGCGACAAGTCACGCTCGGGCACGCCAACGGATTCGAGACCGCGAGGCAGACCTCCGATTGAAATCAAGTCCTCGAGCCTGCGCGCGAGAGCTTCTCCGGCGTTCTCTCCGATCGAGCCGCGCTTGAGTAATTCGCCGTAGCGATCGCCGGCCACGGACGAGTTCCATCGAACCACGTGCGGCAGCATCAATGCGATCGCCACGCCGTGCTCGGTACCGTAGTTGGCCGTCAGCGGATTCGCGCAAGCGTGCGCCGCACCAAGCATCGAGTTCTCAATCGCGAGTCCCGCCCAGTAGGCGCCGAGTTGCATCGCGCCCCGAGCTTCGATGTCCTTCGGATTGCTGATCACACGTTCGTAATTCGATTCGAGCAGTCGCCACGCTTCGAGGGAAAACATTTCGGATATCGGCGTGCGTTTGGTCGTCACGTATGTTTCAACTGCGTGCGAGATCGCGTCGAATCCCGAGGAAGCGGTGACGCTCGGGGGCTGCGAAAGAGTCAACAACGGATCGAGGATCGCCATCATGAACGCGGCGCCCGGATCACCGCACGCCATCTTGACGTGAGTCGCGGCGTCAGAGATCAACGCGTAGGATTGAGCTTCGCTGCCGGTGCCCGCGGTGGTTGGAATTCCAATCATCGGCAGCATCCGCGCACGCGGTTTCCCGTATCCCCAGTAGTCCTTCATCACGCCGCCGCTCGTGAGCAAAAAGTTGATCGCTTTGGCCGTGTCCATCGAACTGCCGCCGCCGAGCCCGATGATCGAATCGATATCGAGCGGCTCGGCGAAGTCGCGGCCCGCTTCGATCATCAACGTCGTCGGATTCGAATCAAATTCATGAAAAGTGAAAGCGTTGATTGCCGCATCAGCGAGAAGTTTCGCTGCTCTATCGACGAAGCCGCAGGCGAGAATGCCTTTGTCAGCAACCAGCAGCGTTCGACTGAATCCAAGCTCCCGCGCGAGGGTGCCAAGCTGATCGAGCGACCCTTCGCCGAAGACTAATCGTGTGCGTGGATTGAAATCGAATGGCTGCATCGGCAGGAGGTTCGTAGTCCGGCCTTCAGGCGGAAGTTTGTATCGTGAAATAGATTAATGACAAAACACAGAATACAAAGTTCCGCCTGAAGGCCGGACTACAAACAGGTATCACTTCTTTTCAGCAAGCGTCTTCTCGGCGATAGCGAAAAGTTGATTGCGATTGGTTATGTACAGAGTGCCGTTGGCTGGTATGGGTGTGCAGTACACCGAGCTGCCCATGTTGATCTCGGCGATAACTTTCTTCTCTTTAGTGGCCGCAAGAATAGCGATATCGCCGTCTTCATCGCCGAGGTACACCTTGCCATCGACGACCATCGGCGAACCCCACACCGCGGCGAACATGTCATGAACCCAGAAAACCTTGCCCGTCTTCGCATCAAGGCAGTGCAGGAATCCGCTGAAGTCCGGGTAAAAAATCATGCCGTCATAAATCGCCCCGGTGGAGATTGACCGCCGGATCTTGTCATAATGCCAAACCACGCCTGTCTGTGTGATGACGCCGCGCTTGGTCGCATCGATGCAGTAGAGGTGGCCGACGCCTTCGCCGTGTTCCGGGTCCTGGCCGTTCGCAAGATACACTTTGTTATCGTAGATCACCGGAGTGCTGATCAACTCGTTGCGAGTCTTTGGCCAGACGGAATCCTTCGGGTTGCAATCGAATTCCCAAAGCTTCTTGCCGGTCATCGCGTCGTAGCCCCGCACCCAGCCGTCGCCCTGCGCGTGCACCGCCTGCACCACATCGCCGATCTTGCCGACCGACGGCGAAGACCACTGGCCGTGCAGAATTCGATCGCCCACCGAGTTGTCTTCCCAGACCAGCTTGCCTGTTTTCTTGTTGATCGCGATTATCGCCGGAGCTTTCGGCGAAGGAATGTTGACGTGACTCTCGTCCTGCCCGTTCGAGGTGCAAATGTAAAGCATATCGCCGTACGACACCGGCGAGCAGTTTGACATGTTATGAGGCTGCGAGCCGACTTCTTCCATCATGTCCAACTTCCAAACAATGTCGGCATCGTTCTGGCCGGTCAGCTTCTCATCTTTGTAAGGACCGTCGTTTTCGTTGTCGCGGAAACCCTGAGTGTCGAGGCACATCACTTCGCATCGATTGGTCACGTAGTAGAGCCGGTCACCTTCGACCAGCGGCGAAGAGCAAACGCCCTGGAAGGGCCAATCATTCACGCGCCCCGACGCGAGCTTCTCGTTCGTCTGTTGCCACAGGAACGCGCCGTCGGATTCACGGAAGCACATCAACACGCCGCGGTCACCGGCCTGTTTCGGATCGCGAGCCGCTTCGTTATTTGTGCCCACGTAGACCTGGCCTCCAGAGACGACCACGTTTCCGTAGCTCTGCGAACCGAGCGTTGCGACCCACTTGATGTTCTTCTTGGTCTTGACGTCCCAGCTCGACGGCATACCCTTCTGATTCGAAACCATGTTGCGGTCGGCGGTGCCGCCCCACATCGGCCAGTCGTTCGTGCCGGGATCGGAAGCTGAGGCGAGCCTAGTGGTGCTCAACAGCGCGAGTATCGCGCAAACAACTGACATGACTTTCTTGCTGCGTGTCTTCATTGATACTCCTCGTTCGATGCGGGTGTTCAGAGTCACTTGTTCGGAGTGACCTTTACGTTGTCGATATAAACCTCACTGGGAGCGTCGGCAAAAATACCGGCGCTGCCCTGATGATTCCCGAGTGGATCGATGCGCTCGATCATCCATTCCGCGGGTTCGGGATCGGCAGCGGGCCACGCCTTGCCGCGCGCGCGAACCTTTCCATCCGGCAGATTCTCGACTTGAATCTTCAATCGATACCACGTGTCTGCCTTCCACGCGAACGGCTTCTTCACTGTGCGCTTCTCTTCGATTTGCCACGAGCGCAACTCCAGCTTTTGACTGTTGCCCATGATCGCAAGCTCGTAGCGCTGTGCGACCACGCCGGCATCGCCCATCTGCCGGCGCTTCTCGGTAGCACGAACGTCGGCCTGAGTGGTGTAGTT
>Ga0070693_100001207_pt1 | contig 11629 bp, 11 predicted proteins | sample KBSK1103metaG_FD_65472 | JGI IMG/M metagenome (GOLD analysis project Ga0070693, IMG submission 65472) | Corn, switchgrass and miscanthus rhizosphere microbial communities from Kellogg Biological Station, Michigan, USA - KBS K1-10-3 metaG | ecosystem: Host-associated > Plants > Roots >...
CCCAGGGGAGGTTCGCGTCGAGCACGACGATCTGCGAGCGCGGCACCATGAGGGAGCCCAGCAGCCGGTCGTCGAGGCGAAAGACGTTGCGCACCAGCTCGTGCTCCGTGTCCTCGATGGCGCCCGTCTCCGAGCCCTCCACGAGAAGGGCGTGGATGTCCTCCTCGACGAGGTTGGCGTCGTCGCGCTCCTTCACGCCCAGCATGCGGATGATGAGATGCGTGGAGCCCCCGAGGAGCTTCACGAAGGGCTTGGCGAGGATCGACAGCCACCTGAGCGGCGTGGCCACCACGCGCGCGATCGCCTCCGGGTTCATCTGCCCGATGCGCTTGGGCACCAGCTCGCCCAGCACGATCGAGAAGTAGGTGATGGTGAGCACCACGAGCCCGATGGAAAGCCATCCCGAGTGGTGCGGCTTCACGCCTTGCGCCTCGAGCCACTTCGCCACCGGCTCGGCGAATGCCGCCTCGCCGACGATACCGTTCAGGATCGCGATCGACGTGATGCCGATCTGCACCGTCGACAGGAACCGCGTGGGCTCCTGGTTCAACTCGAGCGCGACCGCGGCGCCGTGGTCGCCCTCGTCGGCGAGCTTCTGCAGGCGGCCCTTGCGCGCGGCCACGAGCGCGATCTCCGACATCGCGAAGGCGCCGTTCAGCAGGATCAGGAAGAAAAGGAGCGTGATCTCCATCGGGGCGGAATTATCTCATCCCGTCCGGTCATTCCTGCGCAGGCAGGAATCCAGGGCCCGAGCGGAACGTCGCGCTATTCCGACTGAATCTAGGTCACGAGCCGCATCACGCCGAGCAGCGTCTCCTGCTCCGCCGCGGCCTTTTCCATCCTGGAGATGAGCCAGACCATGAAGATGCTCACGACGATCCAGAGGAAGAACGGCACCTTGATGTCGCTCTCCTCGTCGTTCCAGTTCTTGATGAGCGCCACGATGATCACCGGCCAGAAGAGGAACGAGAGGACCGCGAGGAGGATGCTCGACTTCCACGTCCTCACCAGCATGTAGATGAACAACACGATCGAGAACACGCTCGCCAGGCTGAGCAGTACCATGCGCACCCCCTGCGTTCTTCTTAGAACCGCCAGCTTACTCCCGCAAGCGCGGACCAGTCGGCCGTGAGCTGCACGCCGTTCACCTTCTGGTACAGCGGGAACTGGGCGAAGGCGTAGAGCTGCGCGTTCTTCGAGACGTTCCACGAGATGCCCGGGCTCAGCCAGAGTTGCTGCTGGCCGCTGTCCCCGGGCTCGGCTTCGTCGCCGCTGTCGCGTCCCTTCCACACGTAGTTCAGCTGCATCATGAGGCCCACGTCGTTCACGACTGCGTAGCGCATGCCCCCATCCGCGTACACCGCCTTGCCGGGCTTGAACCCGTCGCGCTCGTTCGCGGGGATCACGCCCTGCAGGCGCGCGAACCACGAGGTATTGGCGAGCGGCGCCGCCGAGCTCCAGTACATGCCCAGGAGCAGGTCGGTGGTGCCGGTCCCGGGCTGCAACGTGCGCTCGGCCGCCTCGCCCTCCCCGTTCACGACGTCGTGCTTGCCCGTGGGAAGCTTCACGCCGAAGGTGAGGCCGAGCGAGCTTTGCCGCTCGAGCGTCTCGCGCGAGGCGAAGAGCTCGTGGCGGCCGACGACGCGCATGTCGCCCAGGTCGCGGAAGCTCCACGTCTCGATGAGCTTGTCGCCTTGATGGTTGTGGATGTGCGTGTGGTAGCGATCCACGTAGGGCAGCACGAAGGACACGCCCCACGCGGGCGCGAACGCCCAGTCGACGTTGGTGACGAGGTTGCGGTTGCGCGTCTCCACCTCGTCGTGGTGCGCGGGGATCTCGCCCACGCCCACGCGGTTCGTTCCGGCGCGGGGCTGGTCGAGGTCCACGAACTCGTACTTGAAATCCAGCAGCACGCCCGGCTCCAGCCAGTAGCCCTGGGCCGACCAATCGGTGTTCACGAGGCAGAACGCGGAACCGCAGCTCGCGGCGGCGTCATGCGCGAATGTCGTGGCGACGCAAGCCGCCACGACGGCGAAACTTTTTTTCACGTTGTCCCTTCCTGACGAAAAACGAAGACGAAAGAAGCGTCAGGAAATGGCGGGCGGCGCGCGGCTCGGAGGAGGTCGCGGAGAGAAGGGGTGGCCCGGGCTCGCGACGCGCGAATCGATGATCGCGATCGCGTGCAGCGCCGGCGCCACTTGCACGGCGGGAACGACGGGAATCACGCCCTCCGCGGTGGCGATGCACAACGGGCAATGGAAATCATCACCGGCATCCGCGGGTGCGCCGGGCTGGTGCGCGCCACCGCCCTGCGTGCACATGAACACCGGGATGTCCGGCGCGCGGGGCCGCGCCGCCGACACGAGCGGCCACAACGACGCGAACGCGACGGCGAACGCGGCGAGGATGGCGAAGGGGCGGCGATGCATCACGGCGGGCATTCTACTCGCGCGAACACCCTCCGCGCCGTTTCATTCCATTGGGCCGAAAGCTGAAACGCAGAGAACGCAGAGAACGCAGAGAAGGCAAAACCGGGCTCGTCAATTCGCGATACCGGACACAGGGTCACGAAACTGACCTGACCGCTTTTCGATTCCTCTGCGTTCTTTGCGTTCTCTGCGTTTCAGCCTTGGTTCCCTACCGCCCGGGGCCGGGCGGGTTGTTCGTGGCGCGCGCCTGGGCGGGCACGGGGCCGCGCACCACGTTCAGCATCGACCAGTTGTTGGTCTCGATGGCTGTGCGCAATACCTCGCGGTACTGCGACAGGAGCTGCGAGTCGTAGGGCGAGGCGCCGTAGTAGTAGATGTAGTCCGGCAAGGTCTGCGCATTGCAGTGCCCCTGGTAGGCGCACGCGGAGAGCACCCGCTGGTTGTTGTCGCCGCACGGATAGCCGTAGTCGCAGGCAAGGAGGTTCCACGCCTGCATGAACGAGCGCTGCTCGACCACCTGGTCGTCGCCGATGCGAAGCGAGAAGTCGTGCCACGAGGCCGAGAGCACGCGCCCGGCGATCAGCATCGCTTCCGGGTCGCGCGACATCACGGCGTTGCGAAGCTGGGCCACCTGCTCCTCGCTGGGCGCCACGTCGCTCCTCCAGCGGCCATCGGCCCGGCGCGCGGCCCACAGGGACTGCTCGAGCGAGAGCGCCTGGGCCTTGGGGTCCCCCGCCGCCGCGGACTGCGCAAGCATGTTGTTCAACGCGGCCTGCGTGATGGAGAGGTTTTCCAGGCCGGCGCAGCGGTTGGTGGCCACGTTGTCGAACGCGGCGATGCGCTTTTCGCGCTGCGGGTCGTTTTCGGGGAGTGTGGCCAGGAACTGGTCGCGGCGCTGTTCGGTGGTGCGCACGATGGGTTGGCGCGTGGTGCGCTCGGTGATGGTGGCGCACTTCTTCATGATGTCGTAGAGGGTGTAGCGGCCCTCCGCCGTCTCGCCCTCGGGACTGCCGGAAAGGCGGTCGAAGATCGCCTTGTAGCTTTTGGCCTGGAGATATTCGCTCCACAGGCCGCCGCGCACGGGGACGGGAGTGCCGCGCGTACCGGCGCTGCGCGGATCGATCGAAAGGACGGCGTTGGTGCCCAGCTTGGACGCGGTGGGCGCTGCGGCGGCTCGCGCCTCCGGCCCGGCGGAGGTGACCGGCGCGGCCTCGGTTCCCAGCGGCATTTCCGGCGGACGCAGCGAATACCACGCGCCGGCGACCAGCGCGAAGAAGACCACGACCCAGGCGACAGAGCGGTGTTTCATGATCCTTCCAGGACGAATTCGGCGCCTCTCTCCGCAATCATATAGGTGGGAGCGTTGGTATTACCGGATGTGATGCGCGGCATGATCGATGCATCGATAACGCGCAGCGCCTCGATGCCGTGGACACGCAGGCGGTCATCGACGACGGCGCCCTCGCCCGGTCCCATGCGGCAGGTACCGACGGGGTGGAAGATCGTCGTTCCCAGGTCGCCCGCCGCCTTCACCAGGCCCGCATCGTCGCTCACGGCCGCGCCCGGACGCCATTCCTCGGGGGTGTATCTCGCGAGCGCCGGCGCGGCCATGATCCGGCGCGTGAAGCGCATGGAATCCGCGGCGACGCGCTGGTCCTCGGGCGTGGACAGGTAGTTCAGCCGGATTTCGGGCGCGGCCATCGGGTCCGCCGACTTGATGCGCACGTGGCCGCGCGAAGTCGGCCGCAGGTTGCACACCGAGGGTGTGATGGCGGGGAACGGATGCAGCGGGTCGCCGAACTTGTCGAGCGACAGCGGCTGCACGTGCCATTCGATGTTGGGCGTGGCCTCGCCCGCGTCGCTCCTTGCGAAGGCGCCCAGCTGCGACGGCGGCATCGTGAGCGGGCCCGTGTGGAAGAGGAAGTATTCGAGCGCCATGCCGGCCTTGCCGAGCCAGCGGTTGGCGCGTTCGTTCAGGGTGGGTCCGTCCACCTTCCACATCATGCGGATCTGCAGGTGGTCGTGGAGGTTCGCGCCGACGCCGGGCGCGTCGAGCACGACGGGAATGCCCAGCTCACGAAGCACGCCCGCGGGCCCGATGCCGGACAGCTGCAGCAGTTGCGGCGAGCCGATCGATCCCGCGGCGAGGATCACCGCCTTCGTCGCTTTCGCCGCGCCCTCGCCCTGTCCATCGACCACCATGTCGATGCCGGTCGCGCGCCTTCCCTCGATGAGCACCTTGCGCACGTGCGCTTTCGTGATCAGCGTGAGGTTGGCTCGATCGAGCGCCGGACGCAGGAACGCCTTGGTCGCGCTCCAGCGCCGGCCGGCGCGCTGGTTCATGTGGAAGTAGGCGTTGCCGAAGTTGTCGCCGCGGTTGAATTCCTCGACCTTCGGGATCCCCGTCTGCTCGGCGGCCTCGCGCCACGCATCGAGGATCTCCCAGCGCACGCGCGGCTCCTCGACGCAGAGCTCGCCGTCGCAGCCGTGGTGCTCGGTGGCGCCGCCGAAATGGCGCTCGGCGCGCTTGAAGTACGGCAGCACGTCCGGCCACGACCAGCCACGATTGCCGAGCGAGGCCCAGTAGTCGTAATCGACCTTCTGGCCGCGCATGTACACCATCGCATTGATCGAGGAGCACCCGCCCAGCACCTTGCCGCGCGCGTAGCCGAGCGAGCGGCCGTTCAGGCCTTCATCGGGCTCGGTGCGGAAACACCAGTCCGTGCGCGGGTTGCCGATCGTATAAAGGTATCCGACCGGGATGTCGATCCAGAACCAGTCGTCCTTGCCGCCCGCCTCCACCAGCAGGACCTTGTGCTTGCCGTCCTTCGTGAGGCGATTGGCCAGGACGCAGCCGGCGCTGCCCGCGCCGACGATCACGTAGTCGTACGTTCCGAAGGTTTCCACCGGCCCGATATTAGCGAGCTATCGGCGCCAGCGCCGCAGGACGGGGGCGAGCGTGATGACCGCGATCCCGCCCAGCACCATGGCGCCCGCGACGAGCTTCCACGGCGGCATCGGCTCGCCCAGGATTGCCGCCGATGCGCCCATGCCGAACACGGGAATCAGCAGCGCATACGGGGTCACCGTCGCCGCATCGTACTTCGAGAGCAGCCAGCTCCAAGCCGCGAAGCAGAAGAGCGTGTTGCCCACGGCCTGCCATGCGACGGCGAGCCAGCCGCCGACCGTTGCGTTTCGAAGCGCCAGCTCGATGGCCGTCGGTCCCTCGAAGAAGAGCGACAGCGCGAAGAGCGGCGGCACGGCGAACACGCTCGACCATACGATGAACCCGAGCATGTTGAACGGCCCGCGGCGCGCGGCCATCTTCACGCAGATGTTGGCGCAGCCCCAGCTGAAGGCCGCGAGCAGGATGAGGGTGAGGCCCAGCGGCGTGACGGTCGCGTCGAAGTGCGCGCCGACGGTCGCGAGCCCCGCGACCGCGAGCGTCGTTCCCACGATCGCCGTGGCCGGCACGCGCTCGTGGAAGAGCAGCACCGACAAGACGATGGTGAAGATCACCTGCATCTGGATGATGAGGGATGCGAGCCCCGGCGAGATGTGCCCGTTCATGGCGATGAAGAGCAGCCCGAACTGGCCCGCGCCCAGCAGCACCCCGTAGGCGACGAGATAGCGCCAGGGCGTTGGGGGCAGCTTGAGGAAGAAGAGCGCCGGGAAGGCCGAAAAGAAGAACCGCAGGCCCGCGAACGCGAGCGGCGGGAATTCGCCCAGGCCCCAGCGGATCACCACGAAGTTGGTGCCCCAGATGGCCATGACGGCGAGCGCGAGGAGGAAGTGCGACCAGGTCATGGATGTAGGAATTGTCCGATAGACAGTACGCCGCTCCGTTGGAACACAGTCCCTCCATGCGCCCCTTCGTGCCCTTGATCGCCATCGGGCTGCCCATCGTCCTGGGCCTTGCCCTCATCTATCTTTACGTCGATGGCCGCATCGGCGTGGCAACGGTGATGGCCGCGTGCTTCGCGCTCGGCGCGGTCGTGGCGACCGCGCTTCTCATGCACGGCGACGACGACCAGGAGGCCGATTCCGGTCCCTGGCTGCATTTCTAGGCGCGGCATGTTCATCTGGGTCTACCAATACAGGTACTGGGACCCGGACCTGAACGCGCTCGCGACTTCGCAGCGCTTCTTCACGCTCGACGCGATCCGCGACGGGTTGGGAATGGCGATCATCGAATCGGGCATGAAGGTGAGGATCGACCAGATCGATGAGCGGGGGCAGCTCAGGATCCCGCCAGACGCCGATATTCGCCCATATGCCGAAGAGCATCCTTCGCGCGACCGATCTTCCTGAAGATGAGCGAGAGGTTGTAGTGCGCGTCGGCCATCCCCGGGTCGACGCGTAGCGCCGCTTCGTAGGCCTGCATCGACTCGCGCACCCGGGTGCGCTCTTCCAGAAGAACCGCCAGGTTGAAGTAGAGGACCGCATCGTCGCCGCACGCGTCCAGCGCGTCGCGATAGACCCGCTCGGCTTTCTCGTAGCGCCCGGCTTCGTGCAGCAATCGCCCCAGGTTCACGCGCGCATCGAGATGCGAGGGATCCTCCGCGATGATCGCCTCGTAGGCGCGGATCGCCGCGGCCTCGTCGATCTGCTCCAGGAACACCGCCTTCTCGAAGGGCGTCGGCAGGTCGTCCTCGCCGATCTGCGCGGGGGTTGGCTGGTCCACGACGTTGAGCGAGCCGGCGGCCGGATCGCCCTCGAAGGCGAGCAGGTATTGCCCCGAGTCCGCCTGCCAGTGCGCAGCGCCCTCCTTCACGACCACGCGCTCGCCGACCGCGCCGATGGAAAGCCCGGACAGCGGCATCGACTCGGGAAGGTGGCCGCGCAGGCGCTTCAGCGATTGCGTGATGCGCCGCTGCGGCACGTTCGCCTCGACCAGCGCCTGCGCGGTGCGAAGCACGATGAGGTCCTGGAAGGAGAAGCGCCACGTGTTGCGCGCACCCCGCGCCGGTGACACGAAGCCCGCGTTCACGAGCGCGCGCAGCGTGCTTTTCGAAAGGTGAAGGAGTCGCTCGACGTCGTTGACGCCGTAAGCATGCATCGCGGTGCTGCCCGGTGATGGCTAGGCCGACTTTACCTTCTTCTTGGCGACCGGCACGGGCTGCGCCGCGGTCGTCGCGCGCTTGGCGGGCTTGCGCCCTTCGTCGGCCTTCACCGGCGCCGCGCCCTTCTTCGGCGGCTTGCGGTCGAGGCTCGCGCGCAGCGCTTCCATGAGGTCGATCACCTTGGCGGTCGTCTCGGGCGCGTCGCTCATGGTGATCTCCTGGCCCTCGACTTTCTTCGAGATGGCCGCCTCGATGCGTGCCGACACCTCGTCCTTGTACTGCGTCGGATCGAACTTGTCCGAAGACTGTGCGTCGATGAGCTGCTTGGCGAGCTTGAGCTCCGTGGCCCTCACCTCGGTGCGCTCGATGTCGATCTCCTTCATCGACCGCACTTCGCCCGCATACATGAGCTGCTGCATGACCAGGCCGTCGTCCACCGCGCGGATCATCACGATGTACTGCTTGCCGCGCGCGGCCCAGCGGCCGATGGCGCAACGCTTCGATTCGCGCAGCGCCGAGGCGAGGAGCGCATAGGGCTTGGCGCCGCCCTTGTCGGGCGCGAGGTAGTAGGCCTTGTCGAAATAGACGGGATCGACGGATTCGAGCGGGACGAATTCCACGATGTCGGCCATGTGCGTGCCGGCTTCCTCCATCGCCTTCAGCTCTTCCGGCGTGAAGACCACGTACTGGTCCTTGGCGAATTCATAGCCCTTCACCGTGTCCTCGCGCGGGACGATCACTTCTTCCTTCACGCAGATGTACTGCTGCTTCAGGCGCGAGCCGCACGCCTTGTGAAGCATGTTGAAGGAGATGGTCTTGCTCGCCTCGGTGGCCGAAAAGAGGCGCACCGGGATCGAGACGAGCCCGAACGAGACCGTGAGCGTTGCAATCGAGCGAGCAGCCATGGCGACTCCCATTCACACGCCGGAACCGTTCATTCTATCCGAGGCCGATTCCGCCGTCTATTCAGGGACTTGAAGATCGTCCTTCAGGACGTTTCGAGTCAGGCGGCCGGGATCGCGGCGTTGGCGAGCAACGATGCCAGGGTGGAGTACTCGACTGGCTTGGTCGTGTGCGCGTCGAATCCCGCTTCGAGCGCGCGTTGCCGGTCCTCCGGCGTCCCGTAGCCCGTGATGGCGATCAGCATCGGGCGGCGGATGCCGGGGCTCGCGCGGATGCGTCGCGCCACTTCGTATCCGTCCATTCCCGGAAGTCCCACGTCGAGCAGCACGACCTCCGGTTGCGTGGCCAGGGCGAGCGCGAGCCCGGTCGCGCCGTCGTTCGCGGTATCGACGCGATGGCCGTGGATTTCGAGCAGCGCGCGCAACGTATCGCATGCATCGACGTTGTCCTCGACGACGAGGACGTGGCGCGACGGCCCCGGCGCCTCGCGCGCGACGGGTGCCGCCGCGTTTTCCGGAGCCTGCGTCGCCGGAAGCCGCACGGTGAACTCGGAGCCGCGGCCGGGTCCTTCGCTGTGCACGGAGACGCCGCCACCGTGCATCTCGGCCAGGCGCCGCACGAGCGTCAACCCGATGCCCAGCCCGCCCTGCGAGCGATCGAGGGCGCGCTCGCCCTGCACGAAGAGGTCGAACACGCGCGCGCCAAGCTCGGGCGCGAGGCCGATGCCGTCGTCGGCGACGCGCAGCACGGCGTAGTTTCCTTCCCGCGCCACGCTCACGCGAATGCCGCCGGCCGCCGGCGTGTACTTCACCGCGTTCACCAGCAGGTTGCTCACGATCTGGTCCGCGCGGATGGGATCGCAGTCCACCCACACCGGGTGGTATTCCTCGACCAGGCGGTGATCGCGGAAGCGGCCCGCGGAACGAAGCGTGGCCACCGATTGCCCGACCAGCGCGGCAAGGTCGCATGGTTGCCTGCGAAGCTGGATCTTGCCCATCAGCGCGCGGCCCACGTCGAGCAGGTCGTCCATGAGGCGCGTGAGGTGGCCGACCTGGCGCGAGATGACCCCGCGCGCGCGCGCCGCGGACTCGGGCGGCAGGTTCGGCGACTGCAGGATCGAGGACGCGTTCGAGATCGCGCCGAGCGGATTGCGCAGCTCGTGTCCGAGCATCGCGAGGAATTCGTCCTTCGCGCGGTTCGCGTTCTCCGCGGCGCTGCGCGCGGCCTGCTCGCTTTCCAGCAGCCGCGTGCGCGCCTGCGACGATTCGGCGAGCGCCGCCGCGACATCGTGGATCTCGCGGATCGCGCTCGACGGCTGCTCGAAGGGCTTGCCGTCGCGGGTCGCGATCGCCGAGTCGCGCAGCGCCGCCATGGGCTCGGTCACGCTCCGCGCGAGGAGGAGCGCGACCGCGACCCCCGTCAGGAGCGACAGCACGATGCCCCCGCCCCAGGTGACGAAGGAGCGGCGGGCGCCACCGTCCACGACCGCGGTCGGCAGGCCCACGGCCGTGTACCAGGCGGTCTCACGGGAGTGCGTGTAGGCGGTGAATACGGGGTCGCCTTCGCTCGAACGGGTCACGCCCTTGCCTTCGTCGCCGTTGCGCATCATCTCCACCAGCGTCGGCGAATAGGGCGTGCCGACCGACTCCCCGCTCGAGCGCGTTCGCGCCACGCGCACGCCCTTCGCGTCGGCGACGGCGACGATCCATTCCTCCGGAACGCGCTGCATGCGCAACACGCTGAGGATCGCGTCCGGGTCCAGGACGGCGGTGAGAACGTAACGGACCGTGTTCCCCCGCATGACCGGCACCCGCACGGGAAACGCGTAGCGACCGTTCGGCCCCTTGGCGAGGTAGCCCACCACCGGCTGCTGGGTCCGCACGGCCTGCTCGAGGCTTTCCCGTTCGACGACGGCCGGTCCGCGCTCGCCGAAAGGCACCTCGGAATCGAGGATGGTGTTTCCGTCGGCATCGAAGAGGACGACCGCTCGCCAGTTCGGGTGCGTGGCGCGCACGCGCTTCGCATGCTCGTGGAAGGACGCAAGGTTCTCGTTTTCCACCTCGAGCGCGTCGTCCAGCACCTGCAGGACGGAGATGGTGCGTCGAAGCTCGCCATCCACGGCGACGGAAAGCGCGCGCGCGACGTCGAGCCCCGAGCGCTCGGCCTGCTCCTGCTGGTGCTCGTAGGCCGCGTACAGCGCCACGGCGGACATGATGGCGAGCGGGATCACCGCGGCCGCGACCACGCCGAATATCCGCTGCCGGAAGGAAACGCGATTCATACCCAACAAATGCTACCCGACGCTCTTCAACGCTTTTTCCACGCTTTGCTTTTTATTGTAGGCCTCGCGCCAGCGATCGCCGGTGCGCGCAAGGCGCTCGGCGGCGTTGGTGAGGCGGAAATCCAGCGGGTGGGCGTTCGCAAGCTCCTCCCACGTAAGCGGCATGGACACCGGCGCTCCGGCCACTCCGCGCGGCGAATAGGCGACGTTCAGCGTCTTTCCGCGCACGTTCATGTTGTAGTCCATGAAGATCTTGCCGGTGCGCTTGGGGATGCTCCACTCCACCGTGATGTCCGCCGGGTGCAGCTTCACGAGGTGGCGGCCGACCAGCTCCGACATGTGGCGCGCGGCGTCGAAATCGAGCGTGCGCCTGATCGGAACGAAGATGTGCAGCCCCGTCTTCCCCGACGTCTTCACGATCGCGTCCAGCGACATCGTCTGCAGCAGCTCGCGCAGGTGGAAGGCGACTTCCTTTCCCTTCTCGAAGGCGACCGTGTTGAGCTCGGGCTCGTCGCCCGGCTTCTCCTCGCCCGAGTAGATGTAGGGATCGATGTCGAACACGACCCAGTCGGGGTAGTTGAGGACCGAGTCCTCGAGGGCTTTCAGGGAGCTCGAGTAGTCCGTGCCCTTCGTGACGCAGTCGGCTCCCGGCTTCGCGCGCGAGTGCCACACGTGGAATTCCAGCGTGCCCGATTGCGCGAGCCAGAGGAGCGTCGGAAGGTTGTTGCAGACGAGGTAGTCGTGCTGCTCGTCCTTGCTGCCCGAGAACACGGTGATCGTCTCGACGAAATCGGGCTTGTCCTGGTCCCAATGCTTCTGGAAGAAGCGCTGCCCATGGATGCCCGAGGGCATGCGGATCATCGTGAGCGGGCGATCGGCCAGGTGCGGCAGGATGCACGGGGACACCTGCGCGAAGTAGCGCAGCAGGTCGCGCTTGGTGAGCGCCGGCTGCT
>Ga0070693_100001208_pt1 | contig 11626 bp, 10 predicted proteins | sample KBSK1103metaG_FD_65472 | JGI IMG/M metagenome (GOLD analysis project Ga0070693, IMG submission 65472) | Corn, switchgrass and miscanthus rhizosphere microbial communities from Kellogg Biological Station, Michigan, USA - KBS K1-10-3 metaG | ecosystem: Host-associated > Plants > Roots >...
CCCATGCCGAGCGTTTTCATACGTTCGGCCATGGCCGGCTCGCGCATGATTTTTGCAATCGACGACTGCAGTCGCGCGACCACCGCAGGCGACATCCCGGCAGGGCCTTGCAGCCCCAGCATATCGGCGATGTCGAAGCCCTTGATCCCGGCCTCGTCGCAGGTCGGCACGTCGGGCAAAGACGGCTCACGCTTGAGCACGCTGACACACAGTGCGCGCAACTTGCCGGCACCAATATGCGGAACCACGTTGGGAAGGCCGGACCATCCGGCCTGGATTTCGCCGGTGAGCAGACCGTTCACCAGAGCGGTGCCACCACGATAAGGAACGTGAAGAAGCTTGATGCCGGTGTGCTCGGCGAAAACCTCCATTGTCAGGTGGTGAATAGAGCCCGCTCCCGCGGAACCGAAAGACATGTCGCCGGGCTTCGATTTCGCGAGCGTGACGAATTCGCTGAGCGTAGTGGCCGGAACCGACGGGATGATGACGAAGGCGGTGGGAACGGTTGCGAGCGCGGTAATGGGTGTGAAGTCCGCCAGCGTGTAGGTGGCGTCGGGGCTCATGACGATCTGGATCGCGAGTGCGGCGGAATCGTTGATCATGACCGTGTAACCATCGGGCGCCGACCCGGCGACGCGTTTGGCTGCGAGAATGCCGCCGGCGCCGGGCACGTTCTCCACGACGAAAGGCTGCCCCAGCACTTCCGCCAGCCGCTGCGACAGCAGGCGCGCCAGCACGTCCGGATTGCCTCCCGGCGCTGCGGCCGCAAGAACGTGAACCGGACGGGTTGGATAATTGGCTTGCTGTCCCTGCGCGGCTGTCGCGGAGACGGTCAGAGCACAGCCGAGTGCCATTGCCAAAATACGCCCCATGAAATTCCTCCCTATCAAAACTCAGGCTTCACCCCAGATGTCCCGCGCCAGTTCGACAACAAGACGAAGCTTGGCTTCCTGCACCTCGGGCGTCACCGGATTGCCGGTATCGACGCTCGCGAAGCCGCACTGCGGGCTCACCGCCAATCGTTCAAGTGACACGTAGCGGGTCGCGTCTTCCACGCGCGCGCGCAATGCCGCCTTGTCTTCCAGCACTGGCGTTTTAGAGGAAATCAATCCGAGCACGACGGACTTGTGCCGGGGAACGAAGCGCAATGGCGTGAAATTGCCCGCGCGCGAAGTATCGTATTCGAGAAAATAGAAGGGAATTTCAAGCGCATTAAAAAGCCGCTCCGCGACATCCTCGTAGCTGCCCTCCGCGTGCCATTGACCGCCCCTGTTCCCCCGGCACAAATGCATGCCGATGTGAAGAGATTTCGGCGCGGCACGTAGCACACGATTGGTGATCGTAATGTATGTGTCGATGAGCTGGCTCCAATCGTCACCGCGCGTTCTCAACATTGCCTGCACGTCCGGATCGCCGAATTTCGCAAACGCGGTCTCATCGATCTGTACGTAACGGCATCCCGCCTGGGCCAGCGCGCTTAACTCTTTGGTGAAGGCCTCGATCGTGTCATCCCAGAACTCGCCGACGTCGCGATATGCGTGCGCGAGCACCGTTGCATCGCCGCCGCGGAAATGCAGCGCGCAGGGTCCGGGAATTGTTATCTTGGGCAGCAACGCAGTCCGGTTTTTGATGAAATTGAAATCATCAACGTTTATCGGTTGCGTCCATCGCAACTTGCTGTTGATGAGCGCCACCGGTTGCGCACCGCGCCCGCCGTCGCTCTGCGCACCCTTCGCATCGGCGCCGGCGATGGTGTCGATGCTCACATCTCCCAGCTGTTGATAAAAGAAGCTGTGATAGGACCTTCGGCGGTATTCACCATCCGTGGCGAAACGCAGCCCGAGTCGCTCCTGCAAGGCGATTGCTTGGGAAATTGCAGCGTCCTCAGCCTCGGACAGATCATTTTGCGAAATCTCCCCGTGCGCGTAACGCTCACGTTGCTGTAACAGCGCGGCCGGTCGCAAAAGGCTGCCAATATGCTCGGCGCGGAATGGGGGTTGCTCGCGCGTCAAAGCGCCAACATGAACATTCATGATCCGAGCCCTGGGCTAAAGCAAAGCGGACTTGCCGATTGCATCACTCGGTCTTTCGCAACGGAAAACTACATCGGCCCCTGGATATTGTTGTCACGGACGACCTGGCCCCAGCGCGCGATTTCGCTTTTGAGCAACGCGCGCGCGGCCGCGACCGTGCGCTGGTCCTTCGGATAAGGCGACACGCCAGTATCCGCCCACGACTTCACGATCGCCGGATCGGCGATGATTTCCTGCAGCGTGGCGTTGAGCTTGTTAACGACGTCGTCCGGCGTTCCGCCTGGTGCGAAAAATGCATGCCAATAGAGGATTTCGAGCTTCGGTCCGAAGGCTTTCACAAAGCTTTCGGCGGTCGGCATATCGGCCGATTTTTCTTTTGCGGTGATGCCGTAGGCTTTCATCTGCCCAGCCTTGACCTGCTGTACCACTGACTGCGGCGTCGCAAAGAACAGGTCGACGTGGCCGCCGGTGATGTCCTGCAAGGCCGGCGCCGCGCCGCGGTAAGGGATCAGGTCGACCTTGATCTTGGCCTCCTGAGCGAGCAGCGAGGTGGCGAGATGCCCGGTCGCGCCGACGCCCGGCGTTGCCGCTTTCAGCGCCTGCGTTTTCATCAGCGCCAGCAGCTCGGTGAGATTGTTGGGCTCGAGCGTCTTGCGCCCGACCAGCACAAGCGGGTTGTTGTTGATGAATATGACCGGGACGAGGTCTTTCTCGGTGTCGTAGTTCACGTTCTTGTAAAGCGCGACGTTCGCTGAAATCTGCAGGTTATGGATGAGCAGCGTGTAACCGTCGGGCGCGGCATGCGCGACCCGGCCGGTCGCGATCGTGGTGCCGCCGCCGCTGACATTCTCGACAATGAAGTTCTGCTTGAGCTTGTCCTGCAGCGCTTGGGCGAGAACACGCGCCACCTGGTCGGTCGGTCCGCCCGCCGGGTAGGGCACAATGATAGTGACAGTCTTGCTCGGATAGGTCTGCGCCCATCCCGGTACGGCGAGAATGAAAAGGCCGACAACGGCCAGCACGAGTGCGGCGGCGCGCTTCATAGTTTCCTCCCGGCTTGTTTTCAGGAAGCTTACGCCGCGGGAATGATCGGCAACAAGAGGTAGGGCTGGCGTCCGGCGGCGAAATGCAGCGTATTCCGGCAGTCGAAGATTGCCGGCGGCCGGTCGTCCTTGTCGATGTGCAGGAACGGCCCGACACCCTTCATGGGATAGGGCGCGTTCGGCAGCGCGATATCGCGGCCGTCGACCTCGTAGTCTTTGCCGCGCACCGTGAGGGCGAGCCGGTAGCCCAGCGGCACCACGATCGAGGTCGGCCAGATCTCCACGTCGAGCTCGACCGGCTCGCCCGGCTTAAGCGGCCGCTCCTCGTCGTGCGTGTGCCACGGCCGGTAGGGCTTCGACAGCTTCTGATCGAGCTTGCGATGTGACGCCCGCAACCAGCCGAGCCCCACCGGCGTGCGCGGGTCGTTGGAGCCGATGAAGGTGACTTCCTTGCCGGCGGGATCGAACACGCGCAGCGCCAAAAACAGGTCGGCGTCGGTGGTTTCCGACGAGACCCACAGTTTCGCCGCGACCGGGCCGGTGATCTCGAGATCCTTCGTCATCGGCGGCGTTGAGAAAGTGAGCCCATCACCCTTTGTTTCATAGCTGAGCGTCGCTGCCTGTGACGGCGTGTCCGGGCTCAACGTCTTCGCATCCGGCTGCAGGAAATATTTTGTCCATTGTGTGCGCGCGAGCGGCCATTCGTTCTCAGCGCGCAGCACGAACTTCTCGCCGGGATGGCGGATGTTCAGCGACACGCGCGGCTGCTTGTCCCAGCCGGTGCTCTCGCCCTTGAGGAAGTGCCCGAAGAACTTTTTCTGCAGCGCCTCGCCATAGTTGCTGTAGAAATGCGTGAAGTGCGTGTCGCCGTGCACTTCGAGCCATTTCTGTTTCGAGCCGGCGCGCAACCAACCTTCGAAATTGCCGCGCGTGTGCAGGCCCATGCCGCCCCAGTTCCCGGCGGAGAGCAGGGGGGCCTCGATATCCTCGAATTTCGCGATGCGCCTGCTGTAGTAGTCGTCAAAGTGGCGACGGCGTTTCGGTTCGCCTGGCGTGTCGGCAACGTTTTTGGCGAGTTCTTCCTTCGGCAGCGTTTCGGGCCCCGCCACGTATTCTCCCGTCACCACGCTCGTTTTTCCGCGCGTGCCGACTCCGTACTGCACGCTAGCGACCTGGCGCGGATGCCAGCTGTTGAGGAAGTCGCTGAGGATGCCGCCGTGGCGGCAAAGCTCGCGATAATAGTCGGACGAACCCTCCCAGATGCACAACGCGGTGAGGTGAGGGGGCCGCAAGGCGCCGACGGTCCACTGGTTCATCGCGTAATAGGAAATGCCGTTGATGCCGACCTTGCCGCTGCTCCAGGGCTGCGTGCCGGCCCATTCGACGCATTGGTAGAGGTCCTGCGTCTCGCGCTCGCACCAGACGTCGAGATAGCCCGGTGAGTGTCCGGCGCCGCGCGAGTCGATGCGCAGGCAGGCATAGCCGTCCGGCACCCATTTCTCCGGGTCGACCAGCTCCCAGTTCTGGTACTTGTTGCTGGAGCCTTCCAATACTTCGGGCGCAGCCTTTACCAGCCGGTCCCACAGGCCCTTGTAGCCTTCCTGGAATGCTAGACCCTTGGCATAGGGGCCATAGCTCAGGATCACCGGATAGCGACCCTCCGCCGTCGGCCGGAAAATATCGGCGCGAAGAACGACGCCGTCGTCCATGGGGATCGCAACATCCCAATCGATGCGCATTCCGTCCCGGATCTCTTTCTTTGCTTCCATTGGCGTTCCCGTTCGTCGTCAGGCCGATGGCGGGCGATGCCGCTTGACCGCCTCGGGATTGGTGGAATCGGCGCCCATGTAGATGCCGCGCTCCCAGCTTCTTTTCAGCGGATCCGACACCTTGAGCGTCATCTTGCCGATATTCTGGATCTCGATCTCGACGGTCTCGCCGTCCTGCAGCGCGCCAAGCCCTTCATGGTTGGTGCCGCAGGCGATGAGGTCGCCCGAGTTCATGGTCATCACGGTCGTGGCGAATTCAACGAGTGCCGGAACGCGATGCTCCATGTCGTCGGTGCTGTAATTGTGGCGCAGTTGTCCGTCGTTCCAGAACCGCACGATCAGATCGTTCGGATCCTTGATCTCGTCGGCGGTGGCGATGCAGGGGCCGATCGGCGCAAAGGTATCAAAGGATTTTCCGAGCCAGCTGGTGAGGGGCGTCGCCGGCCAGGTGCGGCGGCCCTGTTCGCGTGCCGAGACGTCGATCATCGTGGTGTAGCCGAAGACGGCGCTCTTCCAGTCCTTTGCCTTCACCATCTTCGCGGGGCCCTTGATCACGAGCGCAAGCTCCGCCTCGTGCATGAAAATCCACGGCACCGTGAAATCGGGGAGCACGATGGTGTCACCCGGTCCGATGACGGCATCGGGGTTCTTCATGAACATGTTGAGCGGGCGCGGCTCGCGCTGCGCGTGCTCCCAATAATTGGCGATACAGGCGAGAATTTTTCCGGGACGCGGCAGCGGCGGCCGCAGGCGGATTTTTTCAACCGGAATAGCGGCACCGTCTTTGGCAAGCTCAACAAGCGCGGGCCGCAGTTTCTCGAAGTCGTCGATGACGCCCTGCATCGTGAGCTGCGGCGTGTAGCTTTTGCGGGCCGCCGGGGAGATATCGATTACGCCGCGTTCGGTGAGCAGGCCGGGCAGGGTCTCGCCGCCGGCCGATGTCTGGAAGAGCACGAGTTTCACGGACTATCCCCGCACGCAGTACGAAGCGAAGTCTAGCGGCCTTGGTACATTTGCCAACCTCGGTCAGCGCATGTCCGCCCTGACGCGAAAATGACAGGAAAATAATCCTTGACAGCGTGACGCTCCTTGGGTACCGCTCGGCAGGTTCGCAGGACTGCGCCACGTGCGCCCTGCGCACTTATCCCAGCATCAAACCAATTGGAGCTTCGCATGGCGAAACGAACGCGCGCGTCCGCGCGTCCAAAGCAGCGACTGGCCTATCGCAAACCCGCGCGAATGTGCGGTCCGGTAGGCGTACCCATCACCTACACGCCCGCGTTATTGGCCAATGGCCGCTATCGTTACGAGCAGACTGACGAGTCGCTTATCTCGATCGCGTCCGATTTTGGTGTGAACAGAAATACGTTCCGTGCTCTGGCGGTGCGGCAGGGATGGGTTCGCTACAACCACCACCGCGTGACTTGTTACCCGCCGCCAAGTTGTTGGCGCAGGCAGACGATCTGAAGGACCTCGGGACTCAGGACGACGCGCCAAGCGCGCCCGCCGTCACGCTAAGCGAGGAAAAACCAGAGCTTCAGCACCCCGGCCTCAACCACGTCGCTGAAAACCGGCCGGCTTTGCCGCCACCTGGCGACACGATCATACGGCTACATCGCGCGGTACTTGAGGAACTCAGTGCCGTTGAAGCCATGCGTGCACGGCTGAAACGCGAACCCCAAAACCCCGTTGATGCCGAGCGAACGGCACGCACGCTCTCTAGCCTCACCGAAACCCTGCAGAAGTTGCAGCGCCTGCAATGCACGCTCCGGAGACCGAGCTCAAAGATGATGATGACATGCCTGCCGACATCGATGAATTCCGTAACGAACTTGCGCGCCGCATTAATGCGTTCGTCGATAGCCGGACTGGAGGGGCCGATGCTGTCGGAGCTGCCGCTCCGCCCCTGGGTCCGGTTTGATCGTGACTTTATTGCGCTGGCGCATCGACATCAGGAGCCGCCGGCACATGCGAACAACGGTGGTCCGTGGACAACCTGGCTGATGCTAGGCGGGCGTGGTGCGGGCAAGACGCGACTGGGCGCCGAGTGGGTGAGGGCGCAGGCGTGCGGAACGCGCCCTTATGCCGATCAGCGTTCAATGCACATCGCGCTCGTCGGAGAGACCGAGCACGACGTGCGGGAGGTGATGATCGAGGGCCCTTCCGGCTTGCTGCGCGCCGCTCCGTACGGCGAGCGGCCGCTGTGGATTCCGTCGCGCCGGCGCCTCGAATGGAACAATGGCGCGGCGGCGCTGGCGTTTTCCGCGGAAGACCCCGAGCAATTGCGCGGGCCGCAATTCGATGCCGCGTGGTGCGACGAGCTTGCCAAGTGGCGTCACGTCGATGCGACCTTCGACATGCTGCAGTTCGGCCTGCGGCTTGGCGCACGGCCGAGGCAACTCATCACCACCACGCCACGGCCGATCGCGCTGATCAAGCGGCTGCTCGCCGATCCGCGCACGGCCGTCACGCGCGCGTCGACGCACGCCAATGCCGCGCATTTGTCGCCTGCATTTCTCGATGAGGTGCTGGCCCGTTACACGGGCACGCGGCTCGGACGGCAGGAAATCGATGGTGAAATCATCGAGGATCGTGCCGACGCCCTATGGACCCGTGCGATGATCGAGGCCGCACGTGTGCCGAAGGCGCCGCCACTGCTGCGCCTGGTGGTCGGGGTCGATCCACCGGGTTCGACGCGGCCGGGTTCGGACGCCTGCGGCATCGTGGCGGCCGGGATCGCGGAGAGCGGCACCATCTACGTGCTGGCAGATGCCACCGTTCATCAACTCGCGCCGCATGGCTGGGCGAGTGCTGTGGTGGCGTTGTTCAGCCGGCTGAAAGCCGACCTGGTGGTTGCCGAAGGCAACCAGGGCGGCGACATGGTGCGCGCCGTGTTGCAGCAGATCGACCCGGCGATACCGGTGCGTACGGTCCACGCCACTCGTGGCAAATGGCTGCGCGCCGAGCCGGTGGCAATGCGTTACCAGCAGGGCGAGGTCAAACACGTCGGTCCGCCGCTACAGGCGCTCGAGGATCAGATGTGCGATTTCGGCATCAGCGGGCTTTCATCGGGCGCTTCGCCCGATCGGCTTGACGCGCTGGTGTGGGCCGTCACCGACCTCATGAAACGCGGCACCGGGCCGAGGATCACGGTCTTGTAATGCCAAAAAGGCAGGCAGGCCAAAGTCAGCACTCAAAGGGAAAGGATCAGGCGCAAGGCATCGAGGACGATATGGCGGAAAATCACACTGTTGTGAGTGCCACATTTTGTCGGTGACCGGCCCGCGATTTAACGCTCTGATTGGTGGTCAGATTTCGGCGGTCACGAATTGCAGGATCTGACGCGTGGCCGCCTTGAAACGGGAGGACGCCATGGAAGGTCAGGCAATCGGTTGGATCGTAGCCATCGTCGTCGGCGGGGTCGCTGGCTGGCTCGCCGAACAGTTCATGAAGAGCCAAATGGGGCTTTTGATGAACATCGTCCTTGGCATTGTAGGAGCCGCGGTTGCCAGCTGGCTGCTCAGCCTGCTCGGTGTCTCGCTCGGTGGTTGGCTCGGCTATTTGATCGCCGGCTTCATCGGAGCATGCATCCTCATCTTTGCAGCGCGGGCAATCCGACGCACGGCATAGCACTGTTCGCGAGTGCATTTGAACAGCGGCCGGCGGTGGTCAGGGCTCCTGGCCGTCGGCGATGATCTGCAAGCGCGACCGGTCTCGAATGGCGATCCGCTGACGGCCGCCTTCGATCACGCCGGCGGCTTCCCATGCGCTCACGATCCTGCTGACCGTGTGCAACGTGGTCGCCGTCATTTCCGCAATATCCTGGCGGCTCAACGGGAAGTCGATTGTCGTGCCGCCTGGTGATGTCTTGCCGGCCTCGTCGGCAAGCTTGAGAACGGCATGGGCGACGCGCCGTTCGACATCTTCCGTTGAAATTTCCCGCAGGCGCTGATGGGCATCCTGCAGACGTCCACCGATCACGCGCATCGCGTTGCTGGCAAGTGCGGGGTGCCGGCCAATCATTTCGGGCCAGGCGGCCGATGGCCATAGCAGCGCAAGGCTGTCGACGATCGCGGTGGCCGTTCCCGGATAGTCTTTGCGCCCAAGCGCCATCGCCACGCCGAACAAATCGCCTGGACTGACAAAGCGGACGACGATTTGCTCACCGTGTGGGGTCACCTGGGTGACACGCAAGCGTCCATGCAACAACAAGAAAAACGAATGCGCCGCTTCGTTTTGGGAGAAAACGGCCGTGCCTTTGGTGTAATGCCGCGCATGCGCGCGCTTCAAAATGTCATCGAGTGCCTCGGCCGAAAGTCCTTCGAACACCGGCAGATCGGAAATCAGGGACTGGTCGATTTTTAGCGCCACACAAAATATCACCGTCTTGGTGAGGGCAGGCGCGTGCATCATAGCGGACCTCACTCCGGCAAGAAACGGCGCCGGCCTCCTGTGAGGAGGCCGGCGCTGTCGAATTTGCAAACAACACCTAGTGCGACATGGATTTCGCTGATTTGGCGGGATCGTAGTCCTTGTAGACGTCAGGATTATCGGGGCCGGTGACCTCGAGCACGCCGGCAAGGCCGCGCTCGACCCGGCTCAGCGCGTGATCGACCAGCATGAACTTGCCGGGGACTTCCAGTTTGACGTCGACCACCGTTGCGCCGCCCGGCGGCACCGTTGTGGTCTGCACGTCCCGCATCGGCGCTGTTGTGAGAGATCCGAGATTGTATACGCGCTCGAACACCTCACCGATGAGATGGAAGGAAGATGTATAATTCGGGCCACCCACGCCGAAGAAGATTCGCACCGTTTCCCCGGTCTTGGCCTTGAGCGGCTTTTCCTTGGCCAGTGCCAGGGAGGCGCCGTTGAAAACAAAGTACTCGGGTCGCTCTGCCAGCAGCTTGTCGTAGCTTTCGGTGAGCTCGCCTTTGCTGCCGAGCTTCTGCTCGGTATAGATCTCGCCTTGCATGACGTAAAATTCGCGGTCGACTTTGGGCAAGCCGCCTTCGGGCTCGACCAGGATCATGCCGTACATGCCGTTGGCGATGTGCTGCGCCGCCATCGGCACGGCGCAGTGGTAGACGTAAAGCCCGGGGTTGATGGCGGTGAATTCGAAGCCGCGCGATTCGCCGGGCGCCGCATCGGTCGCCTTGGCACCGCCACCGGGACCGGTCACGGCGTGAAAGTCGACGTTGTGCATCATGACGCTGTCGTCATGGTTTTTCAGACGTACTTCCACCGTATCGCCGACGCGCACGCGAATGAACGGCCCGGGGACCTTCTGATTGAACGTCCAATAGCGATAGGTCGCGCCGTCGGCCAGATTGCCCGTCACTTCAATGGTCTCAAGATCGACCCTGACGCGCTTCGGCCCGCGGCTGCCAATCGGTGCCGGGAGTTCGGTCGGATCGCGCACGATCGAAATGGGACCGTCGGACTTGACGATCTTGCTGACCTTGTGTGCCGGCAACACCGGTCCATTGGCGGGTTGCGCATGGTACATGCGCGGTTTGCTTGGCTCTTCCGCCGCCGAAGCGCTGTTGCCGAACCACTTGGATGTCGAGCACAGCTCTGTGAATTGCGGATCGAAGAATGCCGTTGTGAAGGCAACCGCGAAGAGAAGTCCCGCTACCACGGTTCCCATGCCGACCATCACGCGGTCATTTCTGTTGTTGGGGAGTTTCATGGCTGTTGCCCTTTCCACCTCGTGCTTTTTCAACTGCAACGTAGGAAGAGGGCCCGGCACGCTCTTTGCGCTGGCTCAAACCGGCCGCAAATCGACAAATTGCCGCAGGCCGGCGAGCTCTTTACGGGGGCAAAGGCATTCGATCATCGCCGGCATGCGTGCCAGGACTTGTTAATTCTTGATGTCCGGTGTTCGCGCTGCAGGCGCAAGCCTCAGCGTGCGGTTGTTCGGTGCATCAATGCTGGCGTCGCTGCTCTTTCTGCCTAAGCAAGGCGTCGAGCGTGTATGCATTTGGGCAGAATTCATGAAAGTTACGAGCGGCAGTGAAACTGGCGAGCTCGTGTCTGCAGCGGCCTTTTCGGACACACAGCATGCAGGTTCGTCGCAGGTCCCGCAGCGTGGCTGGCTCGCCCTTGGCGAGTGTCGATTCATCTACGGACAGCGCGTACAGCATCTTCGACACGTCGTTCGCCGCATCAGGTGCTTTCGCGGCGAGGCCGCGAAGATCGTCGAGCGGCACGCCCAGGTCCTTCGCAATGTTCATTGCCTCGTGCTGGCTGCATTGCCTCAATTCATCGCGTACGCCATGCAAAGAACTGTGTCTTTTGATCCATCCCGCAATGGCTCCCAGCACGAATTCAACCGTCGGGTACCGCGCGTCTGCCGCTTTAAGTTCAAACATGATGTCCTCCATCGAGAACATGGAAGCCTCTTCGGGGCCCATCGTAGCCGGGCCAAACCGGCCGTCTTTGCGCTGGAGCAAACTGGCAGGGATCGGAATGCAAAAAGGCCGCCCTCGCGGGCGGCTTTTTTGTAATTTGCGCCCCAGGATCCTGTCAGAAACTATAGGCTAGACCGACACTGACGCCGTGAGCCCAGAAGTCGGAAGTATCCGCCTTGGGCGCTGGCCGCGCCGTGCCGACCAAAGTTCCGGGCGGAATCTGCGTCGGGTTCACGGTGGTGTCGATGACGCCGCCGGGGCGGACCACACCGGTCCAATACATGAAATTGTAACCGACGACCGCGCGAAGCTGGGGCGAGAACTGATAACTGATGCGCGCGTCGAGTTCAGGTACGACGGACAATCGTTCA
>Ga0070693_100001210_pt1 | contig 11626 bp, 7 predicted proteins | sample KBSK1103metaG_FD_65472 | JGI IMG/M metagenome (GOLD analysis project Ga0070693, IMG submission 65472) | Corn, switchgrass and miscanthus rhizosphere microbial communities from Kellogg Biological Station, Michigan, USA - KBS K1-10-3 metaG | ecosystem: Host-associated > Plants > Roots >...
AGGCTGCCGGTGATGCGCACCTGCGGCTGCGCCCAGGTGCGCACGACCACGCGGCCCTTGATGTTCTCGATGTGCACGCGGCCGTCGGCGGCGAGCGGCCGCACCTGGTTGATCGGCGTGGCCGCGAAGGCCGGCGCCGCGACACCAAGTGCGAGCGTGACCGCGATGGCTGCGGCGAGCGCGGCGCCAGGCGTGGCAGCGGCGCGGCGCGCGTGGGTGGGGCGGCGGATGGACATGGACGACTCCTGGAAAAAACGTTCGGTGTGATGGCGTGCTTCAGTGCATGGGATGCGGTGCGCGCGGCATTTGGTTGAAAGCCGCGCGGCGCGGCGACTCAGCCCATCACCGCGCGCTGGGTGAGGCTCAGGCGCAATTCATAGGTGCGACGCAGCTGTTCGAGCAGGAACACCGAGCCGGGATCGACGGCGATCGCGCGACGGATCTGCGCCACGCTCTGGTCGAGGGCATGCAGCGTCGGCGCGACTTCCGCCGGCAGCGGCGCGCCGTCGAACTGGCGCAGGGCCGCCTGGTACTCGTCGGTGACCGCGCGGCTTTCGCGCGCAACCACCGTGCCGGTGATCATGCGCGAGCGATTGGCGTCGCCGGCCAGCGCGCCCTGCATGCTGCCAGTCGCCGTCGCACCGCGCGTGGCCGGCAATTCCGGCGTCGGCTTGGACGAGGTCGCGGGCGTGGCCACCGCCACCGCCGGCACCGCGGTCGCGTCGTGCTGCGCGCGCCAGGCGATGCCCGCGGTCAGCAGCACCGAGGCGGCCAACGCGAAGGGCGCGAGCCAGCGCGCGCGGCTGCGCGCGCGCGGCTGGCCGACCGCAGCCGCGATGCCGGGCCACAGGTCGCGCCCTGGCTCGATTTCGCGCGGCAGCTGCCGCAGCTTCCACAGCATCTCAGTCTCGCTCATGGTCTTCTCCCAGCCGCTTGCGCAACAGGTTGCGCGCGCGGTGCAACTGCGCCTTCGAACTGCCGACCGCCATGCCGAGTTCGGTGGCGATCTCCTCGTGTTTCCATCCCTCGATGTCGTGCAGCACCAGCACCGCGCGCGCCCGCGGCGGCAGCGTGGCGACGGCGCGCTCGAGGTCGAGCTGCTCGCGCACGCGCTGGCCGGCGGTGTCGGCGGTGCCCATGTGCTCGAGCATCGCGTCGTCGGTCTCGCGGTCCTCGTTGCCGCTGCGGCTGCGCAGCTCCATCAGCGCCGTGTTCACCGCCAGGCGATGCAGCCAGGTAGTGAAGGCGCTCTCGAACCGGAACGCCGGCAGCGCCTGCCAGGCGCGGATGAAGCTTTCCTGCACCAGGTCCTCGGCCCGGGCGGCCTGGCCGCCAGCGAGGCGCCACACGACCGCGTAGACCCGCCGCGAATGCCGCCGGTACAGGGCCTCGAAGGCCCGGCCATCGCCGCCGGCGGCCGCGCGGGCAAGCGCGACGTCGCCGTCGTCCGCGGCGGGCGCATCGACGCTGGCGGTTTCGACGGCCATGGCAGGACTCAGCATACCCATCCGATGCACCGTTCGCCGTCAGGGTTTAAGGCCGGTCCTTCGCAGGGAGCGGAAGCCGGTAGGTGCTTGCGCGAGACACCGCGGATCCGTCCCTGGAGGCTTATCGGCGACATCCATGTCGCCGATCCTCGCGCAAGCACATACCGGCATCCGCTCCCTTCGGCGCTCAGGTGGCGTCGAGCTGCGCCTGGAGGGGTCCGAGATGGCGCTCGTACCGCCGCCAGGCCGCGATCCCCCGCGTATGGATCGGCTCGCGCACCTGCGCGCTGCTGGCGGTGTTGACGCTGCGGGCGTTCCCGCCGACGTCGAGGCAGGCCGGATCCCAGTCCAGGCCGCAGAAGGCGAGCACGCGCGCGCCCTCGCCCGCCGGGTCGCGCGCCAGGGTTTCGTAGTCCACGTCCAGCACGTAACCGGGCGCGACCGCGTGCCAGTGCGCCATCAGCCCGCGGTAGCCCCGGTACCAGCCGGCCAGCTCGTCCTGGTCGTAGCTGTAGGGGCAGGCGTTGGAAAACAGTTCCTTGAGGTTGGAAAAGCAGGTGTCCATGGCGCCGCGGCGCATGTGCAAAACGCGCGCCTGTGGCAGCGCGCGCCGGAGCACGCCAATGTTCAGGAAGTTGGACGGCAGCTTGTCCACCAGGAACTCGCGGCCTTCGGCACGCCAACCGACCCGCTGCAGGTACTGGCGCCCGATCGCGTCGAAGTCGAGCGCGTCGGCGTCGAGTGGATTCATCCGGCGCGCCACCTCGGCATCACTGGGCCCGGGGAAGTGGCGATCGAGCGAAAGGCGCAACGTCGCCGGCAGGTCGTACAACTCGCCCGCCTCGGCGACACGGGGATGGTTTCCAAGCATGCGCTCGAGCAGCGTGGTGCCCGAACGGTGCATGCCGACGATGAAGATCGGCGTCGGGCCACCGAGTTTCGACGGTGCGTGCGACGCCGCGCCACTCGACCCGGCCGCGGTGGGGCCGATCCGGCGCAACGCTTCGAACAACGCATCGCTCTTCGCTGGATCGTAGGCGAGCTGACCCCGCTTTGCAGCACAGGCGCGTGCGAGCGCATCCCAGGCCGGCTCGATCCGATCGAGCGCATCGAGCCGGTTGAACAGGGCGTACAGCAGGTAGGGCGCATCCGCATGGCCCGGCGGCACGGCGGCCGCCAGGCGCTCGAGCGGCGCGACCTCCGCAGGGTCCATGCGCGGCCCGGGCAACTTGCTCAGGGCCCAGTGCGCCTTCGCCATGTCGGGTTGCAGCCGCAACGCATGGCGCAGGCCCGCCTCGGCCGCGTCCATCCGGCCGGCGTACAGGTGCAGCTGGCTGCGGTTGTAGAGCATGGACGGATCCACGCCCCGTCGCGCGGCGCGTTCGATCAGCGAATAGGCAAGCGACTGCTCGCCGAGCATGCTGAGCAGGGCCGCGAAGTCCGCCTCCGCTCCGGCGTGCAGGAGCGGCGCGCGAAGGCGCCTGGCTGCCAGTTCCCTCATCGCGCCGGCGCGATTGAAGTAAGCCAGGCGCTTGCCGAGCTCGACCAGGTCGGCGGGTGCGGCCGGCTCCAGCGTTGCGGCGCGCAACGTGGCCGAATCGGCATCGCGGTAGCGCCCGGCGCGCAACAGCAGAGAAGCCAGGCGGAAGTGCAGCGCGAGTTGCCGGCTTCCGCCCATCACGGCGGCTTCGGCGATGGCGAGTGCGCCGGCGTCGTCGCCGGATCGTCGCGCCTGGTCGATGCGCGCCAGCGGATCCCCGGCCATCAGATCGCCTCCCCATTCGCGTCGACCCAACCATCCGCCTGCAGGCGCGCGCGCAAGGGTTCCAGCGGCGCCGCATATCGGCGCCATGCCGAAACGCCACGCGCATGGATGCCTTCGCGCACCTGGACGCTGCTCGCGGTCGTCACGGCGCCACCGGTGCTCGCGATATCCACGCAGCGCGGGTCCCAGGGCAGTCCGCAGAAGTCGATGACCCGGCGGGCCCAGTCCTCGGGCGCCGTCACCAATTGCGCGTACGGCACGTCGAGGATCCGTCCGGGGAACCGGGCGTGCCAGCGCGCCAACAGGCGCCGATAGCGGCCGTAGTGCGTCGCCAGCGCATCGAGCGAATAGCTGTACGGGTACGCCTCGTTGAACAGTTCCTTGAGGTTCGAAAAGCAGGTGTCCATGGGATCGCGGACCATGTGCAGGACCGGCGCGTCCGGGAAGGCCTCGCAGATGAAACCGAGGTGCATCACGTTGAGCGGCAGCTTGTCCGTGAACCAGCGGGCGTCGCCGATGCGCCATGCCGCATGGGCCAGGTAGCGCTGCCGCAGCAGCGCCGGCTGCCGGCGAAGGACCGCGCGCGCAGCGTCGAAGACCCGCGCGTCCTGGAATGTTCGCGAAAACCGGTCGGCGATCCATCGCAACTGCAGGGGGATGTCGTCCAGCTCGCCGGCATCAACCACGCCATCAACCCCGGCCAACACCCGCTCGAGCAGCGTCGTGCCGGTGCGCGGCATGCCGACGATGAAGATCGGCGTCGGTGCGTCCACCGCAGCCGGCTCTGGTGGCGAGTCCTGCGCGGCGTCCGCCCAGAGCGCGTGTAACGCCTCGAATGCTGCGGCCTCGTCGGTCGCGGCATTGCGCGCCACCGGCGATGCATCGAGTTGCGCACGCTTCGCGTCGCAGCCGCGCATTAGCGCCTGCCACGCCGACGGCAGGTCGCCAAGGTCGTCCAGTTCCTTGAACAGGGCGAATCCCAGGTAGGCGGCCTGGGCCGGCGTGCCTGCGGTCTCGAGCGCGGAACGAAGCCGGGCGACGTGGTTGTCGTCGTCGGTTTGCCGTTGCAGGCGGGCGAGCGCCCAATGCGCCGCGGCATGGTCCGGGCGCCGGACCAGGCAGGTCCCGAAGCGCGCGCGCGCGGTGGCGGTGTCACCGGCAAACAGGGCGTGCGTCGCGATCGCGTAGTCGATCGACGCGGAAGCGCCGCCCAGCGCCTCGGCCGCCCGGAGCATGCGGTCGGCGGTCGCGAAATCCTCGAGGTATCCCGCCGTGCGCGCTGCCTGCTCGAGCAGTGACGGTGCCCTGCAGCGCGCCCATGCCGGATGGCGCAGGCAGGCAAGGGCTGGCTCCGATTCGCCGAGGCGGTGGAGGCTCGACGAGAGCGTCAGCAACAAGCCGGGATCGTGCGGCGGGTCCGCCGCGAGCACCAGCAGCCGCGCGACCGCCTCGCGCACCCGCCCGTCGCCGGTCGCCAGGGTGGACAAGCGCAGGAGCGCGCCGGCGTGCGCCGGCTCCAGTCCGAGCAAGGCCTCGTAGCCGGCACGCGCCGCGGGCATGTCCGACGCCGCGAGTGCCTGCTCGGCGGTACGCCACAGGCCCTGCACCGAGTGCCCGGCAGCGCGGTGCGAATCCATGGGCTCACCGGCGGGGATCGGCATTGGCCGATTGTATCCGTCCGGCCGGGGCATAAAAAAAGCGGCCACCCGAAGGTGGCCGCTGAAGTGCTACGTGTTGCGTGAAGCGGAATTGCTTACCAGTCGTACTGCACCATGAACTGGACGAAGCGCGGGGTCTGGAAGCCCGTCGGGGTGTGGTAACGATCCGGCTGCGGCTCGCCCGCGGTGTTCTCGCCCTGCTCGATCACCGACGAGACCGCATGCTCGTTCATGACGTTGAAGATGTTCACCTTCGCCATGAGGTGGCCGTCGGCCCAATTGGGACGGTAGGCCACGTTGAGGTCAAGCTGGCGGGTCCACGGCGTACGGCCGGCCGAACCACGCGGCACGATGGTCTTGCCGTTGTTGTTGCCGCCTTCCTGGCCCGGACGCGCGATGTTCACCGGGTTGTAGACGCCGATACCGTTGTTGGTGGTATCGATCGGCAGCGCCGGGTTGTAGTTCGGGTTCGGCATGAAGGCCGGCAGCGTCTGCGTCGTGTCGCACGAGAAGTAGCCGTTCGCGTAGCCCGAGGTCTGCGAGCCGCCGAGGAAGCCGAAGCAGTTCTCCGGACGGCCCGACTGGACCAGCAGGTTCGCACCCACCGACCACTGGTCGGTCAGCTCGTAGTTGCCGAAGATCTTGAACGCGTGGCGACGGTCATTCGGCAGGTAGCCGAGCGAGCCGATCGACAGCTCCGGATAGTCGAAGTCCTGCGTCGTGCCGGTGTCATCCTGGCCGATGTCGGACTTCACGCCACCTTCGGTGTTGCCCATGCTCTTGGACCAGGTGTAGGACGCCTGGTAGAAGAACTTGTCGTAGTTGCCTTCGACGAAGAACTCGAGGGCCTTGTACGTGCGCTTGGCCTTCGGGCCGAGGGTGTCGGCATCCAGGTGGATCGACTCGAGCGTGCCGTCGCCGTCGACGTCGACCATGAAGGTCGCGTCTTCACCCGGGTTGTACAGATGGCAGAACGCGAAGCCGGGGTTGTACGGGTTGTAGTCGAGGCCGTGCTCGGCCGCGTAGGCGTAGATCGGACGATAGTCGCACTGGTCGTCGATCGCGGCCTTCAGGTCGCGGTAGATGCCGCGCATGCCGGCGGACACGTGGTCGGTCAGCTGCGCCTGGAAGCCCAGGATGTACTCGTCCTGGTACATCGGCTTCAGGTTCAGGTCCGCGATGCCATTCGGATCCTTCGCGATGCCGAACTCGTTGTTCAGGTAACGGTTGGCGCAACCGCAGTTCGGGTTGGTGACCTGCACGGCACCGGTCGGGGCGCCCGTGACGGGATCCACGCCAGTGAACGTGTAGAACTGCTCGAGGAACAGCGAAGCCGAGGCGCCGCGCACGGCAACCGTGGCGGTGAGCGGCAGCGAGTAGCGACCGGCATTACCGTAGACCTTGAAGGTCGAGTCGCCGTTCACGTCCCACGAGAAGCCGAGGCGCGGGCCGAACTGGTGCTTGATCTCGACGAAACTCTCGCCGTCGTTGTTGACGTTCTCGAAGCTGTCCCAACGCAGGCCCACGTAGGCCAGGAAGTTGGGCGTGACCTGCCAGCGGTCTTCGACGTAGTACGCCTCGGAGTTGACTTCGACCGTCGCGCCGGACTGGAACAGGCGGCGACGAACGGAGCCCGGGCTGGCGGTGGTGGCCGCGAACGGGTTGGACTGGTACTGCCAGGCCGAACCACCTTCGGTGGCCTCGCCGTCGACCGAGGTGAAATCGTCACGGTCGTAGCCGAAGCGGATCAGGTGGTCGCCGAGCTGCCATTCCGCGTCGATGCGGAACTGGTCGCGCTCGTCGCTCGCGCCGCGCACGCCGAGGACGCCGGCGAATGCGCAGTTGACCGGCACGCCACCGGTGAGCGAGGTGACCTGCGGGCAGCCGCTGACCGGACCGCCGACTTCGCCGGTGTACTCTTCGGTCTCGCCGAGGGCATTGATGGCGTAGTTGGAACGGCTGGACTCACCGTGGCCGTACAGGGCCGACAGGGTGAAGGTGTCGGTCAGGTAGCCGGTGTACTTCAGCGACCAGCTGTTGCCACCGCTCTTGTCGTAGATGGTGCCGAGCTTGCCGGTGCGCACCAGGGAGCCTTCGATCGGAAGGTCTTCCAGGTTGGTCGCCGGGGTGCCGAACGCCGGGTAGGGCGGCAGCGGGCGCGGGGTGGCCGAGCCCTGGCAGAGCGTGCCGCCAGCGGTGCCGTCGCACGGACCCTGGTTGGCGACGCTGCGCGCCGTGGTGATGTTGGAGTAGCTGCCGGTCTCCTGGTTGGTCTTGTCGGAGAACGCGGTCAGCTCGAGGATGTGGCTGTCGCTGATGTTCCAGTCCAACTTGACCAACCAGGTCGGCAGCGTCTGCGAGACCGAGATGTTGGTCGAACCCAGCGCGCTGCCGTAGGTGTCACGGCCGTTGACATCGGCGTACTGGCCGAGGGCGTAGAAGAACAGGCGGTCCTGCACGATCGCGCCGCTGGCCCAGACCGAGCCGGAGATGACGTCGCCCAGCGTGTCCTTGCTGTTGTCCGAGATGATGCGCTTGCCGTCGGGATAACGCGGATCGTTGTAGTACACGTCCGGGTTGTTGCCGCGCAGCGAATCCGGCGTCCAGAAGATGTTGCCGCCAGCGTGGAACTCGTTGGAACCGCGCTTGGTCACGACGTTGATGACGCCGCCCGTGGCACGGCCGAACTCGGCGCCGTAGCCGCCGGTCTTGACCTGCTGCTCGGCGATCGCCTCGAACGGCACCTGGCCGAAGTTGAGGTTCTTGAACGAGTTGGTGATGTTGAAGCCGTTGACGAAGTACTGGTTCTCGTTGACCGCGCCGCCGCCGAAGGAAGCGAGGTTGCCGAACGCGGCGTCGCCCTTGACGGTGCCCGGGGCCAGCAGCGCCACCGAGGTGATGTCGCGCGGGACCGGGATCTTGGCGATCTGCTCGGCGGTCAGGATCGTGGTGGACTCGACCGACGCGACGTCGATCGCGTTGATCGACGGGCCGCCGACGACGGTGACCTTGCCGAGGTCGGCGGACGAGCCGACGCCGGTGCTGCCGATGCTGACGGTGACGTCACGCGTCTGGCCGCCCGTGGTGACCTTGTACGTACCAGTCTGCAGGGAGCTGACGCGGTACTGGCCGTCGGCGCCGGCCGTGATTTCACGACGGAAGCCGGTGGCCGGGTTCTCGATGACGACGGTCGCACCGGCGGTGGTGGTGCCGGCGATGGAACCCGTCGAGTTGGACTGCGCGTAAACGCTGCCCGCGAAGCACATGCCGAGCGCAACGCTCAACGCGGTCCGCTTGAGACCCTTGCTGATGATCTTGGAAGCCATTTGTTAACCCTCGTATAGGGACTGTGAAACGGAAATAAGGCGTCAACGCACTCGGCATGACGGGCCGAATATAGCACGCAACGAACCTTTAACAATACTGATCGAGCCATTCATCCCGGGACTTCCGGCAGGGGTGAAAAGAGCCAAATAGTCCTCGAGAATCAATTACTTGGAGCGAAGCTGGAGACCGGCGTCACGGTCCTGGCGCGGGGGCCTTCGATGCCCGGCGCTTCCGACCCGACCGGCGGCCTGGCTCCCGGTTGACCCGGGACAAGACTGGGGAAATCCGCCGCGAGGCGCCGCCCGGGTGGCGCGCCCGGGCTCCGTTCGTTAAGTGCGGATAGTAAAAAACTCGCTATGGCAAGCGGCGGCGCGAGGCGCGCCGACGCCTCAGGGCCTGCCGAGCTCGGCGCTGATGCGCTGCTGTTCCTCGACCAGCGCCGGCGGGACGCGGTCGCCGAAGCCGGCGAGGTACTCGCCCACCGCTTCCATCTCGTCGTACCAGCCGTCCCGGTCGACGTGCAGCAGCGCGTCCAGCGCGCCGGGCGCCATGCCCAGGCCCTCGACGTCGAGGTCGCCCTCCAGGGGCAGGTTGCCGATGGGCGTCTCGAGCGCGCCGGCGTTCCCCTGCACGCGGCGCAACATCCACTCGAGCACGCGCAGGTTGTCGCCGAAGCCCGGCCACAGGAACTTGCCGTCGGCGCCCTTGCGGAACCAGTTGACGTGGAAGACCTTGGGCAACACCGCGCCGGGCGCGTCGAACGACAGCCAGTGCGCGAAGTAGTCGGCGAAGTTGTAGCCGACGAAGGGCTTCATCGCCATCGAATCGCGGCGCACCACGCCGACCGCGCCGGTTGCGGCCGCGGTCGTCTCCGAGGCCATGCCCGCACCGACCAGCACGCCATGCCGCCAGTCGCGCGCCTCGAACACCAGCGGCACCAGCGATTCGCGCCGGCCGCCGAACACGATCGCCGAGATCGGCACGCCCTGCGGATCCTCGGCATGCGGCGAGTAGCTCGGGCAGCGCCGCGCCGACACCGTGAAGCGCGAGTTCGGGTGCGCAGCCGGACCGTTGGCCTTGTCGACCGGACGACCCTGCCAGTCCAGTGCGGGCGTGCCGGGCAGGCCGTCCCACCAGGGCTGGTTGTCGGCGGTGACCGCCACATTGGTGAAGATCGCGTCGCGGTCGAGCATCGCCAGCGCGTTGGGGTTGGTCTTCTCGCTGGTGCCTGGCGCGACGCCGAAGTAGCCGGCCTCCGGGTTGATCGCGTACAGGCGGCCATCGGCGCCGGGGCGCATCCAGCAGATGTCGTCGCCGACCGTCCACACCTTCCAGCCTTTCTCGCGATAGCCCTCCGGCGGGATCAGCATGGCCAGGTTGGTCTTGCCGCAGGCGCTCGGGAACGCGGCGGCGACGTAATGCGTCGCGCCTTGCGGATCCTCGATGCCGACGATCAGCATGTGCTCGGCCAGCCAGCCCTCGCCGCGCGCCTGGTGCGAGGCGATCCGCAGCGCATGGCACTTCTTGCCGAGCAGGGCGTTGCCGCCGTAGCCCGAACCGAAGCTCTTGATGCTCAGCTCCTGCGGGAAATGCATGATGAAGCGGCGCTCCGGGTCGAGCTCGCCGATCGAGTGCAGGCCGCGCACGAACGGCAGCCCCTCGGCGCCCTCGCGCTCGATGCGCGCCAGTGCGGCGGCGCCCATGCGCGTCATGATGCGCATGTTCGCCACCACGTACGGGCTGTCGGTGATCTCCACGCCGCAGCGCGCGAGCGGCGAGTCGATCGGGCCCATGCAATAGGGCACGACGTACATGGTGCGACCACGCATGCAGCCGGCGTACAACGCGTCCATCTTGGCGTGCGCCTCGGCCGGCGCCATCCAGTGGTTGTTCGGGCCCGCCTCGTCGTTCGTGGGCGTGCACACGAAGGTGAGGTGCTCGACACGCGCGACGTCGGACGGACTGGAGCGGTGCAGGTAGCAGTCCGGGTGCGTGTCGGGATTCAGCCGCAGCAGGTCGCCGGTATCGAGCATCATCGCGACCAGGCGCGCGTTCTCTGCATCGGAACCGTCACACCACGCGATGTGCGCCGGCTGGGTGAGCGCGGCCACGGACGCCACCCAGTCGCGCAGCGCGACGAGCGTGGTCGGCGTGGTCGGCGCATCGCCACCGCGTGCATCGCCATCGCGCGGCTCGTGCGGGGCCATTGCGCGCAGGGGCGCGGGCATCGCGCCATCCGGCGGGAGCTGGACGGGGACTGCGCCACGGCGCATTGAATCGGGCGTGCTGGACATCGTCGAACTCCGGAGCCAAGGCATTGCGCGCTGCGGCGATGCAGTGCGCGCGATTTGCAGGGAATTCTAACCGTGCCTTGCGCAGCGCCCGGCATTTACAGCGTGCGTATGGCGCAACCGTAACTTTGTTTCGCCTGCATCGTGCTGCGTCCGCAGCATGCGCCGGCGGATGCGCGCCTCAGGCGGGGATCAGCGTGGCCGCGACATGCGCGACGTAGGCTTCGAACTCGTCGTGGTGCATCCGCGGCTGCCCGAGTTGCAAGGCGAGCTGTAGGAATCCTACATAGGCCGCGTAGGCGAGCCGGGCACGGTTTTGCGCGTCCTGGCGACCCAGGCCGGCCTGCCGGAAGCTGGCGGTGAGGTAATCGAGCCGCCGCTGCGATACGCGCGACAACACCGGCTTGACCACCGGATGGTCGAGCGCCTTCAGCAGTTCGGAGTGGATGATGTGCGTGCGCGGCTCGTGCGCGACGAGCTGGAACAACTCGCGCAGGCGCAGGCGCGGGTCCGGCACGGCTTCCATCTTGCCGAACACGGTTTGCTGCTCGGTGTCTTCCCAGCGCTCGAGCGCGGCAACCAGCAGTGCCTCGCGCGAAGGGAAGTGCCAGTAGAAGCTGCCTTTGGTGACGCCGAGCCGGCGGGCCAGCGGTTCCACCGCCACCGCGGCCAGGCCTTGTTCGGCGATGACGTCCAACGCGGCCCGGGCCCAGTCGTCCGCGCTCAGGCGGGGCTTGTCCAGCTTGGCGTCGACGGTCTGCATGCGCTCGATGAGGTGGGGGGTGGCGGGCGTTCTGGGAGTTTGCCCCATACCTTATGGTATTGACAGCGCTTTCCGGAGACTTCCATACTTATGCGTATGGACCGCCTCGCCACCGCCTCGCCACAGCCCGATCCGACGCCGCTCGTGTCCGCCGACGGCACGCCGCTCGCGGTCACCTGGTGCCAGCCGGCGCCCGGCGCAAAGGAACGCGCGCCGGTCCTGCTGGCGCACGGCTTCGGACAGACCCGGCAGAGCTGGCAGGCCACCCAGGCACTTCTCGCCCAGGCAGGCCACCGCAGCCTCGCCTTCGACATGCGTGGCCACGGCGCCTCGGG
>Ga0070693_100001216_pt1 | contig 11591 bp, 7 predicted proteins | sample KBSK1103metaG_FD_65472 | JGI IMG/M metagenome (GOLD analysis project Ga0070693, IMG submission 65472) | Corn, switchgrass and miscanthus rhizosphere microbial communities from Kellogg Biological Station, Michigan, USA - KBS K1-10-3 metaG | ecosystem: Host-associated > Plants > Roots >...
TGGACGGCCTTTATCAATGACAAGACAGTCATCAGAGAGAATTTAATCCCGGAAGTAGATCGATTGATGCGCGAACTGGGCATCAAGTTCTGGGTGACGAAGGAATACAAACCCGCCGACGACGACTGGAATAAAGATGAGATCCAGCACGGATTGAATCGAACTTATCGCATGATTCTTCAGGACGATTACAACTTGCCGGCGAACCTGCTGTCGCGGATCAAGCTGATCCCCGCGGTGGAAGACGCACGCCAGCTCGAAGTGGGCGAGGTGCGCTTGCCACCGCGCGAGGTTTCAACCGCCGCATCGGTTCCCACCCAACATCCCGGCGATCTGATTTACCTGCCGTTCGCAAAAGCGATGACGCGAGGAAATGCAGATATCAAAGTTGCAGTCCTTGATACGGGAGCAAATCTGGATCACCAGGAGCTTCAGGGAAAGATCGTAAAGCGCGCGGACTTTGTCGATCTGGAAGGCCTCAATACGTCGGACTTCGTTGGCGACATCAAGGGTTACGACGACGTGCCCGAAGATGAAGTGGGCCACGGCACACACGTGTCAGGAATAATCGCCGGTCGCGGCTTGCAGATGGATGAAGGTGTCGCTCCCGAATGCGGCCTCATGGCGGTGCGCGTGCTGGCCACAATGAAAAGCGGGAATCGGTTGGTGGGCGCGGGCATCGTCGACAACATCAACGCCGGAATCAAATGGGCCGTTGATAACGGCGCTGACGTCATCAACATGAGCCTCGGCATACGACATACCGGCGGCGGTCTGCCACACGAGGACGTAGTCCGTTATGCCATCAGCAAAAACGTCGTCGTAGTTGCCGCGAGCGGAAACGACGGCACGAATGAAAGATATTACCCCGGCGCGCTTCCCGGAGTGTTTGCCGTCGGCGCCGTTGATGGTGACGGCGCCGTGACCAATTTCACTTCTTACGGCGCAAACATCACTGTCGTCGCTCCAGGACTAAACATCTACAGCTCATTCGCCCACAACTCTTACGCGGTAGCTTCAGGAACCTCGCAAGCGTCGCCTTTCGTTTCCGGCAGCATTGCCCTGGCCAAGTCGTACGCGCTCGAGCAGGGACAGAAGCTCAACAACAACGAGATTCATTACCTTCTGAAAAACACATCGGACAAAGTGAACAGCCGGCTGCGAGATGAACACGCGGGCTATGGACTATTGAATTTGGCTGATGCGTTCAAGTTGCTAACCCATTTGCTGAACTAACTTCAAAGAGAGAGGTAGAGATGGTAATCAACACAATTTTGGACGGAGCATCGTCCCTGGTTCTCAAGCGTCCGGTGATAACGACCAGCGGCTTTATCGCCGACGTCGATCCGACTATCAAAACTCATCTCGATGAACTTAATAGTCTACTCGCCAAGAGAATCATTCCCCGCGATATCGACACCGATGCGCTCAAGGAAATTCTGGAGAGGCCGCTGACGCCCAAGCGCAGCGCCGGAAATAATCGTTGGGCCCGCAACAGCCTCGGAGATTTTTTCAACCGGCAAGCGGAAGAAGACGATCGAGTGACGCTGGCGGAGTTTATTGACGGCAACGCAGAACTGTCCGAACTGAAGTATGATTTCGAAGCAAAGCTGGCCCAGTTTCGTGGCACGCTCGAGTTCAACACGAAGGCTGTGCTTGATAACAATCCAGCTATCAGAGATTACCTTGTGGCGTTTGGTTTTCTGGTGATGGATCTGCCGGAGATCAACGGTCTCAGGAATTTCGTACTCGGCAACCGTCTGGGCGCGAAGAACGTCGCGAGCTACGCGATCGTTAGTGCGGCACGCACCGTCATCGACGACGAGCACCTGCGAGTCCCGGACGCCAACAACGATAACAGCGACATCGTGAAAGAGATCCGGACCGCAAACCTCTCGATGGCGGCCGGAAAATTCCAGCCTACCCTGCGAGCACTCGTCGAGAGCTTCGTCTTCAACAGTTCGGAGTCGCAGATCATTGCGGATGCGGAAGCGAACCTTGGTCCCTTCCCCAAAGGAATCAAGCCGCTGCTGATCAAGTTCATCAAGAACTCGCCCGTAAAGATCACCGCCGCGAATGCAAACTTCTTCCTGCCGCTGTTCATTTCGCAGATTCAGGGGACGACGGAAGTCGAAGCGCCGACGGAAGCCGATCTCGAGCAGTCAGATCGCGATTTCGAAGTGGACTTTCTCGAAGACGACGACGCCCTCATCGAGATTAGCCGCTCGGCTGTCAGATGCGCGTCGCAGTTGTACTACTCGATGGTGCTCGGCGAAGAGCTGGACGTTTTCAACATCGTCAACTACTTCACGCATAAATACCTCGTGCGCGGCAGCATGGAAATACTCGATGGCCGGCTGCGTGACGATCTCCAGCTCTATGTGTTCTCCAACAAGTTCACCGACCTGAAGACCAAGCGGATCGAGGATCGCACGCGACCGGGTGAACGCAACATGTTCTACCGGCAGGTCTTCAACCAGGGTCACGGTCCGGTCACGGAAGATTTCATTCTCAACTGTGAGTTTCCGCGACTCTGGAAGGTCCTGATGCTGGAGTCGGCAAACTTCATCGAGCGCTCGCAATCCAGCTTCAACCCCGGCGCGATCACGAAGGGCAAGGTGATGCAGGCAGTCGAGGACTTGCAATATAACCTCTCGACTCACTGCACGGGCATGGCGAATGTAATCACGCCGCTGATTAACGCCGAGCTCGACTTTGTCATTCGCCGCATCTTCATGCATCCCGAAGTGCTGCGTCAGATCGTGCCGCAGGGTGGTACGTGGTGGCGAGTGGTCGAGACGCTGTACATGGGTCTCAAGCACAGCCGGCCCAAGTCGACCGTCATCTATAGCAAAGCGAAACTGGGCAACAAGATCATTCGCGCGATCGCCGATTACAACCCCGCCACCTTTGAAGACGACGCTCAATTCTCGAGCTTCATCAGTGATGTGGATGCCTACATCACCACGCAAAGCATTCTTCAGGATGCGTTGACTGAGGCGCTTAAGAAAACTGACGAAACCGATGAAGAGCCCGCGGGCGCGTACGGCGGTTATCAATCGAATGGCGGAGGCTATCAGACAAATGGCAACGGTTATCAAAAACCCGCGCCTGAGCTGCCGGCCCCTTCCACGCCCGCGCCGACTGCCACCGGCGGTGGAGATGAATGGGATTTCTAATTATCTGAGCACCTGAGGAAACATCATGAACGACAACGTCACATTGCTTCCCGGCGAAGCGCAGATAAAAGAACATGCGCGCGCAACGGCCCGCGAGGTCCTGAACCGGAGCAAGGCTTTTCAGGCGATGCCGCTGGAAGATCAGAAGAGCATCTATCTTTCCCTCGTCGAGGAGGAGATGGACAAGCATCGAGAGAAACTCGGTATCTCCAAGTCGATGGCCACCGACTCCGGCAAGGACATGGGCTACAAGGGATACGATCCCGGATTTCAGGGCGACACCCGATCCTTCAAGGAGCTGGTCGACTCAGTGGATTTTCCCAAGTTTGTGGCCGACTTGCTGAAAGCAGTGTTCGACGCAAACTTGAGCGTGATGAAGACGCAGACCGACAGTTACATCAAGTTGATGAAGGAGGCGACCAAATCCACCGCCGACTTCATCAAGCAGGTCAAGGACGATGACACGTTCGGCAAGCTCGTCGAGCAGAAGAGCGAGAAATACAACATCCAGCGCGACGAAAAAGGAGAGTTCAAGCTCACCACTCCCGACGGCGACGAGGTTGACAAGGAAGACGCCGAAGTCAAGAAAGACATCCTCGACGCGAAGATCCAGATGGCGAAGGAACACCGCGCCGCACTCCGCGAGGTCCTGCTCATGGGCGTGACGCGGCTCGTGGTTAACAAAGGCACGATTGAAGCCGCCGTTGAATTCACCGTCAAAGGCAGCCGCCAGAGCACCGCACATCACGAAGATCAAAACGTCAACGTTACCAATCTTAGTATGGAATATGAGCCGTTCCTCGGCGGATTGTTCGGTGGACCTAGTGGTCATCTGGATGTGACCAACACCAACATTCAGGTGAATACTTCGGACAAGAAAGCCACCGACGATCTATCGGCGACGTTGAAAGGCAAGGTGAACATCGAGTTCAAGACTGACTATTTCAAGCTCGACAACTTCGCCAACATGTACGCCGACGGTGGCATCGCGGCGCTGAAGCCGCCAGCTCCGGGCGCACCTGGGCAACCGGCAGCGCCACTACCGGCACGCTAAGCATGAACGGCTATGGCGTTAGCAATTCTCGAGCTGCTTACGTTCGATGGAGCGAATGTCCGGTTCAGGATCGATACGGGCACTAACAAGTATTACCAACTCCGCGTTGGCAAGAGTGTCCGGCACAGCAACGGCATCGACTGGGTCGATGAGATCTTTCTAAAGACGCGAATCGCGGCGAACGAAGCAGGCGGAAGTCTGCTCAATTCGTCCCGCGAGATCGCGATACCGGCGACACGTTTGGGAGCAGGTCATGCGTACGTCCAGTTGTTCAGCTTCAAAACACCGGAAGGAAAATCGCCGGCCTTCTCGAACGTCATCAACGTGCCGGTAGGCTCGAGTGGATCGTACGGCACGCCGGAGTACATGGGTCCGATGTCGATAGCAACCGCCATGAATACAGTCGAATCATTTCGATCGCCTCGAGTGGCTCCTTGTCGCACTTGCCGCGAAGTTTATTCGCAACCGGCTTCGATCGATGATTTGCTCAGCGGCATAATCAAGATTGCGAGTCCGATCGTGATGAACCTGCTGGGCAGCGCGAGTGGCGCCAAAACCAACGGCGCGTCGAAGGACGGCGGCGACACCGGTCAAGCGGAAACGATCGTCAAGCTGTTGACGACGCTCCTGGGCAGTCTCGGCGGTGCGCCAACGGCGAACACCAGCAAACCACAGTCGTTGCTCAGTTCAGGTCCGCCAGTGAATCGGTTCTTTGCAACGCAGAGTTCCACCTTTGCCCGGCCATTCATTTTCGGCATCGACGATGCTCTCCTCGGTGCGTTGGCCGGACAAGTCGTGCAAGTGCTGCCGCAGTTGATGACTGCTGCTAATCAAAGACGTATCGATCTGAAGAAGACGGACGACAAGCTGGTCAGTGACATTCTGTCGGACATTAACCGGCGCTTGCTCATGGACCAGTTGCTGGACGCGCAGAGACAACAACAGCAGGCAGCGGGCCAGCCGGATAACTCGGCTGCGATCCAGCAGGTGATTCAATTACTCCAGCAAGCCGGAACGGCGCCCGCCGGCACTGTGACAACCCCAACAAAACCACAAACGACCGCGACGACCAAGAGCTTGTCTCTCAGCGTGCCTGACAACGCAGTGTTGAGCAGCAAGGCAGTGGTGGAGTTTGTCACCGGTGATGCAGTTACCTGGAATGGTGAACAGAAGATCCTGTTTGCGCGCAGTCACGATTTGCAGTTGAAGGTGCAGTTGAAGACGGCGGAGCCGCCGAAGGCGCCGATGCCGAAAGCGATCATAAAAATCACGCTCCAGGATGCGGCGGATGAAGCAGTGCGCTACGAGAAGATCTTCAAACAGAAAGACGTCTCGGCAAACACGCCTCTTTCCTTCCCGTTCGCGCAAGGCGAACTCGCACACTTGCCGGTAAACAAACCAATCTCGTTGCTTGCCGAGATGCGCTGGCGCACCAAGAGTGGCGCTGAATACAAAGCTCTCGGTTCAAGTGAGTTCGTGATGGTTAACAACTACTTCTACAAGGAACAGGGCGGCGAAGCCGGAGCTGAACAAGAGTTGACCGACATGAAACGCTTTCGTCCCTTCTGGAACAAGGTGTGGGACTCACCGGCGCTCGATGTCTCTCGCGGCGGCGAAAAGAAATACCTGTGGGAATTGAATGTCAACGCGAAGTACACGGTTTTGCTGACGGCCGATCAGGAAACGAATGGCTTGATGCAAACGAAGCTGCTGCGCGGCAAACAGGATCCCGACAGCCTATCCGAAACTGTCGAAGGCCGTATGAAAGCCGGTATCGAACTGAGTCTGGCGGAACTGAACAAGTTGCTGCCGTTGTGGAATGGAGAAGCTGTTCTCGATCGAGAGAAGCTGGAAGCGTTAAAGAGCGGCGACTTCGTGAAGAACAACTCCGGCGAGTTTCATTACAACTTCAAACTAAAAGGGCGCGCTGCGGAGCGCGGGATGATCTGGGTCATTCCGGTTTTCAAACTGTTCGAATGCGTGCTCGGCAACGCCGCCAAAATAGACGATACCGGCCAGGTGACTGCGATGTCTGAAGAGAAGGTCCATTTCCCGCTGCCGGTTTCCGCGCGCGTCATCGGATTGAAGTCTCAGACTTAAAGGCACAAGGAAAATGCTGGTTACTCAATTCACCACAGATGAAGATGAGGGCTCGCCGGTCCAACCGAGCGCATCTGAGTATGCGTTCGAGGGATTCAATATCGAGTTCTCGGAGAAGATCGCGCTCACGCCCGTGAATCCCGCTCGCGGCACGCTCGTGAAAAGCCAGAGCGTCTCTCATCAATTTACGCTCGATCCCAATCGCGCCGGCACTTTCATAATTGCAGACATTTACCAGTGCGATTTTGGAAAGCCGCGCAAGGATAAGAAGGGATGTGATCCACTGGACCCGCCGTTTAGCGCGTTGCCGGGTCTGGTAGTTGATGGCAAGGAAGTCGTTGGTTGCGTCATCAAGGCAACGCAGGGCCTTGCCGATGGCTGGCCGCAACGCTATCTCGATTGGTTCACGCGATCGTGGAAAAAGATCCGCGAAGTTGGCGGCGATCGATATGGCGTCGACTTCTTTCGCGGTTGCTATCACTACCTGATCTTCTCAATCGACGGCGCGAAGCAGGCAGACTTCCTTTGCGACACGGTTGATGCTGCCGGTGGCTGGGGCCCCGGCGATCTGATGCCCTGGGTCGACATTGAAGAAGCCGGTCAGGGATCGTGGGCGCCAGGAGAACTCGAAAAGATCACCGACAACGCTGTGCGCCGGCGGCTTGCGGATCAGGTCACTACTTGCGCCACTGCATTTGTCAAACGCTTCAAGGAACGGACCGGCTTGCGCATTGCGGTTTACGGTCGCGGCGTCTTTCGCGATCTGGACATGACCAATTGCAAGTTTGGATCGGACAGTGCGGTGAACCCTGCTTACACCGCGACCATGCCGCGGATGGAGCGCTATGGCGTGCCGCTGGACGACATCAGCTTATGGCAGTTGTGCGGCGATGGAACCGTTGTGCTGAATGGCTTCCCATCAGAACTACCCGGTTGGGGCAAGGAAGACTACAGCGTCTACATAGATGGTGATCGCAAAACAACGCTCAAGAGCTTGCGCGAACGCTGCCTCGCTCTCCCGCCCTCACAGCAGACTCAACCTGTCGGGCAGAGTCAGAGCATCTCCCGTCCGTTCATTCTCGAACCCAAGCCCAGCAACGTCGGCGAGATGAAGCGCGATGATTTCGACAAAATCAATGAGGCTGAAGATCGTCGCGAAGCGCGTCAGAGGATCTTTCAACAGATCATTCAGCTCGCCGCCAACTCGAACCTCGCACGCTCTACGTGGTCTGTTGGTCCAGGACGTGAGGTGGCGCCGATCGGCTACATAAAGGGCATGGCCCTCGTCTTCGCGACGGTGTTGTGCAAGCTCCGGAGCGGTGATGCGGCGGCAACCGACATGGCCAAGGCAAACACCCGCAATGCCGCCACCGATGCTCTCGAACATTTGTCTGCGGAGTTCGGGGCCGTCGGGATGCGCAACGACGTCGCGGGCGAGAACACGCTCAGACACTTGTGGGTGCTGCTGATGAGCCTGGGCATGCGCGAGAGTAGCGGACGTTACTGCCAGGGACGCGATCGGGGCGCAACTAACACGGCGGCGGATACAGCCGAAGCAGGACCGTTCCAGGCCAGCTTCAATGCGCGGAACGGAAGCCCGTTAATGACGCAGTTGTTCCGGCAGTATCTGGCTAACCGGGCCGGTTTCCTTGAAGTTTTTCGCGAGGGCGTGACGTGCAACGCAGATGACCTGGAGACCTTTGGCACGGGCGACGGCGCAACATTCCAGGAATTGGCAAAATCGTCGCCCGCTTTCGCTGCCGAGTTTGCCGCATTGGGACTCAGAAACATCAGGCAAATCTGGGGACCAATAAATAAAAAGACAGTAGAGATCCGTCAGGATTGCGACGACTTTCTGAAGCAGGTGCAGGACCTGGTTGACGCGCAGAATCTCTGTGCCGTGATGTGAGGTGATGTGTGATCGATGAAGCGTTCATGCCGTTCTCGATGATCGTCGCGCAGATGCTGGCCTTCAACGGCGAGATTGTTGACGAAGAGGCCGGCATCCGTTCCCACATTTACCGCTGTGAGATCGAATCGCCGGTCGAGTTTGACCTCGTCAAGGACGCGGATGGAACCCTGCAAATCGGCTCGACGCCACCGCTCTACTATGTAGACACTTCGTTTCGACCTTCGTATCACAAGCTGAGAATCAAGGCTGAATTGTCCGAGGACGGGAATGGCGACTGAAAACACCGCATGGCAGTTGGAAGATTTCGTCGATTCGCTGGTAGTCGATCTCGACAAGACCAGGGAAACGCTCGCCGTCAAGGCGATCAATAAACCGCTGAGTTACACCGTCAAGGAGCTGGCCCTCGACCTGAACATTTTCCCCTCGTACGACGGCGACAGCGTCAAGTTCATCACGGCCCAACCGGGACAGGAGGGCGCGTCGAAAGTCACGATTCAACTCGGTTCGATCACCGATCAGCAGGTGCGCGCAACGACCAAGATTCCCGGCGGCAAGAACGATCTGAATATCGACGACATCCCGATTGATAAAACAACCAAAAAGCAGTTGCGCAAGCTCGGCGTCAGCTCCGTCGATGATCTGAAGCAGATCGAGCAGAAGAATGTCGACCTGAAGAAAGTGACGGACAACACGATTGATTACAGCGCGCTGGCAAACCAGATTCAGAAGTCGAAACGCGACCAGTCGCCGCCGAGAGTGAATGGCGTGAGCCTGTCGCTCGATGAGAGCGAAGGACCTTATCTGCTGATCAAGGGCCAGAACCTGGCCGTCGATCCGAAGTTTCCGCCGGTAGCCGTCGTGAACCAGACGCTTGCCGGAATCATGTCGAGCAGTCCCGACGAAGTAAAGATTCGGGTCAGTGACGAGCATGCGCTGGCTAAGGACAATGAAGTCATTCTCACTTTCGATCCCTTCGCCGTCATCAGACTTAATGTCAAAGCTCAGTAACGGGTTGTTATGAAAAACCAGACCGCACCGATGTTCGACGAATTGATGAAGAGTTACTACGGCGTTGCGAGTGGGCCGGAGTTGAGCAATACAGCGAAGGTCGAAGCATTGCTCACGGACTACTACGGCCGGCCTTACAAACGAAAGAGCAAGACGCCCGCGCCCGCAGTGTCGCTGTCACTGAGTCAGGATAATGGCGAAGTGCTGCCGCAGCCGGACTCATGCGATCAATTCGAGGAGTACGTGGTCCAGAAGTGTCCGGCCGTTCCGGCATCCGATGAATACGTAGTCCGCAATGGTCCTCGCTCCCCTGAACGGGCCACCGCATCGTCGCTGAACATCGGACGCGTGGAACCGGTTAGCGCGAATCAGGAGTGTCAGGTTGACGTGCTGGAACCGCTGCAAACGTTCAGTGCACCGGCGCGCGGATTGTTGCCGCCGATGCCGGCGAACCGGGCTTACACGCGAGGCGCTCCTCAAGCACAGTCGCAGAGCACCAGTTACTACGCGCCTGCGACGGATGAGTCGAGTCGCGCAAAAGCGTCCGACGACGACTTCATCTCCGATATGAAGTCGATCTTGTCAGGCCAGGCGGTGTTTGATCCGAATACCGGAAAGACCGTCCCTAAAAATACCTACACGCGGCCACAGTCAACAGAACAAAGCACGGCAAACGATCGATCCTTTCCGGAAGCAGATAAATCACAGGCAATCTTCGATCGGATCGCGCAGAGCATGCAGTACGCTAACGCTTACGATCTCGGCACGGTCGAACTGGAAAATCGTTTCGCGGATTTCGATCGGATCTCCGATCTACAACAAAAAGCCGATCAAGCCAGGAAGACTAACCAGACGCAGAGCGCGAAAGACTCCGCTGCCGCCGCTAAGGTCGACAGCGCCGACTTCCTCAGCGATCTCGACGCGATTCGCAACTCACAGTCGAGCAGCGGCGCCGTTAACGTTGCGACTCCAAATGTTCCCGTTAACTCGCAAGCAATCACAAAGCCGCTCAGCGAACCGATTCAGGAAGTGTGCGGCTTTTTTGGTCCAAACGATGTCGTCCTTACCGAGAGCCAACTGCGGGCGGCGATCGCGAGCGTTACGACAAGTGAGCGAGACGACTGGTTCGACTCCGCTGGAAATGCGCACACAGAGGATGAGGACGTTCAGTTTGGACAACTGGTGTTCTATAACCTCGCGCGCCAAAGTGACATTCTGCCTTCAACGCTGACTGCGATGCAGGCGATGGCCATCAGCGGCGGCGTCAACTACGGAAACTTGCTTCCTGTCGGCGCAACGAATGCACAGGTTAACAACGCCGCGACCACCGTTCGCAATGCTCTTCTTGCTGGCGCGCCAAACACGAACGCGCCCGCTAATCTCAAAAATCTGGTTGACCAGGCCCTGCTAAATGCTCGTGGCTCACGCTTCAATACCTTCTCGTGGAGTGCGGTCTTTGTCGTCTCGTGTGTGCGCCGGACGGCAATCCAGTTGGGCCTCGAGGCGGAAGTGTCGGGTAGTCACGTGGGCAAGGATGAGTTGCTGAAGGCCCACGAAGGACACCGCATCTATGTGATCGAAGCGTTCAATCGGCGAAAGAACGGCACGGGCGGAGGATACCAGGCTTTCCGCATCAACGAACGTACGCCGCAAGCGGGAGACATCATCATTCAGGATCGACAAGCCGGAAACCTGGCGAATGTCGTGACCTTCGATCAAATCCCCACCGTGTTGCCGGGAGGTCGCGAGTTGCATGGCGACATAGTCGTTGAGGTCGCCGCGGATTATGTCGTAACCATCGGCGGCAATCTCAGTCAGGGTGTGCGCCGTCGTCGTTACCCGCTCGACGCGAATGGCAATTTACGCGTGGAACGCGAGCAGCTATTCACCCAGGAATCAGCCAACGGAAATCTGCCGAACCTGCCGGTGGTAAACAACGCGGCCGGACTTGACGGGCAGAGCACCGGCCGCATCTTCGCGTTGCTAAGTCTCGTGCAGGTTTGTGCTGCGATACCCGGGCAGCCTTTCCACGATGGAGTGTTGACCTAGAGAGGTAAAGGCTCATGAACAATCGTTTTGTCGAAATGGACGATTTCCTGAGTGGCCGCCAGCGAAAATCGCGTTGCCGTTGTGCGAAGCGAAATGGCCAGGGCCAGCGATACGGAACTGGTCTGGCAAGTATGCAGTCGACGTGGGCCACGCCGTTTTCCGCTACTGACCGGGCGCTTCTCATTCTGATCGAAAATGGTGGCGTGGACCTCGGCTTGCCAACACTCGTCGACAAGATTTTCTCAGCACTCCCCGTTGGCGACGTCATTCCCGATTCATATCGACAGCA
>Ga0070693_100001218_pt1 | contig 11589 bp, 15 predicted proteins | sample KBSK1103metaG_FD_65472 | JGI IMG/M metagenome (GOLD analysis project Ga0070693, IMG submission 65472) | Corn, switchgrass and miscanthus rhizosphere microbial communities from Kellogg Biological Station, Michigan, USA - KBS K1-10-3 metaG | ecosystem: Host-associated > Plants > Roots >...
TCATCCTCGCCCTCGTCGGGCTGGCGTTCCTCGCCGACAAGCTGCTCGAGAAGTAGCGTCACCGGATTCGGCCAGGTGATTCTTCTGTTTACAGTTGAGTCACCTGGCTAGTTGTTCTAAGATTCCCTCGCGAAGCTATGAGGCAAAGGGAGCCAAGATATGACCAACGTCGCAGCAGCAGTGCTCGAGCCGTGGCCCGCTAAGAAGTACGTCGAACTGGCGGACGAGTTCGCTCAAGCAGCAGTCCAGATGCGCATAGAGGCACAGCACTTGCTGGAGAAGGCTGATCAATACGACGCCGCCAGCCAGCAATTGCGTCAGGCCGCTCCAGTGCGAAAGCCGCGTAAGGTCGCATCGCGCAATGGGCGAGTGCTTATCAATCTGACGCCACAGATTCGCGACTTTGCTCGTCAGCGCGGAGACTGGTTTCAGATGCGCCACCTCCAAGAAGCTGTGCCCGGCTCACGCCAGAAGTTGGTTAAGGGTGTGAACCAGCTGATCGAGAAGGGCACGCTGGAGGCAGAGGGTTATAAGCGTCAGCGAAAGTATCGCTTCGTGCGGCCGGAGGGAAACCCGGGCCCTTTCGTGGCACCGAGGGGGGAGCCCTCGATCACGCAGATCAGAAGCAAAACGACAGGGGCTCCGGTCCCCCACACTAAGGCGCAGCGTCCGTCAGGAAAGCCGGGAGCAGATCGGAAAAAGGCAGCGCGGGGCGTGAGGATCCGCAAGAGGAAGGCCAAAGGCCATAGCTGATGAGAACACGTCTGTTGATAGATATCGAGACCGACGACCTTCCGCGCCTTCAGAAATACGTCGGCGAACAACCCGCTGTTCATCTCTTTTTTGAGGATAGCTGGGATATTTGGGGGCGCTTTGTGGGGGCGAAGGAAGCTGTAGACGGTCTCGATGACACGGCCTTGAAAGACCCATATGATCGCATGGTAGAAAGGAACAAACCCAAGTAGATGATCAAGAAGCGAATCACTTACGAGAATCCGTTCACCAACCAGCAGGTCACCGAAGAGCACTACTTCCATATTTCCAAGGCCGATCTGGTTGAGATGGAAATGTCGGAGCATGGCGTCAAGTACACGGCCCAAGATGGTGAAGAGCTCACCGGTATGCGCGCCAAGATCCAGCGCATCATCGACTCGGAAGATGGCAAGGCCATCATGACCGAGCTCAAGGACATCATCCGTCGCGCCTACGGCAAGAAGGATGGTGACCGCTTCGTCAAGTCGCCTGAGATTGCGGACACCTTTATGGGTTCGGAGGCGTTCTCGCAGCTGTTCTTCGAGCTCTGCACCGATGCGAAGGCAGCCTCCGATTTCATCGCGGGCGTCGTTCCGGGCAACCTTGAGCAAATCGCTGCCGAAGTGGCGGCTCAGGCGGCAACGCAGAGTCCTACGGCAGCCGGAGACGTCACGCGCAAGGAGGTCTTCGAAGGCACCGGCGCACCAGCAGAGACGGAGACACCAAGTGCGACTATTTCTGGGGATGAAGCTCGTCGCGTGGCTGTGGCAGAGGGCCACCCGTCCGACACCGCGGCGCAGACCCCGCCGACAGCTCCGACATCTCCGAACCGGCCCCCGGCGGCTGCGGTACCTTCGTCGTCGCCTTCGGCCCCTCCGGAACCGTTTCCGGCGGCTGCGCTGGATCGGGCGCGCGAGATCGCCAATGCCACTCCGGAGAATCCAGTGATGCTGACTCCGAACGAGCTGGCAACGCTGGACTCCGACGATTTCAAGTCCGGCATCGCGACCGGACGTTACAAGCTCTCCTAGAGAGATGGGGTCTCCCTCCCGGGGGTACCGATGGTACGCAACAGGAACATCGGCTAAGTCGCGGGTACATGCGCCTGCAGCCGCCGGGAGGTCCATATTCTCTAGCCACCAAGCTCTCAGAGAGAGACGGGATGTGGTCCAGCAAGAGGTATCAGCGGTTTCCGCTCGATATTTAACGACAATTAATAATGATGGTCTTTGCGTCATCCCTCATGACGCTTAAAGAGAACCATCTTTTGCGCCTCTTGTTCCCGTCATTTTTAGTTTTGCGCTGGGTACCTTAGGAGACGCCCAAGGTAGCGGTAGCACCCGCCAAGAATAGATGTGGTAAGACCCACTATATTCTTGTTAAATGATCCTCCGCATTTCGAGGACGCCCAGCACTAAGTTTCCTTGGGAGGGGTCTCAGGGAATCGGCGAGGAGATACCAGCGGCTAAAGCGCTCGGTAGCAGTAAGCGACAGCAAATGGCACGTAGTGTGGCTAGTTGATCTATTCGCACGTAAATCGTCCGCACGCGTCTCCTTGTCTTATTACATTCGCGTATATTTCTCCTTCTGTAATGAGACCCCAAACAACCTCAAGGAGATTTTTATGGAAATTCCGCCCCGCCTCGTCGCGAAGCACGTCGCTTCGTCGATCGTCGGATTGTTCGTCGCCCGAGCCGTCGGCAACGCCGCGGACCGGCGCAACCTCAAGAAGGACAGCATCCCTGTTCTACTTGTAGGTACTGCGCTCGCGTTCGTCGTCGCTGCCAAGCTCGAGCCCGTCACCGACAAGATCGTCGACACCACGTTCGACTTCGTCGCCGCCAAGCGCCAGGCCTGGAAGAACCGGAAGTCCAAGTAGTTAGTTCCAGTCTCACAAGAGAAGCCACCACGGTTTCTCTTTTTTTCGCCCTAAGTTACTGTCAAGGAGTGACATGCCCGAGAACGAAGATACACGATTTGAGAAAGTCAAGAAGCACATCGTCAAGCACAAAGTGGCGTATGTTGCTGGCAGTACCGGAATTACTTGTCTATTTATTGGCGGCGTTGGCGGGGTCGCATTGAGCGGTACCGATATGAAGCAGGTCGTTCGAGTCAAGCAATTTATGGGAATTGCCTACAAGTGCACTCAGACTGCAAATACGATCATCATTCAGGCAAAAGGTGATCCTGGAGATGTCGTCATGCGTCTAAGCGATGGGGAGAAGTGGGCCAGTAAATCCGAACTTGCGCGAGATCTTGGTATCAATCGAAATCTTGTTACGAAATATTTTGCTGGGAAGATCCCCAATCTACTCGGCAATCAGTACGAGGTTATTGGAAAAGCAGGGCACGCAATTCCCGTTTAGTTCGCGGATAAATCACGCGTTATAGTGAGACCTATATCATCCTCTCTTGAGCTATGCTCGAGGGAGAGCAGTGGCTATGCCACAGCTGCAGCGGCTATGTCGCAGCGTATGGTATGGGTCTCTCTTTTTCGCGCATATTTCTCCTCCTATAATAGGTACAAACCAATTCTACAAAAGGAGACCCCATCATGAGCAAGTTCATCGACAACCTGAAGCAGCAGGCCGAGGAGAACCCGCTCGTTGCCCTCGGAATCGGAGTTGGGCTGATCAGTGCGGTCAGCAAGCTCATCAATTCCAGCGCAACTGCGGCCAATTCCCGCGCCTGGCAGACGGAAGTCGCCCGTCGCGCCATGAAGGATGCCGCCAACATGCGGAAGCGGTAACACCTCGAAAGAGGACCCATCATGGGTTCTCTTTTTCGCGGGGAAAACACGCCTTATAGTGAGAGAAAGATCCAAATTCTTCCCGATCTCGTCCTAAGAGGAGATCTGTTCAATAGCCACGGAAGACATAAGAATGAACTATATGGCTGATCTTTCTTTCTCTTTTTTGCACCCAATCTGAGGACCTACATGCAAGATTTTCCTGCCAACAGCGCCAAGGCCCGGCGGCAGTCCGAAGGCCCGGGTCCCGGTCCGACGTTGGACCAGCCGGAGAAGATCGAGCGCGTTATTTCCGGCGAGGCGAAGCGGCGGAAAAGAGGGCTCGGTCGACAGTTCAAGGACACCTTCATCGAGGGCAGCGCTCGGATGGCTCTCGAATACATGGCCACTGATATCGTCGTTCCGGCGATTCGAGATCTGATCTACGACGCCTTGCAAGGTGGCTTGGATCGGATGATCTACGGTGAATCACGCATTCGTCGCGGACGATCGTCGGCAACGTCATATTCAAGCGTTGGCCATGTGAACTACCAAGGAATGAGTTCGAACAAGCCGCCGAACACCAGTCGCACGCTCTCACAACGAGCGAGAACTCGTCATGACTTCGGAGGCATTGTACTCGATAGCCGAGAAGATGCCAACGATGTTCTTGACCGCATGTTCGATGTTCTTTCTCGTTACGGTTCGGTACCCGTGACGACGCTGTATGCCCTCACCGGTATTGAAGCTTCGCATACCGACGAGAAGTGGGGGTGGACTTCCCTGGCCGGAGCAAAGGCTGCCAAACAACGAGATGGCGGATATTTGCTCGATCTCCCAGAGCCTGAGTACTTGGGGAGATGAGCCCGGACATTCAATACATGCGCAACTTTGTCTCCAATCGGTATGGCAAAGATAATCTCAAATGGCAAGCACGAGTGGCTGAGATGCCCGATGACCAAGTTATGGCCATATTTCATCGCATGGTTGAAGAGAAGCCCAAGCCCAAACCAGAACCACCACCCCTATCACCCCCTGAGATAAAGGAGGATTCGGATGACCCGCCCACCCTCTTCTGAGCCGGAAGAAGTCCGGCAGAGTCGTCCGTATCCCTGTCCGGAATGCTCCTCAACCTCGGGATATTCTCGGGTGGGGAAGTACCGGTCCCAGTGCAATAGCTGTAACGCACTGCTCAAGAATTCCGAAATCGGTATCGAAGACCAAGATCCTCAGTAAGGAGCTTCAATGAAATTCATCCCCAACTCGGTCAGCCGAATGCTGGCAGAGCAGACTCTTAGGGCCCAGAAGCACTCGCCCGAGCTTCTGCTTGGCGCGGGCATCGTCAGCATGGTGGGTTCCACCGTCATGGCGTGCCGAGCGACGCTCAAGCTCGAAGAAGTGCTCGAAGAGGTTCAGGCAGATCGCGAGAAGGCCCATCAGGCCAAGGAAGTCGTCGAGAACCCGAACTACACCGGCGGGCATACGTACACCGACGCCGAGATGAAGAAGGACATGGCTATCATCACCGTTCGTGGTGTGGCCAAGGTTGTCAAGCTCTACGCTCCGGCTGTCGTTCTCGGCGCCGTCGGCGTGGCCTGTCTATCCAAGTCGCATTCGATCCTCAAGGATCGGAACGTCGCTCTGACTGCCGCATATGTGGCGATCGACACTGCGTTTCAGCGCTATCGCGAACGGGTTGTCGACCGTTTCGGGGAGGACGTGGATCGCGATCTGCGTTACGGCTCCGAGGAAGTCACCGTCATCGACGAAGAGACCGGCGCACTCGAGTCGTCGATTCGCGTAGCTGCGGGTGAGCCGTCCGGTTACGCCCGCTGGTTCGACGAGACCAACTCAAACTGGTCACCGCCGCAGTTCGAGGTGCACAACCGCATTTTCTTGCGCAACCAGCAGAACTGGGCCAACGACATGCTCCGAGCTCGGGGTCATGTCTTCCTCAACGAGGTCTACGCGATGGTCGGTCTGTCGCATACCTCGGCCGGATCCATCGTCGGGTGGGTCTACGACCGTCACAACGAGCGAGGCGACAACTACATCGACTTCGGTTGCTGGGATGAGAACGGTGGCTTCATGGAGTTCTTCGAGAACGGAACCGATGGGGCCATCCTGCTCGACTTCAACGTCGACGGACCCATCTGGCAGCTGATCGACGAGCGAAACGCACGGGATGAGTAACATGGCTGCGACTGAGAAGGTTATCGATACCGCGGCAGACATTGTCTCCGAGGTAGCAGACCAGACGGCGGATCTGGAGCAGATGATCCGCCAGCTCAACCGGGCCAAGGTGAAGTTCTACGCCTTGGGTATGGCGGTAGGTGGCATCACGGGAGCGGTCATCGCTTACCGGGTGGCTTACCGCAAGGCCGAGACGAAGTTCTCCAAGATCGCCGATGACGAAATCGCGAAGATGGCCGCGGACTACCGGGAGCGCAAGCGTGCCCTGGAAGCTGAGGCGGCTAAGAAGCCGCTGAAGGAGATTATCGAGGAGCGGGGATATTCCGAGCCTCAGACTGATTCTCCCCCTATGGCCGTCCAGCCTCCGGCCGAAGTGGTCAAGGAAGCCGAAGGCGATGGCGAAGACGAGCTCGAAAGAGCCCGTCGCCGTCCTTCGATTCCGGATTCAGATCCGGAACGTGTTCGCAACATCTTCAGCGATGAGGCCCGCGCTGAAGTCGATCACAAGATGCGCGATACGTCACGAGATCCCAACGAAGAGTGGGACTGGCACGAAGAGCGCAAAAGACGTTCTCCCGATATTCCCTACGTCATCCACTATGACGAGCGGCATGATACTCAGGGATATCAGGACGTCACGTTGACGTATTACACCAAGGATGACGTCGTGTGTAACGAGCGCGACGAAATCCTGGCTCACGAAGAACGAGAAACCCTCATTGGCGAAGGCAACCTGGAACGGTTTGGCCACGGCTCCGGCGATGAGGAAATCGTCTTCGTACGTAACGACAAGCTCGAAATTCTGTTCGAGATCTGCCGATCGGAGAACAGCTATGCCGAGGAGGTGGCGGGATTCAGTCACGACGACCTCCCGTATCGGAATCTCGAGCGCATGCGAAGGGCGGAACGCAATGAGTCGGAGGACTAGACGCGTTTCCGTCGAGGATTACCTCGAATGGCTGGAACCCCAGCTGTGTGACGAGCACGCCCAAGCGGGTAAGACTTACGGCGATCTTCTCATCCTCATGTATGAGCGGAAGTTCGAAGTCAGCTCGGATATTCCCATGGATGACAATCGAATGGCGGACGGCTTGGAACTGCGAGTGGATTTCGCTCGTGAATGCCATATTCGCCCGACCTTGATGGTCGACCTGGGTGCGTGCTCGTTTCTCGAGGTTCTCATCGCACTTTCCCGCCGAATGGCGTTCGTCGGCGGAGGAACTGCTCCGGGGTGGGCCTGGCAACTTCTGTGCAATCTCGAATTGGACAGGATGTCAGACCCACTCCGCCCGTCCAAGCAGCGTCGGACGTTCGAGATCATGGACAACGTGATCTACCGGAGATATCACCCGGACGGTACGGGTGGATTTTTCCCACTTACTGACCCGGACGAAGATCAAACTCAGATCGAACTCTGGCATCAGCTGAACGCCTATATTTCAGAACTCCACTCGGAGCACTAACATGGCAGCTCAAGAGAAGCCTCCCAAACCGAAGGAAGTATTTCACGACGAAGCTCCGTCCATAATCCACGATCACGCCTTCGAGCCCCGTCTCGAATGGTGGACTTTGTGCAAGCACTGCGGTCTCGCCGAGAGTGCGCACAAGGAAACGACACTGTTGCCTATTGACTACATGGGCGACTACATGTCAAACGACGACTAATCCAGAGAGAGGAGGGTAATGGATTTCTATCAGATCCTTGTGAGAGAAACTAAGGAGCAGCAGCTGGAGCTATATCCTGACTTCGTTGTCGGGCGCTCCGAGGATCTGATGGTCCAGGGTGGAAAGTTTTATGCCATCTGGGATCCCGAGAAGGAACTGTGGTCCAGGGATGAGTACGACGTCCAGCGGCTAGTCGATACTCACTTGCTGGAGGAGCAAGATCGTCTGCAACGGGAAACCGGGCAGAAGTACAACGTGAAGTTAATGCGATCTTTCCACTCCAATACCTGGGCGCAGTTCCGGAAATTCATGGCTCATATTTCGGACAACAGTAAGCCACTTGATCGCAAGCTGGTGTTCGCGAATACAGACGTGAAGAAAAAGGATTATGCCAGTAGGAAACTACCCTATGCCATTGGTGAAGGGGATATTCCAGCGTGGGACGAGTTGACCTCTACGTTGTATTCTCCGCCGGAACGAGCAAAGATCGAGTGGGCGATCGGATCTATAGTATCAGGGGACTCGAAGAAGATTCAAAAGTTCTTCGTGCTCTATGGGCCACCTGGTACGGGCAAGAGTACGATCTTGAACATTATCCAAGCATTGTTCGAGGGGTATACCACGACATTCGACGGGAAAGCGTTGGGGAGCTCGAACGCATCTTTCGCGACGGAAGTTTTCAGGTACAACCCTTTGGTCGCGATCCAGCACGACGGGGATCTCTCGCGGATCGAAGACAATGCGCGGTTGAACTCGATTATTGCCCACGAAGAGATGGTGATGAACGAGAAGTACAAGGCGAGCTATTCTTCGAGAGTAGACGCTATGCTTTTTATTGGCTCGAATCAGCCAGTCCGTATCTCGGATGCTAAGTCCGGAATCATTCGGCGACTGATTGATATTCACCCCACGGGTATCAAGTTCGGGGCCAAGCATTACCAGACGCTCATGACGCAAATCAGCTTCGAGCTTGGTGCCATAGCGCACCATTGTCTTCATGTATATTTGTCCATGGGCAAGAATTACTACAACACGTATCGCCCGCTTGAGATGATGTTGCAGACCGATGTCTTCTTCAACTTCATCGAGGCCCATTTCGATCTGTTCAAGAAGCAGAATCAAACTACTCTCAAGCAGGCCTACGTATTGTATAAGGAATACTGCGATGAAAGCGGTATCAATCGACCTCTCCCTCAGTACAAGATGCGCGAAGAGTTGCGCAACTACTTTGAAGAATTCCGCGATCGAGGAGAAATCGATGGCGAGCCGGTTCGAAGCTTGTACAAGGGTTTTACCGCTGACAAATTCAAGGCGCCGAAAGACGACAAAACCTCGTTCTCGCTTGTCTTGGAGGAGACCGAATCACTCCTGGACGAGTACCTCGCCAATCAACCGGCGCAAAAGGCGAGTCGATCGGGAACGATGTACAAGAAGTGGGAGGATGTCAAGACTACCCTTTCAGATATTGACTCGCGAAATTTACATTGGGTTCGCGTGCCGGAAAATCACGTGGTCATCGATTTTGACCTCAAGGATCAAAACGGCCACAAAGCTCTGGAACGAAATTTGGAGGTGGCTTCCCAGTTTCCCGCAACTTATGCGGAGATCAGTAAATCAGGTTCGGGCATTCATCTTCATTACACCTATGAGGGAGATGTCTCCGAGCTCGCTCGAGTGTACGCCGATGGGATCGAGATCAAGACATATTCTGGTGATGCTTCACTACGCCGGAAGTTGTCGCGCTGCAACAACGTGCCCGTGGCAAAGATCAGCTCCGGACTGCCGCTCCGGGAGAGAAAGGATCGGATGCTCCAGACAAAAACGATTCAGAGCGAACAAGGGCTGCGAGAGCTGATCCAACGCAATCTCCGCAAGGAGATTCACCCGGGCACCAAGCCGTCGGTGGATTTCATCAAGAAGATCCTCGACGATGCCTACGAGTCGGGCATGAAGTACGACGTGACCGACATGCGAAGTCGGATCACAGCGTTTGCCAACAACTCGACGAATCAGGCCGCCATCTGTCTGAAGACGGTGACGGAGATGAAGTTTGCCTCCGAGGATGCTCTACCGGTCAAGGAGGAAGCCTTCACCGGAGATCTCGAAGTGGAAGTCAGCGACGAGCGTCTAGTCTTCTTCGATGTCGAGGTATATTCCAACCTCCTCGTGATCTGCTGGAAGTTCCAGGGATCGGACGAGGTTGTCCGGATGATCAACCCGAAACCACATGAAGTACAAGAGCTCTTCAAGCTCAAGCTGGTTGGCTTCTACAATCGTCGTTACGACAACCATATTATCTATGGCGCCGCCATGGGTAAGTCGACCGAAGAGCTGTTTGCCCTCAGCCAGAAGATCATCGAGGGTAACAAGAATGCTACCTTTGCTCAGGCGTACAATCTCTCCTACGCCGATATTTGGGACTTCTCCTCGGTCAAGCAGTCGCTGAAGAAGTTCGAGATCGATCTCGGCATTCTTCACATGGAACTCGATATTCCGTGGGACCAGCCCGTCGATGAGAAGGACTGGCCTCGGGTTGTCGAGTATTGTGTCAACGATGTCAAAGCCACCGAGGTCGTCTTCGAAGATCGCAAGGGCGATTACGTGGCGCGGCAGATCTTGGCCGAGCTGTCCGGGCTGACGGTCAACGACACGACACAGAATCACACCGCCAAGATCATATTCGGCAAGGACGTCAAGACAGCGCACAAGAAGTTCGTCTACACCGATCTCGCCAAGGAATTCCCGGGTTATAAGTTTGAGCTCGGCAAAAGCTACTACAAGGACGAGAACCCTGGCGAAGGGGGCTACGTCTACGCCGAGCCTGGTATGTACTGCAATGTCGCGGTCCTGGATGTCGCATCGATGCACCCAAACTCGATTATCCAGTTGAACGCCTTCGGTCCGTACACAGAGAAGTTTGAAGACCTTATCAAAGCTCGTATCGCGATCAAGCGCAAAGATTATGAAGCAGCATCCGTCATGCTCGACGGTAGGCTTCACCCATTTCTGACTGCTCCGCACACAGGTTACGACCTGGAGAATGCTGAGAAGCTCGCTTATGCGCTCAAGATTGTGATCAATATTGTCTACGGTCTCACTTCAGCCAAGTTCGACAACCCGTTCCGCGATATTCGCAACATCGACAACATCGTCGCCAAGCGTGGCGCGTTGTTCATGATCGATCTCAAGCAGGCGCTGCAGGAGAAGGGTGTGCAGGTCGTGCACATCAAGACGGATTCGGTGAAGATCCCCAATGCCTCGCACGAAACTATTGAGTTCGTCAAGGAATTCGGGGCAAAGTACGGCTACGATTTCGAACACGAAGCTACGTACGATCGCTTCTGTCTGGTCAACGACGCCGTCTATGTTGCCGGAATTCAAGCGGTACCTTGGGAAGAGGGTTATCCCAAGTGGGAATGGACCGCAGTGGGTGCTCAGTTCCAGCATCCCTACGTATTCAAGACGCTGTTCTCCCACGAAGATACGGAATTTGCGGATTTCTGTGAGGCACGCAGTGTAGTGAAGGGCGCGATGTATATCTACAACGGCTCTGAGAAGCCCGTAAACGGCGTTCTAAGCGCCGATCCGTCCGAACTGAGGCATGTGGGTAGGACGGGACTGTTCGTGCCCGTAGAGAAGGGCGGAGGGGCCCTATATCGCGTATTCGAAGACAAATACTACGCGGTGAGTGGCACGAAGGGTCATCTTTGGGTGGAAGCGGACGTCGCCATCGAAGAAGGTGCGAAGGATGACCTCGAAATCGACATGTCATATTTCGAGAAGCTGAAGGACAACGCCGTCAAGGCGATTGAACAGTTTGGTTCCTTCGAGGAGTTTGTGACATGATTCACAACATCCATATTCTCATCGACCCTGAACCCAATCGACAACTCCTGGCCCAAGAAGCATATTTGCAGACCCTGATCAATGCCCATCGCCGCGGAGAACATCCGTGGGGGAGCATGAGACGGGACTGCCCGTTGTGCCAGCTCAATAAGTGAAAGGGAGGTGAACCAGACATAGCCAAGTATCGCAAGAAGCAAGTTCTCACTGAGGCCACTCAGTGGTTCAAGAACGGCGATCATCCCGAAGATGAATCGGCGCCCATCGAGACACCCGATGGGTCTGAACGATTGAGCGAAGGAAAGGTTGTCAAGTTCTTTCGCGCCCTCAATATTCCCAACCAGAGATTCTGCAACGACTGCGGTAATCCGATGGAAAAGCATGGGATGATCGAAGGTCTGAACGGC
>Ga0070693_100001219_pt1 | contig 11587 bp, 10 predicted proteins | sample KBSK1103metaG_FD_65472 | JGI IMG/M metagenome (GOLD analysis project Ga0070693, IMG submission 65472) | Corn, switchgrass and miscanthus rhizosphere microbial communities from Kellogg Biological Station, Michigan, USA - KBS K1-10-3 metaG | ecosystem: Host-associated > Plants > Roots >...
TGGGCGTCGGGGTGACGGTCGCTGCGGCGGTGATGATGGGGTTTGTGAAGTGAGAATGCGCGCAATCACCGCGCTCGACGTTCCGGGCGTTTACTGTATTTGTAGCGGTGGACACCCGGTCAGGCGAGTAAAGATCGGGTGCACGACTCGCAGCATTAAGGGACGTTTGGCGCAGCTTCAGGTCGCGTCCGCTGAGCCGCTTCGGCTACTCGCTGTGCTTTCATTAGATCCGGCAGATGAACCGATGTTTCACTTACGTTTTGCTGCGGAGCGCCGACGTGGGGAATGGTTCGAACTCAGTGAAGCTCTGCGGGCGCTGATACTAAACTCGCAGCACACGACCGACGGGCAGCAGGTGTTGAGGGTTATGCCTAGTTCAATAACTAAGCCCCATTCCGGGACGATCGTAAAAACCAAGCTTGGCCTCTGGCAGCCAGTGATCACGCTCGCCGACGGCACGCGCAAGCGGCTCAAGGCGTTCAAGAATGGCACCAGCGAAGCGGTCGCGCGTGAGAAGACCGCCGCCTACGCGCGCCGAGCAATCGAGCTTGGTCTAATCCCCGGAAGGGCCGCTCGGTGACCTGAAACGCAAAAAGCCCCGACTCACGCCGAGGCTCCTTGGAAACGATGCGACCCGTTCCCCAAAGGAGTAGCCCATGCCGAACGTTCATTCAAGCATTGCCGCCACGCTCGCGCCCACAACGCCGCTCCGACTCGTTCCGAGCGCACCCACGCTCCCGGCGTTCGAGCTACCCGACATCCCGCATCTACACCATGCCGCGCGTCGGATCGACAGTGAGGGCGAAGGTGAGCTGAGGTGGTTCTTCTCGGGCCCGCCGATCGCAAACATCAGCGGGTCGAGCGGCGCGTTCGGCAACCAGCTGGAGATCGCGAGCGCGTTCGGATTCGGCAGCTTGCCGTGCCGCAGGTGTGGCGGGCGGTTCCGCTCGCGCCGACGCGGCGGCAAGGACACGATCGTCGACTGGCGTGACGGCACGGGCATGGCCCCGCGGGATCACTTCGGCAAGCGGGTGACCTACGCGGCGGCGCTCGCGGAGTTCCGCAAGCGAATGCAGAAGGAGCACCAGATTGTGCTCACGTCGAAGCCGCAGGCGCGAGAAGGCATCGACCCCGATCGGACCTGGGAAGCGATGGTCTGGGCGTTCAAGGCGCAGGGCAAGACGCTGATGACCGACCAGGCTTTCCGCCTGGCCTACGATCGGGTGCCGGACGAGTACTGCAAGCCGTGCCTGCCCTGCCAGGGGATCGGCGTCGTGCCGCGCCGTGCCGCCGCCCACGTCGAGGTGACGGCCTACCCCACCGGTTCAAGCAAGCACGGGCAGGGCAAGGCGGACGACGGTTCCAAGCCCGAGAGGCAGATCCAGAAGGGCGTGCTGCGGGACGGCGCCGCGGTCGTCAACCTGCGGGAGCTGGAGCGGTACCGGGAGATGCGGGCGATCCTGGCCGACGTTGCGGCAATGAGCTCGATCGCCGTCGAGGGGCTGGAGGAGTACTACTGCCGGGAGAGCGGGCAGAAGGCTCTCGAGCGGCTCGTAGGGGAGCGGTTCGGGTTGACCGGGCCCGCGCGCATGAGGGCGGCGAGCCAGCTGCGTGACTTTTCGTGCCAGGTGTACAACTTGGCCGCGCACGGTGCGCAATGAGAGGCCGCCTAGAAGCCGAGCTGAGCTTCTCGGAGGCCGCCGCCGAACTCGGACGACACCGGGATCCAAAGGGCCGGAAGCTCCGCAACATGGTCGTGGCGCGCGAGTTGCAAACCGGGAGACAGATCGCGATCCGGCTTGCAGGTCAAAAGGAGCCCAAGCTCAGGATCACGATCGGCGCGCTCTACCGCGCCTTCCCTGAACTGGCGCCCGCGAAGATCGACGACATCGCTCGGCTCATGAAACCGATGCTGGATCGGTCAGAGGCGCGGACAAGAGACGTGGTCCGTGAAGAAATTCAGAAAGACGTGATCCCGCGCATCGAATACCTCGAAGAAGAAAGCGGGATCGTGCGTCGGTGCCTCGAGGATTTGGATCGGCTGAAGCGACGTGAACTTACCGGAACTGCCCACACACGGCCGTCTGGGTAACAGCGTCTGATTCAGACCGAGCAGCCACGGATTAGCCGAATGCCCTGACCATCCCGCGCGCCCGAAGAGCCCACGGGACGCGCCAGCCGGCAAGACGAACCCGGGCTCGCAACGGAACGACGCGACCGCCGAAAACAACGCGAACAACGGATTCTGTTGTTTTGTGGATTCGGCCCAAGTGCTGAGGGGCACACATGCAACGACACCAACCCAGCCAACATGCTGGAACGTGGGAACCCGACGACGCCGAGGCAGCCCGCCTGATCCTCGCGGTCATGGCCGAACCGCCCAAACCGCCGGTTCCAAGGCCGCTCTCCAGGCTGCAGCGGGAGGTCGCACAGGACTTCCTCGACGTGCGCAGGCAGTGGGCGAGGCGATGAGAACCACCCCTGACGACACCCACCGATCGCACGATACGTTCTCGGTCACGCCGGTCGAGAAAGACTTCGTTGACCGAGCGACGAAAGCGAAGGCCAAGCTTTGGCGCGCAGGGTGGCCGGACTTCCTATTCGAGCTGAACGGGCAGCGTTTCGGCGTCGAGGTCAAGCGCGGCGAGGATCGGATTTCGAAGACTCAGGCCGCCATGTTCCGGGTCTTGGAGCTGGCGGGACTTCGGGTGTACGTGTGGAGCCCGCGAATGCCAGGAGCTCTCATTCCCTGGTTTGCCTACATGTCGATCGGGAGGACGGCCCGGGCTTTGGCCGAGGCCGAACGTCGACATGCCTCTGAGGCGCTATCCGGTCTGATAGAGAGCGGATTTCTGAAGTGATTTCAATAGAGCATTTTCTAGGCCGGGTGGATTCGTAAATGGCGCGGCCGAGTAAATGGACCCAGAAGATTCAGGACGCGATCGTCGCCCTGGTAGAAGCCGGTGACGCTGCCGAAGTAGCCGCTGGGGTCCAGGGAATTGGGCGGTCTACGCACTTCGATTGGCTCACCAAGAACGAAGATTACCGGACTGCGATCTCGCGCGCGCGTGACGTTTTCGAGTCAAGCCAGCGGGCGATTCTGCTGAAGGGCGACGCCACGGGCTGGAGCTTCGGCCCGGCCAAGGCGGCGCTGGAGGTGCTGGCCCGCAGGTTCCCCGCACGGTGGAGCCAGCGGGTGAAGCACGAAATCGACGAGTCCAACCGGCTCATGTTTGAGGTGCTGCAGCGTGTCTGCCGCGATCCAGAAATCTACGCCAGGGTATGTGCGGAAGGCGATTGCAGCGCGGTCCTTATCAGCGTCTGCGCGGAACTCTCTAGCCAGGACAGCGAGGGCGACGCTGGAGCAGATCTGGGAGACGAAGCTCCGATCCACTGAGAAGCTGCCCGAGCCAGAACCCGAGGCGCTGCCGGCGCTGCCGCCCCCAACGCTCGTCGACTTCGCGTCGTCGACGAACTGGCCCTTCGAGCCGTTTGAATACTTTCAGCCCTACGCAGAGGTGCTTGAGCGCGCGATCGGCGCGGACCTTCGCATCTACTTTCACGCGCCGCCCCAGCACGGCAAAACGGAGTTCACGCTCCGAGCCCTGCTCTACTGGGCGCGCTTCGGGCCGCCAGGTCTGCGGCACGCCTACGTCACGTACAACGAGACGCAGGCGCAGACCGTCGCAAAGGACTTCCAGAAGCTTGCGCGCGACGCGGGCTTCACCGTCGGCGGCACGCTCGACATCGTGGTGCTCGACGGCCACACCAAGATCCGGTTCACGAGCATCCAAGGTTCGCTGACGGGATTCCCGCTGAGCGGGGTGTGCGTCATGGACGACTTGGTGAAGGATGCCGAAGCGGCGCTCTCGCCTACCGTCCGCGAACAGTTCAAGCGCTGGTGGCGATCCACGGCCCGCACTCGTCGCCATCCCGGGACCTCGTTCATTGGAATGGGGACGCGCTGGCACCCAGACGACCCAGGTGGACACCTCATCAAACATGAGGGGTTCACGTACATCAAGCTTCAGGCGCTCGCCCGACCGGCAAACAGCAACGACGTTGACGAAGACGGGCGAGTCATCAGCGATCCGCTACACCGTTTCCCCGGTGAGTCGCTTTCCAAGTGGAAGCCCCCGTCCTTCTTCGTTGAAGAGCAGACGGACCGGCACACCTGGGAGGCCATGTACCAGGGAGAACCGGTGGCCGCCGGCGCTGCTGTCTTCGCCGAGCCTGGTACGATTGACGAGATCGGAACAGTCCGCGGCGCGACGTTCTACCGCGAGCTCCCCAAGGACGGCTACCGCGGCGCGTTTGGAATCGATCTCGCGTACACGGCAAAAACTTCCGCGGACTGGTCGATCTGCATCGAGGGGATCGCCATTGGTGAACAGCTCTACATCGTCGATGTCGTGCGCAAGCAAGTCGAGGCCACGAGCTTCGCGCTGGCGCTGAAGGCGAAGACGTCGGCCCGCCCCGGTTGGCCCATGCGCTGGTACGCAGCGGGCACCGAAAAGGGCTCAGCGCAGTTCATCCGTCAAGCGTTGCGCGCGGGTGGCGCGGACCCGCTCAAGGTGCTGCCACCCATCGGCGACAAGTTCACTCGTGCGATCGGCGTGGCTGCCCGCTGGAACGCCGGTAACGTACTTCTGCCCGACCCGCAACACATCAAAGCCGCCTGGCTGCCTGAGTTCCTAGCCATCGTACTCGGCTTCACTGGCAAGAACGACGACCACGACGACGACGTGGACGCGCTTGCCGCACTCCACGATCAGCTGATGAAGCGCAACCGGATGTTGGAGGCGCTCGGTCACTACAAGTAGCCAATGCCCTCCAAGCTGATCCAGGCCCTCCGAGGCCTCACCCGCGAGGGGATCTCCAAGCTTTCCGACGCGACCACGCGCCTCGACGACTGGCAGAATCAGGTCACCGGCTTCGGCACGGCGATCGATAAGACGACGTACACCCAGTACGTCGGCGGCATCCGCCTATCCGATCAGGCGCTGTCGAACCTGTATCACGGCGACGATCTCGCCGCGCGCATGATCGATATCGTTCCGGATGAGCTCCTGCGCGAGGGGTTCACGGTAGAGACGGGCGATGCTGATCTGAACGCCGCGCTGTCGGAGCAGCTCGAGCAGCTTGGGCTCGATGGCAAGCTGGCCGACGCTTGGCGCTGGGGCCGCCTGTATGGTGGCGCCGCGCTCCTACTCGGCGCAGATGACGGCCGCTCGGCAGCGATGCCACTCGTGCCGGAACGCGCCAAGGCGCTTAACTTCGTCCACGTACTCGATCGCCGTTACCTCTGGCCGCTGACCTACTACACGGATCCAGCAAGCTCGAAGGTGGGCACACCAGAGACGTACATCGTCTCGTCCACGTCGAGCCACACCGAGGGTCAGGGCTTCGCGGTGGTGCACGAGAGCAGGCTGGTCCTGTTCGGTGGTGCCACCACTGGCAGCCGCGAGCGCGAGCAAAATAACTCCTGGGACCATTCGGTCCTGCAGCGCGCGGTTCAGCCGCTCGCCGCATTCAACACTGGCTGGAAGGCGGTCGAGCTCTTGCTCACCGACGCCAACCAAGCGGTGTTCAAGATGAACGGTCTGTCGGAAGCGCTCGGCGCGAACGGCGAAGAGACCGTCAAAGCCCGCATGAAGGTGGTCGACCTGTTCCGGTCGGTCATGCGCGCCATCGTTGTCGACGCCGGATCGCCTGGCGAAAACATCGCCGCCGAGGATTTCACCCGCCAATCGGTGAGCTTCAGCGACATCCCGGCGACGCTCGACAAGTTCATGCTGCGGCTCGCCGCGGCTGTTCAGATACCGGTGACGATCATGATGGGGCAGTCGCCCGCGGGCATGAACGCCACCGGCGATTCGGACTTCCGCTGGTTCTACGACCGCATCCGCTCGGAGCAGACCCGCAAGCTGTCCCCAAGGATCCGACGGATCGTCAAGGTGATGCTGGCGACGAAGGCTTTCAATGCGAAGCCTGAGCGCGTCGAGATCAAGTTCGCGCCGCTTTGGACCGAGACGCCGCTCGCGCAGGCGACGACTCGCAAGATGATTCTGGACGGCGATGCTGTTGCTTCGACCAACGGATTCTTGGTCGCGTCCGAGATCGCGACTAAGCGGTTCGGTGAGCCCAACGGATTCGACAGCGAGATCCAGCTCACTGACGAGGGCAAGGCTGCCCGCAATGCCGAGCTCAAGGGTGACCTTGAAGACTTGAGCAAGCCGCCGGAAGAGCGTGAGCCTATGCCGGATGATGGCGGTGGGTTTGGTGGTGGTGGCGGCTTCGGCGGTTAGCAATGGGCAAAGCAGCAGCGCGACGTCGCGAGCCTCGCGCCCCCAAGCGCAAGCTACGGCGCAAGCTTCCGCGTGCTGCCCGCTTTGCAAAGGCGATACAGCCGCCTGACGGGCCCATCGTCGCGTACCGCCTGGCAATGCGCCGGGCAGTCGCAAAGTGGTGGGCAAGCGTTGGCCCCAAAGCACTGCAGCTCGCCCAGCAGATCGGCAAGGCAGACGAGACGCACGCGGACGCGCTCGACGCTGACGTGCACATTGGCGGCGGCAGCGAGTCGGCGACAAGCTACCTCGGCGCCCAAATCGGCGGCATCACTCGCCAGCTCGAGCGTCACAGCGATTCGCAGTTCAAGCGCATCGGGATCGACCTTAAAAAGTCGGCCCCCGGCGTCGCCAAGCTGGTGCCTGGTTTCCGCAAGGAGAACGTCGGCCTCATCAAGACGATGCTCGACTCCGAGAAGTCGAAGATCGAGCAACTGCTGAAGGACGGTGGCAACCGTCGCGTTGAGTCGCTCACCAAGGACATCAAGGAGCGCTTCGGGATCGCGACCCGTCATGCTGAGCTTATCGCACGCGATCAGACGCTGAAGCTGAACGCGGCGATCACTCGCCAGCGCATGGTGAACGCGGGGATCACGACCTACGTGTGGACCACGGCCGGTGATGAGCGCGTGCGGCCATTGCACGACAACCTCGACGGCGAGACGTTCGACTTCGACGATCCGCCGGTCACGAACGATGACGGCGACACGAACAACCCAGGCGAGGATTACCAGTGCCGGTGTGTCGCCTACCCGATCGTCCCTGAGCTCGAGGAAGACAACGACAAGCCAGAGGCCGAACCCGACGAGGAGCCCAAGCCGGAACCCGAGGCCAAGGAGGCAGAGGCACCCGAGCCGGAAGTCGAAGCCGAGCCGATCCTGGCCCAGGCAGAAAAACTTCACTCCGCGATGGTCAATGACGCGGGCGAGGCGCGGGACATCATCCGCGAGCAGGTGTCGAAAGCGATGCCCGGAGCCACGTCGAAGGACGTGACGCTTGGGCGCGGCGCCGCCCGCAAGGTCTCGGCCGGCGACACGTCAGGCGCGAATGCCTATCACGACTGGAACGGCGCAGTAGTTGTCGCTCCGCGCGTGAAGGAAGGCGCTGTGCGAGCAATGGGCGCGCTGAGTCGCGGCGAGTACGGCGAGGCTTTTCGCACGGTACCGACCGAAAACGGCCGCCACTTCATTCGCAAGCTTGAGGATCTGAACAATCTTCGAACCTACGTGCACGAAGAGGTGCATGGCTATTCCCGCGTAACGCCCTACAGCTATGGCGGCGTGGGTCGGATTCTGGAAGAGGTCGGCACCGAGCTAACCGCTCGAGACATCGTCGGGAATATCAGCCCCGATATCGCGGCGAACCCCATCGTTCGCGAGGGCGGTGAGCATTACGTTACGATCGGCGGCCGCCTTGAGTTCTTGAAGTTCGGTTCCTACAACGAAGAAATTCAGGCCGTGTCGGAGATCGTCTCCAAGCACACGGAGCTGGACCGAGCCGCAAGCCACGCACTTATTCGCAAATCCCACCGTGACCGAATCTGTGCACCACGGGCGCCCTTCACGTCGCCGCACGAGCATCTGGACGAATTCCTTGTCGGCCTTGACCAGCCGGCGGACGTAACGCAACGTATCCGGACGGACCTGCTCCGTTTGGCTGGTGACGATGGCGACATTCGGCTTCCCGCTCGGTGAGCCACCACGCGACGATGTGGAGGCAGCGGCACGCCTGCTGCTCCAGTACGAGCGCGAGGCGCCTCTGAACCCCGACCGCGTTTCGATGTTTCTCCAGATGTGCCAACGGCCTGGTGAAGTCGTGCGCCGATCCGCCGAACTCCGCAGCGCATCGAAGTCCGTCTAGCGTTCATCGCCCACCAACCTCGCACCCAGTCCAAGTCCCGACTTGGCATTGGGCGCACGTGTGTCCAGGCCCCCTATGGCAACCAAACGCCGCACATTCAACCTCGAAGGCATCGACGAGGGCCAGAGGCGCGTCCACGTAGTCGCCTCGACCAGCGATCCCGTCAAGGGCTTCGACGACAAGGGCAACGCGCGGCTCGAGTCCCTCCGCGGCTGGAAACTCGATCGGTTCATTGCGAACCCCGTGATCCTCTGGTCGCACGAAGCCGACAAGTTTCCGATCGGCAAGGGCGTCGACATCAAACCGACCCCGGATGGCGGGCTCGAGCTCTGGATCCAATTCCCATTTGCCAACGAGCGCAACGAGCGCGCGGAGCAGGTCTGGGACCTGGTACGGACCAAGCAGGTCCGCGGGATCTCGGTCGGCTTCGACTACGGCGAGCAGTCCAACGAAGACGGAACGGCCGTGTTCACAGGCAATGAGCTCGCCGAGGTGAGTGTGGTTACAGTGCCGGCCGACGCAGGTTCGCTGGTTTCACAAGAGCCCACGGTCGCTTCAACGACTGACCCGGTTGCCGAGGAAGAGGCCCGACGAAAGGCCGTAAGCGACGCTGGACGAGCCCTCGCCCTGCACCGACGCACCGCCACCAAGTCGGACGCTACCGAGACCTTCCAGCGCTTCGACGTGGTTGGCCGCGCAGGCAGGGTGCGTCGTACCCAAGTCGGCGGCGTGCGCGTGGATGCCAGACTGACCCGCATTGGTGTCCTGCCTTACACCCTCTCCGATGGCTCAGTCCGTCGTGAGCTGCGGCACCCCGATGAAGTGTTCGACGCCGAGTCGCTGGCCACGCTGCAAAGCGCACCCGTCACCGACCTGGCGCACCACCGATCGCTGATCGGCCCGCACAACTGGAAAGAAGCGGCGCTCGGTCACGCGGAGAACATCCGCTCCGACGCGCGCTACGTCGAGGGCGAGCTCGTCATCAATGACGCAGCCACCGCGACTGACGTCGAGAACGCGAAGCTATCGGACATCTCCTGTGGATACGAGTGCAAACTCGACTTCACGCCGGGGGTTTTCGAAGGCGAGCGCTATGACGCGATCCAACGGGCCATTCGATACAACCACGTAGCAGTGCTCCCTAAGGGACGCGGCCGAGCCGGCACTGATGTCGGCGTACGTCTCGACTCTGGTGACGCTGTCTGCATCGACAACGGAGAACAGCCAAATATGAAAACTATCCGACTGGATGGTAAAGACTTCGAGGTCGGCTCGGACGCTCACCTCGCTAAGATTGACGAGCTGCACGCGGCAGAACTGACCAAGTTCAAAGCCGACGCTGCCGAAGCGACGGCGAAAGCTGCCGCCGCGCAGAAGCTCGCAGACGAGGCGCAAGCCAACTTCGACGCGGCCTCGAAAGCCAAGAAGAAGCTGGAAGACGACCTCGAGGAAGAGAAGGGCGAGAAGGGCAAGGCCCGCGTTCGCTCCCGTCTCCGCCTCTTGCAGCGCGCCGCGAAGTTCCTCACTGACGACGACGAGGACGAAGAAGGCAAGTATGACGGCCTGACCGATCGGGAGATCATGGTCAAGGTCATCAACTCGGACGCGAACTGGAAAGAAGAGAAGTTCGACGGCAAGTCGGACGACTACATCCAGGCGCTGTTCGACAGCGTATCCAAGAACTTCACCCGCACCGATGGTGTCGATTCCGTCGTGAAAGCGCACAAGCTCGCAACTCGCTCGGACGCTGCGGACGACATCGTTTCGAAGGCGGAAGCCGAGATGAAGAAGAACAACCGCGAGATGTTTACCAAGACTCTCGCTGCCAGCAAGGACCAGGCGCGAGGCTGAGGCCTCGACGCTGACGGAGAACCATCATGGCTACAGCAATTCAAAGTGCCGTTACTGTTTCGGGCCCCCCAGCTGGCTCGCCGGGCCTGGAATACGATTCCGGCTTCAACGACGTCGTGACCAAGCGAGCAATCGCGGGCATTCCGTTCGGCTCTTACGTCGTGTTCACCGCGGAAGGCGATTGTAAGCTGCCAGCGAGCTTGGCTGAAATCACCGCGAACGATGGCGGCGTGGCCTTGTTCGACTCGACCGCGAAGAGCGGTGTCGGCTACTTGGCGAACGACCCGGTTCGCGTACTCGTCGGCGGGCGCGTGTGGGTGCAGACCGAGGGAACTGTTGCCCAGTCCGATCCGGCATTCGTGCGCGGCGTGGCTGGTGCCGGCGGTTCAATCCTGGGTCTGTTCCGCGCAGACGCCGACACGTCCTCCGCCGTCGCGGCCCCGGGCTGCAACTACTTCATCGGCGTCACGGGCGCAGGCCTGGCCGTCGTCACCGTCAACCACCCCAAGGGCACCTGATAGCCCAATAGCTCACTGAGCCTCTCAAGGCTCCTTCGGGTTCGCGCCTCGCTGCGCGCGCTCAGGCGGGCGTGTGCCCGAAGTTCGGAGAAAGCACCAAATGAATAATCGTAATGCTGTGGTCAATCAGATCACCTTGAGCGAACTCTCGAAGCGTTTCGACGCGAACGAGACCGCATTCCTCGCTCGACAGCTGGAATACGTTCGCGCCGAGACCTTCAAGATCGTCTATCCCGACCTGAAGGCTCGCTCTTACATCCCGATCGCGACAGACATCCCGGAGACGGCGGATTCTTACGTCTACTTCGTGATGGACACGGTGGGGAAGGCGAAGATCATCGCCAATGCTACCGACGATCTGCCGCGCATCGACGTCAGCTCAACCGAGCGCGACGGCAAGGTCCGCCGCATCGGCGATTCGTACGGATGGGATCTGGACGAGATGGCGGAAGCCGCTCGCGTTGGCATCCCGTTGTCGTCGCAGAAAGCGGAAGCTGCGCGTCTTGCCATCGAGCGCGCGGTCGACGAGGTGTTGTGCCTCGGCACGACCACGCACCCGAGCCAGGTTGGTAAGGACTTCGGCATCACTGGCCTGCTCAACAACGCAGACGTGGTGGCGCAGGGCATCATCAACCCGGCCAACGATCCGTGGAGCGTGACGCCAACCGCGCCGGAGATGCTCGCCGACTTGAACACGATGATGAACACCATCGTGAACGCGAATAGCCAGGCTTTCATCCCGGACACGATCTTGTTTGCGCCGGCCCAGTTCTCGCTGCTCGCGTCCACTTCGGTCGGCACGGACAACAATCAGATGACGGTGTTGCGTAGCTTCTTGCTGAACAACCCCTACATCAAGAACGTCGACCAATGGTACCGCCTGACCGGCGCCGGCGCTGGCGGCACAACCGATCGCGCCATCATCTACAAGCGCGACAAGAGCGTGCTCGAGGGCGTTGTGCCGATGGACTTCCGCCAGGAAGCTCCGCAGGCGCGCAACCTGGAGTTCGT
>Ga0070693_100001222_pt1 | contig 11580 bp, 5 predicted proteins | sample KBSK1103metaG_FD_65472 | JGI IMG/M metagenome (GOLD analysis project Ga0070693, IMG submission 65472) | Corn, switchgrass and miscanthus rhizosphere microbial communities from Kellogg Biological Station, Michigan, USA - KBS K1-10-3 metaG | ecosystem: Host-associated > Plants > Roots >...
GAAGAAGTCGAGAGTTGTTAGTTGCAGGGAGCGCCGGTGCTTTGCACGTTGAGGTCGCTGAGGGCCGCGATGATGGCATCTGCGTCAGCCAGAAGCTCCTGCCCGGTTGGACCAAGCGTCGGATCCTGGTTGAGCTTGCCAGCCGAGATCATATCGTTGACTTTCTTCTGGAAGTCTCTGACCTTCGTTACAGAGTTGCAGAACTTACCTTGATCGAGCGTCAACGCAACGCCATCGAGCTGACCCAGAAGGCCTGGACGATCTTTCGATTCGGCGAACTTGCCTGAGATTGGGATTATCTGAACTTTACCCTTGAGTTGGGTGATCATGGATTGCACTTCGCTGACCGTTGTAGCCTGAGCCAGCGGAGCAGCGACGAGCATAACGAGTGTGCAAAAAATGGCGGCTAGAGAATTTCTTTTCATCTTGATTTTCATAGTTCCTTTAGTTGGATTAATCGGGCACTTCCCATTTAGCAATGACCGTGCCTCTCGCTAATCGTTGTATATGCACGGAAATCAGTAGTGAGGGTGTTCCGTGGTGGAACACTAAGAGCCACAAAAGGCACAAAATAGATTTGCACCTTTTGTGGCTCTGTCTTGTGCCCTTTTGTGGCTTTACTGCGGTGTCACGCGGAAGATTCCCCACAGCCCGTTGTCGAACTGGAAGGACGACTGCGTGCGGAAGAGATAATCTCCCGGTACCGCGCGTGCGCCGCCTGCGCCGTTCACAGGGACCACGTCCATGTGATTCGACGCGCCATGACCCTGCTGCGCTCCCTTCCACTCAGAAAGTGGATTGTTGCCGATCTGGGTCGAGTTATTGACGTATGGCTCCTGCTGCCAGATGTGTCCATGAACCTGGAACACGTTGTTGCGCGCGTGTCCATTTGAATTGAGCACGCGGAACCTGACAGGAGTTCCGACTTTCGCCGTGAATACAGGAGTCACAGGGTCGCCGCCAACCTGTGCGTTTGACAGCGAGTTCGTGTAGTCGAACGCGCGAGTTTGCTCGAGCGGTGTTTCAGGCTCGTAGCCCAATCGCTTCCACATCGGCTCGCTGCGATAGTTGAGGGCCTTCTGACCGGAGTCTTCCGGATCCTCTTCACCCGCTACGTTCGGCACTGCGGCCGCATCACCCTCGAGTTCACTACGACGCATGTTGATGTCAGTCTGGAACTGCAGCACGAATTCACGGAACGAGGTGCCGTCGGTCTTGCTGACGGTCGCCTGCGCGCGCGAGTTCGCGTCTTCAATCCAGGTCGCGCCCTGCGGCTCGATGATGAGTGAACCGATAGCGCCCTTGTTCGAGTGCTTGATCGGGTCAGACGAGATCAGGTTGGTCGCACCGAACTCAACCGGTGTTGCAACCTTAGTTGTACCGTTCATGCGGATGTCGCCCGCGTACCACTTGTACTTGACGGTCTCGCCAGGCTTGGCCGTTTGACGTCCATCGGGCGTATACGATTCGGGATTACCCACGACGTTGAAGCCAACGTTCGCGCCGTCACTGGACACCACGTCGTACGCAACGAGCTGAGGGTGCAGACCGACCTGATTGGACGGCTTCACCTGATTCGCGTTGAAGTTCTCAACGACCATCGGCAGCGTGTTCCAGCCAGGCAGATCCGGCACGTCAGTTGGAAGGTTGTTGAACAAGGTGACTTCAATACAGTCGCCCGCATTCGCTCTCAGCACGAGCGGCTCAACCGGTACGCCGGCCTTTAGCTTGCCGGTCGCAGCGTCGATATCCGTCGTGCGGACATACATGATCGCCGTTGGATCGTGCAGTTTACCGCCCTGGTTCATGCGTTCGTTGTAGACGAGCGTTCCACCAGGCAGCGCATTCTGCGCGGTGACGGCGGTCACGCTGAACTTGCGGCTTGGTGCAGCCACCGGACAGGTACCGTTGAAGTCTTTCTTATTCACAGCAGCCTTCGCCGACCCTGTCGGGTTGTTTGGCAACAGTTGCAGGTCTGGCTGAAGGCCGGCAGCGCCGCGATAGGCGCGTAAGAGACCCCATACGCCGTTCCATTGGTTGTCCACAGAGCTACCCGGCTGATACAGGTAATCGACAAAGGGAGTAGCGCCCTTGATCGCTGCGATACCTGGTAGCTCGAACTCGAAGTGCTCAGAGATGCCCATCATCTGCGAATTGCGGTAACCCGAATTCGGTTCTGATCGTTCATGTAGCCACTTGTTACCGTGGATGCTGAAGTTGTGACCCTCTTCGTGAGCGCCTACAAGAACGCGCACCTGCACCTTGTCGGCTTCGTACGCACGCAGCAACGGAGTGAACGGATCGCCACCCTGAAGACCGCCCGTTAGATTCGGGTAGAAACCAGGTTGCGTGTTCAGATTCGGATTGGCGCGTGTTACGTCAGAGCGATAGACCTGCGAAAGGTCGCCTGCATCACCAGCGGCCTGCGTGTTCGTCGCCGGATCCTGCGCACGCAGCGCGACCGGCTCGTTGCGGTAGTTGACCGTCATCGTGCCCGGGTCAGCAGCCGAAACTGCTTCAGGACACGGCAGCGGCACGCCACCGGGACACTGATCAGCCTTCTTGATGTTGATCGGAAGAGCAGCCTCGTCTCGGACCGGCGGATTGATCGCGTTCGCCGGATCCGGCATCGGCTGGCCTGAACCGTTGATGCCGCCACCTGGTTTGTAAGCCAGCGTGTAATCGGCGAACTCGAGCAGGAACTCGCGATAGCTGTCCGCAGCGTTCTGCGTCTGAATCACCGCTTGCCACGTCGTCGGGCCGCCGTCGAAGCGTCCACCGAGAGTCGCGCCGGTTTCGTTGTGTTTCCACGTAGAACCTTCAGGCTCCGTGACAAGACCGGCATAGAGACCGGCCTGCTGGTGCGTTGATGGTCCAAAGTGATCGTGTGTGAAGACCGTACCGAGCGTGCGGTCCTTGCCTGCTAAATTCAACGTCGGATCGGCGAACCATCGTTGCACGGTTGTCTGTGCACCGAGGGTGCCGAAGAACGGGTGCGCCTTGGCTGTTAGTTGGGTCTTCGTCGTGCTGTTGAAGGCCTGCAAACCGCCGGCGGCGTTGATGGCTTTGATGCGCTCGAGGACTTCGCCCGGAGCGAACGTGCCGTCTTCATAGTTGAAACCATTGCCCGCACCGTCTGACGACGTCACGTCAAACTTCACGAGGTGGATGTGCTGACCCATGATGTCGGTCGGCGTGCGCACCTGGAAGTCGTCGAGTTCGTAGACGTGTGGTGTCAGGTTCGTGTGCTGGAACGTAATACAGTCGTTCGTGTTGGCACGGAAGAACAACGGCTCCGGTGGGCGCGTGCCTGCCAGAGTCGGTGCGACGTCGCCCCACAGCGCCAGAATGCGCGACTGCGGGAAGTGCCAGCCTGCTTTGTTCAATTTCAGATCGAGCTGAATCGCCGCGCCTTTGTACAAACGCGGACGACCGAAAGCGTTACCAGCATCGTCGCGACAAGGATCGGCATACGGTGCTCCCGGTTTCGGCGGAAGACCGTTCAAAGCGAAGTTGCTCGCAGTGCCGTCGGGACGGAAAGTCGCGACCTGCTTTTGCGCGTGGAAGTTCATCGCCGCGACTTCGTCGGGTGTTCCTGTTTCAGGAATCGCCTTCGCTTCCGCGACTAAGATCTCCTTGTTGAAGTCGAGACGAGTCTCGACGCTCTCAGCCTCACCGCCGGTGATGACGTGACGCGGCAGACCACCGTCGTCGATGGTGTCGAGCGGCGGGTGCGGCGGACGGTGTCCGGCGACGCCCGGAATGTAGAACGGGTAACCCTTGAACTCTGTGGTTGGCATCGGAGCCATCGCGATCGTCGGAAGTGGCACGAGCGCAGGAATCGGAGTGCCGTCGGCAATCTCACCGTCGGGCAATGCACGCGCACCAGCGACTGGACGACCTTCGCCGTCGAGTTGCGTGCCCGCTTCAAACACGTCGTGCGAGCGCCACATTTCCCACATGCCTTGCGCGAAGTGCGGGTAGAAGTGGCAGTGGAAGATCGAATCGCCCGGCGTTTTGTTCCGATTGCCGGAACCGCCGTGCGCGATCTCGGTAGTAAACGAGTAGCCGGGTCCCATCGCCTGGCTGTCGAGATAGCTGGAGTTGTCGCTGTCGGGCGTGTTCAACCACTGATGCGCGTGCAAGTGGTGAATGTGGTGTTCTTTCGGACCAGCGTGGACGACTCTCATCTTCACGTGGTCGTTGATATAGCTGTGGTGCACGTTCGACGGATCCTCAGGGAACAGAACCTTCGTCGCTTTCGGACCTTTGACCAGGTTGCCGTTGCCGTCCGTCGTGTTGGCCGGGACATCGACGATCTGTGCCGGGTCGCCTACAGCCCACGCCGACAAGAAAAAGTCTTCGTATTTACATTCAGTACAATTCGCCATCGGACCGACGCCGAGACGGTTGGCGAGAATTTCCGCGCCGATACCGCCCGTGCCGTAGTTGATAGCGAAGCCGTCTTTGACGCTGTAAAGCGTATGTGAAAGTACGGGATCTTCAAACTGCGGGAATGCCTGGATTGCTTTGATTTCGTCGTGATAGACGACTGTGAATTCGCGGAACGGCTGATCGCGATCGGGTTCCACGGCGTTTGGACGATAAGTGCCCGCTGCAAAGCGGCCTTTGTTTGGACCAGTGATAACTGCGTTCAGATCCGTGTGCACGATGTTGTTATTGGCATCGAGCATCTTCAGAATCGGTTCACCGGCCTTCGGGTGTCCCGCCGGATACACGGCGTCGTAGTTGAGAATCGGATGTCCCCCCGCAGTCTTCTTCGGAGTACCATCCGCGTTCTTCTGCGTCGCGAGTGCCAATTCTTCAGCAGTCAACTGCGAGCGATACCACTCAGCAGTTTTTACCTCGACGTTGACGGAACCGAACAGTCCCATCGCCAGCGAACCGCCGTCACCTTCACCGCCTGTTGTTGCGGCTGTCGAATAAAGCAGGTGACTGCCTTCGCGTTGCGCTAAGTACGTGTAAGTGGCCGATGCGCCGGGGTTAACGAGGCTGCTCTGGTTTTGTCCGACGTTTGAGCCGTCAGAGAGAATCGTGCCGACTAGTTGCAGACCCATGATGTGCGCCGAAGCCGTGCGGGTGGCGGGCGCATTGTTCGCGGCAAATGAATTTACGTCTGCCGGATCGGGGGCCAGAAGGTTTGTTAAGTTGACCTGGAGACAGTCTCCGACGTTCATGCGCAATGCGATCGGACGGGGGCGTTTGCCAGGACGCAGTTGAACGTTGCCGGCAACCAGACCCTTTGCCGGGTCAATCGCGACGACGTCGCGCTTCAGCGCGTAGATCATACCCGCTGGGTTGATTGCGCCGAGACGGTTGTAAATGAGGGCCTGGTCCAGTGCGACCACATCGGCCTTCACCGTCCGCTCGCACGTAGTCGGCGGAGGCGTCGTTTGAGCCTGCGCGCCTGACGCTGCAAGAGCGATGGCAACCGCGGCGCAGCCGAACGCAACGAGCGACTGACACTGCCGCAAAGCATTTCTGATTTTCATATAGATCTTCACCTCAATTGAATCAAGGAATGTTATGTGTTGAGTTGTTCGTGCGTCGCGGACCTAACGAACGTGGTGGCGAGGCTTCATCGGAGATTCATCTGTGCGCGGCACTCTGAGCAAGCGCCGTGCCCCTGCGATGTTTCCTCGCAAAGGCGCAAAGACGCAAAGTTAGAACTGAGACTCTTCCTTTGCGTCCTTTGCGCCTTTGCGAGGAATGTTCTAAGTTGGAATGCGTGAGGGAAGAATGTTCCACCACGGAACACCGATTACTCTTCGGCGCCGCCGCGCAGTCCGAAGCTTTTCATTTTTCGATAAAGCCTCGGGCGATGGTAGTTGAGAATCTCGGCGGTCCTTTTAACGTTGCCGCCGGTGCGTTCAAGCGTCTGCGCGATCGCTTCGCGCTCGATCTCTTCGATGGTGAAAAAGGGTGGAATAACACAGCGAAACTCTCCGGATTCCGTCGTGTGAAGGTGTTCCGGTAAACACTCGGGTGTCAATTTATCTTCGGTCGCAAAGAGCACCGCGTGCTCGATGACGCTTTCGAGCTCGCGCACGTTCCCCGGCCAGTCATAACGCATCAACACGGTAAAAGTCGGCATAGAAATCTCGCGAATTCGCTTCTTGTACTTCTCCGCGTAGTGCTCGAGGAAACGGTTGGCGAGCAGCGGTACGTCGTCCAGCCGTTCACGCAACGGCGGCGATTTGAGCTTGATCGTGCTGATTCGAAAGTAGAGATCCTTGCGAAGCGTGCCTTCTTTAATCATCTCCGCTGTATCGCGATTCGTCGACGACACAAGACGAAAATCCACGCTGATCTCTTGTTCGTCGCCGACGCGTCGGAGTTTTCGCTCCTGTAGCACGCGCAACAACTTGGTTTGCAGGTGAATCGGCATTTCGGCGATCTCGTCCAGCAGCAACGTCCCGCCGGCAGTCGCTTCGATCAACCCGCGTTTGTCGCGATCGGCTCCGGTGAAGGCGCCTTTCCGGTAACCAAACAACTCGGATTCGATGAGCTCTTGCGGGATCGCCGCGCAGTTGATGCGCATAAACGGCAACTCCGCGCGCGGACTCTGAAAGTGGAACGCGGCCGCAATCAACTCTTTACCCGTTCCCGACTCACCTTCTATTAAAACGGACGCATCAGACGGCGCGGCAGTGCGGATGATCGAGTGGATCTGTCGCATCTTCGGATCGCGGCCGATGATCCCGAAATCGTCGCCTTCGCCCAGCGCACTCTTCAGGCTGCGGTTCTCGCGTTTAATCGCCTCGAATTGCAACGCGCGTTCGATCAGCGTCGTGACCTGGTGCGGTGTGAAAGGTTTTTCAATGTAGTAGAAAGCGCCGCGCTTGATCGCTTCGATCGTGATGTCGAGCGAGCCGTGCGCGGTCATTACAATGACCTCGGTTTCGGGAGTGTCGCCTTTGATCAGAGTGAGCAGGTCTATGCCGCTTGCGTCGGGAAGGCGTAGGTCAGTGAAGACGAGATCGTATGGCGAGCCTTTGAGCAACTCCTTCGCCTCGCCACCAGTCTTCGCTGCATCGACGTGATGGCCGAGTTCAGTCAAAACCAATCGCAACGCATCCGTGACGCTCGGCTCGTCGTCGATCACGAGAATCCGGCTAGGGGGCAGGGGCATTCTCAACCTCCTTCGGCGCTGCGGGCAGCGTAATGGAAATCGTAGTGCCCTCTCCCGGGCGGCTGTTCAGTGAAAGGGCGCCGCTGTGCTGGTCGATGATTTTTTTGGCGTACGGCATACCGAGACCGAGTCCTTGCGCCTTCGTTGTATAAAAAGGTTCGAAGATCTTCTTTGCCTCTTCGTCGACAATTCCGCGACCCGTGTCAGTGATTTCGAGTCGCAGCGTCTCGTCAGTCTGATCGATAGCGATGTTCAACGTGCCGCCCTCCGGCATGGCTTCAATGGCATTCAGGATGAGATTCATCAACGCGCCGCGCATGGAGCCTTCGTCGACCATTGCATAAGCTGGTTGCTGGAGCAAGAGACGCACCTCAACTCTGTTTGCTGTTATCTGTGGACGAAGTAGCTCGAGGATATCGTTAATAAACTGACTTACGTTTCCAGGACGCAAGGTGAGATTAACCGGCCGCGCGTACCCCATAATCTGCTCGACGCGATTGATGAGATGATTAATCGTTTCGACGATTTTATCGACGAGATAGGTTTCGCTTTCCGAGAAGTTGCTGGCTTTGCTTTTTAAATGGAGCGAGTAGAGGAGCAACCCGGCGAGCGGATTCTTCACTTCATGCGCAACCTGCGCCGCGGCGCGCCCGAGTGCGGCAATCCGTTCCTGAGTCACGAGGCGTTTGTGTGTTTCAACCAGTTCGGCGGTGCGCTCGTCCACGCGCATCTCGAGTTCTTCCGCGTATCTCTTGATCTCCTGCTCGAGCATGCGTTTGTCGTCGGTCAGACGCTTCTTCTCCGCTGCTCGTGCGACGGCTTTCAGTAACACGTCTTTGACGATCGGTTTCGCAATGAAATCATATGCGCCCGCGCGCACGATCTCCGGTATCACGGATAAATTCGGTTCACCCGTGATCATGATGACGGGAACATACGCGTCGCCGTCGCACAATTTCTCCAACAACTGAATGCCACTCTTGCCAGCCAGGTTGACGTCGATCACGGCAACATCCAGGTCCTCGGCTTTGTGCACGGCCGCGCTGTCGTAATCCGCTGCGATCAACACGGAGTAGCCGGCGCGCTTCAGGAACTCGCCCATCGTGAGACGGATGCTGGGCTCGTCGTCGACTAGTAGGACATTAGTCATATCGTAGTTACCGCTTGGAGAAGAAGTGCAAACTGCTCCTGTCTACACGTATTCAGCCTGCCACGTTTCGATCGCGGAAAGTTCAATGATGAACCGCGTGAATTTTCCCTCTTCGCTTTCTACGTTGATCGTGCCGCCAAAATCGCGAATGATGCCGAAGCTGACGCTCAGACCCAAGCCAGTCCCTCCGGTTTCTCGGCGCGTTGTGAAGAACGGGTCGAATACTTTACTCAGATTTTTCCGGTTAATTCCAACGCCGTTGTCATAAAACTCTACGCGAACGTTTTCGCCGTTTTTACCCGCACGACGCGCTGTGATTCTGAACAGTTTTCGTTCGCCGGAATCGATCTGCTTCGATTTAAGGGCGTGATACGCATTACTGATCAGGTTAACCACGACCTGTCTGAGTCGCGAAGCGTCCGCGCGCACCAGAGGAAGATCCGGCTCGAGGTCGATCTCAACAGTAATACCTTCTTTTTCAAACTGGTGCCCAAAAAGCGCGATGGAGGTTTTGATCGACTCGGCGAAGTGAACCTGCCGGAGTTCGTGTGTGTCGGCGCGCGCAAACGTCAGCAGCCCGCGGACGATCTGCGCGATGCGTTCACCTTCGTCGATGATGCCGTCGATCATTTGTTGTTCGAACTCAGAGCGCGGCTGCTCTTCATCCTTGAGAAGCTGAGCGAAGTTGATGATGCCGTTGAGCGGATTGTTTATTTCGTGCGCGACGCCTGCGGAAAGCTCGCCAATCGAGGCCAGCTTTGACGACTGGTATAGCTGGCGTTGCATTTCTTCCCGCTCTGCTTCGAGTTGTTTTCGCATTGAGAGATCGCGCAGCGACATGATCATCACCTGTTCGCCCTCAGTCGAGAGCGGTGTAAAGGAGACCGAGACCGGCACGCTTTGCCCGTGTGCAGTTTTGATCTCGAACTCACTCTCACCCGAAGGCTGACCGTTCAGCGCCATCGTGAGTTCCGGTTGTGCATTCGGCGTAGACCGAAAAAGCTCTCGGATGTCGCGGTCGATGCACTCTTGTTGCTGCACGCCGAGAATTTCGCAAGCTCTGTTGTTGGCTTCAACCAGGTGGTGATCGGAGAGGCGAACCACGCCAATGCCGTCTCTTGCTTGTTCGAAGAGAGCTCGGTAACGCTCCTCACTCATTCGTAATTGACGTTGTTGCTGGTGGACCAGGCGGAGCAACAGCGTTACCACCAGCGCATCGACCATGATCGAAATAAAGACGTGTTCGACGCGTTGTTTAATGTCCCAACGCCGCTGCACGTTAGACTCACCGGGATACTGTGAGTCAACCCATGCAAAGAAGGGCGGGCGTAATGTTTTTTCCCACAACGCGATTACGCTGATGGTCAGGACCAGCGTGAGGACGACGAAGAATACGATTATCTTTAAGTCAAACCTTCGCATATGCACCTCTTGTGCATGTTAGTTAGCCACAAAAAGGCACAAAAGGCACAGCGCGAAGGAACAAACTACCCCGTCTTCTTCACGAGCTGATCGACGTCGAACGCGTAAGTAACCTGCCCTGCCGTCAATACAAACAACTTCTTCCCATCGAGGCTAAACCTTACGAAGACGGTGCCGGTCTTGAAGCGGAGACGTGCTTGCGGGTTCCCCGTGGCGAGATCATAGACGGTAAGCTCGCCCGGATAATTCTGCACGATCACCTGATTCCGCCGTGGATTCATGGCGGCGTTCGAGCCGAAAAACCTGTGACGAAGCTCGCCGTCGTTTATTGAATAGATGAGCACACGGTTGTTGTCGTCGCGCAAAAGTAACCAGTTGCCTTCGGAGAATCCTGATTCGATATCAAACGAACCCTTGCCAGTCTCCAGCAAAAGCGCGCCGACTGACTTAGCCGCAAAAGCATCGTAAATGTCGACGAGGTAATCGTCTGCTTTATCACCCAGTTGCCGTGCGCGTTCTGCGAGCGGGGGTTCTTCTTTCAGTCGCGCCTTGCCGGCCTCGCTACCCAGGTTCCAATAAAAGATCAGACGACCCGAATAATCGTCGAAGAAGAATTTCGGCGCTTCTTTTCTAAACTCTTTGCTCCAAACCACCTTGTCGTTCACCACGTCGCGCAGCTCGAATCGAACGTCTCGGCTCAACGACTCCTCGCTCGACGACTCACGCGGCGCTGCGGCTGGTGGTTTGTCGCCTTCCTTCTCTTTGGGATCGTCTACAGGCGTCTTAAGACTCTGACGAAGCATCACGAAGCGTCCGAACTGCCGGGCTCCCCTTTCCGGAAGTTCTCGAAATGGACTCGCCAGGTTTTTGTTCGCGTCCATGTAGACGAGTGTGTGATTGGTTGGATCAGCTCGCGGAAAATCGCCGATTGCAAATCCGTCCTCAGACATCACCGCGCCGCGAAATCCTCTGACGTGCATCTTTCGTTCGCCGGATTTCAGGTCCCAAATCGCACCGCGCGACTTGGACGAAAGCGCAAGCCAGTTCAGGTTGTCAGAAACATTCGCCGCCTGAAGCCCGCTCATCGAGCCCACCGGAATCTCGATCGATTCACCCGGACTGGTATGAAGAATTTTGTCGTCAGGGTTGTACTTCACGTTTCCGACGGTGACTTTGCCTGACACTAGTTCGTAAAACATGAAGTCGCCCCAGATCGTCGCATCAGCTTTGTTCATCCCATTGACAATCGTCCCGAGCGCCAGATCAAACGTGCCCATCGGGGCATTCGCGAGCGGCTTGACGATCACGTAGTTTGGATTTCCCGTCGGCTGCATCTCATCGGCAGTGAGCATGAATTTCGAGAGTCTCTTGCCTTGTGGAAACGAGAAGACGCCGGCTCCGTCGGCAGTTGTTGGCGCGGTTGCGAGTATCTTGTCAGGCGCGATAAAAATGAACGGCCTGCGCGTCATCTTCTTCAACTCGCCACCCGTCGCGACTGGTTTGAGCGTCGTGAGATCGAGAGCCAGTAACGTATCTTCGGTTTGGTCCAGCGTAATCACGTCGAGCCTGAACCGGAAGCGAAACCTGTTCGTGCGTGACGCGGCCAGGTAATGCGAATCGGGTGAGAATCGCAGGTGAAAAAATTTATTCAAGTGTGCGTGTTCTTCGTCTGTGACTTCCGCTGCGATCCACGCGAAGAATTCCAGGAAGTTTAAAGTGGCAAATTCCTTCTTCTGCCAGACCCGCTTTCCTGTTTGCGTGTCCAGCACGTTCAGACCAAGGCTGTAGTCAACGCAAGCGAGATATTTTCCGTCTGGTGAATACTCATGCTCCCAACAATCGTGCCGCACCACGA
>Ga0070693_100001225_pt1 | contig 11575 bp, 9 predicted proteins | sample KBSK1103metaG_FD_65472 | JGI IMG/M metagenome (GOLD analysis project Ga0070693, IMG submission 65472) | Corn, switchgrass and miscanthus rhizosphere microbial communities from Kellogg Biological Station, Michigan, USA - KBS K1-10-3 metaG | ecosystem: Host-associated > Plants > Roots >...
CGCGGGGCACTGTAGCCCACTTTCTCCCACTTTGCAACACGACCACCCAATGCAAGGGCAGTTGCACCACGTGCGCAGCCCGTCTATCGAGGTGGGCGGGGTGCCTCTCGTTCCGACAAGCGCCGAGCTAATTAGCTCGGCGCTTTGAGTATCCGCCGGCCCGAGAGGCACCCCGCCCACCTCGATTGCGGGAGACCCGAAGCAAGCTGACGTACCAGGGTCGAGAAGCTTCAAGCTGAAAAAAGAGAGTGCCCGCGAGCCAAAGCTTTTCGGGAAGCTTGTCTGGCCCGGAACCGCTCACGCTCTCGAGGAGCTTGCCCTGGTTCCTTCCGACCCCTTGCTTCAGTCCGTTCTGCCCCGGATCTCTTCTCCGGTTCGTTGGGGGTATCTGGGGGTGGGGGTGGAACGGTTTTACTTTTCGTCGGGTGCTCGAGGCGTCAGCCCAATTCGTCTCCATCGAAAAGTACAAGTGGAACCCCCACCCCCAGATACCCCTACCGAAACCCGCTGAAGAAGACCTCCGCGTTCGCGATCAGGGCGGCCGCGATCATGAGGAGGACTGACGGGACCAAGACCAGCGCCACTACCAGCTGGATCTTCGGGGCTGCCCTGGCGGCACCCTCTTCAACCCGACGACGCTGGTCCCGACGCAAAGCGCTGGCCTGGCGGCGCAGCTGGTCGGCGAGCGGGGAGCCGTAGCGGCGGGAACGCTCGATCGCGGCGCAGAGAGTCGCCACCTCGCCGCCGGGGACGCGGGCGCGCAGCGAGCGCAGGGCCTCGGCGAGCGGCACGCCGCAGGAGAGCTCGGCCGCGGTCACCCGCATCTCCTCGGACAGCGGGCCGGCGCCGGCCTGGGCCAGGTCGGCGAAGCCGGCGGCCGGGCCGCGGCCGGCGGCGACCGCGACCGCGAGCAGGTCGAGCGCGTCGGGCAGGGCGGCGACCAGGCGGCGGTGGCGGAGGCGCACGCGTCTCTGCGCGACGGCGTCGGGGAGGAGGAAGCCGGCCGCCGGCAGGCCGACCGCGACGAGCGGCGCGAGGTTGCCGGGGGCGGCCGGGGCGGCGAACAGCGCCGTCAGCCCGCCGAGCGCGGCGCAGCCGAGCCGAGCCGGCGTAAGCCGCGCCCTCACTCCGCGACCCGGGCGAGCCGACGCACGGCCGCAAAGCCCGCGACCTGAAGCGCCGCCGCCATCCCCAGCAGCACGGCCGAAGCCGGGGCGGCGAGAACCCTGGCCGTGAAGCCCGGCTGCAGCAGCTCCGCGAGGAGGGCGCCGCCACTGGGCATCGCGACGACCAAGAGGCCGGTGAAGCGCGCCTGCGCCGTGGCGGCGCGAGCGTCCTCGGCAACCCGGTCGCGCTCGGCGGCGCCCTCGGCGAAGCGGCGCAGCAGCCCGGCGAGATCGCCGCCGGCGAGGCGCTGGCTGAGCAGCGCGGCGGCGAAGGCGTCGATGCGGGGCGAGCGCATCCTTCGCCGCCAGGCGCCCACGGCCGTCGACGTCGGCGAGCCCAGCTCCAGCTCGGCCCCCAGCCGAGCGAGCTCGATCGCCGGCGGACCGTCCAGCGAGCTGGCCGCCGCCGGCAGCGAGGCGCGCAGCGAGCGCCCGGCGCCGAGCGAGTCGGCGATCGCCAGGGCGACGTCAGGCAGAGCCAGCTCGACCGCCCGGCGGTAGCGGCGACGGCGGCCGTTGACGGCCGCCGTCGCGATCGCCGGGCCGACGACCGCGAGCGGCAGCGCGGCCGTGGGCCCGGCGAGGAACCAGCCGGCGACGGTCGCCGCGAGCGTCCCGAGCAGGGCGAGACGGCGCCGCTCGAGCACCGAAGGGGCATAGCCCTCCCGCCCGGCGCGGCGCAGCGGCTCCAGGGCGAGCCGCACCCAGGCGGCGAATGCCGGCGTCGCGGCGAGCGCCTCGCGCGCCGCCACCGCGGCGAGACTGCCGGCCGCGGCGCCGGCGAGGGTCAGCGGCAGATCCGCGCCGCCGCTCACGCGGAGACCTCGGCGATCTCGCTCACCACGCGCGTCCCGTCCCGGCGCCGCTCGATCTGGACGATGAGGTCGATCCCGCGCCGCACCTGCTCGGCGATCGCCGCGTGCGGCAGCCCCAGTCCCGCCATCAGCGCCAGCGTCTCGAGGCGGACCAGGGCGTCAGCGGGCGAGTTGGCGTGCACGGTGGAGAGGGCGCCTTCGTGGCCGGTGTTGAGCGCGGTCAGCAGGTCGAGCGCCTCGGCGCCGCGGACCTCGCCGATCACGATCCGGTCGGGCCGCATCCGCAGCGCGTTGCGCAGGAGGTCGCGCACCGTCACCTCGCCTCGCCCCTCGACGCTGGCCGGCCGGCTCTCCAGCCTGACGACGTGCGGCTGAGCCAGGCGCAGCTCGGCCGCGTCCTCGATCGTCACCACCCGTTCGTCCGGGGCGAGGAAGCCTGAGAGCGCGTTGAGCAGGGTCGTCTTGCCCGAGCCGGTGCCGCCGCTGACCAGGATGCTGCGGCGTGCGGCGACCGCCTCCCTGAGCGATTCGAGCTGCGCGGGGGTCAGGGTGCCGAGCTCGACCAGCTCGCGCGGGCCCGGTCGGCTGGCGCCGAAACGGCGAATCGAGAGCGCCGGGCCGTCGATCGCCAGCGGCGGGATGACGACGTTGACCCGCGACCCGTCGGCGAGACGGGCGTCGACCATCGGGCTGAGCTCGTCGATGCGCCGGCCGAGCGGCGCGAGGATGCGCTCGATCGCGTTGCGCAGCTCATCCTCGTCGGCGAAGGTGACCTCGGTCTCCTCGATGCGGCCGCGGCGCTCGGCGTAGACGCTGCCAGGCCCGTTGACCATCACCTCCTCGACAGCCGGGTCGGCGAGCAGATCCTCGAGCGGACCGAGGCCGACCGTGTCGCGCAGGATCCGCTCCTCGACCGCGGCGCGATCCTCGTCGCCCAGTAGCGCGCCTTCGGAGGCGACCAGCTCATGGACCTCGTCTCGCAGCTCGCCAGCCGCCACGCGCCCGGCGGCGGCCTCGCCGCTGCGCCGCTCGACGAGGCGCCGGCGCAGCGCGGAGGCAAGCGACTCGACATGCCGCTCGCGCGCCCCCATCACTCATTCACCCTGCCGGCAGCAGGGTCAGCTTGCGGGCGAAGCTTTCGGCGGCGATCAGCCGCAGCGCCTGGCCTCTCGTCAGCCCCAGGGTCGCTGCCGCCATGCCCCCCGGGCCGGGACCGTCGGCGCCCGGGCCCAGGGCGAGGAGCGGCACGCCGGCGGCGGCCACGTAGGTGCGGCCGGGGCCGGTGGCGGTCGGTTCGGCGGTGACGACGACGTCGACGGTGGTTCGCTCGGCCGCCGGGCCGGTGAGGAGCAGCGCGCCGGCGCCGCTGACGGAGATCTCCACCGGGCGGCGGCGAGCCCCGAGGCGACGGGCCGCCGGAGCGCGCCCGCGCGGCGGGCGCAGCTGCGAGGCGAGCAGGTAGGAACCGACGGGCAGCGGCGCGGCCGGCGCCAGGCCGACGGCGTCCCGGGGCGAGGAGAGAGCGCCGGGCGGAATGAAGCGGGCGGGCACGCGGCGAAGCTCGAGGGCCGCGATCGCCTCCTCGGGGCCAAGCGGCCGGTCCGGCCGCAGGCCGCGCGCGACGACCACGACCGGCCTCAGCGGTCCGTACTCGGCGCTCACGCGCGCGCCGTAGCCGTTCGCGAGGAGGGCGGCCACGCCAGCCGCCAGCATCGCCAGCGCGAAGAAGGCCGCGGCGCGCAGCCTGCGACTCACGCGGCGGCCCCGCTCGCGTCCTCGGCGAGGGGCAGCTCGATCGCCGCCAGGGCGCCGGCCTTCGAGCGGCTGAAGGCGAAGCGGCCGCCGTGGTCGGACGCCACGCGGCGGACGACGGCGAGTCCGTGGCCGCGCCGGCCGCGGCCAGCGAACGCGAGCACCCGCGCCGAGGTCCGCCGGGGAGGCGGACGCCGCGCGATACCCGAGTCGACGATGACGATCCGCAGGCGGCCGGCCCGGCGGCGGGCGGCGAGGACGATCGTCGGCCCCCCGTGCTCGATCGCGTTGACGATCAGGTTGTCGAGCGCCTGAGAGAGCGCGACGCGATCCCCCTCGACGGTCGCCGCCCCGGCGTTCCAGCGCAGCTCCAACGAGGCTCCGGCGAGGTCGGCCCGTGCCCGCCAGCGGCCGACGGCCGCCTGGGCCAGGGACCGGGCGTCGAGCGACCCCCTGGCCGGCACGGTCTCGCCCCCGTTGATTTCCCGGTCGAGCCGTGCCAGCGCGGCGGCGGCAAGCTCGATCGGATCGTCACGGCCTCCCGCGACGGATCGCGGCCCGGAGGCGAGGGCGACGGCCTGCAGCGGCCGGCGCAGCTCGTGCAGGGCCTCGTTGAGCGAGCTGCGGCGGCGCCCGTTGCGCACCCCTTGGGCGGCGACCGCCGTCGCCAGCGCGAGCGCCATCGGCCAGCCGGCGACTATCTCCGCCAGCGGCCTCATCCGTCGATGAGCCGGTAGCCGTGCGCCCAGCAGTTGATGACGAAGCGGCGGTGCTCGGGGTCGAGTTTGCGTCGCAGGCGGGAGGCGTGCGAATCGAGCGTGCGGGTGCGGACCGGGCTGCGGTAGCCCCAGACGGTCTCGAGCAGCTCGCGCTTGAGGAAGACGTGGGACGGCTTGCTGGCCAGCACGCGCAGCAGGGCGAACTCCTTGTTGGAAAGCTCGACCACACGCTCGCCGACCCAGACCTTGCGTCGGCCCGTGTCGATGACGATCTCCCCGACCCGGCAGGGGCCTTCCCGCTCCTCGAGGCCGCGACGCAGGACGGCGACGACGCGCGCTCGCAGCTCCTGGTAGTGGAACGGCTTCACCACGTAGTCGTCGGCACCGAGGTCGAGCCCGCGAACGCGGTCGGCCTCGGCGCCGCGACCGGTCAGCACGATCACGCGGAGACCCGGGTCGAAGCGCGAGGTGACGCCATCGGCCTCGCGGATCTCACGCAGCACGTCGAGCCCGGAGGCATCTGGCAGGGCCAGATCGAGGAGGAGCAGGTCGGGCTGGTTGTAGCGACAGAGCCGCAGGGCGTCGGAGGCGGTCGGCGCCGGCAGCACGGCGAAGCGGTCGGCAGTGAGGTGGTCGCGGAGGAGGTCGAGCGTGGGCGCGTCGTCCTCGCAGACCACGAGGCGGGCGATGTCTCGTCGCTGGGGAAGCATTGCCCGGTCTAAGGGCGCCGAGACGAAAACTCTCCCCCCTCCCGGACGGGGATCTCGAGCACGGCGCGCGCGCCCCGGCACGAAACCACGCGACGCGCGCCGATTTCGCGACGGATCGCGATCGGCTCGCCGTTCGCGTCGAGGAAGCGGAGATCGAGCGCGAAGCGCATGCCGAAGGTGTGGACGCTCGCGCAGCGCGGGATCAGCAGCCCGGCGCCGGCTTCGTCGCGGTCGAGGCGGGCGAGCCCGAGCAGCCGCGCGCGGAAGCCGCTCGCCACCGGAATCTCCATCCCAGCCACGGTCGTCGTCGGCAACCCGCGGAGGCGCGGCGCAAGGGGCACGAAGACTCAAGGGCAGGGAGCGCTGAAGTCTCCGGGTAGCCTCTCCGCATGTCCGCCGGCGGCAAGGTCACGGTGTTCGGGCCGCATCCGATGCTCTCGATCACCGTCGAGGCGCTGACCAGCGAGGGCGGCGACGACATCCACCTGCACGCCGCCGGGCAGGGGGTATGGGTGGCGCGGATGGCGGCCGAGCTCGGCGCCGAGCCGATCCTCTGCGGCTTCATCGGCGGCGAGACGGGAGCGGTGCTGCGGCCCCTGCTGGACGAGATGCGGGTCGAGATGCGGCTGGTCGAGAGCGGCGAGGCGAGCGGCTGCTACCTGCACGACCGTCGCGGCGGCGAGCGCGAGCCGCTGGCCCAGAGCGCCTCCCTGCCGCCCTCGCGGCACGAGGTCGACGAGCTCTTCTCGAGCACGGTCGCCGCCGCGATCGACTCCGACGTGTTGGCGCTCTGCGGACCATATCCGGGCGAGGCGCTGCCGCTGGAGATCTACGGCAGCCTCGTCGCCGACGCCAGGGAGAACGGGACGCCGGCGGTCGTCGACCTCTCGCCGCCGCGACTCGACAGCGCCCTGGAGGGCGGCCCGGAGCTGGTCAAGATCAACGACTGGGAGCTGGCCCGCTACGTCGAGGGCCCGGTCGACACGACCGAGCGCACGCGCGCGGCGCTGGGGAAGGTGCTTGACGCTGGCGCCCGGGCGGCGATCGTCACCCGCGCCGGCGAGCCGGCGATGGTCGTGCGCGGCGAGCAGGCCTGGGAGCTGATCCCGCCCCGCTTCGAGCGCGGCTCGCGGGAGGGATGCGGCGACTCGATGATGGGCGCCCTCGCCGCCTGCATGGCCACCGGCATGGAGTGGGAGGAGATGCTGCGCACCGCGGCCGCGGCCGGCGCCGCCAACTTCCTGCGCCGCGGCCTCGGCAGCGGCTCGCGCGAGGTGGTCGAGGACCTGGCGAGAAAGGTCGAGCTGCGAAGGCTCGATTGAGATGCCCTAACGCCTGGTTCTCTCGGCCTCCTTCGCCAGCTCGCTGACCTTCAGACCGAACGCCGTTGCGACCCGCTCGACCATCCCCCAGGACGGATTCAAGTTCCCGCCTCCAATCGAGAAACCCAGGTCGAGTGGACGCCGGCTGCGTGCGCCACCGCTTCCTGAGTCAATCCCCGTTCTTCCCGCAGTCGCTTGACGGCCCGGCCGACGACCAGGCCGACCCCCGGTCCATCGCGAGCGGCCGGAGACCGGCTCTCTGCCTGTGCCTAGTGGTTCTTGACCACTTGCAGCAGCGGCATAACCTGCTGGACAGGTTTGGTTGTCATCCCGTTCACCTCCCTCCCGTTCGAAGATCCTCGGCCGTTTGCCGGGGACGAGGAATTTTCTGGGCGTTCGATCCTTCGCGCTGACGATCGAGGTCGATCCCCTTCCCTGCTCGAGCCCCGGAGACCGACCCCTTCGCCGCGTGCCCTACTTCAACTTCACAATGCGCAGAAGCACGACAACATCGACGGGCGATCTTCATCCCTTTCACCCCCTTCCGCTCGAAGGCGGGTCGCCGGGGATCTGCTCGCCGACGCCGAGTGTCCGTCGAGTTTGGGGATTTAGGACACGCCACATACTTCCATCGCGCAACCCTTTAAACATGCAAGATAGGTAAGACCTGTATAACGCAGCCGATTCGCAGCAGAAGGTATAACGACAACCAGCCGTCTGTATCTCACGTTACATTAATCTTGTCAGCATCAGCGGCGAGAGAGTCGGCGGGCGCCACCTGCCAGGCCTCAAGCTTAGGAGATTCAACAATGGACTCAATAAGCATGGGCTCGCCACCTATCACAGTAGAGTCAAAATCGACATCGCTTGCGACGAACCAGGAATGGTCAGCGGGCCAGATCAGATTTGGAGACTCGCGCGACCGCAACCCAGAGAAGTCATCGGCAGACGACGACCCCGCTGAACTCCGGGCAGCGAACTCAACCCGACCGGACCTAGACTTAGGCCAAATATAGACGATCTGATCCACCGCCGACAGTGGGCCCGCAAGAAACAATGTGTTCTCGATCCAAAGGAAGTTTGAGGAGCGGTTTTAGGACATCAAGGCTCCTCGATCAGATCCTGAGACCCTCTGCGAGTGCCTCACTTGGCCGAGTGGTGTCGCCGACGGGACCCCGCGTGGCGTCTCCTAACGCATCGGAACTTGCCATGAACAGCCTTCCTGTGGAAGCCGCGCCGGCACTTGCGCCAAAACCCGCGCTTCGGAACGGGCGGCGCGCTGCTGATTTGGACGGACGGAGCGAGCGGCTGTGGCTTTGCCACCCCAAGCCAGCCATCAATGTCGGGCACGTTCATGCCGGAAGTCACAGAAACCACGCTCGCATCGGCGAGACTGGTGGTGTAGTCCCAAAACTGGGTCTGGAAACCGCTGGGCACTTCAACTTCAGTTTCCGGAAACGTCTTTTCGGGGGCGAAAACAACCTTGTAGGGTCCGGGAGAGAGAAACCGCAGCGCGTAGTCACCGGCTTTGTTGCTCCAGCCGCACGTCCAGATGTCGTCGGTTGCAGCGTCGATCGAACAAACCTGAATCTGGTCTTGCCATGGCCCTGCGGTTGAGTGCGCTATATGTCCAGAAATGGTGGCGCCCGATTCAAGACTTGCGTCTAGCCCGATGATCACTTCACTTAGCGAAATAGAGAGAAGTTCGGCTTCATCGATCCGATCGACGTGGTCGTAGAGCTGGATCGCGAAGTTTTGTCCGCTTTTGCCTGAGCGAAACTCGACTTCATACTTCCCAGCCTCCCATATATCGATCGAATAGGAGCCATCGGCTGCGGTCCAGTCGCAGCTTGCTCCCCATTCATTCCACTTGTAGGCGCATACTTCGATCCCTTTGACCGGCTGGCCACCCCCCGCTGCAGTAACGGTTCCTTCCAGATGGCCCGGCCACTGAATCACGGCGTCGATACCAGTGACGGACGCGGATTTGACTTCTACCGGGTCGGCCATCTGTCCCGGCCATTGATCTTTGTAGAACTGCCAAATGAACTTTTCAGAATCAGGCATGAACTCGACCTGATAGATCAACGACCTGAGGTTGGCGAGGATGTATGTGCCGTCCGCTGCGGTATACGTACAGCCGTCGACATTTCCTTCTTCGCCGGGCTCGTCTGTCCAGCCAATTGGATAGGCGCAGACTTTCACGTCCGCCATCGCAGCCCCCGTGCCAGCCATCGTCACCTTGCCGGAGATCGAGCCCGTACCCGCGAAGGTGGTGGCAGGCATCGAGGCCAGAATGAGCAATGCGGCCGCCTGCACAGCGAGGGTGATACAAATCCGAACGCTATAGGCCCTTCGGGCAACCAAGGTGCGCGAAGTCTAAGGGACATCCGCTTTCAATGCCCTGCCTCGGTAGGGCCCGGGGGTTCTGGGCATGGCTTGGGCACGTCACGGTCGCAGTCGGGGTGGTTTGCCCCGGTTCGACGTACCTACCCACTGGCCCTCCCGCCGCCCTGCCACGCGAGCACCTTTGCCCCGCACGGCGGCGCTTCGCGGACTACTTGTTCCGGCCGCGACCGATCTCATAAGTGTTCTTGCTCCCAACGGCCGTCCCAGTGGACCCAGCCAGTTGGTAATCCCGACTTCAACGATACAGAGGCGACACTCGCTAAGTCAGTCCTCTGGACCGAGGATCTGAACCCACAATCCGCCTCGATGCTTCCATGGACCTGACCACATTGGCAGGCCGAGTCCATGGGTTCACCATTATGTTCCCCATGACACCCACCACGATGATCAGAAAGATCATCATCATCTCAACTTGGCCGTCCAGCACACCCGGAAGAGCAAAGACGATAAGAGCTAGAGCTAGAGCGATAGGCCACCATCCAAGCAATGCAGCCAAGGCACGATTGCTTGACTGGTAGCGTCTGGCAACCTCTAGTGTGATCGCTGCTAGTTCTGGGTCATTTGGAGCGTCGCCCTTTGTCAGAAACCTACAAATCCGAAACTGATCAAGAACCGAAAGTTCTCGAAATTTGGGTGGCACACTCAGCCCCCTTCAGGTAGTTAGCTCTGGAGACGCTATCAGCGTGGATTACTTCTCCCAAGTCTAGCCTGCACGATTTGCAGGCCATGTCTGCGCCACCGGCCCGCTCAGCATGCAATCCAAGTTCCTATTGTCAATCCAAGACCAGGAACACCTATGGCGATCCCGAGTCCCTGACCACCGGGGATCACGGCGGAGGCAAAGCCTACGGCGTCAAGTGTATTGGCAGCGCGTTGTGTGGAATCGCACAGAGATTCATTGTCTGCTTCGTCATGAGATCGCCGAGTGGCGGCCGCAGCCTGCTTCAACCTCCGCAGATCCCGAACTTCCCATTCGTGCTCCTTCTTTGCAAGAGTTTCTATTAGTAGAGGCTTATGAATAAGGGCCCAAAACTCACTTTGTGTGACTTTAACTGAAAGTCTTCCCCTTCGGTTCGCCCTTCGTACCGCGCGTCGCTCTGCTCGCCTCATTCCCTTGACATCGCACTTTTTTTCGTGCACTCCCGCGCAAACCTTTTCGCCGCTGAGATCTAGATTATTAATAGGGTCCTGGTTGGCGTAGTCATAAGAATTTGCCGATCCCCCCGGCACAGGATCGATCGATATGAAGCGCCCAAGCGCCGGTACATAACCTCGCACACCCATCTGAATAACTCCTGAGGAGAGTTCGGCTCGACGATACTTGCCACCAAGCCATCCAAATCGTGGAGTTTCTTTCTGCACAGGATTTCCGAACTCGTCGAACTGGAAGGTGGCCGTCGGTTTGGTCGCAGTTTCGCTGAGGCTCGCGGTGGCGACGACATCGCCATGGAGGTCGGTCAGCTGAAGGCTCGTGCCTTTAGAGCTGTCCTGGATCGCGGCGAGTCCGCTGATGCCGGGGATGCTGCGGGTCCAAGCGGTGCCCTTGGCCGTCCACGAGGGCGAGTCTCCCCCTCCCGCGTAATGGAAGATTTCGGTGAATTCTTTACTGCCTGTTACTTTCAGTTCACGGGGACGCATAGCGCCGTCCAGGTTGTAGGAGTTGGTGATTTCGCCCTGGGACTGCGACGCGACGAGATCGTTGCTGTAGAAGCTCGTCGTCAGTTTTCCGCCGCCAGCGTATTCGCTCGGCAGGCTCGTGATCCGGCCGAAGCTGTCGTAGGCGATTTCGCCTCCGATCAGGCGGTCACCGGCATCGTATTCGTATTTCTGAGTTGTTCCGGCAGAGCTCGTATCGCATACGCCCCCTGCCCCCGGGGCTCTGGTTATCAGCGCAGTGCGATTGGAGTCGGCGTCGTAGCTGTACGAACGAGTGATGCATCCGCCACCGGCAGGGGTTTCCTTTGCAAGTTCCAGTCGTCCGACTTTGTCGTAGGCGTATTCCTCTTTGGAGAGCGTGCTCGACTGCGCTAGTACCTGGCCGTAGATCGAGCGTTCGGCGCCGAATTCAAGCCAGCGGCATTCGCTCGAGCAGCTGGTTTCCTTGTCGTAGGCGCGCCCGGTCGGTTCGCCCGCCTCGTTGTAGGCCGTCTTGGCGACGAGGCCGTTGGGGAGCCCTTCTTCGATCAGGTTGCCGTCGGCGTCATAGGCCGCCGTGAATTTGCCCGCGCCGGTGTCGGAGAGGCTGACGAGCAGACCCGAGGTCGGGTCGTAGGTCATCGACTGCGTGCCCTTGCCGTCGTAGGCGCTCACGACTCGGCCCAGCAGGTCGTAGGTCAGGGTCGATTTGACTTTGTCGGCATCGACGTAGGAGGTGAGACGTCCGAGCGTGTCGTAGTTGTAGGTGACCACCTGCGTGTCATAGCCGGTGCATATTTCGAGTTCGCAGACGAACTTCTGGGTCTTCAGTGCCCCCGTGGTTGACGAGTAGGTGGTTTCCTGCTTCGGAATTGACGCGCCGCCGCCTTCGATCTTGGTCGTTTTCTTACGACCGGCCGTGTCATAGGTAGTGATCGCCTTGCGGGTCGCTCCGGCTTCTTCTTTGCCTCCTGGGCTTTCGATCACTTCCGTCGGCTGCGCGAGCTGGTTGTAGGAGGCGTAGCGGGTGACGAGCAGTTCGGGCTG
>Ga0070693_100001230_pt1 | contig 11567 bp, 11 predicted proteins | sample KBSK1103metaG_FD_65472 | JGI IMG/M metagenome (GOLD analysis project Ga0070693, IMG submission 65472) | Corn, switchgrass and miscanthus rhizosphere microbial communities from Kellogg Biological Station, Michigan, USA - KBS K1-10-3 metaG | ecosystem: Host-associated > Plants > Roots >...
TCTACTTGCACAAAGGCATCGCCGAACGCGAGTTCGAACGGCGTTTTGAGCTCGCCGACCACGTGAAGGTCGCGCAGGCTTCGCTGCAGAACGGCTTGCTCACGATCGAGCTGGAGCGCGAAGTGCCCGAAGCCTTGAAGCCACGCAAGATCGAGATCCGGAGCGAAGGCTCAGCGGCGATGGCCGCTCGAGCGGAGCCTCGACAAATTGAAGCGCCCAGAGCGGCGTAGCCGCGCAGATCCGGTCCCTCGCCCTAGTGGAGGGTGCTGGGCTGCTTTCCTTATGTGCCGGCGGCTGCTCATCGCAGCCGCCGGAGCTGTTTTAGCATCGACTCGCTTCGTCCCTGTTGATGCGACCTCGCTTCTTCATTGGTAGCGAGAGTACTCAGTCGGCGAGCTGCGCCTTGCTGCTTTGGTAGTGCCTTCTCTCGCTAGGGTTTCTTCTGCCACGGATGTCCCGTGAGGTCCGATGAACGGTCGTCGCAAGGATCGTCGACCTTGGTAAGCGTCAGGGCCGATTTTTCGACGTGCCAAGTGTAAGTTCCCGAGGCTTTGTCCTTCGGGCAGGCGAACGCGCCCGACTCATCCGTAATGGTCAGCTTGTCACCGACCCCCTTATACGTGCCTTCGACAACCGACTTGCCGCCCTGCACAACGTGAACATGACCGTCGCTTACGAACTCAATGCTGGTGCCGCCGGCTTCATAGGTGCCGGCCGGAAACGCGGCGGCTCCGCACAACGTCGCCATTGTCAGCGATAGTCCTGCCACTGAATGGATCAGGATTTTCCGCGTAGTACCCATCTCCTCCTCCTCGTCCGCGCTTGATACCAGGCTTGCGGCCACCTCAAGCGTATGCCAATTGCAGGGTGCCGATCTGATCGTTCGCCTTGCCATACGACCTCTGCAATGACGGACGGCAATGAGCGCCCGAAGCAGCGCAGCCGCGAAGTGCACAATAATCCTTAAGGTATCTGGACTGCGTTCCTTCTGACCCGGCGGCTGCGCATCGCAGCCGCCAGTTGCAGGTGCATCTTCTAGTGTCGACTCGTTTCGTGCGGTGTTGAAGGTGACCCTCCCGTCGAGCGCACTGACGAGAAGCCAAGCGCTGGCACGTCGAGCCAGCGCTCACCGGCGATAATTCGGAAACCCGGCAGCTCGCCGCTCTCTGCGATGCGCTGCAATGCGGTCAAGAGACGATGTGCCGTATATCCACAACGACGCTCGCCGCGGCGAGCGTCGACCAACAAGTTCAGCCAGCGATATCCCGGAGGCGATGCCGCGGCAGGTTCTAGCCGAAAGCCGAAATCGAGATCAGCCAAGATCTCTGCGAGGTCCGGCGCATCGGCAGCGACCTGGACCGTAGCCATCAAGCACCAATCGGCCGGGAAGGAGACTCGCGGACTCATGCTAAGCACCTCTTTTTTCGCGAACGACGGACAGCACCGAAAAGACCGTCTGAACCGCTTAGGGTTCCCGATCACTGCGCCCTGATCTATTCCCTGCTCGTTCCCTGCTCCTTCCCTGTTGGCTTCCCTGTTCCGATGCGATCCCAGAGACGCTGACGAGCTCTAGAAATGGCGTCCTAGCTGGCTCTCACGCCGGATCCTGCCGCGTTATGGACCCCGAGAGACGCAAAATTCCCTGAAAATTACCCTGTTCACGGGACTTCGATTGCGGAGACGGGTTCGCTCGAATCTGCGCACACCGCCAATGACCTGGCGGGTCCGAGACGCGTCTCCGGACTGCTCGAATCCATCGGGGCGTAGCGGTGCGGCACTTCCTCGCCGCCGAGCGGGTTCCAGTGCTGATGTCCAGGGACGAAGTCGCTGCATTGACCGAAAAGATACGGAGAGACCGCGGCGCGCAGGCGAGATTCACTCAGGCGCTTTGGCGAGCCGCAACGCGTTCCCGACAACCGAGACCGAACTGAGGCTCATGGCGAGCGCTGCGATCAGCGGCGACAGCAGGATGCCGGTGAACGGATACAGGACGCCGGCCGCGATCGGAATGCCGAGCGCGTTGTAGATCAGCGCGAATCCGAGGTTCTGGCGCATGTTGCGCACGGTCTCTTCGGACAGCTCGCGCGCGCGCAGGATGCCGCGAAGGTCGCCCTTCACGAGCGTCACGTGTCCGCTGCTCATCGCAACGTCGGTGCCGGTACCCATTGCGATGCCGATGTCCGCGCGCGCGAGCGCGGGCGCATCGTTGATGCCATCGCCGGCCATCGCGACCTTGTGCCCTTGCATCTGCAGGTTCGAAACGAGCGCGACCTTGTCGGCGGGCTTCACCTCGCCGACGACTTCGTCGATGCCGAGCTTTGCGGCGACCGACCGCGCCGTCGTCCATCCATCGCCGGTCGCCATGACGACATGGATGCCCGCTTCGCGCAACCCGCGCAGAGCTTCCGGCGTGCTCGCCTTGATGGGATCGGAAACCGCCAGCACACCCGCCAGGCGACCGTCGATGGCGAGATGCATGACGCTGGCGCCGGTCCTGCGCAACTGATCGGCGATCGTGGCGAGCGCGCCCACGTCGACGCCGGCCTGCTCCATCAGCGCGATGCTTCCGAGGAGCACCGTTCGATCCGAGACGGTGCCTTTCACGCCGATGCCGCTGGCGCTGTCGAACGCCGACGGCTTGGGGAGATCAAGTTGGCGCTGCCGCGCCTCGTTGACGATGGCCTGCGCCAATGGGTGCTCGGAGGCCTGGTCGAGACCGGCTGCCGTTCGCAGAACTTCGGCTTCTGTGAATCCGGCAGCGGCGATGCAACGATCGAACGCAGGCTTGCCTTCCGTCAGCGTTCCGGTCTTGTCGACGACCAGCGTGTCGATCGTGCGCATCCCCTCGATCGCGGCCGCGTCGCGGAACAGGATGCCGGCGCCAGCCCCTTTCCCCATCGCCACCATGATCGACATTGGCGTAGCGAGACCCAGCGCGCACGGGCACGCGATGATCAGCACGGCCAATGCGTTGATGAGGGCAAACACCCAGCGCGGTTGCGGGCCGAAGATGCCCCATGCAGCGAACGTCAGCAGCGCAACCGCAATCACCGCCATGACGAACCACCCGGCGACGGCATCGGCCATGCGCTGCATCGGCGCACGCGAGCGCTGCGCCTGCGCGACCAGCTGCACGATCTGCGCGAGCATCGTTTCCGAACCGACCCGCTCGGCGCGCATGACGAGGCCGCCCGTGCTGTTGAGCGTGGCACCGACGACCTTGTCGCCGGCCCGCTTGGTCACGGGCATCGGCTCGCCGGTCAGCATGGATTCGTCGACCGCGCTGGCTCCATCGACGACCGCGCCGTCGACTGGCACCTTCTCGCCGGGCCTCACCCGCAATCGATCGCCGACCTGCACGTCGCTCAACGGGATGTCTTCCTCGGTGCCGTCCTCCCGAATCCGGCGTGCCGTCTTCGGCGCGAGCTGCAGCAGCGCCTTGATCGCCAATGAGGTCTTCGAGCGCGCGCGCAATTCGAGCATCTGTCCCAGCAACGTCAGCGAAGCGATGACGGCCGCGGCTTCGAAATAGACTCCCACCCGCCCGTGCTCGACGAACGAGGGCGGAAACAGCTGCGGCGCGGTGGTCGCAACGACGCTGTAGCCATACGCGATCGCCACGCCGAGTCCGATCAGAGTCCACATGTTCGGGCTGCGGTGGAGTATCGACTGCGCCGCGCGGAGGAAGAACGGCCACGCACCCCAGAGCACGACCGGTGTAGCAAGCACGAGCTCGACCCACGATTGCGTTTGCGGCGCGAGCAGGCTTGCACGGTGGACCGTCATTGCGAGCATGAACACGACGACGGTCATGGGAAGCGTCCACCAGAATCGACGTGTGAGGTCGTCGAGCTCGGTCGTGTCTTCGGTCTCCAGCGCCGGCACGAGCGGTTCCAGTGTCATTCCGCAGATCGGACAGTTGCCTGGCGTCGGCTGCCGGATCTGCGGGTGCATCGGGCAGGTGTAGATCGTGCTGCTCGCAGGTGCAGGCTGCCTTACCACCTCGTCAGTCGCATAGCGACGCGGATCGGATTCGAATTTCGTCCTGCAGCCGGCGCTGCAGAAGTGATAGTCGACCCCTTCGAAGTGCGCATGATTTTCTGCTGTCGCCGGATCCACCTTCATGCCGCAAACCGGATCGCGGCGCCGACGATCTGCCGAGTCGATCGGCGACTTCGAATCGCGGTGATCGGAGATGCGATCCATGGTGCTCGCAACCCTCATCCTGAATGTTTACGTATCGCATCCGGCACGCGGCCACGTGTTGACCTGCGTCAAAGCGTGCTGGAGCACCGGCGTTTGCTGCCCGACGGCATCGGTCGAAGACGCACGAGCCCGAGAAATGGCGTTCCGGCTGGCCCGGGAGCGCTCAGGATCGCACGAGCTGATGCAAACAAACCCGCGTTTTGACGCGAGCCTGATCTTCGGCCGCCTAGTCTGCGAGGTCGACGCGTCGGATATCGGGGGGAGCCGATGAATCCGTTCAGCTTGATGCATCGTGGGGTCGATGCACTTCACCACCTGCCGGGCATCCATCACGTGCATCGCGCACGCTTCGTGCAGCAATTCCTGCACGATCCGTTCGCGCGTCTGTTCGATGGTGTCTACCCGACCTTCGAGGCGGCGCTGCAAGCGGTTCCGCGCGAAGCCAACTGTTCGTACGACAACCGCGAATCGATCGAGCGCTACGTCCACCGGCTCGATGTCGAGGAGTACGACTATCAGCCGCTGTTCTGGCTCAGCGAATCGTTCCGCGAAGGCCTGCGCGCGGTCGCCGACGTCGGCGGAAGCGTCGGCATGAAATATTATGCGTTCTCGCGATACACGCGCTTCCCTGCGGATGTCTCGTGGCTGGTCGTTGATGTGCCGGCCGCCGTAACGCGAGGCCGCGAATTGGCACTCGAGCGCGACGTTTCGTCGCATCTCGCGTTCACCGAATCCGTCGGCGACGCGGACGGATGCGACGTGCTGCTTTGCCTGGGATCGCTTCAGTTCCTGCCCGTGACGTTGGCCGAGCTCGTGCAGGCGTTCCGGCGCCGGCCGCTCCGCATCGTCGTCAACACGACGCCGATCCACGAAAGCCGCACCTTCTTCACGCTGCACAGCATGGGCACGGGGATCTGCCCTTATCGCGTCGTGGCGCGCAAAACCTTCGTCGACGACCTGGCTCGGCTCGGCTACAGCGTGCGACATGAGTGGCGCAATCTCGACAAGGACATGCGGCTGCCCTTCTACCAGGGCTACGACATCGAGAACTTCTCAGGCTTCTGTTTTGAGCGTATCTAGCTGGCACGGCCTCCCGCCGAAACCTACGCGAAACGCGCAAGACGAGTCGATTCGTGATCACGTCCTCCGCGGTTGCGGTATTCGAGATTGCATTGCGCCTGGGCGCCAGTTCGTTCGGCGGTCCCGTCGCGCATCTTGGTTATTTCGAGCGCACTTACGTTCGTCGCGTCTAGTACATGGGCCGTGCGCGCACTTCTTGTTTCCGGTCATGGCCAGGCCCCAATCACCGTGGGACTGGGAACCGCGCTGCACATCTCTCGTCGCCAATAGCAGCTGCTGCAACTCGCTCACTGATTCCTGCAATTCCAATCGGCGGAGTACGTCGCGCTGGAGCTTCTGAACGTCGAAGCGCTCAGGTCGACAGGGGCGCCTCGCCTTCCACGAATCGCAGTTGCAGCCTGGGCCGTTCACCGGCTCGCCAGCGCTCGGCGCGATGAACGGTGCGGTAGCGAAGCGGCCCACCGTCCGCGGTCGCCGAACGCGTGATGGGTCGCGGTATGCAGACGAACTCCGTCTCCACGGCTTGCGTTCCCGCAGTCACGACGGCGTAACCGTGTCCGCCCATGTCGATGAAGTCGAGATGCGGCGCGTTGTCGGGATTGCTCAGGCGCTTCGCGGCCGCGAGGTCGCCTGACTTCGCGTACTCCAGCGCGCTTTTCACGCCATGCTTCAGCGTGAGATTGACGGTCGTTTCGTATTTGCCGCCCGGACGCTCGGCGACGAACAGCGGGCGCAGTGGATGCCCCTTGAGCTTGTGCTCGAGCGCCTCGCCGAAACCGGGTGCGGAGATCGATCCGCAGATGAATGCGACGCCGACCGGTTCGAACGGTTGAGGCGGCAACGCTTTCGCCGAATAGCCGGCCCAGAAGCTGTGTCGATCACCCGATACGGTGACGAAACCTTCGATGCGCTGATCGCGCACGAAGTCGTACAACTCCGCGCGCTCGGTATAGATGCCGCTGAGATCGCCGCCGCCAAAACAGGCGTACCCCGCACCGGGCCAGGGTTTGGTGGTGAACCCTGGCGGAAGGTTTTGCGGATCGGCGCGGAAGTCGAGCGTACCGTTCGACGCCGCCCATATTTTCCAGGTTGCTTTCGATGCCGCGAGCGTCCGCTTGAACCACGCCTTCTGCTCGCGACCCAGCAACGTGACGGCGGGTTCGTTCTTGCGAAAGTTCGGCACTTTCGCGTCGCCGAAGGAGATCGCATCGGGCGGCTTGCCATTGTCGTATCGACGACCGGCATCGAGCACTTCCATCGCTTCCTGCGGGAAAAAGTTCGGAAAGTCATCCGAACCGAAGGCTTCCGCGCCAGGCTGGCTGCTCGGGTCCTCCATCGTATAGCTGTGGTGATCGGTGATGATGAGATCGATGTGCTGGCCATAGCGCATCGAGCGATAGCCGGTCATGCTGGCTAGCGCAGCACGATTGTTCGGCTCGTCCCCAAGGCCATCGGCATCGAAACGCTCGATCGGCGCGTTGTGTACCGCCGGGCCAGCAAAGCGATCGATCTTCGGGCCGGACGACTTGCGCACGCGCGAGGGCATGTTCTCCCACCATGCCTGATTCGCCGCGACACGCAGCGCCTGCGCCGGCTCGACCTTCCCCTCGTATTTGATGAAGCTCTGCCAGCCCTGCCACGAAAACTCGTGATTGTCGCCAATGCACACGAACGGCCAGTGAGCGCGCGCGTCCTGCACGTCGGGATCTCTCGTGTTCGCGTGATAGACCGCGCGGTATCCATCGAGCGTCGTCGGCACATGAAAGTTCAGGACCTTGCGCGCGTCCGGAATCTTGCCGATGTCGTAGACGGTGCGATCGTAGCGGTGCGGCACTTCCTCGGGATATTCGACGACTTCGTAGATGAAGTCGCCGAGATGCAGCACGAAGCCGATCTTTGCGTCGGCCGGCGCGCGCTCGTCTTCCCAGATCATCCGCCGGTATGCGTTTTGCGCACCCTCATTGATGCTCTGGCACGACACGAATGCAAAGCGCGCGGGTCGGGCGTCGTTCGAGCGCGGCGCAGTAAGCGTGCGTCCGATCCGGCTGCCGGCGCCGGATTCGTCGGTGAAGCGATACCAGTAGATCGTCGAGGGCTTCAGGCCGGCGGCGAGCACGCGGCAGGTCCAGTCGGCCTCTTTGAGCACCGCAACGCGCTCGGTGGCGACGACACGCGCAAAGTCGCGATCCAGTGCGACTTCCACCAGCAGGTTGTGTGAATCTCCGGATTCGAACGGCCTGCGCGTCCAGAGGATCACGCTGTCAGGCTCGGGATCGCCCGACGCAACGCCGTCGGGATAAAGATCGCGCCGCTCGGTCCACGAGGTTTTCGAGGCTCGGGCGATGCCGCCCAGAGCGAGGCCGGCGCCAATCGCAGCGGCCGAAGCGATGAACGAACGACGTGTGAGGGTCTTCATCGTCAGAGCTCGCGCAAAAACATAGTCTGCGCAAGGCGTGCGATGGTCTCAATCCGGCCGACAATCCGATGCGGTAGAAGGTCGCCGAACCAAGGCAGTCTGAAGCATGGCAGATCGCCCTGCTCCGCTTCGCGATTCGACTGATACCGAACCGAGCAGGGACGACGCGACCGCCAACGAGCCAGGCTCAGTGAAAGGATTCGCCGCGCGCCAGCATGTCGATGATGAGACGGACACGCTTTGTCCTGGTTTCGGGCCGTTTCGCCGCTTGCAATCGATAGGCGATCGCGTACAGATTGGCCTTGCTCAACTTGGAGAAGAATTTTTTCGCCGACGCGTTACGCGCAAGTTCCGCAAGGAACTCCTTGGGAAAGCCGGCTTTGGCCGGGGAGTCATAGGCCGAAGCCCATCGACCGTCTGCCTTGGCGGCCTCGATCTCTCGCATGCCCGCCGCAGCCACCTGGCCCGATCGCATCAGTCGCTCGGCATGCTCGGTATTGCGCCGCGACCATCCACTTCTCGGCCGCCGCGGCGTGAATTTCTGCAACCACGATTGCTCGTCGAACGGGAGCTTCTGGCCGTCGATCCATCCGAAACAGATGGCTTCGTCCAGCGCTTCGGCATACGTGACCGATACGATGCCGGAATCTTTCTTGTAGATTCGCAGCAACAAGCCCTTCGAGCGACCGTGCTCTCTCGTCAACCACGCGCGGAACGCCCGTGCAGAGCGAAATGCCCGCTGCGGCAGCGGATCGTTTGCCGGAGACATGAGTCTTCGTCCAGGTCGCTTTCGCGATGAGCTAGCCTAGCCGTGCGCATCTTCCACCGGCAAGCTCGACGACAGCGCTACGCAACGCACAGCCGCGCCGATCGCCGTCAGGGCGAGCAGACAACCTCGTTCGCGATCGCGAATCCGCTGACGAAATCGATCGGCAGCGCGCCGACCAGCGCGGATGCGCCGCTCTGCGGATCCACGGTGCGCACCTCTGCGCGATGTGCCGAATTGTTGTAACCGGCCACGTAAAGCACGCCCGCTGCTTCGTCGAAGTCCATGTCGAACTCGCCGGCGTCGAAACCGATCGGGCCGATCGGCGATGCGTTGAGACTGTTCCTGTCGATCGCGAACAACTCGTCGGAGACCGGGTCGATCGTATACATGTCGCCCTGGGCATCGATCGCGATCGAACCCGCGCAGTCGATGCCGACGACCTCGCCGACCGGTTGCGGCGCGGCCGTGTTTCGGTCGATCGTGTAGAGCGTCGACGAGCTCGGGCACGACGAGATGGCATAGAACGCTCCGCTCACCGGATCCTGCTTCATCCCCATCCATGCCCCGTCGTGCGGCGCAGCCTTGCCGATCGGCGCGATGGCCGCGTCGCTCAGGCGAATCGTTGCTAGGAGGTCGGGCGAAACCGAAAAATCCTCCGCGAGTCCGAACACACGGCCGAAATTCCCGTCGGCGAACGCGAGATGGAAGACCGACCCTTGCGATGATCCGACGAGCGTGAGCGTTCCCGGCTCTTGCACGTCGAGCGTGTAGATGTCGAGCCCATCGGTGACAGCCGCGAGCGTCGCGCCGAGACCCGCATGGGCGCGGCCGAGCGACCGCAGGCCGCCGTCGAATCCGTCGACGAAGACCGTGTCGGTGCAGATGGTGCCCGCGCGCGCATGGGTCGGAATGCCGAGTGCGACGGCGAGAGCCATCGCCAAAGCTCCCACGAAGACCGGCTGTGCGTGATGAAGGTTCATAACTCGATGTCCTGGTGATCCGACTCACACGGAATGTGTTCAATGAAATCCACAGCGTCGTGGCCTCATCCCTTTTTCTTCCCTCCGAAGCCGGGTATGGCCGTAGCCTGTTTCATCCACGACGCGGCCTGGCGCTCGTCGAGATCGTCCACCGATTCGAGGTCGACGCCCCGCGAGTCCTTACCCATTCCGATCGGCGTTATCGGTGGCACGGGCTTGAGCGAGGTGCCGTGTCCGAACGTCAGCTTTACGTGACCCGCGAAGCCGCCGCAGCAGAAGCACCAGCCGTCGCCGACGCCGTACCAGGCCATTCCCCATTTCACGGAGCGCTTCAAGTTCGGCAGCGTCCTCGCCGCCAGCGCATCGACACGCTCGGCAATGCCGCGTTGCGGCTGAGGCAGACTGCGGATATAGGAAAAAACCGGCTCGTCCCCTTCCTTTGTCTTCGCGGGACTTGCCCTCCCGGTCATGGCGGCCGGCAGCGTCGTGAGGACGACCTGCGGCGCCGTGCGCTTGGTTGTTCTGCTCGCCTTCGGCTTCGCTTTGCCGACCGGACGGGCGACTGGTTTTCCAGTCGCGCTGCGACTTCCTTTCTTGATGACGATTGCGCGTGCCACGCCGAGACCTCCCATCGGAACCGCTGACCCAGTCGCTTCACGCTTCTTCAGCGCGAAATCTGCAACGCCGCACCAGCGCGGCCGACGACGCTCCCGCCGCCCATGTCTGCATGCATGCGCTCGTCGATGTTGGGGACGTACGACCTTTCGTGCTTGTAGACGCCTCTCGGACAACTCGTGCAGCCCATCGACACGCCGCGCCTCGCCAGCCGACAGCCTGGCGAGACGCTCCACGCGCACCGGCTTCAACCTTCGTATTTGAAGGAAAGCGAAACTCGCGTACGAAAGGCGACGATCTTGCCGTTTTCCACTTTCATGTCCATCTTCGTCACTTCGGCGATCCGAAGATCCCGCAGCGAGCCCGCTGCCGCCGCGACGGCGTTTCTTCCGGCGTCATCCCACGATTTCTCGCTGACGCCGACGACCTCGACAATCTTGTAGACCGCTTCTTTCTTCGGCTTGGCCATACGCACCTCCAAAGATCGACTCTCGTCGTCCCGAGGGATTCGGGACAGATCGATGCTCCTATTGCATTTGCGTGACGAACATCTGCTGGCCGCTGTCGAGCACGCCCGTCTGATGAAGGGTCAGATCGAAGATGCCCGGGGCCTGCGTCCAGCTCCCCACGACGAGGCGGGGAGCCGGCGAACCTGGACCGGGCCGGCTGCGACCCGCGGCGAAATGGGGATCAGGCGTCAGCAGCAAATCGATGGCGTAGACGAAATAGGTGCTTTCAATGATCTGTCCGGATGACCGCATCCGCAGGATCTGGAACTCTTCCCCGGAATAACCCAGCATGCTGACGTAGATGGTCTTGCTGGCCGGATCGTATTCGACGCCTCGAGCGTCGACGAGCAATACCGGACTCGGCGTAATCGTCCGTACGAGCTCGCCGCCGGTCGTCAGTTCGTCCAGCTCATAGTTGGACAGCACCAGGAGGTTCCCGTCGGGCAAACCTTTGACGTCGGTGACGCCGTTGTTCGTATAGATGGAGGTGCCGTACGTGGTGCCCACATCGAACCTCGTCAGGTACTGGCCGCCCGCAACGAAGAACTGGCCGTTCCTCGCGAAATTGATCTTCCCGCTCGACAAGTCGCCTGCAAGATAACCTTGCCCGCTGTAGGTCGATTGCACCGCGCCCGACCTGTCGATCGCGACGACCTTGAAGCCGCTCCCGTCGACCGTCGTCGCATACAGAAGGTTGTCGGGACCGAATGCGAGGCCTCTGACCTCGCTTCCGTAAGCCGGCGAGATCGAGATCGAATCGATGAATGCGCCGTCGGGTTCGTACCGGCTGATCACCAGCGATTGACTGTTCGACGAATACAAGTCGCCCGGCACCAGGTCGAACGCTTGCGCAACCGACGAAAGGCCGAGACAAAGGCATCCGCTGAAAATGAGACGGGCAAGACGGCCGGCGATCATTCGAGTCCCTCCTCTGCTTCATCGAGCTGCGACGTTAGTTGCCGCAGGTCATCCCAGCTGCCGCATCCTTCGCC
>Ga0070693_100001236_pt1 | contig 11548 bp, 8 predicted proteins | sample KBSK1103metaG_FD_65472 | JGI IMG/M metagenome (GOLD analysis project Ga0070693, IMG submission 65472) | Corn, switchgrass and miscanthus rhizosphere microbial communities from Kellogg Biological Station, Michigan, USA - KBS K1-10-3 metaG | ecosystem: Host-associated > Plants > Roots >...
CCCAAGAGTGACGTCAGATTGATCGCTACCGACGCACGCCGCGACTTTGGCAGAATAGCTTGCGAATCGCTCCTCACCTGTGGGAGAGACGGCCGGTGTGATTATCTCCACGGGCAAATCGGACGGACACATAATCGTAGCTTCTTCAGCCAGTGACACGATCTGGAGCACGAGGCTGCTCAATTCCCGAACATTTCCCGGCCAGCTATAAGCAACGAGATAGTCCAGAGCATCAGGCGAGAGTTGCATTTCATGGTTGCCCGGCAAACCCGAGTACTTGTTCAGATAGAAATTCAAGAGTAACGCAATATCTTCGCGACGCTCTCTGAGCGGTGGGATTTCAAAAGAAATGACTTTCAAGCGATGGAGCAAATCAGCCCGGAACGTTCCCGCCTTCGCCTCGACTTCAAGATTACGGTTAGTCGCGGCGACGACTCGAACATCGACCTTGGTCGGCATGCTGTCGCCGACCGTGTGAACCTCGCCCTCCTCCAGAAACCTCAATAGCTTTGGCTGAAGATCGAGCGGCAGCTCTCCTATCTCATCCAGGAACAAAGTTCCGCCCGATGCTGAGCGAATGATTCCGGTATGCCCGCGCGTCGCTCCAGTGAAGGCACCTTGCTTGTGTCCGAAGAGCTGGCTCTCAAACAGGTCTCTGGGAATTGCCGCGCAGTTAATAGGAACAAGCGGGCCCTGCTTCCGCCGGCTCGAAATATGTATAAAGCGCGCGATCAATTCTTTTCCAACGCCAGTCTCGCCGGTAATCAGAATTGGGGCGTCGCGTTTGGCGGCGCGTTCTATCGCCTCCATTATTGTGTGCATCTTGGGGCTACAGTAGGTGAATTGGTGCCGGGAGTTTGCTTCTATCACTCGTGTGGATCCGCCAGCCAGGCACAACATCTTCTCATCGTGCGGTGCCGGGAAGCGTCGTCCGGCAAGGGCATTCAACTGAGCTGAGGTATCCTCCAGTCCGGCGCATATTTTTGAGAATTGGTCATCACCAACGGCAATATTCTTGAGTATGGAATGCACCCAGGACAACGTCACCAATATTTTGGAGACGAGGACGGCCAGTTGCCGTTCAGAGGCTGCGCTGCCTGCTTCGCTCCGGCTCGACTCGCTTCGGCTGTTCATAAAGCTATCCACAGTGCCTCCGCTCGAACTCAAATTGCTTTGTCGCGCCGTTGACTGGGCAGGCAGCCGCGTGATTCGAACTTCTCTGACACGACTCCAGCCGAAATTGATTCACGCTATCCAAACCACTGGCTCTCAGCATCGAGACTTTCCTCTCAAAGTAGTTGATAAGATAACTCACCTGCGACCTCTGCCGGGGTGCGAGGGTATGGCAAAGCAGCCCTCGACCATCGTTGAAGCCGTCTATTTATTTGTCCTTGTCCGTGATAGAAGTTCTCGGCAAATCGGCTGAAACATTATTCAGGGACTCCACCCTGTACCCGGCCCCATTTAACGTAATCTTGCTTCTTAGGGTCACTGGCTTGGCTCCTTCGGGAGAGTTGGGATGTCCGATCAGTTCCACAATGTCGCCTTTTCGCTCAGCTTCCAGGACTCCTTCAATAACCTTGCTCTTATCTCCTATGTCCAACTGGAACGCCACGCTCGTTTTCTTTCCCGATCGCGTCAGCCCGGCGATGTCGAGCTCGGGCTCGAACGTGAACCGAAGCGCTCGTGTGCCGTCGGTGAATGCGAGGGACCTCAGCGAGAGTCCATCAGGAGTCTCCTTCATATAAAGCGTCATCGGTGGCGAAAGCGAACCCTTGACCTCGACTTCCTGTATGGTCACCTCTTTCCCTTGCTTCGCAATAACGTTGAGCTGGCGACTGTTGTTACGTTCATCCGCAAGCACCCACTTTGCCCCCACGCCGATCGTCTGAGGCGCAGTCTTTACTTGCCAGACTTTGGTTCCCGAAATCGGTCCCGCTATGATCGCGTCGACGAAGATATTGCCTGCGTAAGCCGTATACCAGGGGGGATTACTCATTTCCGGTTCTTCCTTAGCGAAGCTCGTCATGTTATCAATGTGAACAGCAGTGCCTTCTCCCGCCATAACTCCCTTTCCCCAATAGAGCAGCTTTAGCGGTTCAGCCAAAAGCGCCACTCCCGGCCAGCCCTCGGAAGGATCGCTTGATGGTATGAAGACCCATCGAATCGCCCGTCCTTGTCTATCCTTGAAGGCAATCGTGTATGTGGACTGCTCGCCCAAACTACTCTCGACTTTGTACTCAACAGGTGTGACGTAAGATGTTTTGCCGGAAGCCGTCAGAAAGTCGCCCCTCGCTTGCGAGTTGGTGTAATACACGACCTGAGTTCCTCTCTTTTCGACCAAAGCCACCTGCTGTAACGGCTGCGAGCCCTCCAGTATTACCGCGCTTATTCCAGTGTAATCAGGGTTATCATTAATACTCTGTCTGAAGTACAGGCTGGCGTGCTGGTATTCCAGTATGAATGGCACGATAGCCATTGGTACCGCGGCCGCCTTCGCCGATTCCTGCTGACTGTTGGGCGTGCTGCTTGAGGCGGGAGCCGACTGATCTGGCATGTTTTGAACAATGAGTGGTGCAGCGGCAGCTTCCGCAGGCCGTGTGTATAGTGCAACCCCGGCTTGTCGAGAATTAGCTACGCCGCTCCTGGTATCTCGGACCCATCCAGCAGCATAAGCTGTAAGGACTGCCAGCGAGAAAACTAAAATTCTAGCATTGTATCTTGATCTCACCTTACACCTCCGAGTGGTTTAATCAGGTCCTTCAGGTTGGAGACATCGTGGCCGGCAGCAGACCCCTAATTGTCTCTCGCGACCAGTTCCGGGTCTGAAGACATAAGCTTCTTTCTTCGCACCGCCAATGACAGATATCGCTCTGCTTCGCGAAACATCAATCCGTGGCTAACAAGCCGGTCAAGCATGGCTTTTGTCTGCTCTTCGGTTGGAGGGGTCTTAAAGCTCTTGTTCAGCATCCGTTGTATTGTGATGAACGACTGGATCTGGTCACAAAACACATAGATACTCGACTGTATTTCATTGAGCTTTACTCTACGGGTGCCGAAGCCGCCACCATTGAGCGGCCTGTTGTCGGTGAGCGTCACGAAACCTGGCCCTTTTTCATAGCTGAAAAAGACCTTCCTTTCCTTCCACGTCTCGTCCCACAGTTTGTAGACCTCTTTGGACGGAGCTATGTATTCGTCTATGTGTTGGCGCCCTTCCCACTCTCCCTCGAAGTAGTAGGCTAACTTGTCATAATCCACCATGTGCTCCGGATACAACATCGAGTAGTAGCTGATCGGTCTTAGCTTAAGATTGAACCTTTCCCTGTCAAAGTGATACGGGCTGAATCGCTCAAACACTACGGGATTGATTCCGGCAGGTGGATGCAAATGCATAATGGTTTTCAAGGTGTGCGAGAGGTCGTCATATTGTTCCGGTTTCTCTCCCGGGAACCCATAAAGAAGATTCCATGCCGGGGTGATGTTATATTCCAAACACCACTTCAGTAGCTGGATGTTTTGGCCGGCAGTTGTTCCCTTGCGCATAAGGCGGAGTATTTCGGTGTCGAGGCTTTCGATGCCCGGCTGAATGCGGCGGACACCTGCTGCCCACAGCTTCCGAACGTCCTCCTTTGATAGACTGGCCTTCACTTCATAGAAAAGAGAGAGGTCTATGTCGGCTTCAGCCAGTCTGGGCAGCAGAGTGTCCATATATCCCGTATCTATTATGTTATCGACGGCGTCGAGTCTGAGACATCTGTACTTGTTGGATATGGTTACTATCTCTTCGTACACTCTGTTCGGATTCTTCTGGCGAAAAGCCATTGTGCCTCCGTTCAATCCGCAGAACGTACAATGGGCCTTTGCCCCCCACCAGCATCCCCGAGATGATTCAAAAGGCAGAACGATTGTCAGATATTTGTTTATCCCCAATCTCTCAACCTCTTTCACATAATCCGTGTAATCCGGCATGGGCGACTCATTGAGATCTTTCAATGCCATTGACGTATTATTCGAAGCGATTATCTCGGACCCGTTGCGCATCGACACGCCTGGGATCTTCTCGAAGCAATTTCCTGAAAAGACGTTCTGTATGAGTCTGGGAAAGGTGTTCTCTGCTTCGCCGTGTACGACATAATCAATCCAGTCGAATCCCTTAAGTATCTCCAGCCCGATCTCCGCATCTGCATTTGCACCTCCCAACACGATTTTGACATCGGGGCAGCGGTCCTTAATACGGTTGGCTAGCAGCAAAGAGGGAGTCGTCTGAGCAAATGTACTTGAGAATCCGACCATCTTGTATTTAGACCAGTCAACGCTCGTGAGGCAGTCATCAATGTATCGTGGGATGAGGTCTATGACCTCCTGGCGTTTCTCGTCAGTCCAGCCTGCTTGTTCCATGCTTTGCTTGATCTTGTGGGCGAACTTGCTGGACATCAGATCTTCCCAGGAGTTTTTCATGAGACCAAGGCCGTCAAGGCCAAAGAGCGCGTATGAAAAAAACCATTCAGGCATCAAAGGCTCGCCATCAGAGATGCTTTCGTAGAACTCGAACCCAAGCATCTCCGCAAATTTGATGTTCAGATAATGGATGTCAGCATTGACTCCTACGCGACTGGCTAATTGTTTCAGTATACCCAGCGCTATTGAGCCTCGAGCAGCTCCGCCCCAGGGCATATATATGAGGCCAATCGAATGGTCTGCAAGTTCCTGCGGAACCCGAAAATCCTGTTTGGCGTGCAACTCCCCGCCATTCTGGTTGAGAATTGTAAGCATTTGCTTGTCCTCCTCTGATAGTTGAGAGTCGGGTCGTAAGTCCGAGGCTGTAATGCGGAAGATTTGATCTGACACTTGCGGCGGAGCCCTTTGCTCCAAGAGTCGCTGGAACTCATCCAGCATTGCAGGCCAAAATACTTCGAATCGACTTGCAGGCTACCGCCACTGTGGGCAACAAACGGGATTCGATTCGACTAGGGCGCAGGCTACCGCCACTGAAGACGACCAACTGGTTTTGATTCGACTTAAAAGCGCGCAGGCTACCGCCACTGAAGACGGCCAATTCGCTCCAAATACCAAGAACCTCGAGCTCTCGGTTAGTGGACAGGTGCCGGTGTGAGGCTTGACTTCTCGACGAGTATCCGCAGTTGATACTCGACCGTCGTAAACAGAATTGCTGCCCTATCTCCGTCGGACATGTCGGGATCGAATATTCCCACCAATCCCTGTAGCGGTCCGTCGTTTATTAGTACATTCTGACTCTTCTTCAGCTCACACGAAGCCAGGTTCACGAATCCGTCTTCGTCCATCCTCGAATGGATCATCGAGATGATTTCATCGTCAACTGGAATGGGTAAGCCGTCCGCACAAACAATTCGATTTACCCCTCTTGCATAGCGAATCGAATGCAAGTACGGGAAAGGGCAGAACCTTGCAAAAATGTAACCGGGGAAAAGCGGCTTGAACGTTATGACGCGACGACTGAGCGCCGGCTTCGCCTTCTTGATCTTCGGCAAAAAAACGTCCACTCCCAACCGGCCAATGTTGCTGGCCGCTTGTTCTTCTCGGTACGGCTTCGTGTGTATAGCGTACCAGTGTGTTTGAGTCCAAAGGTCGGTCATGGTGATTTCTCGCCGATCGGTTTTTCTGTTGTTTCCCCGCCCGCGCCGGCCGCCGGTTTCGCACGACGGTCAGGAGCGATTACTACAATCGAGACTTGGCATCCACAGAATTAGTTTGACCAGACGACCCAAGGTTTCATCCTTGGGCAGGTTTCTGCGAATGTAATGAATACCATCGACTTGCGGGAGGAACGAATATCACGAGAGCGAAAACTACGGCTGTAACCAGGACCCGCATGGTCAAACTAGACCGTTCGAGGCGTCTACTTCAACAGCTCGAAAGTGGCGCTCGCTGGATGATGCATGTGCAGGTATTGTTGCTGACTCCGGCTCCCGGCAAATCAGGAGAAAAAGGAGAACGATATGTCAAAGACTCGATGGATACTTGTGTTGGCAGCAGTTGCATTTCTGATGGCTGTGGGACCGCTAACGACAACTTCGGTGAGCGTCAACGCTCTGCATTTGGTAGCAGAAAGGCAGGAACGGGAGATCGATTGGTGCTGCTTGGCCGGGCTCTCGTGCTGCATCATTCCCCCCACTCAATAACACATTGTTAAGCATTTTTTCTTCTTAGCACGCATGGGTAGCTATTGCTACCGCGGCGATCCGTCCAGAACGAAGGGGGCCCATTGCGACGGATTTGCACCGTTCCTGATGAGGTCCAGCTTTGCGAGTCGCAATGCCTGAGGTTTCGACAATCCTTTGGCTACGAGTTTGACGTAAAAGGCACTCATCAGCTTTTGCGTCCAGATGTCTTCCACTTTCCATAGCGAACCGCAGACGCAATTTGCGCCCGCGATGATGAAAGTGCGGCTCAGCCCGACGACGCCTTCGGCGCCGGTCCTCTGTCCCGTGCCGGTCTGACACGCACTCAAAACAACAAGGTCGGCGTTCAAGTTCAGCTTCGCGATCTCGTCCCCGGTCAATACGCCGTCTTCGGGTCCGTCCGAGTCTGGAGAGAGTGTCAGCGCCGAAGCTGCGCCATCCTGAGAATCCGAAATGCCGTGAGCGGCTATGTGAATGTATCGGAAGGCGGACAAATCGATGCCTTTTAGCCTTGACTCTCTTCCCTGTGAGCCAATCCATGCGGTGACCCCGATGCCTTTCGCCTTCGCGATTCTCGATATGTCGAGAATCTCCTTGAGAGCGGCTGGGATGCCTTCAAGTGTAGCGACGAACGAACGGTCGCCAACACCCGCGAATCTCGTGTCGTCTCCGTTGACCGACGGATCCCCTATCAACAGCATTCGCGCCCCGGGTTTCCTGACCCGTCTGTTTTCAATTCCAACGAGAGCCGACAGCGACGAGGTATAGATCACGGCGTGTTGTTCGATCAGATACTTAGGGCCCTTTGAGTTCCCGGACGAGGGATCGCTAATTACCAGCGCCTCAAATCCTATCGCGGAAAGGGCGTCGGAAGGAACGATGATGAGATCGCGGCCTTCAATAAGATGTGCGGCTGGCTTAACAAGCGTGTTGTACAGACGATGAGCAATCAGATCATACTCTTTTGAGTTCTGAGTCACATCCTCCGATGAATTCTGCAGTGCGGATATTTTCAAGCGCCACTCGCTCACATCCTTTGAGATGGCGGCCCAGTCCGGAAGCTCAAAGAGGCTACATAGATTTTCGGTCAAGACAATGAGAAAACTCTTCTGAATTCCGAGCTGATAGCAGAGTACGGCGGTGTTGGGAAAGCGATTGCGCAGATTCTTCTGGACCTCCTCGGCAGTCAGGGGAGACAAGTGCGCCGCGCCGTAGGTGTCGGATGCCGATTTTCGAATCTCAGCCTGAAACTTCATCTGCTCGCCGATCAATCTTGCTCGTTCCTCACGAAGCCGGTACAGCCCCTGGCGAGAAACGGTGCTCGAGGCACTCAGCAATGCCAGTTGTCCCCGCACCGCGGATAACTCGTCGAGTAAGTCCTGATCCTGCTTGAGAGTCTGAGGGTCGAGAAGCTGGCTATCACGCTTGTCCCGCTGCATGAGTTGCTCCAGTAGCGAACGACTTCGGCTTCGTTCCGCGTAGTCAAATGCCTGACGCGCGTACTCTGCGTGTGGATTGCGGGAATTCAATGCGTGCAGTTGCATTATTATTTGCGTGCATATTGCCTTCGACTGAGATAGCAAGTCGTGCCGGAGTTCTTCGATAACCTCCTTGCCCCAGGCGCGCTCAACCGTCTGCAGCGCCTTCAGACACCACTCCAGGGCAGCCTGGTAGTTACCTCTCGCCATCTCGCCGTCCGCCAGTAACTGAAGCGCAATCCGTCTTGCATTCGGATCTTCATCGGTCGGGCTTGTTAACGCCAGCGACGAGTCCGCGAGACGGATCATCTCATCAATATTATTTCTCGCGTGCTCCCCCATGCTCATCAAGGCAAGTGCGGACACCTCGTAATCGATGCAGCCGGTTTCTCGCGCCCGTGTTCGCATTAGGCTCGCGAGCTCCAGCCCTTCCTGCAGTCGTTCAGGCGTCAGGAAAATGTAGGTGCCCGCGAGTGAATCCATCGCCGCAAGTTCGAGTTCCGGATCCAGGCCGGAGCAAAGGCGATTGGCATCTTCGGCATACTCGATTGCTTGTTTCTTGTAGCGGAGCTGCGGCGCAGCCTTCAGCGACGTGTACAGTTCCACCAACGTTGAAGCCCGGCCACCCTGTTCTGCCTGATTGAGGGCTTTCCTGAAATACACCTCTGCCAGATCGGACCTCGCCATGGAGCTGTATAGTCTGCCGAAGCCGATCAGAATCAGCGTCTCACCCTCCTGGGAGGCGCGCAGTTTCTTGCTCAGTTCCTGCGCTCGCTCAAACTCTCTGAGCGCCTGATCGAACGACCGTAGCCGCACGAACATTCGGGCGCGTTCAAGCGCGACTGCCCAACGTATGTATGCGAACTTGTCAGTATCGCCGCAGTGATCAATGCTCTCAGCATAATACTTCTCGGCCTTATCCGGCTGTCTTCGAATTCTGAAGTAGTGACCCATTCCAAGATTCACCCAGGCTACCGCGCGGTCACTGTTGGAACGCTTAGCCCATTCGATCGATTTATCGTAGTAAGCCTGCGCGCGGGATTGTGTCCAGTCGGTTTGGGAGATGCCCTCCTCCAGGGAAAGCCAATAGGTTCCGAACTGATCGGCATTCGCACCGCACACAATTACGGTATACCGTCCCGTCGCCGGCAGGACTGTGCTGATCAACGCATTGAAAAAGCCTCCATTGTCATCGGATCGGGCGATCTGACGGCGAGCCGGGTCAAGCAGCAGGAGATAAGCATCGAACTCGCAGGATTCTTCAGTGATTGTGATTTCCTCGCCAGCGCGGCCGTCGAAAGCCCAGCGGCTCATTGCGCCGGCAGCGGATTCGCTCTCGCTCCCGTTTGATTCCAATATGCTGCCTTCGACGCGATCTCCAGCGGAAATCACCGGCTCCAACGTCTTGTGCCGGCAATTTTGTGAGCAGAAGGCTGAGAACAGAATGATAGCGGCTGTGAGTAATGGGTTTTTCAAACGAGCAATTGCGGACCACACGGCCTGTAACGGAAAAAACATGATGATGCCTTACTCTTCAGTCGATGACATAGTGTGACTAGACGACGGCGGAGCGGCATAGTTCAAGATTGGTTGCCGGACGCAAACCGATTCTGGTCCCCCCTACATAGGTCTGGCCTTGTGCGTTGTTTGGCTTTCGGTAACGGGACTAGGTCTCAACGCCATCGGAACTCATTGCGACAGATCAGAGATTGCCTCCTTGAGCTGCTTTGCCGCAACCAGGTATTCGCCGCCCTTTGCGATTATCGCGTCGGCTTCGGAGACCGCCTCCTTAATCTGACCCGTCTTCACATACGCAAGCGCAAGGTAGTAGCGGCTCTTTTCGCCCCGCGGACCGTTGCCCGATTCTACTACCTGATTGAGCGGCCCAATCGCTTCCCGATTGCGACCAACTAGCATTAGAGATACTCCCAGGTAGAAATTCACCTCGCGCGCATTGGCGGGCTGCAGTTCGTTGACCGTCCATAAGCGTTCAATGGCGGTTTCAAAGTCGTCGTGCTGATACGCCTCCATTGCCGAGTTGAACGCCTTCTCGGGCTCACGCATCTGCACTGGCCTCTCCGGAGGGTTGTACATAGCCTTTGGGATCTGAATATGTTCCAACCGCGACAGCCTTTCGTCAGTCACCTGACCTGTACGGCTCGGAACTGAGCGCCACACAACCCACGCCCCCGCGCCGACCAGCAACGCAACGACAACCGCTGCCGGTATCGCTTGCTGCATGAGCCACAGGTGTAAGGATCGAAACGTTGACTTGTTTTCAGCAACGGGCCTCGTGCTTGCGCGCTGGCGTTGGGCGCCAGTCCTTTGCTCTCGAAACCTGGCAGTGAAGGGATCCATCGAATAAACCTGGTTGTGACACCATTCGCAATCAACGAGGTGATTTAGGAAGATGCTCCGCCGCGCGTCTTCCAGCGCCCCGAACTCGTACATCCCGAGCAGTCTGCCAACTCGAGTGTTTGTGCATTTCGTATTCATTGCGTTTACCATTGCAATCGGTATTCTACCGACAACAGTTGGCGGAGAGCTTCCCTGCATCTGAAAGTCCGGACCTTGAGCCTCGATTTGGGAATGCGAAGAGCGGTGCTTATCTCCGTCGGTTCCAGCCCGTTAAGCAGGCAAGACAGAATATCACCGCAACCGGGAAATCTAGCGCGAAGTCTTTCGATTGCTTCGCGCATTATTCGATCCAGTTCCTCGCCTTCGAGTTGTTCGGCAATGCAGTACCCAGCCTCTTCGTCGTCCAGGGCTTCACGGTCCCGCCGGTACCGCAATTGGTAGGCGTTTCCGATCTTGTTGCGCAACACCTGATTAGTGAATGCGAGGAGCCCATCCACAGTGTCAAACTCCATAAAGCGGCGGTGGACCACCACCAATGCATCATGTACTACATCTTCCGCCGCTTCCGGCAGCCGATATCTCGCCAGGCTTAGAAACCTCGTGCGCAGAAACGCGAATACCTCTTCCTTGGCACCGTCGTTACCTTCAATAGCCTGCCTCAAGAATAGCGACAGCTCTTGGGCAGTAACGCGTCTGGTGGGCCAATATGACATGTCCAGCCTGGATCCACAAAGACTCGAAAACGGCAATCGTGATTTCGATACGAAAGTTAGCACAACCACAACTAGCTGAACCTCGCGGTCAAGGAGATGTGATCTTGGTGTCAGCAACACTTGCGCGGCTATCTTATAGCAGAAATGAACTCGGTAAGCAAGATAGCGATACATTTGGAATAATCCTTACGCGTCTTTTCGTTCCTTCACGAACGCTTCGGACGGCAACACTCTGAAAGCTGGCCCACAGTCGACCCAACCGGGCAACCGCCGTCCATAAAGAGAATCCCTTCTGATGAATGCGGCACCACGTGCTAGCTCGCTGTGGATTTCGACTGGACAATCAACGCTTCGCTTCCGGCGCCTACTTCGTCGTTGCGGCCGAAAAGAAATACACGGCGTTAAAGGACGAGAAGGGATCCTTCAATGCGGCCAAACACATCCAGTTCAATTTCGGAATTGACCTCGCGCCGAAAGAAACGGTTTCGACGTGGGCCAAGTTTCCCGCTCCTCCCGCCGATGTCGATAAGGTAACGCTTTATCTGCCGGGCGCTCCGCCCATCGAGGATGTTGCTATCGGAAAGTAAGGCATCTCTTTCAACGAAGAATGAGTCCGTCGCGTAACGGATCATCCGGAGCAATCAGAAACTCGTGACGCCCGGTGATCCACGCGCTGCCTTCGACCTCCGGAACGACCGCGGAGTAGTCACCGAAGCTCATTTCGCGAACGACTCGTCCGGTGAAGCGCGTTCCGATCAGGCTTTCAATCACAAAAGGCTCGCCGATCGCGAGTCTGCCTTTCGCGTGCTCGAGCGCGACTCGGCCGCTCACACCGGTG
>Ga0070693_100001239_pt1 | contig 11537 bp, 10 predicted proteins | sample KBSK1103metaG_FD_65472 | JGI IMG/M metagenome (GOLD analysis project Ga0070693, IMG submission 65472) | Corn, switchgrass and miscanthus rhizosphere microbial communities from Kellogg Biological Station, Michigan, USA - KBS K1-10-3 metaG | ecosystem: Host-associated > Plants > Roots >...
GAGGGCTGAGGGCTGAGGGCTGAGGGCTGAGGGCTGAGGGCTGAGGGCTGAGGGCAGAGGGCAGAGGGCAGAGAGCAGTTCGCCCTCTGCTCACAGCCCTTGCCCACTGCGCAATCAGGGCACGACGAGCTGCCCGTGATAGGTGCCGCCGACGGCGACGATGGCATTTGCGTCGATCTCGCCCGCGACACCGTTCGAGAATACGAATCGGCCGTCGATGGCGCCGCCAACCGCAACGCGGCCCATGTAGAGCAGGTTCGCGTGCGCGGGCTTGCCGGCGATGGTTCCGTCGAAGACCGCGACGGACTTGAAGACATCCGGGAAGGTTCCGGGCGGATTCACGGCGACCTCGGAGCAGGGCGCGAACTCGAGGGCGCTCGTCACTCCATTGGCAGTCCCTTCGATCGTTCCGTGGAAGATCAGATGCCCCTGGACCTGGAGCAGACAGTTGCTGCCCTTCGGGGTGAGGGTGATCGTCGGGAAATCGACGATCGCGTCGAAGGTGCCCGAGGTCTGGACCGGCTGAGCCGCGTTAGGCGAAGCGCTTGCAGCCGGGGCTCGAACGCCGGATGGCGCGGTGGGGATACCGCTGTCACGTCCGGTACACCCGGTGAGGATCAGTGCAACCAAACCGGTGGAGACGACTCGCGATGCATCCATGCAATCCTCCCAGGCAGATGGTCAGGCGGGCGACGCACAGATCTTCGCGCACCGCCATCGCCGCCGCCAGGGGAGGAAGCCGGGAAGCGCGGGGCAGGGCCACCGCGCTCCCGGTTTGAGCATGTGCTAACGCTTCTCGGGCTGGTCGAGGAGCGCGACGGGCACCGAGACCTGGCCCTTCGACTCGACCACAAACACGACGCGACGATTCGATTCCGCGCCGCGCTGGTCGCCCGATGCGCCCGGGACGACGAGCCGAGTCTTCCCGTAGCCGACGGTTTTCACGAGCTGGTCGGGCGTGCCTTGCGCGACGAGGTAGCTCTTCACCGCCTCGGCGCGTCGGCGCGAGAGATCGAGGTTGTACTGGCTGCCGCCGGCGGGATCGGCGAATCCCTCGACGGTGATGAGCGAACCCTGATAGTAGCGCTGCGCCACCTGCGCGAAGCGCGTGAGGGCTGCCCGGTCCTGATCGCGCACGAACGCCTGATCGAAGGCGAAGTTCACCGGCATCGCGAACTGGATCCCGGTCTCGAGCACGGCGATCTTCGCGCCGAACTCGGTGCGCAAGCTCTGCAGATCGGTGCGGAGCGACTGGAGCTCACTCCGTAGCGATTGCTGGTCACTTCGCAGCCCAGCGACATCCTGCTGGGTGGCGCTGTCCGCTGCCACGCGTTCGCCGCGTTCGGCCGCGAGTGCCGTCCGCTGCTCCGTCATCCCTTTCTGCAGTGCGCCGCGTGTTGCGCAGCCAGCGGCGAGCAGCGAGGTCGCGCCGGCGATTACGGAAGTTCTCAACCATGAACGAGCCAACATTCGAGTCTCCATGTGAACGTCGTCGACTCGTGCGAACGCAAGAAGCTTGCACCTGTGCCCGCTCGTGATTCAGGTCACAGGAGACAACAGTTTCGATTGTCGGTGTACGTCGCAAACGGCGCTCCGAGAGGAGCGGTCCGAGAACTACGGTCCGAAGAACGCGGCAGAGGTGGCGGTCTACAGCTTCCAGCGACCTCGGCGGCGGTAAATTGTGTCCCGACTCACAATTGAGGATGCGCCTACGCATTCGGCTACGACCTCAGCTCCATGACGTTCAAATTCACTAATAGGCGGCTCTCGAAGGCGCGCATGCGAGCCGGCTCACTGGGCCTTGCGATAGGCGACAACCCCGTCCTTGAGTACTAACAGCACTTGGCGGAGCACACGAATGTCGTGCGTCGGATCGCCGTCCACGGCCACCAGGTCGGCGAGCAGGCCCGGCGCGATCGCGCCGCGATCCGCGAGGTGCAGCGCGCGCGCGTCGACAATGGTTGCGGCTTGCAGTGCCTGCACCGGCGTCATGCCGTACTCCACGAGAGCTTCCAGCTCACGCGCGTTCTCGCCGTGTGGAAATGCGCCCACGTCGCTGCCGTTGCAGATCATGACCCCCGCGTCGAGCGTCGCGCGAAAGCTGCGATGCTTGAGGGCGAGCTCCGGGGGAAGCGGATCGACGCCTTTGCGCCAGCCGTTGCGAATGAATCCCGCTTCGCTCGCCGTCAGCGTTGGGCAGATGGCGACGCCACGCTGCTTGAGGAGCGCGAGGAGGTCGGGCGTCACCGAATCGCCATGCTCGATGGTGCTCACGCCCGCGCGCACCGCGCGCTCGATGCCCAACGGAAAGCGGGCATGCGCGGTGACCAGGCGACCCGCGCTCGTCGCCGCCGCGACGGCGGCGGCCAGCTCTGTCGGCGACAGCGTCGGTTCCGTCTCGCCATCGGGGCCCCAGCCGGCGTCCGCATACAGCTTGATCCACGTCGCGCCATGCTTGATCTGATCGCGCACCGCCCTCGTTAGGCCGTCAGGTCCGTCCGCCTCCTGGGCGCCCTGCGGCACGTTCCAGTCCGGCCGAAAGCCGCCGGGTCCGTACGATCCCGTCGCGACGATCGCCCGTGTCGCCACGAAGAGTCGCGGGCCGGGAATGATCCCCTGGTCGATCGCCTGGGCGAGGCCAACGTCGGCGTACCCGGCACCCTCGGTGCCGAGGTCCCGCAGCGTCGTGAATCCCGCCTCGAGGGTGCGTCGAGCGGCGACCGTCGCCCGCGCGACACGCAGCGCGAGCGGCTCGCGCAGCACCTGATCGGCGAACGGCGCCTCGACGTACGGATGCAGCAGCAGATGCGAGTGCGCATCGATCAGCCCCGGCAGCAGCGTCGCGCCGGGAAGAGCGATCTGTCGCGTTCCCGTTGGAACGGCGACGCTGCTCCGCGGGCCGGCAGCAGCAATGCGATTGCCGCGCACGAGCACCACCCACCCCTCACGATCGACGCCCGCGGGCGCATCGAACACGCGGGCGGGCACGAGGAGGATGGGTGCCGTATCACGGACCGTGCGCTGCGCGGATGCGGTGCGCGGCGCGCTGAGCCCGAGACTGATTGCCAGCGTGAGACGGAGTGCATGGCGCATGAGAGGTTTCAATAATGCGCCTCTGGCCAGGTGGCCGCCATCGGTTACACTCCGGCACGCGCGCTTGACACGGCATCCCTTGCCGCGAAAGTTGCGGCGGCTCGCGACGGGCTCGAGCCTGGAATCCGCAATCACGGACCGATGATCGAGATCCGCAACGTCACGAAGTCCTTCGGCGACTTTCGCGTCCTCGATGATTGCTCGGCCACGGTGGCGAAGGGCTCCGTCGTCGTCGTGTGTGGCCCGTCGGGCTCGGGAAAGAGCACGCTCATTCGCTGCATCAATGGACTCGCAGCGATCGATTCGGGCGAGATCGTCGTCGACGGCATCGCCGTCAGCGCAGCGGACACGGACCTCGACGCGCTCCGCGCGCGGATCGGCATGGTCTTTCAGAGCTTCGAGCTCTTTCCCCACCTCACGGTGCTGCAGAACCTCGACCTCGCGCAGGTACGCGTCCTGAAACGCGATCCGCGCGCGGCAACCGAGCGTTCGATGGCACTCCTCGAGCGGGTCGGTCTCGTCGATCAGGCGAAAAAGTATCCCGTGGCGCTCTCCGGTGGCCAGCAGCAGCGGATCGCGATCGCGCGCGCCCTCGCGATGGATCCTGTCGCCATGCTCTTCGATGAACCGACGTCCGCGCTCGATCCGGAGATGATCAGCGAGGTGCTCGCCGTGATGACGCAGCTCGCCGAGGAGGGCATGACGATGATTGTCGTGACGCACGAGATGGCGTTCGCGCGACACGTTGCCGACCGCGTGATCTTCATGGATCGTGGCCGGATCGTCGAGGACCGCGACACCGCGGCATTCTTCGCTCAACCGGGGAGCGCGCGCGCGCGTGAGTTTCTCTCGAAGATTCTGCATCACGATCTCGTGATCACGTGACGAGCCTAACGCGAAAAGGCGGGCGCGCGCCGCGACGCGTGCGGCGCACGCTCGGGGCGGAAGGGCCGCGCTATCTCCAGGTCGCCAATGATCTCATCGACGACATCGGCGGCGGCGTCTATCCCGTCGGCGGCTTGTTGCCAACGGAGATGGAGCTGTGCAAGCACTACGGCATCAGCCGCTCGACGGTGCGCGAGGCGCTCCGCAAGCTCCGCGACGTCGGTCTCGTCTCACGACAGCGACGCGTGGGCACGAAAGTGTTATCGCGCGCGCCCTCGGCCGGATACCGGCAGCCCACCAACTCGATCAGCGATCTGCTCCAGTACGCCGACGACACGCGCGTCGAGATCCTGTCGACGAAGCGGGTGGTGTGCGATCCCGCGCTCGCCGACCAGCTGGAGTGTCGGGTCGGCCGCAGCTGGCTGCGCGTCGACAGTCTCCGGACGATCCCCGACACACCGAATCCGATCTGTATGACGACGGCCTATCTCGATGCGCGGCTCCCCAATCTCGAGCGCAATCTGCAGGGAATCGACGGTCCAATCTCGGCAATGCTCGAGCGAACGTACGGCGTGCGCATCGCCCGCATCGAACAGAGCATCCAGGCGATCGCGCTCAACAAGCGTCAGGCGAAGCTCCTCAAGGCGGAGGTCGGGAGCCCCGCGCTGCTTGCGACGCGCCGCTACTACCGGGAGGACGGCACGCTCATCGAGCTCTCGAGCGCGATCCATCCGAATGATCGGTTCACGTACGTGACCAGCCTCGTACGCGGGTGATGATCACCCGTCGTCCTGAGCCGGCCGTCGCGCTCCCTCAGGATGACACTGCTTGACCCGGTCTCCCGCCGCCCGTAACGTATGACGCGGTGATATTGTCCGTACAAATAGGTCATCCGTCCGCCGGAGCATCGATGCAGTCGCTCGCCCACGCCTTTGCGCGTCGTGCATCCCAGTTGTCGCCGATGCTGCCCGCGACGGCGGCGCCAGGGAACATTGCCTTCGATTCGGGCCACGCCTTTCCCGGCGTGCTCCCGGACCTCACCGCCGAGGCGGCGATTGCGCTCGCCACATATCGCGCCGAAACCCTGCAGTACGCGCCGCGAGCGGGGCTTCCCGCGCTGCGCGCCTGGATCGCGGAGTACATGACGAGCGACGGCGCCCGTGTCAGCGCCGACGACGTGCTCGTCACGAACGGCGCGAAGCACGCCCTGGAGTTGGTCTGTCGCCTTCTCCTCGACGAAGGCGACGCGGTCGTGATGACCGCACCGACATACTTCAGCGCCATACCGATCATCAAGAGCTTTGGCGTGTCATTCATCGAGGTGGCGCAGGATCACGGCGGCCTCGACGTCAACGACCTCGCGGCCATCCTCGATCGTCGGCGGCGCGACGGGAAGCCGCGACCAAAGTTCATCTACGACGTCCCGGACTTTCACAATCCCACTGGCGTGACGATGGCACTCGAGCGGCGCGCGGCGCTGCTCGATCTCGCCGCGGCGCACGGCATCCCGGTGGTCGAGGACAGTCCGTATCGCGCGGTGCGATTCGAGGGCGCGCCCATCCCGTCGCTCAAGGCACTCGACGACCGGGATATCGTGCTGCAACTCGGCACCTTCTCGAAGCTCATGGCGCCGGGGCTGCGTGTGGGGTGGGTCGCGGCGACGCCGGCGCTCGTCGCGCGCATGGCGCAGCTCAAGACGGACGCGGGCTCCTGCCCGCTCACGCAGCGCACCATTGTCGAGTTCTGCGCGAACGGTCGTCTCACGCAGCACATCGCGCGCGTCCAGGAGCGCTACCGTGCGCACCGCGACCGAATGGTCGCCGCGGTGCGCCGTGCGCTGCCCGATGTCTCTTTCGTCATGCCGCGCGGCGGGTATTATCTCTGGCTGACGTTCCCGGACGGACTCGATGCGGACGAGCTCGCGGCATGCGCCAATCGAACGGGCGTGACGGTCATCCCCGGCAGCAAATTCTTCGCGCGCGGCGATGTGCCGCACCCGCGCAATCATGTGCGCGTCGCCTACAGTCACGCCGACGAGCACGAGATCGACGAGGGTGTCCGTCGGCTCGCGGCCGCGTACACGGCCGTCGGGATGGACGTCCCGGTGGCGGCCGCGTCGCGCTGATTCGCGGCATGCGGTCGCCAGTACGGATTCGCGACGTCGCGGCCTCGCGGGGCACGAAGGCGGAGGGGTGGCTCGCGATCGGCGAGACCGCGAGCGGTCCAATTCGCGTCCCGATCGTCGTCATCAACGGCGCCGAAGACGGACCGATACTCTGCCTAACGGCTGGCGTACACGCGACGGAGTACGCGCCCATCGCCGCCGTCATGGAGCTCGTCCAGTCGATCGACGCGGCGCGGCTCCGGGGCGCCGTCATTGCCGTGCCTGTTACGAACATGCGAATGTTCGAGAGTCGCACTGGCTTCACGTCGCCGCTCGACGGGCTCAATCTCAACAAGATCGCCCCGGGTCGGCGCGATGGAACGATCTCCGAGATTCTCGCCGACGTCATGCTGCGCGAGGTGATCGGCGCGGCCGAATACCACATCGATTTCCACGCCGGCGATCTGGGAGAGGAGCTGTATCCGTTTGCGGGGTATTCGCTCACGGGCCGCGGCGATCTCGATGCGAAAGGCGAGGCGATGGCGCGGTGCTTCACGCCGCTGCTCATCTCGCTTGCACCCGCGGACAGTGCGATCCCACCGTTCGCCGGCTCGCTCAACTATGCGGCGACGCGCAACGGCGTCGTATCGATCCTCGCCGAGGCGGGTGGGAACGGCACCCTGCGCGACGCGGACGTTCGCGTGCACGTCGACGGTGCGCGGAATGTCATGCGCTATCTCGGCATGATCGACGGCGCGGCGCCGGCCAATGGCAGACGCGTCGCGGCGCGCGATCGCGTCGTCGTCCGATCGAAACGCGCCGGACTGTTGCGCCTCACGGCGCAGATCGGTGACGAGGTCGAAGCGGGCGCGGAGCTCGGCGAGATTCGCGACGTCTTTGGCACCGTGATCGAGCGCGTCTGCGCCACTGGCGACGGCATCGTTGGCTTGATCTGGGCGCACAAGGTCGTGAATACGGGCGACCCGATTCTGCGCTACTGGATCACCGAGCCTGCCTGACGCGACGCCGGTGCCGCGCTATCCCGACATCCGCGGTCTCGCCGTCACGGCGGCCAGCGCCGACGCCGTGCGATTGCTTGACGACGCGATCGAGGCGTACGTCGGAGCACGCATCGAGACGCGCACACGCCTCGACGCCGTGCTCGCCGTCGACGGCGACTTCACCCTCGCGCACTGCCTCGATGGGTACCTGCGCATGCTGTCGAGCAAGCGTGAAGGACGAGAGCAGGCGCGCCGCGCCGTCGCGCGAGCCCGCGAGGCCACGTTTCGCCAGCCGTCGTCGCCGCGCGAGAGTCGACACGTCGACGCCCTCTGCGCGTGGTCCCGCGGCGACATGCGCGGTGCCGCGGCGCACTGGATCGCCATTCTCCGCGAGCATCCACTCGATCTCCTGGCGATCAAGGTGTCGCAGTTCGTCCTCTCTTACCTCGGCGAGAGCGAGGCGATGCGCGATCTGCTGTCGGCCGTGTTGCCGTTCTGGAGCTCGGCGATACCAGGTTACGGCTATGTCCTCGGCTGCGGCGCCTACGCGCTCGAGGAGGCGGGCGACTACGCACAGGCCGAGCGACTCGGACGGCGCGCCGTCGAGCTCAACCCGTGTGACATCTGGGCCGCGCACGCGGTCGCGCACGTCGCCGAGATGGAGGGCCGTCGCCGCGAGGGCATCGCCTGGATCGCGGATGCCGCGGGCCACTGGCAAGGCTGCAACAATTTCGCTTTCCATCTTCGCTGGCACGAAGCGCTGTTCCGACTCGACCTCGACGAGCACGCCCGCGTCCTCGACGTCTATGACCGCGAGGTGCGTGCGGAACATTCCGATGAATATCTCGACATCGCGAACGCCGTCTCGCTCCTCTGGCGGCTGGAGCAGGCGGAGGTCGACGTCGGTGACCGGTGGCGCGAGCTGTCGGAGCGAGCAGGCGGCCACATCGACGACCACGCGCTCGTCTTCGTCGACCTGCACTATCTCATGGCGCTCGCCGCCGCCGGCGAGGCGAATGCCGTCGAGCAATTTCTCGGCTCCTGCGAGCGATTCGCCATGGAAGCCGTCACTGAAGCGAGCGTGATGGCCGACGTCGGACTCCCGCTCGCACGCGCCGTGGTGGCGCACCGGCGGAGAGACTTCGGCCGGGTCGTGGATCTGCTGCTGCCGATCCACGCCAGCTTCCGGCGCGTCGGCGCCAGCCATGCGCAGCGCGACCTCTTTGAGCAATTGCTCATCGACGCGGCCTGGCGGGACCGGAGGCTTCACGTCGCGTTCGACCTCCTCGCCGACCGCGTTGGACGACGACCCGGGAACATCTGGGGGTGGAAGCACTATGCGGAGGTGCTCGGCGCGCTCGGCTCGGGAGACGCGGCGCGGGCGCATCGCACGCTCGAGCAGCTGCGCGAGGCATGAGCGCCGACACGCCGAAGTGGCCACGGCTCGCGCTGGATACATTGCTCGCGCACGCGGGGGGCGATCCGAGCGATCGTCACGGTGCGGTGAATCCACCCGTGTACCGCGCGTCGACCTTTCTCTTCGAGACCGCCGCCGAGTGGGAAGCATCGCGTGAGCACAAGCGGCGCTTCGACATCATTCGGTACGGACAGCTGGCGACGCCGACGACGGTCGCGCTCGAGGAGGCGATCGCGGCGCTGGAGGGCGGCTATCGGGCGATGCTGCTGCCGTCGGGGCTGGCGGCGGTGACCGTCGCGCTCCTCGCACTCGTCAGGTCCGGCGACCACATACTCGTTGCCGATACCGTGTATCCGCCGACGCGCATCTTCTGCGATACTACGCTGAAGCGCTTCGGCGTCGAAACGACATATTACGATCCACTCATCGCTGGCGAGATTGCCGCGTCATTCCGGCCCAACACGCGGCTCGTCTTTCTCGAATCGCCGGGCTCGATGACGTTCGAGATCCAGGACGTGCCGGCGATCTGCGCCGCGGCGCGCGCGCGCGGCATTCACACCCTCTTGGACAACAGCTGGGCGACGCCGTATTTCTTCCCGGCGTTCGAGCGCGGCGTCGACGTCTCGATTCTGGCCGCGACGAAGTACATCGGCGGCCACTCCGATGTGATGATGGGCACCGTCACGACGACCGAGCCGCTCTACGAGCCGATCCGCTCCGCCGTCGCCGAGCTGGGCTTCTGCGTGAGCTCGGACGACGCATACCTCGCTCTTCGCGGCCTGCGCACGTTGAGTGTGCGCCTCGAGCGACACGAGCGGAACGCCATGCGGCTTGCGGCGTGGCTGGCCTCGCGGCCCGAGGTGAAGCGAGTGCTCTATCCCGCGCTCACCGATGCACCGGGTGCCGCGCTCTGGCGGCGTGATTTCCTGGGTGCCAGCGGCCTCTTCGGCGTCGAGCTCCGTCCCGCGGCGAAGGCCAGCGTTGAGCGGATGCTCAACTCGCTCGCGCTCTTCGGAATGGGCGCGAGCTTTGGCGGCTTCGAGAGCCTGCTCATCCCGATGGATCCGCGGCCCTTCCGCACGGCAACGCGGTGGACGCACGACGGCCCGCTCATCCGCGTTCATGTTGGACTCGAGGATCCTGAGGATCTGATCGCGGACCTCGGCCGCGCGTTGGAGCAGCTGCGCGAATGACGGCGTTGCGCGCGCACCGACTGGTCGCGTGTCTCGCTCTCGCTGGCATCGCGGCATGCTCGGGTGGCGAGGCTGGCGATGCCGCCGGCGCGCCGGCCGGCGACGCTCGCGGACAGGGCGCCACGCTCCGCGCCGTGCGGGCGCGCGGGGCGGTGAAGTGCGGCATCACTCAGGGCGCCGGCTTCGCCACCGCCGACGACTCCGGACGCTGGCGTGGCTTCGACGTCGATTTCTGTCGCGCCCTCGCCGTCGCGATCTTCGACGACTCGAGCAAAGTCCAGCTGGTGCCCTACACCCAGCAGCAGCGCTTCGCCGGATTGCAATCGGGCGACGTCGATCTGCTGGTCAACGGCTCTTCCATGACGAGCAGCCGCGCCCTCGAGCGCAGCTTTCATTTCGGGCCCGTGTACTTCTACGATGGCCAGGGATTCCTCGCGCCGAAATCGTCCAAGGTCGCGCGGGCGGCGCAACTCGACGGAGCGACGGTGTGCGTGCAGCAGGGTACGACGACGGAGCTCAACCTCGCCGATTTTGCGCGACGGAACGGCATCACCTTCAAGCCCGTGGTGATGGAAGATCTCCGCGGTGCCGTCGACGCGCTCGCCGGCGGCCGCTGCGACGCGATCAGTCAGGACGGCGCCGGCCTCGCCACCACACGCACGATGCTCCGCAACCCTAACGAGTACGTGATCCTCCCCGATCGCATCTCGAAGGAGCCCATCGCTCCCGTGCTGCGCTTCGGCGACGATCAGTGGCTCGAGGTCGTGAACTGGGTCTTTCGCGCTCCCGTGGCGGCGGAAGAATTCGGCATTGGCCGAGCAACCGTCGCGAGCGCTGCACAGTCGAGCGATCCGTCGGTGCGGCGCTTTCTTGGCCTCGAGCCCGGCATCACCGACGGCTTCGGGCTGAATGCGCGATGGACGTACAACGTCATCGCCGCCGTTGGAAACTACGGCGAGATCTTCGAGCGCAACCTGGGCCCGAAGACGCCGCTCGGCATGGAGCGCGGACTCAACAAGCTGTGGACCGAGGGTGGCCTGATGTACTCACCACCCTTCCGCTAGTGCGCGCGCGCTGGAACGCCCGCGTCCTCGGACAGGCGCTCGCGCTTGGCATCGTGGCCGCGGCGCTCTGGTGGCTGGGCCGCAACACCCGGACGAATCTCGAGCAGCGTGGTCTCTCGCTCGGTTTCGATTTTCTCGCGAATCCCGCGAATTTCGACATCGGCGATACAGGCGGTCTCCCCTTTCGCTCCGAGAACAGCTTCGCGCGGGCGATTCTCGTCGGGCTAGTGAACACCGCCCGTGTCGCCGCAGCCGGCTGCGTGCTCTCCATCGTCGTCGGCTTCGTGCTCGGTGTCCTGCGGCTGTCGCACAACAGGGCGCTGCGCGGCGTTGTGCGCTCCGCCGTCGAGTTGATGCGCAACACGCCGCTGCTCCTGCTCCTGCTCTTTCTCGCGGCGACGCTTCACGCGATGCCATCGCCACGGAACGCGTTACAGCCGCTTCCCGGCGTCTTCCTCTCGGACCGTGGGCTCGCGCTGCCGCTCTTCGATCGCCCTCATCTCGTCGGGTTCAACTTCGTCGGCGGAATGGTGCTCTCACCGGAGTTCGCCGCTCTCCTCGGCGCTCTCGTTATGCATCATGCCGCACACGTTTCAGAGATCGTGCGCGGAGCGATTCTCGGGGTGCCGCGCGCCCAGATCGATGCCGCGGTCGCGCTTGGCCTGTCGCGCGGCAAAGCGTTCCGATTCGTCGTCATTCCGCAAGCGTTGCGCGCGATGGTCCCGCTGCTCGCCACCGCCTGCGTGAGTCTGACGAAGAACTCGAGTCTCGCCGTGGCGA
>Ga0070693_100001242_pt1 | contig 11520 bp, 12 predicted proteins | sample KBSK1103metaG_FD_65472 | JGI IMG/M metagenome (GOLD analysis project Ga0070693, IMG submission 65472) | Corn, switchgrass and miscanthus rhizosphere microbial communities from Kellogg Biological Station, Michigan, USA - KBS K1-10-3 metaG | ecosystem: Host-associated > Plants > Roots >...
CGCTGAACGCCGCTTCGAGGGTTCGCGCATCGCCCGCCTCGACCACGTGCAAGTGATTGCCGTCGTAGCCCAGGCCATTGAGGATCGACTGCCCGATGGCGGCCTGCTCGCGCAGCGCCTGCAGGTATTCGCGGTCGCAATCGCGCGAGGCGAGCACGACGACGTGCGATGCGCCGAATGCGACGGCCGGCAGGAGGAGGTCGAGCCCGATCGCGGCCACGTGCCACGTCTCGAGCGGCAGGGCCCGAGCGGGCAGCCCTTCACCGGTGGTGGCCGCATCGGCGAGCAGGTCGCGCGAAGTGCCGTCATGCAGGACGAGGCACGCACCCGTGCCGCCCGCGTGGCGGTACGTCGAAAGCAGCTGCTTTAGCTGCGCGCCGCGGTCGGCGACGCGCGGAAACTGGTACGACATCGCACCGGAAGGACATACGGTCGCGCATGCGCCGCAACCCATGCACAGGTGCGGATCCACCTTGACGTGATCGCCGTCGGGTGCGATGGCCTGCGTCGAGCAGATGTCGATGCAGCGGTTGCAGCCGGTGATCTCGGAGCGTGCGTGCGCGCAGATGTTCTCGCGATAGGCGAAGTAGCGCGGCTTCTCGAATTCGCCAACGCTTTCGCGCAGCTCGTCGAGGACGCGATCGAGGGCGGCATCGCCGGCGGGAGCCGCGTGGTAGCCCTGCGGCGGTTGCCGCATCGCGAAAGTCGGCGGCTCGGAGAAATCGAGGATGAGGTCGAACTTGGCGGGCCTGGCGGCGCCGTCGAGCGCAACTTCCGCCATGAATTCGCCCAGGTAACCGGTGAGCGAGCGCACTTCGCCGCGCCACGAAGTGATGGCCGGAGCGGGAACGAATTCGGCGGAAACAAGCGTGACGTGGAGGTCGGCGGCGAGTGCCTGCGCCGAGCGGCGCGCACGATCGGGCGAAGCGCCGGCGATGACGAGCAGGTTGCCCTGCGATTTGTAGCCGACGGCGGCTACGGGATCCGGCGGTTCAAGGTTGGCGAGGGATGCAAGCGCTGCGAGCTTCGGCGCGCATTCGATGGAGGATGAAGTCCAGCCCCGGGACTCGAGCACGAAAGAGTCCTCCCGGAACGCGTTTCCGGATGTGGCTCCCGCGACCTCCGCGCGGGCGGGCACCTCGAAACCTGCGGTCATCCGTTGCCTTCAACCCCCGCAGTCCTCACCGCGGAAGCGCTCCTCGTTATGGTCCACCCCTTACCCTTGAATGCAGGGCCGGGCGTACGCCTCGTTTTCGGGCAGTGTACCACCGGCAGATATGAAATGGCCTTCCGAATCCGGCGCGGATTGGCCTATTCGGACGAGGGCGCGTCCTTGCTGGCGGTATCAGATGAAGGGGCCTGCTCCGGGAACGAAACCGGCGCTTCCTGCATCGCTTTTTGCGGCTCGCCGGGCGGCTCTTCGTGCGCGGCCTCGCTTTCTTTCGCAATGCCTTCGGGCTTTTCTTCGGGCTCGATGTAGTGCCCGAGGCGCTCCAACTGCTTGAGCTGGCCCAACCACTCGACCGGCAGCGGGTCGGGCTTGGAATAGTCGTCGATATACACGTCGAGGCCATCCATCACGTTGAAGCGCGGATCGCGAAGCAGGGTCTTCAGCGCTTCGCGTTTCACGCCGGGGTCGACGCCCGGCTGCATGAACGGGGCGAAATCGGATTCGGGGGTGAGGGACTCGACGGGGGGAAGAGGATCGGGTGCTCGCGCCTCTTCCGGGGCCCCTGTCTCCACAATGACGGCCGCTGGCGCCGGCGGCGCATCGGATGGCAGCGTCTCGCCCGTTCTCGACGCCACCTTGCGCCTGGACCAGCGCCGCAGGAAATCGGCGTCGTCACTCACTGGTTGCCTTCTTCCCGCAGGCGACCTTCCTTGCCCCGGAACGATTTCGGCTTCTGGCGCTTCTTCGGCTCGGGCCGGTAGTTGTTCTCCACCCACTCGCCCATCCACACGATGAGCTCGGGCCATGCCGCCACGCGATCGACCTGCTCGCCGCCATCCATCCAGTGCGCGGCCTCGTTGTACGACAGCGTCGTGCGGAACGGATAGGGATCGGCCGCGCCCTCATCGTGTCGAATCGATACGAATACGCACGGCGCATCGCTCGACACGTTGAGGTAATACCCCTCCGCTTCGTCCGGGAATAGCGTGACTTCGAACCCCGGGAAAAGGCGCCGGAGCCGCTTCGGGGTTTCGAGGATGGTGCGCGCCTCGCCGCCCACGTCGGGAACGACGCCCAGGAGTTGCCAGTGATGGGTCTCCCAGCGGTTGTCCACTTCCTCGCGCTCGAGGATCACCGAAATCTTCTGCGTCGGCTTTTCGCTCATCGGATGACTATACTATTGATGTCATGCAGAAAACCGTGATCGCGCTGGCGGATTCACGCGCGCCGCTCGCCATTCCCCGGGCGACGCCGCTGGGCGCGCACGCGCTCGCGGACACGCGCGGGCGCGCGCTGCACGACCTGCGCATCTCGGTCACGGACCGCTGCAACTTCCGTTGCACCTATTGCATGCCGCGGGAAGTGTTCGACGCGAACTACTCGTTCCTTCCGCATTCGGAAGTCCTCACCTTCGAGGAAATCGTGCGCGTGGCGCGCCCCTTCGCCGCGCTCGGCACGCAAAAGATCCGCCTCACGGGCGGGGAGCCGCTCCTGCGCCGCAACATCGCCCGGCTGGTGGCGATGCTGCGCGAGGCGCTGCCCTCCATCGACCTCACGCTCACCACGAACGGCTCCGCGCTGAAGGCGCACGCGAAAGCCCTGCGCGCCGCGGGCCTGGACCGTGTCACGGTGAGCCTGGATTCGCTCGACGAAGCGACCTTCCGTGCCATGAACGATGCCGACTTCCCGGTCGCGAAGGTGCTCGAAGGCATCGATGCCGCCGCGGCAGCGGGCCTCGGGCCCATCAAGGTGAACATGGTGGTCAAGCGCGGCGTGAACGACCACCAGGTCGTGGACATGGCGCGCCATTTCCGCGGCAGCGGCCACATCGTGCGCTACATCGAATTCATGGACGTGGGCTCCACCAATGGCTGGCGCATGGACGACGTGGTGGCCTCGGCCGAGATCGTTCGCCGCGTCTCGGCGCAGTTTCCGCTCGCCACCGTCGAGCCGAACTACGCGGGCGAAGTGGCCGAGCGCTGGCGCTACCTGGACGGGCGCGGCGAGATCGGCGTCATCTCGTCGGTCACCCAGGCTTTCTGCGCCACATGCACGCGCGCGCGGCTATCCACCGACGGCCAGGTCTTCACATGCCTCTTCGCGCAGCGCGGCTACGACCTGAAGTCGCTGCTGCGCGGCGGCGCCGACGATGCCGCGATCGCCGAGGCGATCACGGGCATCTGGCAGCGGCGCGCCGATCGCTACTCCGAGATCCGCACCGCCGAGACGGCGAAATCGCGCAAGGTCGAGATGTCGTTCATCGGCGGCTAGGCGTGGGGTACCGCCCGCAGCTTTCTTCCAACGCGCGGCCCGCCACGTATACGGTCGAGGCGCGCGACGAGAACGGCGCCCTCGTGCCGACCCCGATCGCCGGCGAGCACCCCCTCACGCTCTACGTGGACAAGAAGGAAATCGTGACGCTCATGACCCTGGGCGCCGCGCCCGAGGCGCTTGCCATCGGCTTCCTGCGAAACCAGCGGCTGGTCGAGTCCATCGAGCAGATCGTCTCGGTGAACGTGGACTGGGAAGTGAACGCGGTGGCCGTCACCACCCGCAACGGGCTCGTGGACCTGGACCGGAAGACCGAGAAGCGCACGGCCACCACCGGCTGCGGCCAGGGCACCGTGTTCGGCGACCTCATGGCCGACATCGAGTCGATCCGCCTCGCCGACGGCATGCGCATCGACGAGGAGACGCTCTTTTCCCTCCTCAATGCCGTGCGCGTGCACGAATCCATCTACAAGCAGGCGGGCGCCGTGCACGGCTGCGCGCTCGCGAAGGGCGACGAGATCCTCACGTTCGTCGAGGACGTGGGCCGGCACAACGCGGTCGATGCGATCGCCGGATGGATGTGGCTCGAAGGCATCGACGGCGACGACAAGATCTTCTACACGACCGGGCGCCTGACTTCCGAGATGGTGATCAAGGCGGCGCAGATGCGCATCCCCGTGCTCGTGTCGCGCTCCGGCCTCACGAAGATGGGACACGAAGTCGCCTCGCAGGTGGGCATCACGATGATCGGGCGCGCCGTGGGAAAGCACTATTTGCTGTTCACCGGCGCGCAGCGCCTCGTGAAGGGCGCCCCCGACGCCTACTTCGCCGCGAGGCAGAAGAGTGGCTAGCGTCACCGGCGTGGTGCTCGCCGGCGGACAGGGCAGCCGCATGGGGGGCGTGGACAAGGGACTCCAGGAATTTCGCGGCAAGCCGATGGCCGCGCACGCGGTCGAGCGTCTCGCGCCGCAGGTCGACGAGCTCCTCATCAACGCCAACCGCAATCCCGAGGCTTACGCGCGCCTCGGCCACCGCGTCATCGCCGACGAGATCGAGGGATTCGCGGGACCGCTCGCGGGATTCGAGCGCGGACTCGCGCACGCGAGCGGCGATCTCGTCGTGACGGTGCCGTGCGATTCGCCTTTCCTGCCCACGGACCTCGTCGCGCGGCTTCGCGCGGCGCTCGACGGCGCCGGGGCCGATGTGGCCGTCGCGAAGACCGGCGACCAGGCGCATCCCGTGTTCTGCCTCCTGCGCCGTTCGCTCCACGCGTCGTTGCGCGATTTCCTCGCGGGTGGCCAACGCAAGATCGATCGCTGGTATGCGATGCACAAGGTGGTCGAGGTGCCGTTCGACGATGAAGCGGACGCATTCCTCAACATCAACACGCGCGCGGAACTGGAAGGTCTCTCGGTCGGGAAGCGACGGTAAAATCGAAATCCTGAATTCGATTCCCCTGGACCGCGCATGAATACGCCCGCCCTCACCATCGCCCAGGCTTCCTGCGCCGACGACTACGACCCGAACTCGATGCCGGTCGCGAAAGCGCGCGCCTTCATCCACCAATTCCTCGCGCCCATCGAAGGTACCGTGCGCGTTCCGATCCGCTCGGCGCTCGGGCGCGTGCTGGCCGAGGACGTGCTTTCGCCCGTGGACGTGCCGTCGCATCGCAACTCGGCGATGGACGGCTGGGCGATGCGCGCCGCGGACCTGAAGCCCGACGGCGACGCGACTTTGCAGGAAATCGGCGCTTCCTTCGCCGGCAAGCCCTACGCCGGCCGCGTGGGCGCCGGCCAGTGCGTGCGCATCATGACGGGCGGTGTCGTGCCCGAGGGCGCGGACACGGTCGTCATGCAGGAGCGCGCGAAGGCGAGCGGCAAGTCGATCACCTTCGGCGGATCGAACAAGGCCGGACAGAACGTGCGCGAGGCGGGCGAGGACCTGGAGAAGGGATCGGTCGCGCTCCGGAAGGGACGCATCATCCGGCCCGCGGAGCTGGGACTCGTCGCATCGCTGGGCATCGGCGAGGTCGCGGTGCACCGCAAGCTCCGTGTCGCGTTCTTCTCCACCGGCGACGAGCTGAAGTCCATCGGCGCCACGCTGGGAGAAGGCGAGATCTACGACTCGAACCGCTACACGCTGCACGGCATGCTCACGCGGCTCGATTGCGAAGTGCTGGACATGGGTGTGGTGCGCGACGATCCGCAGGCGCTCGAAGCGGCATTTCGCGAAGCCGCGGCGAACGCCGACGTGGTGATCACGAGCGGCGGCGTCTCGGTGGGCGAGGCGGACTTCGTGAAGTCGATGATGGAGCGCCTGGGCGAAGTGGTCTTCTGGAAGATCGCCATGAAGCCGGGACGCCCGCTCGCCTACGGACGCATCGGCGGCGCGCACTTCTTCGGCCTGCCGGGCAATCCCGTCTCGGTGATGGTGACCTTCTACCAGTTCGTGCGCGACGCGCTGCTGGTGTTGATGGGGGCCGATCCCGTGGTCCCCGTGCCCACGTTCAAGGCGACCTGCACGGCGAAGCTGAAGAAGGCGCCCGGCCGCACGGAATTCCAGCGCGGCGTGCTCTCGCGCGCGGCCGATGGCGCGCTCACGGTGAAACCCACCGGCGAGCAGGGATCGGGGATCCTGAAGTCGATGAGCGATGCCAACTGCTTCATCATCCTCGACGATGCGACGGGCAACGTGGAGGCCGGCAGCGTCGTCGAAGTGCAGCTCCTCGAAGGGATCGTATGAACGATGCGCGCAACGCGCCCTTCGTCGCATCGAACGAGCGCCCGGGAACCGGCCTCGATTACCTGCAGCGCATCCTCTCCGGCGAATATGCGTGGCTTCCCATAGGGGAGCACCTGGGATTTCGCATCGTCGCGGCCGAGCCCGGCAAGGTGACGCTCAAGGGCCGCCCCGACGAGCGTTCGTACAACCTGCTGAAGAGCGTGCACGGCGGATGGACCGCAGCGGTGCTGGACACGGCCATGGCGCTATCGAACCTCACGCTCCTGGGCGTGGACCAGACTTTCACGACCATCGACCTGCGCATCAATTACCTGCGCCCGATCACCGTCGAGACGGGCGAAGTCACCGCCACCGGCGGCGTGCTCCAGTCGGGACGCAAGATCGCCTACGTCGAGGCGAAGCTCACCGACGCCAACGGCAAGCTGCTCGCGCATGGGACGGGAAGCCTCCTCATCATGGCGCGTCAATCCTCGAACGGCAGCCCCACGTAGTTCTCGGCGAGGCTCGTCATCGCCGCGCGCGAATGCACGAGGTAATCCAGCTCCGCGAGCTGCCGGTTGCGATCGAAGGAGGTCTCCGGCTCCGCGCGGTGGAATAGCGTCGTCATCCAGTACGAGAAACGCTGCGCCTTCCACACGCGCCGCAGGCACTTGGCCGAGTAGCCATCGAGCGCATCGCGGCTGCCCGCCGTGTAGAAGCGCTGGAGCGCGCGGGAAAGCACGCGCACGTCGGCCGCGGCGAGATTCAATCCCTTCGCGCCGGTGGGCGGAACCACGTGCGCTGCATCGCCGGCAAGGTAGAGGTTGCCGTGCTGCATCGGCTCGAAGACGAGGCTGCGCATCCCGACCACCACCTTCTGCGTGATGGGCCCTTCCATGGGCTTCCAGCCGTCCGCGGTCTCGAGGCGGGAGCGCAGCTCCGTCCAGATGCGGTCGTCGCTCCAGGCGTCGATCTTCTCCGCGGGATCGCACTGGAAATACATCCGCTGCAGCGTGCGCGACCGCGTGCTCACCAGCGCGAAGCCGCGGTCGTGGCGCGCGTAGATGAGCTCATCGGACGAGGGCGGCGCTTCGACGAGGATGCCGAACCAGCCGAAGGGATAGACGCGCTCGTGGCGCACGAGCGCGCCCCCGGGCAACGAGTGCCGCGACACGCCGTGCGCGCCGTCGCAGCCGGCCACGAAATCGCATTCGACTCGCCGCGCTTGCCCGCCGTCGTGGAAGGAAACACCGGGCCGGCCCGAAGTCACGTCATGGATCGCCACGTCCGATACCCCGAACCGGATCTCGCCGCCGGATTCCAGCCGCGCCGCGATCAGGTCCTTCACCACTTCCTGCTGCGCGTACACGGTCACGCGCTTGCCGCCGGTGAGCCCTTCCATGTCGATATGGTGCGTGCGGCCGCCGAATCGCAAATACACGCCGCGGTGGAACGCGGCTTCGCGATCGAGGCGCGCACCGACGTCGGTGTCGCGCAGCATGTCCACCGTCCCCTGCTCGAGCACGCCTGCGCGCACGGTGCCCTCGACTTCCTCGCGCGAGCGGCTTTCGAGCACGACCGATTCGATGCGGGCGAGGTGCAGGAGGTGCGACAGGAGCAGGCCCGCGGGGCCGGCGCCGATGATCGCCACCTGGGTGCGTTGGGAGGTCATAGTCCCAGCAGCGGCGCGAGCGCGCCGCCGGCCAGCAGCTCGCGCGACGGCCCCGTGAGCGCCACGGTTCCCTTCTGCAGCACGACGAGGCGGTCGGAGCGCTCGGCCACGTGCCGGTAATCGCGATCGACGATGAGGGTCGCGATTCCGGCGGCGCGGATCTGCGCCACGAGCCGCCACACCTCCTGGACGACGAGGGGCGCCAGGCCTTCGGTCGCCTCGTCGAGTATCACGAGCCGCGGATGCGTCATGAGCGAACGCCCGATGGACAGCATCTGCTGCTCGCCGCCGGAGAGCGCGCCGCCCGGATGTGCCAGGCGCTGGGCGAGGCGAGGAAAGATCGCCAGCAGCCGCTCCAGCGTCCAGGTGGATTTGCCGTCGGGTGCGGGCCGTGCGGCCATGACGAGATTCTCGCGCACGGTAAGGTTGGGAAAGATCCCCCTGGCCTCGGGCACGTAGCCGATGCCGCGCCGCGCGATCGCGTGCGGCGCCGCGCGCGACATGTCCTCGCCGCCGACGAGCACCGTGCCCTCGCGCTGCTTCACATGACCGAGCAATGCCCGGATGAGCGTGGTCTTGCCCATGCCGTTGCGCCCGAGGAGCCCCACCGTCTCGCCGGCGTCGATGCGGATGTCCACGCCGTGCAGCACGTGGCTCGATCCGTACCACGCGTGCACGCCTTTCGCGTCGAGGAGCGGTTCGCTCATGCGTGCCCCAGGTAGGCGTTCTGCACGTCCGCGTTGGCGCGCACCTCGGCGGGCGACCCCGACGCGATCATCGAGCCGTCGACCAGCACCGAGATGCGGTCGGCCACGCGGAAGACGGCGTCCATGTCGTGCTCGACGAGAAGGATCGCGTGGTTGGCGCGAAGCCCGGCCAGCACCTGCAGCATGCGCTCGGTCTCCTCGGCGCCCATGCCCGCGAGCGGCTCGTCGAAGAGCAGCACCTGCGGACTCGTCGCAAGGCACACGGCCACCTCGAGCTGGCGCTTCTCGCCGTGCGAGAGCAGCCCCGCGGGCCGGTCCGCGACGCCGGTCAGTCCCGCGCGCAGGATCGCGGCGCGCGCGGCCTCCATGCACGCGAGGCAGCGCGAAGCGTCCTCCCACCAGCGCCAGGGAGCGGGAAAGCGCGCCTGCGCCGCGAGCCGGCAATTCTCCAGCACCGTGAACTGAGGAAAGATCGTGTTCCTCTGGTAGGTGCGCCCCAATCCCGCGCGCGCGCGCCGCGGCTGCGGCCAGCGCGTCACGTCCGCGCCGCGCAGCTCCACCGATCCCGCCGAGGCCGCGACCTCGCCGGACAGGACGTTCACGAGCGTGGTCTTGCCCGCGCCGTTGGTGCCGATGAGCGCATGCACCTCGCCGCGGGCGAGCTCGATGGAGACGCCGTTCACCGCCACCACGCCGCCCCAGCGGCGCGTGATGCCGGCGCCGCGCAGGAGGACGTCAGCCACGGCGGCCCGCCAGGCCGCGCGGAAGCAGCGCAACCACGAGGATGATCGAAAGGCCCACGCCGAGCGCCCAGTGCTTCGAGAAATCGCCGAACACCGCATTCGACTTGAAGAACTCCTGCAGCAGGGTGAATGCAAAGGCGCCCAGCACCGCACCGTGCAGGTGGCCGATGCCTCCCAGGATCACCATCATCAGCACCGTGCCCGAGATGTGCCATCCCATCAGTTCCGGGTTCACGAAACCGTCCTTCACGGCGAAGAGGAAGCCCGCGAGCCCCGCGATCGCGCCCGACAGCACGAACGCGGCGAGCTTGTAGGGGTAGGTGGAAAAGCCGGCGGCACGCATGCGCTGCTCGTTCACGCGGATGCCGGCGAGCGCGCGCCCGAATCGCGAGCGCATCACCACCGCAAGGAAAACGAACACGGCCACGAGTGCCGCCAGCGTGAGGTAGTACACCGGCATCGCGCGCGCAAGGTCGATCGGTCCCGCGCTGGGGACGAAGTTGAGGTAGATGCCGTCGGTGCCTCCGCCCAGCGGCGTGTCGTGCGCCACGTAGTAGGCCATCTGCGAGAAGGCGAGCGTCACCATGATGAAGTACACGCCGCGCGTGCGGATCGACAACGCGCCGACCACGAGCGCGTACAACGCGGCCGCACCGACCGCGGCCGGCAGCAGCCACGCCACCGGGGCCGCCGCCGCCTTCGGCGTGAGCAGCACCACCGCGTACGCACCGATGCCGAAGAAGGCCGCCTGCCCGAAGCACACCAGCCCCACCTGCCCCACCAGCAGCTCGAGCGAGAGCGCGAGGATCGCGAGCACCATCGTCTTGGTGACGAAGTCGACGCCGAATTTCCCGCCGAAGAGCGGGAAGCACGCGAGCGCCAGCACGGCAGCGACGATGATCGCCGTGCGCGCGTTCACGTCGCCTTGAAGAGGCCTTCGGGCCTCCAGAGCAGCACCACCGCCATCAGCACATACACCAGCACGCCCGCGGCCTGCGGAAAGAAGACCTTCCCGAACGTGTCCACCGCACCCACGAGCAGCGCCGCGGCGAGCGCGCCACGCACGCTTCCCAGCCCGCCGATCACCACCACGACGAAGCAGATGATGAGCACCTGGTTGCCCATGCCGGGATAGACCGACGAGACGGGCGCTGCGAGCATCCCGGCAAGGGTGGCGAGCGCAACGCCCGCGGCGAACATCATTCGAAAGAGCTGCTTCACGTCGATGCCCAGCGAGGCGACCATCTCGCGGTTGGAGCTGCCGGCGCGAATCGCCATGCCCAGCCGCGTGCGCGAGATGACGGCATACATCGCGAGCGCCAACGCCACGCACACCCCGGAGATGAAGAGCCGGTAGACGGGATAGGACATGAGACCGCCCAGCGCGATGCTCCCGGATAGCCACGCCGGCACCGCGACGCCGTGCACGTCGTCGCCGAGGGTGAGGCTGCGCAGCTCCTCGAACACCAGGATCAACCCATAGGTCATGAGCACCTGCTGCAGGTGCTCGCGCTCGTAGAGGAAGCTGAAGAACGCCCACTCGAGCGCGTAGCCCAGCGCCACCGCGAGGACCAGGCCCACGAGGAGCGTGGCGATGAAGCCGAGCCCCGCCGTGCCGCCGAGCGCGGGCGCCAGCGCATAGGCCATGTAGGCGCCGATCATGTAGAAGCTGCCGTGCGCGAGGTTGATCACGCCCATCACGCCGAAGATCAGCGTGAGCCCGGAGGCGATCAGGAACAGCAGCAGCCCGTACTGGAGCGCGTTAAGGCACTGGACGGCGAATGTCGCGAGATCCATCAGGCATCGTGGAAACGGCCACGCGTCACATCTTGCAGCCGCGGCCCGGGTCGGCGAGCGCCTTGGTGGCGATCGCGATCACCTTGTTGTCCTTGCCCACCACCTGGCGCAGGTACATGTCCTGCACCGGGTTGTGCGAGGCACCGATCGTGAACATGCCGCGCGGGCTGTCGATCTTCGCCGCCTCGATGGCCTTCGCGATCTCGGCCTTCTTCGAGACGTCGCCCCTGGATGCGTTCAGGCCGATGGCGAGCATCTGCGCCGCGTCGTAGCCCTGGACCGCATAGACATCGGGCACCGCGTTGTAGGCCTTGTGATAGGCCGCGCGGAAGGATTTGTCCTTCGGGTTGTCGAGGCCGTCACCGTAATGCAGCGCCGTGAGCAGTCCATCGGCGTCGGCGCCCTGCGCTTCCAGCGTGCCGTCGGTGAGGAAGCCCG
>Ga0070693_100001248_pt1 | contig 11510 bp, 9 predicted proteins | sample KBSK1103metaG_FD_65472 | JGI IMG/M metagenome (GOLD analysis project Ga0070693, IMG submission 65472) | Corn, switchgrass and miscanthus rhizosphere microbial communities from Kellogg Biological Station, Michigan, USA - KBS K1-10-3 metaG | ecosystem: Host-associated > Plants > Roots >...
ACGCTGCCGCAGGCGCAGGTGGGTCCGTATCACACCAACACCGCCGAAGGACTCAAGCTCGCGCGCCGGCTGTTGATGGCGCAGAAGAAAGACATGCGGCAGATCGTCATGATCACCGACGGCAAGCCGAGTGCGATGACGATGCCCAACGGGCAGATCTACAAGAACTCGATGGGTCTGGACAGCACGGTGATCGCGACGACATTGAGAGAGGTCGCCAACTGCCGGCGGGCGGGGATTCTCATCAACACGTTCATGCTGGCGCGCGACCGGGCGCTGGTGGAATTCGTGAAGCGGGTGTCGGAGATCAGCAAAGGCAAGGCGTACTTCACGAACACCATGACGCTGGGCCAGTTTATCCTGATGGATTTTCTCAAGAAAAAAACGCAGAAAATCTCGTAGCAACTCCACACAACCAATCGAAATGAAAATCACGAGAGTTTCCTACGCTCTGGCGATACTGGTCGCATTTGCCTGCGCCTCGGTCACAACCACACACGTGCCCGCAGGGGGGCGGTACGACGTGCTCATCACGAACGCGCGCATCGTGGACGGGACCGGAAATCCGTGGTATAGAGGGAGTGTGGCGACGACGGGAGATCGGATCGCTTACGTCGGGCCTTCCATTCCCGGAATGACAGCAGCTCGAGTGATCGACGCGCACGATCAGGTCGTCGCGCCGGGATTCATCGACATGCTCGGGCACTCTGAATTCCAGCTGCTGCGGGGGCCGCACGCCGTCTCCAAGATCACTCAGGGAATAACCAGTGAGATCACCGGCGAGGTCCACTCGGCGTGGCCTCAGGTCGCGCTCGGCCAGCAGCCCAACCCCCGATATCCGTGGCGCTCGCTCGGCGAGTACTTCGCTTTCCTGGAGAAGAACGGGACTGCCATCAATCTCGGCACTTATGTCGGAACGAGCTCGGTGCGCGAAGCCGTGATGGGCGAACTCACCCGGCATCCGACGGACGCCGAGATGTTGCAGATGGGCGCGCTGATCGATTCGGCAATGCGCGATGGCGCGGTTGGTGTTGGAACGGGGCTGATCTATCTGCCCAGCACGTTTTTCTCCACTGAGGAGCTGATCGCGCTGACGAAGTACGCGACCCCGTACAAGGGCGGTTACGCGGCGCACATCAGGAGTGAAGGTGCCGGACTGCTCACCGCCGTTCGCGAGACAATTCGCATCGCTTCGGAGGCGGGTACGTGGGCGGAGATCAGGCACATCAAGTCGCGCTCACTCGAGCAGATGCAGCAGGCGGTCGCGCTGATCGATTCGGCTCGTCGAGCGGGGATCGACATCACCGCCGACCAGTATCCGTACATCGCCAGCGGAACGAGTCTCCAGGCAATGCTAAATACCTGGGTCCAGGAAGGCGGCGACGATTCCATGATCGTGCGCCTCAAGGATCCGGCGATTCGCGCCCGGTTGAAGGCCGAGCTCGGCGCGGACAGCGCCCAGGGAATTCGCACTGCGGCGCGGACGATGGTGAACGAGGTCGGTACCGACTCGCTCAAGAAGTACGAGGGCAAGCTGCTCACTGAGATCGGCAAGATGCGCGGTCAGGACGCGTATGACGCTGCCTTCGACATCCTGATCGCGGACAGCGCGCGCACGAGCGCAATCTATTTCTCGTTCAATGAGGACGCGCTTCGCTACGCGATGAAGCAGCCGTGGGTGTCGGTTGGGCAGGACGCCGGCGCGGTGAGTCCCGATTCAACGGGCAGTTGGCGCGAGCGGGGACATCCCCGCGGTTTCGGGACCTTCCCGCGCATACTCGGGCTTTACGTGCGTCAGGATTCGGTGATCACGCTCGAGTTCGCGATCCGGAAGATGACTTCGCTGGCGGCACAGAGAGTCGGCATCAACGACCGCGGGCTGCTCAAGCCGGGGATGTTCGCCGACATCACGGTGTTCGATCCGAACGCGATCATCGATCGGGCTACCTACGAGAACCCGTCGCAGATCGCGACGGGTGTGAGCTATGTGTTGGTGAACGGAGTTCCCGTCGTCGATGGCGGGAAGATCACCCCTGCCCTACCGGGCCGCGCGTTGCGTGGACCCGGATACAAGGCGCGGCGCTGACCCTTGTAGCGGACTACGACGCGTAGGACCTGGTTTTGTTGGGTAGTGAGGCGCGGCCCGACAGCTGGGTCACCCGAATGCAAAAGAGCTGATCGCGGAAAAGAGTAGTCGGTGCTTCATCTCCGCGGGCGAAAAGCTGACGGAGCGTCCACAGCACTCGTCCCCAGCCTCCGCTCGTCTCCGCGGGGCTCTCGGCCTCGACCATGGCCAGGTGCCCTTGAATGACGACGCTCCGCCATTCGAAGGGTGTGTTATGCTCCTCGACCTGGAATGCGACCGGCGCATTCCTCGGGAGGTACGCCGCCGCAACGGTGCGGCCATAGATCCAGCCATTCACGTAGACATAGTTGACTGGGAGTATCTGCACCCGGCCGCCAAGCGTGAACGCAATTCTCCCCGAGCTGTTATGACCCAGTATAAACTCGCTCTCGGCAGACTCCAGCGCTTTGAAGAGCGGGAGATTCTGCGGAGAGGCGGGCAGCGGAAAGAGGGCTGAAATGGCTGACATGTTGGTATCCTCGATGACGAGTCCTTCGTACCCATTCAGGATACGAATCAAGGGATGGTGAATGTGTCGGCGTTCGCCTCAACGTTGGTGCGGACAGGGCTGATTTTTTCAGTCGGAATCCCGTCCGTTTCTGAGGAAAACCCTTACAGCGGGACAGCGGGAGTCGCTCATATTGGGATCGTTCACATTTCCCGGGGTCATTCTTGGCTGGATCGCCGAACCCGCTCCACTCGTGGTTTCTTGGCCCTCAGGGGGAAAACGGGCCTCTCCTCAGAGAGTTGGTCGAATCAGCGCTTCAGTCGCACTTTGATTGGCGGCGCGCGTACCACCCAGAGGACGCGTCCCCTATCCCGGCATTGAGGGGAAACGGGGCGGGCAGCAGATACCGAAGGGGACTGAAAAAGGAGTTCGCCAGCCTGCTCGGTGAGCTTCACGGAAGCGTTCCGTTCTTTCACGGCCGTTACAACGGGCACATGCTGTCCGAGCAAACCATGGCGTCGCAGGCAGCCTACTTTGCCGCGATGTTGTACAACCCAAACAATGTTTCCAGTGAGGTCGCGCCGGTCACGACCCGGCTCGAGGGAGATGTAGCGAAGCAGCTGTCGGAAATGGTCGGCTATGATCCGTCACGCTGCTGGGGGCATCTGACTTCGGGTGGCACGATCGCCAACTTCGAGGCACTCTGGATCGCGCGCAATGTCCTCTACCACCCGGTGGCCGCACGCCTCGCTACCCGTGCATTGGGCATCGACATCTCCGTCGAGTTACCGGACGATACCCGGGCCTCGCTCAGCAATCTCGATCTCTGGCAGCTGCTGAACATTAGACCGGGCGCTTCACTCGATCTCTGGGAGAAACTCTGGCTTGCAGCGCCTGGGCCACTCATCGAGCGCACGCTCAAATCGTACTCGCTGGCGACTCTCGGCTACCAGGATTACAGCCGCCAGTTGGCGGCCGAGTTTGGAGATGAATTGCCGGCAGCCGCCGTGCTCGCTGCGGGAACCAGTCATTACTCATGGGCAAAGATCCTCGCGGCCCTGGGAGTGGGATCAAACCAGCTCCGTTTCGTCCCCGTCACCCGCGAGTGCAGGATGGATCCTGACGCGCTCTGGCGCGAGATCGAATCCCTGACGAGGAAGCGTATCCCCATTATGGCCTGCGTCAGCACGTGCGGATCTACCGAGGAAGGCGCCGTGGACGATCTTCACACCCTGCTGGAAATCAGGGCGCGCGCCGAGTGGGAGCTGGGGGTGACCTTTCACATTCATTCCGACGCGTGCTACGGTGGTTATGCCGCAGCGTTGACACGGGCGCCCGACGGATCGCGACACTCGGCGGCACAAGTCCGCGAGATCATCGGAAGCAGCGACTGGCCGTCAGATCAGTGGCTCGACTCCATCGCCGCGCTGGCCAAAGCAGATTCGATCAGCATCGATCCACACAAAATGGGCTACGTCCCATATCCCGCCGGGGCGTTTCTACTCAAGGACCGGCGTGGACGCGAGCTGGTCGCCACGGATCCCCCGTACCTCGCGATCGCATCCGATCGTGAGGGCGAGCAGCCGGTGATCGGCCGCTTCATTTTCGAAGGATCGAAACCTGGGGCGTCGGCGGCCGCAGTATGGATGAGTCACAGAATGATTCCGCTCAACAGCGATGGCCACGGCAGGATCATCGCGTCCACAATGCGGGCGGCGCGCAAGCTTCACGCGTTCCTGGGCGCGGCTGATTTCAGCCCGTTGCGGGTGCTGCGTCTGCCGGAGCCTGATCTCACCATTGTTTGTTTTCTGTTGCACCACCCTTTACTCACCAGTCTCCGCGCGCTGAACGCTTTTAACGAAGAGATCTACAGGGCGCTCAGCCCCGATGAGCAGATGACGGCGCCGTACATAATCACGCGGACGAAGCTCACTGCACCGGCGTATGATGGAGCGATCGAGCCGCTCCTGTCCCAGCTCGGAGACGATGCGGGATTGTACCGCAGCGACCTGGTTCAAGGACTCACGATATTGCGGGCCACCGTGATGAATCCGTTCTCCGATGAAGCAGAGCCCGATCATCTGCTGGGGCTTACTGACGCGATTCGTGAGGTGGCGATGAGCCTGCTGAAGCCTGCGATCGCGCCTGATGGCGTTTACTCGGCGAGCAATCCGATCTTCAGCGCAAAATCGACGTAGTCACTGCGGTGGGTGAGCCCAAGCTTCTCGTTGATGCGCTGCTTGTAGGTATCGACCGTTTTCGGGCTGATGAAAAGCTTCTCACCGATCTCGGGCGCGCTGTACCCGCGAGCGACGAACTTGAGAACGTTCTGCTCGCGCTCGGTCAGCTTCTCGAACTTGGTGCGCTCGTCGGCGTGCTCCGCCCGGCGCTGAATGCGTTGCGCCAAAGCCCGCGCTGCCGACGGCTGCATGTAGACGTCGCCGTGCGCTACCGCTCTGACGGCATCGATGAGCTCGCGGTCGGCAGCGCTCTTCACGAGGTAGCCGCTGGCGCCCGCTTCCAGCAGGGGAACGAGGTACGAGTCCTCGGCGTGCATGGTAAGAATGAGCACCCTGGAGCGCGACTTTTTACCCACCAGCTCCTTGGTCGCCTCGGCGCCGTCCATTTCCCCCATCGACAAATCCATCACTATGACATCGGGGTCGAGTCGCTCGGCGAGCGAGATGGCCTCTTTCCCGGTCGAGCCCTCACCAATTACCTGTATGTCCTTCGCGCTGCCGAGTACGGCCTTGAGACCGGCGCGAACGACGGCGTGGTCATCGACGAGGACTACTCTAATGGTGTCGTCTTTCAGGCTGCCTCCGTGGTCATTCCTATCCAGGCTCGAACGCGGGTGCCGCTCTCCTTTGTACTATCAATATGCAGATCACCCCCGGCAAGCGAGAGACGCTCCTTCATTTTCGCGAACCGCGCGCTTGCGCGCTTTTCTGCTACCGGCCCGTCGAGACCCCTTCCGTCGTCGCTAACCTCGAGCTCGAGATATCCCGGCCGGGCGTGGAGTCTCACAGTTGCGTGGCCGGCGTCGGCATGCCTTTCAACGTTTCGAAGCGCCTCTTCCGCGATACGATACATCGTCGCCGAAACGGCAAGTGGAATCATGACCCCGGCGACGTTGACGACGATATTCACGTCGATAAGCGAGCGCGCCCGTGTGGCGTCGGCAAGTGCTTCCAGTGCCGCCGGCAAACCGAGATCGGCGGTCACACGCGGATGCAGCGAGCGCGAGACACCCTGAAGCTCCTCGATCGCAGTACGCAGCAGGCGGCGTATTTCCATCACCCGATGTGCAGTCTCATGGTCGCCGATTTCGTACGCTAGAGCAGCGGATTGGAAGCCCGCGGCAGCCAGTGTCTGGGAGACTGAGTCCTGGAGCTCTCGCGCAACCCGCGCGCGCTCTTTTTCCTCCGCGAGAATTACGTCAGCCCCAAGCTGTCGCATTCGCTCGCGGCCGGCCGCCAGCTTATCGAGCATGTCGTTGATCGTCGTCGAAAGCTGGGCAAGCTCGCGGTCCGCGACTATCGACGCCGGGACTCTTTCTGCCAGACGTCCCTCCGATACGCGATGCGCGACGTGCTCCAGCGTTTTTATTGGTCGAAGGGCGAGTCTAACCAACCCGAAATTCGCCAGGGCGCCAACCAAAAGCGCGCTTACCATCACCGAGACATCGGCAAGGCGACTGGCGTTCAACCGGATCGGGGCAAAAAGCAGGAACACTGCGACTCCGAGTATCAGCAGGTTCGCGCCGAGCAATTTCTGCTCTAAAGGAACTCCAAGGAACGGACGCAGCCAACGCCGGGTGCTCGAAAGTGCCCTCGCCTGGAAGCGAGCACGGTTGGGAAAGGCTCCACGCCCCGGCTTGATCATCTGACGATCACTTCACGACGAGGGCGGTGACCATGCCGAACATGCCATGGTCTGATTCGGCGTGCGGCAGAATGTGGCAGTGGAATGCCCACGTGCCGGGCTTGTCGCAGTTTACGATCACGTCCCACCGCTCGCCGGGTGCGATGTTCAGAGTGTCGCACTTCCACGGGGCCGGCTGATCCCACCCGTCCTTGGCGATCACGGTCATGTGCATGCCGTGAAGGTGCATTGGGTGGATCATCATGCCTTCATTCATGAAACGAATCCTGACCTTCTGACCTTTGGCGGCCACGATGGGCTCCGTTGCCGGAAAGCTTTTGCCGTTGAACGTGTAGCCGTGCGCACCATCGTTGAGAACCAGGGTGTAATCGACATCCGCCTTCTCGATGGGGAGCGGTGTCTTCGGCTCGACGATGAACGCGCCGAGCAGGCCAAGCCCGACCTGGGTCGCCGCGTTATGGTGTGAGTGATACATGTGGGAGCCGGAGTTCGGCACCGTGAACTCGTAGGTGTACGACTGGCCAGGCTTGATCGGTGGCTGCGTGACAAATGGAACGCCATCCTGGTCATTGGGCAGCTCGAGTCCGTGAAAGTGAATCGAGGTTGATTCGGTGAGCTCGTTCTTGAGCGTCACTCGAACGCGATCGCCTTCCCGCACCCGGATCTGCGGACCCGGGACCTGATCGTTGTACGCCCACGCCTCCACGGTCTGGCCAGGCGCAGTCTCCCAGCGGATCCTTTTGGCCGTCAGGTCATAGACTTTCACCCCCTTCACCATGCGAGGCTCGAGAGGCTGATTGCCCTTCCCGGCAGTTTTGGCCGGGAACGCCTTGATGCCGGCCTCGTGCATCTTGTCCATCGCGTCTGCTGCTGCTGTGGGTGACACGGGCGCCGGATTGGGCGCCATGCTTCCTCCGCTGCGATCCTCATGATCACGGCTCACGCTTTGCGCGCCCGATTCGTCGGTGGAACACGCGGACAGCGCCGTGCCCGCGAGCGCACTAACAGCAGTACTGCGCAGGAAGTCTCGACGCGAACCCTTCTTACCTAAGAGGCCCGGGGGCATCTTTAGATTCTCGTTTTCGTTCATTGTTTCGGTCGAAGATTGTTCGTGTGATACCTGCCCAAACTACGATCCAGGGGATGGCGCATCTGTCGTGGGTTGGAGGATTATTCACAGGGAAACGACTTCTTTTTTGTAGGGGATAATCCGACAAGCATGCCCGACCGGGTAACACATGACATTCTGGCGGAGATCGTGGAGATCGCGGCTGACGCCGTGATCTGCATGGACGCGTTCCAGCGCATCACGTTCTTCAACAAGGGGGCGGAGACCATTTTCGGCTATGCTCCTGAGGAAATCGTTGGCCAGCGCATCGAGACGCTGATTCCGGAGCGATATCGGTCAAGCCATGCGCGTCAGGTGGCGGAATTTGGCCGATCGAAGGTGAAGGCAAGGCGCATGGGCGAGCGGCGTGAAATCGCCGGGGTCCGAAAGAGCGGCGAGGAGTTTGCCGCTGAGGCCGCTATCTCGCAGGTCCATCATGGCGACGACGTGATCTACGCCGTCGTGTTGCGCGACGTTTCGGTCCGCAAACGCTTCGAGCAGAGGGAGAAGTTTTTGGCCGAGGCTGGCGAGAAGCTGGCCGCCTCTTTTGGATCAACAGAGACGTTGACCCAGGTCGCGCGTCTGGCCGTCCCTGGCATCGCTGATGGCTGCATTCTGGAGAATCGAGTCCCCAACGGTTTTCTTGCGGGTGCCACTGCTCATGTGGATCCGGAAATCGAAGAGATACTTGACGAAGTCACCCGGGCAGGACCGCGCCTCCCCCCCTCCAGCCATCCGTTGATCGAGATTCTCGGAAAGCGCGCACCGGTTCTGCTCCAGTCCAACGCCGAGTCACGCATACTCGACGCGAGCGCGCTCCCCGCATACCTGAGAGCGATCGAGGCGATGAAACCGGAGTCGGCCCTCTTTCTTCCTCTGGTGGCGCGAGAGCAACTGATTGGCGCACTGACGCTTTTCCGCTCGCGAGGAAGGAGTAGTTTCGACGGTGACGATCTCCAGTTCGCGGAGGATCTGGCGCGCCTGGCGGCCCTGGCGCTGGATAACGCGCGACTGCACGACACGGTTCGCGCCAGCCTGAGGGCGCGGGACGAAATGGTTGGTGTGGTCTCGCATGATCTCAGAAACCCGGTAGCCGCCGTGAAAATGTTGAGCCGGGCGCTCCTTCAGAATGCCGATCCAACGCGATCGCACGATTCTCTCGAGCTGATCGCCCAGGCGGCCGAGCAGATGGATGCACTGATCAGGGATCTGCTCGACGTCAATCGGCTGGACGCGGGCAGATTGTTCATAGCGCCTGTGGCGGTAGACCCCTCCAGACTGCTCACTGAATCACTACAGACGCTGCGGCCGCTCGTCCAGGAAAAAGGAATTCATCTGGATTTGCAGATCGAGAGTGGCTTGCCGAAAGTGACGGCCGATCGCGAAAGGATTCAACAGACGTTGTCCAATCTTGTGGGCAACGCGATCAAGTTTTCGGCGAGCGAAAGCAAGATCGTGGTGATGGCGCGGAGGGATACTGACGGAGTTGTCATTTCAGTCCTCGACAGGGGCAAAGGAATCGCCACCGACCAGCTCCCCAGAGTATTTGACCGCTACTGGCAATCCTCGCGCACCGATCGACAGGGTGCCGGTCTCGGCCTCGCTATCGCCAAAGGAATCGTGGAAGCGCACGGAGGAAGGATCTGGCTGGAGAGTAAGCCAGGTGAAGGCACCACTGCTTCGTTTACTCTTCCCGTGAGTGCTTCAACCGGCTGAACACGCGCATCACCGGTGTTCTTCGTGACGAACGAGGCGTAGCTCACTCGACGGACTTGGTCTTTGCCTCGCGGCCGCGCACGTCACTCACGGCAATGCGAAAAAGTATTCGTCGAAATCCGACCGGATCGTTCTCAGTGAGCGCCCCAGGTACCACCTTGCTCACCAGTTCCGCCGCCTTCGCCCACACTTCCTCGGCTCGCGGGCTACCACGGGGATGGAGAATCCACAGGCTTCCATGAATGACGACACTTTTCCAATCAAATGTGTCATCGATCTCATCGATCTCGAACGCAACCCATTGGTTGTGGGTAAGGGAGGCGATCTTCTCGCCTTCCGAGGTGCGGCCATATAACCAGCCGCGCTCGTAGACATAATGAATTGGCTGCACGTCGACACGGTCGTGGAACGAAAAGGCGAGGCGCCCCACTTTGTTACGCAACAACATCGCCTCGATTTCCGGCCGGTCCAGATCGCGGAAGCTTACATCCCCGCGACGGGCGGGACCGATTTCGCTCCCGCCCTTCACGTCCGCTTCGCTCTTCGTCCGGGTGCTCGCTTTGGTTGTCACCTTCGCACTCCCGCGTTTTTTTCTGTCAGGCGACATCGGGGACCGCCAACGCTCTAGTCTCCGACAGCCCGGATGTGCGCGTCGCTGCCTGCCTCGGGTGAAGCACCAGCACAGATACCGGTGACCGGCGCATCACCTCGTCCGTAACGGCGCCGAACACGAACCGGCTCATTCCACCGCTGCCATTGGCGGCGAGGGCGATCAAGTCCGCTCTAACGGTCTTCGCGTACTCGAGAATTGCGGGTGCTACCTCGCTGGCGAGAATGACTTCCCTTCCCGCCGAGACACCTTCTTCCATGATGAAGCTGGACGCACGTTCCAGATATGCTTCTGCTGCCGCAATGTCCTCATCCCACCAAGGGAGACCCGGCTGCATGATTTCCTTCTGTGAATAGGTACCTGGAGTCAACACCTGCAGCAGGCTGACAGTCGCATTGAGCCGACCCGCAATCGCCGCTACTTCAGGAAGAATCTGCTCGGCCAACCTGGACCCATCAAGCGGAACCACTATTCGAGGGACGGTTTCCTCAAAGGCTGCGGCAACGAAAGTTGCCGGCGGTTTAACCACGAGCACGGGAGTGGTCGAGTGGCGAATCAGGTTGTCAGTAACACTGCCAAGCGTGATGCGCCTGACGCCGCCCCGAGCGTGACTGGACATGACGATCAGGTCGACGTGGTATTTCTCGGCATATTCACGAAGGGCAGGCGCAACTGGTCCTTCTTCCAGCGCAGTGATGACCCGGATATCACCAAGGGCGCGGCACTGGACACCCAGTGACTCCAGTTTGCGCAGGCGCGCGAGCCGCTCTGCCCGCAGGGTGTCTTCCGTTATCTGCAGAACCGGCGGCCGGGGAACCGATTCGATGACGAGCGGCCCTGCCTCAACTCGGACCAGACGGAGCTCGGCGTTGAACCGTTGTGCCAGCTTTACGGCGACCGAGATCGCGAGGTTTTCGCTGTCAGAGCCTTCTGTTGGTGCCATGATGACCTTGTACATCGTTCCTCCCCGTGCGCAGCCTTCGTGGATTTCATGACCAGCTCGCGCGCAAAGCATTCATGATTACCGCGACATCGATTGCCTCCTGCAGAAGCGCGCCTTGAGTCGGAGGAATCAGACCGTAAGCGGCGAACAACATTGCAATGCCGCTCAGGACGAGCCCCGACACAATACTTTGTCGCGCCAGATGCATCGTTCGCCTGCTGATTGCGACCGCCTCACCCACTTTCGTCAGATCGTCAACCAGTACAACCACATCGGCAGCCTCTGATGTGACACCTCCACCGTGTCCGGCGAGGGCGACTCCAACGTCCGCCGCCGACAGCGCGGGAGCGTCGTTGGTTCCGTCGCCAACCATCAGCACGATTTCACCCCGCGCCCGGAACCGCGAGATCATCGCGGCCTTGTCAGCCGGCAGCAGCTCCCCATGTACTTCCTTAATTCCCGCAGCGCGGCCGGCTGCCCTGGCATTCGCCACGCTATCACCGGAAAGAAGCACGGTCCGGCTAAGGCCCAGCTCCCCGAGCGTTGTCAGAAAGGAATTCAGCTCTGGTCGGAGAGAATCGGCGTACTCGATGACGCCTGCCGGCTTGCCGTCTATCAGAACGTAGGCCCGAAGTCCCGTCTCCTCGTCTTCCAGTGTGTCGAAAGCGTGCAGGG
>Ga0070693_100001249_pt1 | contig 11506 bp, 7 predicted proteins | sample KBSK1103metaG_FD_65472 | JGI IMG/M metagenome (GOLD analysis project Ga0070693, IMG submission 65472) | Corn, switchgrass and miscanthus rhizosphere microbial communities from Kellogg Biological Station, Michigan, USA - KBS K1-10-3 metaG | ecosystem: Host-associated > Plants > Roots >...
GCCTGTACCTTTTTCTTCACGTCGAGCTTGTTCCCGTGCTTGATGGCGTTGGCCACCGCCTCTCGTACCGCCATGCCGATCCAGTGGGAGCCGTCCTCGTCGAGGCCCGCGTTCTCACACAGGTGCTCCGCGATCACCTGAACCAGCTCGATGTTCTCGAAGCGGCTGCTGATGGTGATCTCGATCCGCTCGCCGTCACCGTTCTGCATCGATGGAAACCGCGCGCATTCTACGGGACGCCCGCGGGCCCTGCAACGCCGGAATGAGGCGCTCCGCGGCCCGGTTCGCAAGCGCATGTCCCGCCGCCTGATGGTTTTCGCCGCCGCGCTGCTCCTGGCCGTCGAGGCCTCGGCGGCGTCGCCGCTGGCCGTACCGATGCGCGACGTCGAGCGCATCCGCGGCCTCCAGTTCGACCACGACATCCGCCACGTCAGCATCGGCCGCGACGAGCTGCCGGCGCGCCTCCGCGCGCAGATGCTCAAGTCGATGCCCTACTCGTTCGACGACTACATGCTCGTCCTCCGCTCGCTGCAGCTCGTCGACGGCAAGAACGAGCAGCTCATGACGCAGCTCCTCGACCTCTATCAGTCGCAGGTGCTGGCGTTCTACGACCCGCTCGACCACGTCTACTACTCGATCCGGGAGATGCCGAAGGCGATGGAGGCGAGCGGCATGGACGCGGCGTCGATGCGCGACATGGTGGTGATCCACGAGCTGACGCACGCGCTGCAGGACCAGCACTTCGCCGCCGGCGCGCGCGAGGCCACGCTGACGAAGGACGCCGACGGCGAGCTGGCGTTCCACTCGCTGCTCGAGGGCGAGGCCACGCTGGTGATGATGGCCTACATGCTCGACAAGATGGGGCAGCCGCTGGATGCGCTCATCCAGAACCCGGCGGTGCTGGAGTCGCTCGCCGGCGCGGCGGACAAGAGCGTCGACGCCAGCGTGCCGCGCTACTTCGTGGAGTCGCTGAAGTTCCCGTACATGGAAGGGCTGCGCCTGGTGATCGAGGGCTACCGCCGCGGCGGCTGGAAGATGCTCGACAAGATGGATGCGAATCCGCCGCGCTCGACGGCGGAGGTGCTGCATCCGGCCGGCTACTTCGCGCGGATCGAGGCGGGGGAGAAGGGGAAGGCCTTCAGCAACGCCGCGATCGTCGCCGCGCCGGGCACGCTGACCGTGGAGCACCTCGGCGAGTTTCACTGGCGCTACCTCGTCGGCACCGGCGCGTCGGCCGGCTGGGTCGAGGACCGCGTGCAGATCGCGCAGAGCGACGCCTGCGAGCCGACGGTGCTTGCGGAGACGCGCTGGACGAACGCGGAGAGCGCGCGCCGCTTCCGCGACGCGTACGTGGCCTTCCTGCACGAGCGCGGCGTGAGCGCGCGCGCCGCGGTGGACGGCGGCACGGTGCGCGTTGGCTACGGCGCGGACGCCGCGCTGATCGCGAAGTTCGTCGGCTCATGAACGTCGATTACGAGAATCTCGCCCGCGATCTGGAGAGCGGATTCTTCCGCGAGTCGCTGCACGAGGAGCTCCTCTCCGGCTTCCGCCAGATCCACGCCGGCGGCGAGCGCCTCCCCCCGCCCTCGCACTACGCCTCGCAGATCGCCGAGATCGTGAACCGCGGCGCTCCCTCCCCCCTCGACGAGGAGACGAAGTACGAGCTGTACCAGGAGATTCTCTCGGCGTGCGAGTCGGCGCGGGCGGAGGTGGCGGGGGAAGAGGTGAAGCCGCAGTAGTTCCTGACACGCATGTCGCGACTCCCGGCATGTGTGCATTGACTCGAGACACACGTGCATCGAGTCATGACGTCGACGTCGCGATTCAATGCATCGATGTCTCGAGTCATGACGCATGCGTCTCGACTCAATGCATCGATGTCTCGACTCGAGACACGTTCAAAATCAAGCACGTCAAGCGTGACGTGATCCATGTCGCAAGTGACCTGATTCGAGTCACACACGTCTTCATTCAAGACATGAGCGACACCGTGCAGCGCATTCTCGACCTCTCGGAACGGCTTCGCGAGTTGCGCGGACAGCTTGACAGGCTCGACGCCGAGCGCGCGGCGGTCCGGCAGCAGATCGAGGAGTGCATGGCGCAGATGGGACCGACCAGCGATGAGGAGCCGATGCCGGAGGGGATGGCGCAGCAGATCCGGTGGGCCTTGCGGCGCCACCGTGACCGCCCTCTGGCACCGGTCGATGTGGCGTCGATGCTCCGCCTCACCAGCCAAAGGGACGTCGGCAACGTCCGCACGCTCCTGGCCCGCATGGCCCGCGACGGCCGCGCCCGCAAGGTCGCGCATGGGCGGTACATGACGACGGAGTGAGCGCGGACGCGCCGGCGCCGATACAATTCCTCCATACCGACTTCAACCCCTTCTTCGGCAACGACGTCGTTCTCCCGCACGCTTCGCGCGCTCAACGACGATGCGCCGCGGCACCTCCGCGGCGTGGCGGTGGCGCTCGCGCTGCTCGCGGCGTGGATCGTCTGGGCCCTGGCGGGGCGCGTCTCCATCGTGGCCGTGTCGAAGCGGGCCCGATTCGAATCGGGCTCCGCGGTGCGTCAGATCGCCGTGCCGCTCAGCGGGCGCATCGCCCGCGTCAACATCGCCCTGGGACAGAGCGTACGCCGCGGCGACGTGCTGCTGGAGCTCGATCCGTCCGACGCCGCCATCCGGCGCGCGAAGTCGGTCGCGGAGATCGACAACCTGCGCCGCCGCATCGACGCCGTGGCCGCGCAGATCGCCGCCACGCGCGCGAAATCCGAGGCCCAGAAAAACGCCGCGGTGGCGAAGCTGCAGCAAGCGCGCGAAGCGCGCATCGAGGCCGCGCACCTCGCCGACATCGAGTCGACCGGCGCCGACCGCTTCGAACGGATGGCCGGGCAAGGGCTCATCCCTCCGTCGCAAGCGGCCGACGCGCGCAGCCGCGCCGGCGCCGCGCGGGCGAAGGAGCGCGGCCTGCGCGCGGCCGAGGAGGAGGCGGCCAAGCAGGAGGCGGAAGTCGTGTCGACCGCGGAGGCGGCGCTGCGCTCGCTCGACGGCGACCGCATCGGCCTGCAGACCCAACTGACCGCGGAGCAGGCCTCGCTGCAGCAAGCCGACGTCGACATCGAGCGGCTGCGCGTCCGCGCGCCGGCCGCCGGCCGCATCGGCAGCTCCGCCGAGCTGCGCGCCGGCACCTTCGTCGAGGCCGGCACCGCCGCCGCGTCGATCGTCCCCGCGGAGCCGCGCGACGTCGCCGCCTGGTTCGCCCTCAGCGACATGCCCCTCATGCGCGGCGGCCAGCGCGCCACCGTGTGGCTCGAGTCGCTCGGGCGCGGCGGGCGGCGGCGCTTCCCCGCCACCGTCACCGGCATCGAGCGCGACGCCAGCGGCAGCGACTTCCGCGTCACCCTGCGCCTGGCCGCGCCGCCGCCGGTGCGCGCGGGCATCGACCAGGGCCTTCCCGTCACGGTGACGATCGATGTGCAGCGCCTCTCGCCGTTCGAGGCGTTGCTGCGCGCGGCCGGCATGCTCCCGGCGCCGAAGCCGGCCACATGATGAACGCGCGCTTTTTCGTTCCCGAGACGATTCAGACCTCGGCTGTCGACTGCGGCCCGGCGGCGCTCAAGTCGCTCCTCGAAGGCTTCGGCATCGCCGCCAGCTACGGACGCCTGCGCGAAGCGTGTCAGACCGGGTTGGACGGGACGTCGATCGACACCATCGAAGTCGTCGCCCGCGAGGTCGGCCTCGACGCGCAGCAGGTCATGCTCCCGCCCGACTACCTCGCGCTCGACGACACCGCGCTCCCCGCCGTGGTCGTCGTCCGCATGCCCACCGGCCTCGCGCACTTCATCGTCGTCTGGCGCAGAGTCGGTCCGTTTTTTCAGCTCATGGACCCTGCCTCGGGGCGCCGCTGGGTGCACCGGCGCGATCTCTTGTCCAGCGTCTACGTCCATCGGCTGCGCGTGCCGGCGGACGGGTGGCGCCAGTGGGCGTCGTCCGACGATGCGCTGCGCGTGCTGCGGAAGCGGCTGGCCTCGGTGGCCGGCGCGAAGTTCGCCGGCGATGCGATCGCGCGCGCGTTGGGCGACGACGGCTGGCAATCTCTGGCGCGGCTCGACGCCGCAACGCGCCTGGCCGAGACGCTGGTCCGCAACGGCGCCGCGCGGCGCGGCGGCGAAGCGGCGCGGCTGCTCGACGGGTTGGATGCGCGCGACATCCCCGCGCCGTTCTGGTCGGTCAGCGACGCAGGCGACGGCCAGCTCCTCCTTCGCGGCGCGGTATTGATTCGCGTCGGCCGCGGCGCCGCCGCCGCAGCGCCGGCGAACGCGGAGGTGGCGGCGGCCGTGCTCGAGCCGCGCGTGCGGCCGCTTTGGCGGGTGCTCTCGCTTCTCTCTCCGCGCACGCGCCGGGCCTTGCCGCTCGCTGCCGCCGCGGCCATTGTTCTCGGCGTCAGTCCGATCGCCGAGGGGCTGCTGTTTCGATCGATGTACGACCTCGTCGCCGACGTGGGGCTGCCGCAGGAGCGCCTGGAGATCCTCGGCGCGTTCGCGCTCCTGGCCGCCTTCCTGGTCGGGCTCGACTACGCCGTCACGCGCCGCGCTCTCGCCTGGGGGCACGAGCTGCAGGCGCGCTTCGCCATGGCCCTCTTCGGCACCCTGTCGGCGCTGCGCAACGAATACTTCGGCAGCCGCCTGATCTCCGACCTCGCGGAGCGCTCGCACGCCATCGCCGAGCTGCGCGGCCTGCCGCTCCTGCTGCAGCGCGCCGTGCGCGCCGCGTCGACCTTCGCCATCACCTCCGCCGCGCTGCTGTACCTGATGCCGCAGGCGAGCGTCACCCTGGCCATCGGCGCGCTGGTGCTGCTGGCCATCGCCCTCGCCTTCCAGCCGATCTTCGCCGAAACCGACCTTCGCGCGCGCACGCACACCGGCGGACTCACGCGCTTTTACCTCGACGCGCTGGCCGGCCTGGCCGCGATTCACGCGCATTGCGCGGAGCGCTCCGTCCGCCGCGAGCACGAGTCGCTGATGACGGACTGGGTGCGCGCGCAACGCAGGAAGAACGCCGCCGCGGTGTGGCAGACGACGATTCTCGCCGTGGCCGGATTCGCGCTGACGGCGGTGCTGATCCGCCGCTACCTCGGCACCGTCGAAGATCCAGCCGGCGTCCTCCTCATCGCCTATTGGGCGCTCAACCTCCCGCTCGTGGCCGCCGACCTCGCCCAGCAGTTGCAGATGTGGGCCAGCCAGCGCTCGGTCGTGCTGCGCCTGATCGAGCCCCTCGATGCGCCGGCGGAGCCTCCCCCCGGCGGCCGCGCGGCGTCGGGCGCGGCGGTGGCGATCGAGTTTCGCCACGCCTCGTTCGCCGCCGCCGGACACCCGATCCTCACCGGCATCGATCTGGAGATTCCGGCCGGCCTCCGCGTGGCCATCGTCGGCGTGTCCGGCGCCGGCAAGTCGTCGCTCGTCGGCGCGCTGCTCGGATTCATGCAGCCCGCCGCGGGCCAAGTCCTCGTCGACGGCGCGCCGCTCACCGCCGCGCTGCGCCGCGAGACGGCCTGGGTCGATCCGGCCATCCAGCTCTTCAACGCGCCGATGGAGGAGAACATCCGCTACGCCAGCGGCCCCGACGACGTCGTCCGCCTGCCGTTCGCGCTCTGCGAAGCGGAGCTGTACGAGGTCCTGCAGCGCATTCCCGATTCGCAGATGCCGCTCGGCGAAGGCGGCGGCATGCTCTCCGGCGGCGAAGGGCAGCGCGTTCGTCTGGCGCGGGCGATGATGCAGTCCGCGCCGCGCCTGGTCATCCTCGACGAGGCCTTCCGCGGCATGGACCGCGCCCTGCGCGAGGCGCTGCTGCGGCGCTGCCGCCGGCTGTGGCCCGAGGCGACGTTCCTCTTCGTCACGCACGATGTCGACGAGACGCTCGACTGCGATCGCGTGATCGTGATGAAGGCCGGCCGCGTCGTCGAATACGACACGCCCGACGCGCTCGCCGCGCGTCCCGACTCGCTCTACGGCCGCATGCGGGCGGCGAATGGCGAGATTCGCGACGACGTCTGGGGAAGCGCCGTGTGGCGACGGCTGGAGATGCGCGACGGACGTCTGGCCGAGGAGACGCCGTGAACGCGGAGTGGACGTGGCCGGGCCCGCGAAGAGGGGAGGCCATCGACGCCGTCGCGCACGCGCGGCGCTGGGACGTCGAGACGGAGGCCGTCTCGCTGCGCTACGCGTCGATCGACGGCGAGCTGCGGGCGCTCGGCGCGGCCATCGTGGAGCTCGATCCGGCGACGCTGCTCGCCGTCGTCCGCACCGGCGCGCGCCACGCCCAGGTACTGACGCCGGACGGCCGCCGCGCGGCCATCCCGATGCGCGAGCTGCGCGACGCGCTCTGCCGCGGTGTCGAGGAGCGCTACGCAGCGGACGTCGATCGCGTGCTGACGCTCAGCGGCATCGAAGGCCGCCGGCGCGAGCGCTCGCGCGCGGCCATGCTGCGCGAGCTCGTCGGCGACGCCGCCGTCGGCCGCATCCACCTCGTCCGTCCGCGCCTCGAAGACGCGCGGGCCGTGGTGCGCGAGGCCGGCCTGCTGAAGAAGGCCCTCGCCTTCGCCGCTCTGAACGCGGCCGAGATGGCGCTCTACGTCCTCTCGTGGTGGATTCTCGGCCTGATGGCGTTCGACACCGGCTCGCTCGACACGCTTTTCGCGCTCTGGCTGCTGGCCGTCATCACCATCGTGCCGTTGCGCGCGGCCGGCGTCGGCGCGGCGCGCTCGCTCGTCGTGGAAGCCGGTTCCGCGATCAAGCGGCGCATCCTCCTCGGCGCGCTCAAGCTCTCGCCCGACGAAGTGACGGGCAAAGGCGTCGGCACGTTCCTCAGCCACGTGCTCGAGTCCGGACAGGTCGAGGCCGTCGGCACCAGCGGCGCGTTCGCCGGGCTGACCGCGATCGTCGCGGGCATCGCCGCGATTTACGTGCTCGGCCGCGGCGCCGGCGGCGCCATGCACGTCGCGCTGTATTTCCTGTTTATCGCCATCGCCGCGGGCCTCACCGTTCGCTTCGGCCTCGGACGCGCGGCGTGGACCGAGGCCCGCTTCGCGCTGACCGGCCACGTCGTCGAGAACATGACCGGACACAAGACGCGGCTGGTGCAGAAGGAACCGGACGAGCGCAACGACGGCGAAGACCTTCGTCTGGCGCCGTACATGGAGCGCGAGCGCGTCTTCAACCACCCGGCCCTGCAGCTCGACGTGCTGCGCCGGCTGTGGCCGTGGGTCGGGCTCTTCGCGCTGGCACCGATTCTCGCCGCCGGCAGCGCGTCGGCGGAGTCGCTCGCCGTCGCCGCGGCGGGCGTGCTCCTCGGCTCGACCGCGCTGACGCAGTGGACCGACGCCAGCGCCGGCATCGCCGCCGCGCTCAGCGCCTGGCGCCGCGTCGCTCCGTTCTGGCGCACGGCGGAGCGGACGTCGCCGCCGGGCAGCGCCGCCATTCGCCCGTTGCTCGACGAGCAGGTCGACGGCGGGCCGCCGCTCGTCCATGCATCGTCCATCACCTATCGCCACGCGCGCCGCGCCGCGCCCGCCGTCGACGACGTGAGCCTCCGCATCGCCCGCGGCGACCGCATCCTCCTGCGCGGCCCTTCCGGCTCGGGAAAATCGACGCTGTCGGCGCTGCTCAGCGGCGTGCGGCCGCTGCAGTCCGGATTGCTCTTCTTCCGCGGACTGGACGTGCCGACGGTCGGTCTGGAGAACTGGCGCCGGCGCGTGCTGCTCGCGCCGCAGTTCCACGCCAACCATATTTTCATCGGCACGCTCGGCTACAACCTTCTCCTTGGCCGGGCCTGGCCTCCCTCGCCTGCCGATCGCCAGGAGGCGCTCGACGTCTGCCAGGCCCTCGGCCTCGGCGCGCTCATCGAGAAGATGCCCCTCGGCCTCGAGCAGCCGGTCGGCGAGACCGGCTGGCAACTCAGCCACGGCGAGCGGACGCGCGTCTTCCTCGCCCGGGCCATCCTGCAGAAGCCGGCGCTGATGATCCTCGACGAGACCTTCGCCGCGCTCGACGCGACGACGGTGTCGACTGCGATGCGCTACGTGCTCGAGCGGCAGGAGACGCTGCTCGTGGTCGCGCATCCGTGAAACAAGAAGGCCCGGGAAGCCCGGGCCTTTCTCGAGGGGGTGGGATTGGGACGAGAGTCAGTCAGCGGTCATCACGCCGCCGCCCTTGATGTCGGTCTTCACGTTCATCGAGCTCACCTCCTTTCGCCGCAGACGGTCTGGAGTGCGGCGGCCAAGCCGCCGCTGTCAGACGCGGGCATCGGAATGCGTGGGTTAGTCGCTGACGAGGACGCCGCCGCCTTTGACGTCGGTTTTCACGTTCATTGAGCTCACCTCCTTTCGCCGAAAGCAGTGGTTCGAACGGGGCCGCGGCTGCGGTACACGTTCGGCGTCAGGTGCAGTTTTTTGTGGGTTTAAGGACCGCCGTCAGTCTAACTCGACGGAATGATTTGTTCAAGAGTTATTGAGCGTGCCGAGCCCATCCTTGGCGCGAATGAGACGCGGCGCAAACCTGAGCCCGTCCCCGGAGGAACATCGAACTTCGTGACGTCGCACTGACTGGCGTCCAGGATGGCGGCCTCTTTTTTCACGATGCGCGCATCAATCCTGCCTTACGGCTCGGTGAAACGCTCCAGCGGCACGCCACACTAGGGGGTAGGGAGCGGCTGAATTCCAGCACTCCTTAAACAGGGAGATCCATGAGGGGTTGTCCAGGAGCGTTGCTCGTCGGACTTACCGCATTGCTCTGCGGCATGGCGCCGCCCTCCCGCCAGCCGCCGCCGTCGCTCGGCTTCGCGGCCAGCTTTGCCGTGCTCGCCGGCTCGGCGGTCAACGCCGGCACGTCGACCATCACCGGCAACCTCGGAGTCAGCCCCGGCAACACGATCACCGGCTCGCCGATCGTGAAGCTCGGCGCGGTCTATCGCGACGATGCCCTCGCGCGCTCGGCGCAAAAGGACAGCGCGGCCGCCTACAAAGATCTGGCCGCGCGGACGTGTATCACGGACTCGAGCACCACGCTCGCGGAAGGCGTCTATTGCCGTTCGTCGCTGGCCGGCACGCTCACGCTCGACGCCCGAGGGAATCCAGACGCCTTCTGGATCTTTCAGTCCGCGACCACCCTCACAACCGCGGCCGACTCGGCGGTCCGCGTGATCAACGGCGGCTTCGAGGGCAACGTGTTCTGGCAGGCCGGCGACTCGGTGACTCTCGGCGCACGGACCGCGTTCGCCGGCAATATCCTGGCGCGGAACAACATCACGATGGAGAGCGGGGCGAGCCTCTCCGGCCGGGCGCTGGCGCAGACGGGCGTGGTGACGCTCGCTGACAACAACGTGTCGCTCTGCTGCAAGCCGCTCGCGCTCGCGCCGGCGACGCTGCCGGATGGGAAGGTGTGCGTACCGTACGGCCCAACGGCGATCGCGGCCAGCGGAGGCTCGGGATCCTACGAATTCAGCGTGCCTGCCGGAGCGCTGCCGGAGGGGTTCTCTCTGTCGCTCGACGGCGTGCTGTCCGGAACGCCGGCGACGGCCGGCGAGACGAGCGTCACCGTGACCGCCAGGGACAAGGTGACGGGATGCGTCGGCACCCAGGTCTACAAGATCGGAGTGACCTGCGACGTGACGTTCACGTTCTCGCCCGCAGCGCTTCCCGCTGGAACGGTCGGTGTGGCGTACCCGCCGACGCCGATCTCCGCCGGCGACGGACCGTGCGTCAAGGGGCCGCTGAGATTCAGTGCCGGCAACGATCTCGCCGGCACGGGGCTGTCGCTGTCGCTTTACGGTGTGCTTCAGGGGACGCCGCAGAAGGCCGGCGACGTCACGTTCACGGTGACGGCGGCCGATCCGGTCTCCGGCTGCGTCGGCACGCACGAGTACACGGTCAAGATCTGCCCGGTGATCATCATCTCCCCACCGACTCTCCCCACTGCAATCGTCGATCAGGACTACCCCGAGGACAAGCCGCTCGTGACCATCATGGCCAGCGGAGGAACGGCGCCTTATACGTTCAGCGCTGTTCGCGACCCGCCGGCCCCGGGCCTCATGCCGATCGAGAAAACAACCGGGGTGCTCTGGGGCAAGCCCACAATGACGGGCCCCTTCCCGTTCACCATCACCGCGACCGATGCTCGAGGGTGTTCCGCCTCTCACGACTACATCCTGAGCGTCGGCGCCGGCACAATTTGCCCGCCAATCATGATCTTGCCGGAGACTCTTCCCGACGCCACCGCCGGCGTGAAGTACACCGCAACCCTCACGGCGAGCGGCGGAGCGCCAGACTATGAGTTCGGCCCGGAGAACCTTCCCTGCGGCCTGAAGCTCGACCCGAAGAGCGGGGTGATCTCCGGGACGCCGTCGCTCTCGACGATCGCAACGGCCGCCGGCGATCCGACGCCGTCGATGCCGCCGTCCCCCCGCTGCACGTTCACTGTGACGGCTGTCGACAAGAACGGATGCAAAGGAATGCGGACGTACGCGCTCCGCGTCGGTTGCCCGCAACTCGCGATCTCGCCGTCCGCACTTCCGAATGGAAGCGTCGGAACGTTCTACAACCAGCCGATCACAGCCATCGGCGGCACCGCTCCGCGGGTATTCCGAGTGGTCTCGGGATCGCTCCCTCCGGGATTGACTCTCACCTCCAACGGCACGCTTTCGGGCACTCCGACGGCGACAGGCCCCTACTGTTTCTCAATCGCGGTCACCGACGCCGCCGGCTGCGGTGGCGGCTCCAGGGCCTACACGATCGTCATCAGCGCCGCGACGTGCCCCAGCGGCACGACCATCATCGTCTCCCCGCCCGCCCTCCCCTTCGCGACTACCGGCGCGCCCTATGCCGAGGTGATGACCGCGAGCGGAGGAACCCCGCCATACACGTTCAGCGTGCTCTCCGGCACCCTCCCACCCGGTCTCACGCTCAACCCGGCGACGGGACTCATCTCCGGCACGCCGACGTCCAGCGGCGTGTTCCACCTCACCATCGCGGCCACCGACGCAAACGGCTGCCTCGGCACGACCGGCTGCAGCATCGCCATGAGCGTCGACATCCCCGCGCTCTCGGGGTGGGCGGCGGTGGTGCTGTCGATGCTGCTGGCTACTGTCGCCATGAGGAGGTTGTCGTGACGAATGTGCCGAGCGGAAAAGGACGCAGCATCTTCATCAGCTACGACCACGCAGACAAGAAATTTGCGGACAGATTGTTTGAGAGTCTCAGCAACGCCGGCGTCGAGGTCTGGATGGACAAGACCGGCATTCCCGGCGGCGTCAATTACGTCAGAGAGATCCCTGCGGCGATCGATAAACACAAGGAATTCCTCGTCATCTTGACGCCCGCGTCAGTCACATCGCCGTGGGTGGAAGTCGAGATTCTCCGGGCTTTCACAAAGGGAAAAGGCATCCTGTCGTTGATGCACACCCTATGCGATCCGCCGTTTCTCATCGCCCCTATTCAATACATCAACTGCGCCAAGT
>Ga0070693_100001252_pt1 | contig 11484 bp, 9 predicted proteins | sample KBSK1103metaG_FD_65472 | JGI IMG/M metagenome (GOLD analysis project Ga0070693, IMG submission 65472) | Corn, switchgrass and miscanthus rhizosphere microbial communities from Kellogg Biological Station, Michigan, USA - KBS K1-10-3 metaG | ecosystem: Host-associated > Plants > Roots >...
ACACCGTCGACGGCGTGTCGGGCACGAAGTCGATGCAGCGCCAGCCGTACTGAAAAAACGCTAACCTGCGGGGCATGCCGGCGCCCTCGCTCTCCGCCTCGATCGTCACCTACCGTCCGGAACCGGGACTCTTCTCGCGCGCGCTGGCTTCGCTCGCCGCCGCCATCGCCGAGGCCCGCCGTGCGGGCGAGCTGGGCGACGCGCGCCTGGTCGTGATCGACAATGGCCCGCCGGAGACGCGCAAGGACGTGACGATCGCGCTGGCGGCGTGGCCCGCTTCGGCGGGGCCGGTGGAGGTGCTCGCCGGCCACGGCAACGTGGGCTACGGACGCGCCAACAACCTCGCGATCGAGCGCGTGCGCACCGACTTCCACCTCATCATGAATCCCGACGTGGAGCTGGAGCCGTCGGCGCTGCGCGAGGCATTGGCCGCCGCGCGCGCGCACCCCGAGGTGGGCATGCTGGCACCCGCGGTGCTCGGCGAGGACGGCGAGCTCCAGTACCTCTGCAAGCGCTACCCGTCGGTGTGGGTGCTGTTCCTGCGCGGGTTCGCGCCCGCGATGCTGCGCCGGCGCTTCGCGCGCGCCATCGACCACTACGAGATGCGCGACGTCATCGCCGACCGCTTCGTGCCGAGCGTGCCGCTCGCGAGCGGCTGCTTCATGCTCGCGCGCACGGCGCTGCTCGCGCGCGTGGGCGGCTTCGACCCGCGCTTCTTCATGTACTTCGAGGACTACGACCTCAGCCTGCGCGTGGGTCGCGAGGCGACCGTCGCCTACGTGCCGCAGGCGCGCATCCTCCACCACGGCGGCGAGGCCTCGCGCAAGGGACTGCGGCACGTCGCGTGGTTCGTGAGCTCGGCGTGGCGCTTCTTCGCGCGCCACGGGTGGAAGATCGCCTAGGAGAGCGTGCCGGCGATGCGCAGCGCGCTTTGGATCTCCTCCGGCTTCACGACGTAGTCGGTGGAGGTGGAGACGTTCAGGCCGTCGCGGAACTTCCGTTGCCACGTCGGCACCCGCACGAAGTTGAGCCGGCGCTGGGCCGCGATGCGCACGAACTCCAGCGACAGCTTCGTCGCGATCTCGATGATCGTGCCGCCAGCGGGCATGAAGACGGCATTCGCGAGCGCGGCACCGAACGGCCCCGCGAGGACTCGCGTCCCCCGCATCCGGGAGAGCTGCTCCGCAAATGTCATGGACTCGGGGCGCACGAGCTCGTACCCGTGCGACTGCACGATGCCCTCGATCTCCTCCTCGTTCAGGAGTCGCCGCAGCCCGACCGCGGACGACGAGCGCGACGTATAGAGCTTCGCGGCGCCCGCGGCCGCCTCGCTACCGAGGCGCGACAACGCCTCGGTGGCAGCCGGATGGGGTACCTGGTGAAAGTAGGTGGGCGTCACCCACAGGAGGCGTTCGAAGGCGATCACCACGTCGCGGGCGACGACGTCCACGCGGTCCGCGGCCAGGCCGGCCGCATGCAGCGACTCCAGGTGGAACGGCTTCGCCTCGCCATGGAGCACCACCCTCACTCCCGGAACGGCTGCTTGCGCCAGGAGGAAGCGAGGCACTTCGCCCAGCAGCCACGCGGAGTAGTTCTCGTGCGCGGTGAGGCAGATCACGTCGCCGGCCGCGGAATACCGGTACGCGGGCTGCGCAGGTGGACGCAGCGCGATCCTCGGGTTGCCCGCGGCGTCGCGTACGTTGAAGAGCGGATAGCCCTCGATCCCGAGCTGGCACAGCTCCGAGCTCGTGTATCCGAGGTTCGTGTCGAGCACCTTGCCGCCCGCGCCGACGATGACATTGCGGTAATGCGCCTCGACGTTTCGAACGAACCCCGCGTCGACGGGATAGGTCATCTCGGGGGGCGCCATGCGTTTCGCGCCCTCCACGTCGTGGAAAGCCACCTCGGGATGCGGTGCAGCCGGCATGTGGAGGACCTTGTCCTCCCCGGCCTGCATCAAGGCATCGAGGGAAACGGGCTGGACAAGCACGGTGCCGCTCATGGAACGAACTCCTCCTAGGGGGCGAGAGAGAACGCCTTCTCGAGCAGGTCTTCCAGGGCGCGGATCGGCTCGTCGCGCTCGAAGAGGGACTCGCGGTTGGCGGCGATGCGCTGCGAGAACCCCGCGCGTTCGTCCTTGTCCTGTCCCAGCCGCAATGCGGTGGCGACGTACTCGTCGGGCGTCGAGGCGATGAGCTCCGGCACCTCGAGGGCCCGGAGCATCGCCTGGCTCTGGCGGCCGCGCATGAACTCGCCGGGCAGAGTCACCACCGGAAGCCCCGACGCCAGCGCATCGAGCGAGGTGTTTCCGCCCGACCAGTGCAGCGTATCGAGCATCACGTCGCAGAGCTCGTTCAGGCGCAGGTAGGAAGGATGCGCCACGTTGGGCATGAGGAAGATCGCGCGCTGGTGGATGTCGATCTTGTGGCGGCGGAAGGCGTTGCCCATCCGCACGCCCAGCGCCTGCGTCACCGGATCGTGATTGGAGGCGAAGAGCACCGCAGTGGCGTTCGGATCCCGGGAGATCACTCGGGCGATGAGGTCGTCGTTGTCCGGGTGGATCTTGAAGAGCGATTGCGGCACGAGGTAGAGCGTGCGTCCCTCGGGCAGCCCGAATTCCGCGCGCGTGCGCCTGTCGTCGCTTTTCGGCATTCCGTAGCGCGTGCCGAGACCCGGCAGGAGGCCCAGCCGCTCCGAATAGTGCGATTGCGCGTCGGCGGGCTCCATCGAATCGCAGGAGAAGAACCAGTCGATGTTGGGAAGGCCCGGCGTATCCGGATGGCCCCAACCCGAAACCTGCACGGGGGCCAGGCGAAGGCCCGCCAGCGTGAAGGTCTCCGCGTGCATGCCGAGCTCAGGGAAGACCAGCACGTCGAGATTGTCGGCGATCACTTGGCGCGCGAGCGCGATGAGCGACCGGCCCGGCAGGTGGCGGAACGTCTGCGCCGCCGCCGCGATCGTGCGCGTGTCGTCCGCCACCCACTCGTTGGTGTAGTAGACGAATTTCTCGAAGCGCTTCGGATCGAGGTGCGTGATCCACGAGGAGAAGTACCGCCCCGCGGTGCAGTTGAAGAAGAAATGGCTGAGGAAGCCCACGCGCAGGCGATCGCCGCCCTTGCGCTTCGGTCGCGGGCGGAAGAGCTCGGGTGCGGCCGGCTCCAGCACGCGGCGGTGGAACTCGCCATAGCGTCGCTGCAGGTCGCGATCGTTCTTGCCCTGGTAGGCGAGGTAGAAGTTGGTCCAGCGCGCCTCGGCTAGCGCGGCCTCGGCGCGCGGGAAGCGGAATCCGTCGGCCGCGGCATGGAGTCGATCGAGGCCCTCGCCGAACTCGCGCCGCACGATGTCGAGGTGGTCCTGCGAGATGTAGACCTGCGGCAGGAGCAGGTTCGCGCCGAGTCCCGCCCTGAGGCTCGACGGGAACTGCTGCCAGATGCGCCAGTAGCCGCGCCGCGCCTCGTCGAAGCGTCCCATCTCGGCCAGCATCTCGGCGACGACGGTGACCGCCTTCAGGTTGTCGGGGGCCACGTTCGCGGCCGCGGTGTATGCCGCGAGCGCCGCGGAGGTGTCGCGCAGGCGCCGCTGCATGTCGCCCACCAGCAGCCAGGCCTCCACGTGCTTCGGATCGACCCTCGTCGCGGCCTGCGCATGCTCGAGCGCGCGCTTGGTCTCGTAGCGCAGGTTGTGGATGCGCGCCGCGTTGAAATGCGACTGCGCGTAGCCGGGGTTGATCGACAGCGCGTGGTTGAAGGTCCGCAGCGCCTCGTCGAGGCGGTCCAGCGTCTGCAGCGCGACCCCCAGGTTGTTCCAGGCGCGCACATTCTTCGGGTCGAGCGCGGTGGCGGTGCGGAAGCTCTCGAGCGCTTCCGGCACCCGCTCCTGGTCGAGGAGGGAGCTCCCGAGCTCCATGTGCGCGGGCGCCCAGTTTGGCGACGCGGCCACCGCACGGACGAAGCGCTCGTGGGCGCCTTCGGCATCGCCGCGATCCTGCAACACGCCGCCCTCGAGGAGGAGGAAGGTCGCCTTCTCGCCGCCCGCCTCGCGCGCGCGGCCGGCGCTCGCGAGCGCCTGGTCGAGGCGCCCGGCCTGGTGCTCTGCCATGCCTTTCAGGTGCCAGACGTCGGCCAATGCGGGATTGGCGGAGAGCACCTCGTCGTAGATGTCGATCGCGCGCGCGAAGTCGCCGAGGCGATGGAATTGGCGCGCCTCGTCGACACGCACGGTCTCGTTCAGGGGTTCAGCCATTCGTGTTCCAGCTCGACCACGCCATAGTCCCGGCTAGCCCCGGTGACCACGAAATCGCGCTCGAGCGTGTCGTGCAAGCGCAGGCCCTCGGCGTCGAGGGCGTGCACGCGCAGGTTGTATTTGCCCGGCAGGAGCGCCAGCGCGTCGAAGCGCACCGCGAAGCCGAACTTCGTTCGCTCCACGCGCGCGGGAACATAGCCGCGCTCGTTGGAGTGCGAGCCGAACACCGGCGTGCCGTCGGCGCGCACGACACCGAAGAGGAGCACCGGCGGGCGGTCGTCGGGTTCGCTCGCCACGCCGCGAAGGACCATCGTGTCGCCTTGGCGGAAGGTGGACTCGCGAGCTCCCGATGCATTCTCGGTCCAAGCGTCCACGAGGCGCGGCCCTTCGGTCACGCTGGCACGCCCACCGGCCTTCTCCTTCGCGTCCTTCTCCTGGTGGTACGTGAGGTACTCGCGCGTGACGTCGAAGGCGTTGCCGGCCATGCGCGCCTTGCCGTGGTGCAGCCAGAGCGCGGTGCTGCAGAGCGTCTGGATGTGGAACATGCTGTGCGAGCAGAGCAGCAGCGTTCCGCCGTCGGCGAGGTAGCGCTCGAGCCAGGCGATGCATTTCTTCTGGAACGACTCGTCGCCCACCGCCAGCACCTCGTCGGTGATCAGCATGTCCGGCGCGAACGACGTGGCGACCGCGAACCCCAGCCGCACCACCATCCCCGACGAGTAGTGCTTCACCGGCTCGTCGATGTGCTCGCCGATGTCGGCGAACTCGATGATCGACTCGAGCTTCGCGCGGGTCTCCTCGCGCGTGAGGCCCATGAGCGCGCTCGACAGGTGGATGTTCTCGCGGCCGGTGTACTCCGGATGGAAGCCGCTACCCAGCTCCAGCAGCGCGCCGATCCGCCCCTGCACCTCGCGGGTACCCTTCGTGGGTCGCACGACGCCTGCGATCACCTTGAGAAGCGTGGACTTGCCGGCGCCGTTCTCGCCGATGATGCCGACAGAGTGCCCGCGCAGCACCTCGAGGCTCACGTCGTCGAGCGCGCGGAAGTGCGGGAGGTTCCCGCTGCGGAAGAGCAGGGCCGCGAGCGTGCGCAGCCGGTCGCCGCTCGTGGAAACCTTCGGATAGTCCTTCGTGACGCCTTCGAGGCGGACGAGGCGCTCGGGTGCGGCGCTCACAGGAAGTCCTCGAAGCTGGGCGACAGGCGGTTGAAGATCCACATGCCGGCGGCGAACACCGCGAGGCACGCGATCGTGACCACGGCATCGGCAGGGACGAAGCCTCCGCTGCCCAGCAGGACCTCGCGCAGGCGCTCCGAGAAATACGCGAGCGGGTTGTACCGCAGGACCGCCTGCATCGAGGCGGGCGCGATGCTCGCGGGATAGAGGATGGGCGAGGCGTAGAAGAGGATCGTGATGAGGACCTGGACCACGTGCTCGACGTCGCGCAGCAACGTGTGCAGGGCGGCCAGCAGCGCGCCCAGCCCCGTGGCGAGCAGCATGTAGGGGATTAGCAGCAACAGCGCCACGGGCAGCCCCGAGAGGCGGATCGGCTCGCCGTACGCCTTCAACGCGATGAGCACGGCGAGGAACCCCGCGCCCTGCACCGCGCAACAGGCGAGCACCGTCGCGTGCACCAGCAACGCATGCGGAAATGCCACCTTCTTGATGAGCCCCGCGTTGGCATGCACCGAGCCCATGGCGCGGGTGAGCCCTTCCGAGAACATGATCCAGGGCCACATCGCCACGGCGACGAACGCCACGTAGCTCACGCCGGGGTAGCCGGCGGGAACGCCGACGCGAAAGATCTTGCTGAAGACGAAGGTGAGGATCGCGAGCTGCGCCAGCGGATGGAGCAGGCTCCACGCGAGCCCGGTGACGCTGCCCGCGTAACGATTCAGGATCTCGCGCCGCGTGAACGACGCGAGCAGCCACGCCCACTGGCGGGGGCCCGCGTTGGCGACCGCGAGGTGGGCCATGGCTGGGGCGCTAGGAGGCGGCCGCGACCTTCGGGCGCGGGGCCGAGAGCATGCGATCGCGCTCCGCGAACCACTCGCCGGCGTACTCGGTGTTCTCGTATTCCTTGAACCACGGGCCGCCGATCGTGTAGTGCAGCAGGCTCGCGTCGGTGCGGTGCGGGTCGTAGGCGACGAGGTGGTTCCACTTCGACGGGAGCTCCCCGATGAGATCGTCGCTGCCGAGCCACTTGAACTGGTGCAGTTCCATGCCACTCGCCGTGTTCACGAACTCGGGCGTGAGCGCCTTGCACTTCGCGCAGTTCATCAGCATCACCGACGACCAGTTCTTCTTCTCGTACTTGGTCTGCACGGCGCCGAGGAACTTCACCTCTTCCTTCGGCACGTGGGTGTGCTTCACGACCTGGACCGCGTAGCGGTCGTCTCGCAGCGCCCAGAGCTTCGCGATATCCTCGCGGACCAGCATGTCGCAGTCCATGAAGATCGCCCAGCCCTCGTAGTCGCACATCCAGGGCGCCAGGAAGCGCGAGAACGAGAACTCCGTGGACTGAAGCGGGTTCTTCTCGCGGCGGAAGGTGCCCTCGAGCTGGCTCAGCATCACCGGCGTGATCGCGACCGGCGCGCTCGCGTGCCGGTTGATCGAGTGCGCGAGCACGTTGTACGCGACCGTCTCGCGCGAGTCGTAGCCGATGAAGACGCGGATCACGGTTTATTTCGCCGCGGGGGCTTCAGGTGCGTCGCTCGCCGCTGGTTTGTCGGTCGGAGCGGGACGGCCCTTGGCCGCCTGGGCCTCGCGCCCAAGGCGCGACAGCTCGTTCATGTCCATGCCCGGAGCCACCAGCTTCGCGACATTGTCGGTGTAGGTGGTGACGGTGGTCGACGAACGCACGGCCTGGATGACTTCCTCGACCTTGCGGCGGTGCAGGTTCGCGCGCTCGGCGTCGATGATCTGCTGCTTCACCGCCTCGAACGGCTTCTGGACAGGCGGCTTGCGGTCGATCAGCTTGAAGACGTGATAGCCGAACGGCGACTCCACCGGCTCGGAGATCTCGCCCTTCTTCATCTTTTCGACCGCCTCGCGGACCGAGGGCACGAAGGCCTTGACCGGGCCCCAGGCGAGGTCGCCGCCCTTCTCGGCCTTCTCCCCGGCGTCGCTGTACTTCGTGGCGACGGCGAGGAAATCGGCTCCGCCCACGGCCTCGTCGCGCGCCTTCTTCGCGAGCTCGAGCGCGGCGTCCTTGGTGCGGCATTTCACGCCGATGAGGACCTGCTGCATCCGGACCTCCTCGTCGGTCATGTATTTCGCCTTGTCGGCGATATACATCTCGCGCGCGCGCGCGTCCACGTCGGCGACTTTGGAATTCTTCTCGATCATCTTCATGTACTCGTCGGCGAGGAAGGCGTCCTGCAGCTGCTGGAGGCGCGCCTGGACGGCCGCATCCCTGTCGAGGCCGGCATCCCGCGCCTTCTGTGCCACCGAGCGGGTGACGAACACGCCGTCGATGACCCCGGCGACGCGGTCTTGGCTCATGCGGAAGCCGGCGCGGCGATCCTCCGGGATGCGCAGGATGTTGCCCTCGAAGTCGGCGGCGGTGACGGTCACCTTGCCGTCGACGACGAGCGGGGTTTCGGGCGGAAGGACGCTAGGTGCCGGCGAGGTGGCGGTCTGCGCAAGGGCGTGCGTGGCGAGCGCCAGGGCGGCCCCGGCGGCGAGGAATCGTTTCGAAAGCATTTTCAACTCCGTAAAGAAAAAGCGCCCGGGAGGTGTCCCGGGCGCCATCGAAGGGGTTCCGAGGAACCCGTTATTTTACAGCGCCGAGAGGGTCTTCCAGACTGTATCCCAGCCGCACAAGCCGCCCGCACAGGACGCGGCCGGGAACGACATCGTGATGTTGATGTACCACGGGCCGGGGGTGTTGACCATGCAACGGTGCTGGCTCGCGAACGTGGCAGCGTTCGGATAGTACCCGGTGTACCTCGGCGCCCAACTCTGGGTGAACATCTGCTCGCCGATGGCGGAGCTCTTCTGGTAGCAGCCGTCGGCCTGGTCGGTGAAGTCACCCATGCACTTGCTGATCTTGACCTCGGTGAACGCCGGCCCGAAAGCCGGCGTGGTGATGTTGCTGAAGAAGCCGAGTTGGCCAAAGCCGGCGGCGCTGGTGGGCAGTGCGTAGACCACCATATATCCCGAGGTGCCCTTTATGCGATTTATGAAGCCCACCGAGTTCAGGCTTTGCGCCGGGGGACCGGTGTAGGCAGGGCAGCCCACCGAGGGACCGTTCAGCGTGAGCGTGTTGGCTCTCAGCGCCGCGGTACCCGTAAGGGTGCCGGCCTGCCCTGCGACCGGGGTACCGGTTGCAACCGGCGTCTGCATCGTGAGCACCAGCGTCGACCCGGCCGGCATGATTGCAGGCGGGGTGTAGTTGATGGTCGCGGTCGAGCTATTCACCGGGAAGCTGAATTGGGCCGCGGAGAGAGTTCCACTCGTGGCCGGGAGCAGGTTGCTCGAGGTGAGGTCGCCCGAAAGCACGACGGGAACACTCCACGAACCATTCGTGCCGCCCGTGCGGGTCGCAGTGATTGCGGTGGCCCCTGCTTGGCCCACTTGGGCTTGTGACGTCTGGCTCGAGAACGCGAAGACCACATCGGCATTCGGATCGACGATCTGCATCGTCAGCGCGGCGCCGGCCGTGCCTACGGTCGGGCTGGTTGTCAGGACGCAGGAGCCCGCCGTGCCACCCGCGGCGACGACCACGCCCTGAGAACCGGCGACGGTGTCCGCGAAGCTGACGAGAGCGGTAGTGACCGAGCACGCAGAGGTGGAAGTGGGGTCGACGGCGACGGTAACGTCGCTTGCACCGCTGCTTCCACCCGTGCGCGTGACCTTCACGGTCGTACCCGATGTGGTGGCGTTCAGGGCCAGGCTGGTGGGCCCCGTGACCGTGAACGTGCCCGGGCTGCTGGTGCTGCCGCCGCACTGGACGAGCACGCCGCCATTGGGCGACACGGTCATGGTCGAGTAAACGCAGTTATTCGTTGTGGATCCGACCAGCTGGACGGTCTGGGCTGTCTGAGAGGCCGCGTAGCCCGTAATTGTCAGGGCTGCGATCGCGCTCAGGCTAACGACTGTGCGCCGGATGAGGGTGGTGGTGAATTTCATGGGGCTCCCTTGTTCGGCAAGCGGTTTTTCAGGGGCGAAAAACCTTAAGAAACGGATACATGCAACGTAATTCTAATCTTCGGCGTGAAGTTTAACAGAAAGCCGAGCGGAAATGTGTGTCAAATCACACAACTAATGAAAAAAACAGGCGGGCCCGAAGGCCCGCCTGTTTTCCAGACAGTCCCCAGGAGACTTCCCTGGGGGTGACAGCCACGACGATTACGGGATGATGTTGTTCGCGTAAGCGTGGTCGAACAGGCTGGCGTAGTTGCCCTGGCAAGCACCGCTCGTGCAGGTCAGCGTACCGTTCGAGAACGTACGGATCATGAAGCCCGTGACCGGCAGGCCGAACATCGCGAACGGACCGGCAGTACCCGCGCCAATCGTAAGCGCGCCCCAACCAAGGTTCGACTGGGTGCTGGTGCCAGCCGAGACGAGGCCGACACCCGTGGCTTGCGGGCCCACGAAGTCGAGACGCGCCCAACCGTTCTGGAACGTGTCGGTGATCGAGATCGACGTCGTGTTACGCGAGCCAAGGACGCCCGAGTTCGCATCGGTCGGCATGTGGCCCGCGCCGTTGCGGATCGAGATGACCGTGGACTCCCAGCAGATCGAGTTCGGCGCACCGGCGGCCGGCAGCGGCGAGAAGTCGATTCCACCAGCCGCGGCACCGCGCTCTTCGCGGTCGAAGTAGCTGAAGTTGACGGTTTCGCACGCGCCCGACGAGGTCAGCGCGTTCGAGTACGGGGCCGCGGCGGTCGCGGTCGTGACGAACGCGCTCTTGATCGGCTGGGTGACGACCCAGTCGGTCAGCGAGGCCGAGACCGTATCCAGCACGTACTCGTTCATCACGCTCTGGTGCATGAACACCGAGGCGGTCGCCTGCGCACCCGCGGTAACGACCGAGCCGCCCGCGTAGTCCTGGCGGTACACCGTCGCGAAGAAGCCGCTGCCGATCGGGCTGTAGCCGCTGTTGAAGAACACGCTGGCAGTCGGGAAGGGGTTCGCGAGCGACGGGCTGGTCGAGCCCGGGCCCGAGTAATCAGTACCCGGGTTGGCGTCGAACGCCTCGAGGGCGTCGGGCTTGTAGCCGGCGTCCATGCCGTTGTTCACGTTGATCAGCGTGCCGGTGCCCGTCAGGCCACCCGTCTGGCCCGTCGGGATCGCGTCGGCGATGATGGCGGCGGTCGCGTTGGTCTGGACGACCGTGCAGTCATCGGGAACGCCGTTCACGTGGGTCACGGCCGCACCGATACCGCCGGCGGAGTCAACGGAGAAGGACGCCATCTCGATCATCTCGATGTAGCCCTCGCGGGTACGGTCGAGGCCGCGGCCGAGGCCGGCAGCTTGCGAGGCGTACTTCGTGTTACGGAAAACAGCGCCGCCGGCAGGGATCGCCGGTGCCGTGCACGACACGTCGGCGGTGATGAGCTTGCCGGCCGAACCGTCGGTGGCGTCGCTCGGGATGATCGCCGCGGTCCACACGTCGTTGGGCGAGAGCCAGAGGTTGAAGTCAAGGACTTCCGACGAGGTGCGACCCTCGAGGATCCGGACTTTCACCGCCTGGACTTCGGGCGTCGTGTTGACGACGGAGATGTAGGTGTTCCACGAGTTCGTGCCGGAGTTCTGGACCGTGTAGTACGGGAACACCAGAGCCTGGCCAACCCTGTTGGGGGCGATGAAGACAGCTTCTGCGCTACCGGCGGCGCCAAGACCGGCGACGACAGCGGCAAACAGAGCTTTTCTTTTGAAAGTATTCATGTTCTGACTTACTCCTTTGTTGAGAAAGTGATCACTTTCCAGAGGTTGCAGCCCGCGAATTCTACCTGCCAGGCCGGGTTATTACAAACAAAAGTAACGCATACACCTGCTGAACCGATTGCTATCGCCGCACCAACCACCAGTCCGAGCCCTCGTGGATCCAGGTCTCGCGGCTCGGGGACTTGATCCTCTGGCCGCGATACTCGTACTCGATAGTCGTCGATACCTCGCAACGATCGGGGGAACCGCATTCCACCTTGTCGACCGTCACCGCTTTCCAGAATCCGATCTTCATGCTCGCCGCAAAATCGGCGAGCGAAATTGTCTGTCGTGTGCCCGGGGTGTAGTA
>Ga0070693_100001257_pt1 | contig 11474 bp, 11 predicted proteins | sample KBSK1103metaG_FD_65472 | JGI IMG/M metagenome (GOLD analysis project Ga0070693, IMG submission 65472) | Corn, switchgrass and miscanthus rhizosphere microbial communities from Kellogg Biological Station, Michigan, USA - KBS K1-10-3 metaG | ecosystem: Host-associated > Plants > Roots >...
AAACGAGAACGTATGGCTCAAGCGTGGAAATTCCGCTCTGACGCCCTTCGAGGGCGGTTCGCGCAACCGGGGTGAGGGCGTTCAGTTCCGTCCTGGTGATTTCGAGGATGTCAGCGGCACGGAAGTAGAAGTATGGGACGACGAGGGCCGCGCCCATCAGGACCAGCCCCAACGACGTCAAGAGCCGGTTGAAGCTCCCAGTTTCGGTGCGCAGCATTCGATCCGTATCAATCGAGCTTCGGACTGCGCCACGGCTGGCTCAGTCGCGCGGCCAGATCGTCGGCCAATCCTGCGACCGGCACGCGAGTCTGCTCCAGCGAATCCCGGTCGCGCAACGTGACGGTGTCGTCTTCCATCGTCTGGCCGTCGACGGTGATGCCCCAGGGGGTGCCGATCTCGTCCTGGCGGCGGTAGCGCTTGCCGATCGAGCCGCCCTCGTCGAACTCGACGGGCAGGCGGGTGCGGAGCTCCTCGAAGATCTCGCGGGCCTTCTCGGGCATTCCCTCCTTGGAGACCAGGGGGAGGACGGCGACCTTGACCGGGGCCAGCTTCGGGTGCAGTCGCAGGACCGTGCGCTGGCGCCCCTCCACTTCCTCGACGTCGTAGGCGTCGACCAGGAACGCCAGCGTGGCGCGGTCCGCGCCGGCCGCCGGCTCGATCACGTGGGGCACGTAGCGATCCTTGGTCTGCTGGTCGAAATACTCGAGCTTCTCGCCGCTGAACTCGGCGTGCTGGTTGAGGTCGAAGTTGCCGCGGTTGGCGATCCCCTCCAGCTCCGACCAGCCGATCGGGAAGAGGTACTCGACGTCGCTTGTCCCCGAGGAGTAGTGGGAGAGCTCGTCGGCGTCGTGCGGGCGCACGCGCAGGAACTCGGGGCGAATGCCGAGCTCGACGTACCAGCGCTCGCGCAGCTCGATCCACTCGCGGTACCAGCGCTCGGCATCGGTCGGCGGCACGAAGAACTCCATCTCCATCTGCTCGAACTCGCGCGTGCGGAAGATGAAGTTGCCGGGCGTGATCTCGTTGCGGAAGGACTTGCCGATCTGGGCGATGCCGAAAGGCGGCTTCTTGCGGGCGAACGCCATCACGTTCTTGAAGTTGATGAAGATGCCCTGCGCCGTCTCCGGCCGCAGGTAGACCTCCGAGCCCTCGCCCGCGACCGGCCCGATGTGGGTCTCGAACATCAGGTTGAACTGGCGCGGCTCGGAGAGCTCGCCCCCGCACTCGGGGCAGCGCAGCTCGGCGGTCGGGTCGCCGCCCTCGGCTTCGACCGCCTCGCGCAGGTGGTCCTCGCGCCAGCGCTTCTTGCACTTGCCCAGGCACTGGACGAGCGGGTCGGTGAAGCCCGCGAGGTGGCCCGAGGCCTCCCAGACCCGTGGGTGCTGGAGGATCGCCGAGTCGAGCGCGACGACGTCGTCGCGCTCCGCAAGCATCGCCCGCCACCACTCGGCCTTGACGTTGTTCTTCAGCAGCACGCCGTAGTGGCCGTAGTCGTAGGTCGAGCCGAGCCCGCCGTAGATCTCCGAGGAGGGGAAGACGAACCCTCGCCGCTTGCAGAGCGAGACGATCTCCTCCATCGAGACCTCGGTCGCGGGCGTTCCTCCCTCGGCGGTTGCCATGCCGGAACCGTATCGGCTGCGATAATCGCCAGCCGCATGCCCATCTACGAGTACAAGTGCGAGAACGGGCACGTCTTCGACGTGATCCAGAAGATGAGCGACGAGCCGCTCAGCGAGTGCCAGGAGTGCGGCGCCCCCGCCGAGCGCGTCCTGCACCCGGTCGCCGTCCATTTCAAGGGCTCCGGGTTCTACAACACCGACTACGGCAAGAAGAAGAAGGCTGGGGGGAACGGCGCTTCGGGTGGCGAGGGCGCGGGGGAGCCGAAGTCCTCGGAGCCCAAGTCCGGCGACTCGAAGGGCTCGGACTCGAAGCCGGGAGACTCCAAGCCCAAGGCGTCTGCCGCCAGCGAGTGATCGATTGACCCACCAATAGGGTGGTCAAAGCATCAGTCGACCACGGGAGCGGGGGATGGGAGCGGAGCAGTCGTTGCATGGACAGTCGGCCCGGTTCGAGCGCGGCTTCCAGCGGGTTGGCGAGGACACCTGGGCCTGGCTGCAACCCAACGGCGCCCTCGGCGAGTCGAACGCGGGGCTGATCGCCTCCGGCGAGCACGCCCTGCTCGTCGACACGCTCTGGGACCTGGCTCTGACGCGACGGATGCTCGGCGATGCGCGCGAGCTGGTCGACGCGGCACCGGAGACCCTCTTCAACTCCCACTCCGACGGCGATCACGTCTGGGGCAACCAGCTGCTCGCCGGCGCCCGGATCGTCTCAACGGCGAAGGCTCGGGAGCTGATGACGCTCGACACGCCGGGCGACCTGCGCCGGTTGAAGCGCCTCGGCCGGGTCGTGCGCCCGCTCGGCCGCGAGCTCGCGCCCTTCGACTGGAGCGGGGTCGAGCTGACCCTGCCGAGCGAGACCTTCGAGGGAGAGTCGGCGATCGAGGTCGGCGACCGTCGCGTCGAGCTGATCGAGGTCGGCCCGGCCCACACCGCCGGCGACGCGGTCGCCTGGGTGCCGGACGTCTCGGTCTGTTTCGCCGCCGACGTCCTCTTCATCGGCTGCACGCCGATCACCTGGGCCGGCCCGCTCGCCGGCTGGCTCTCCGCGATCGACCGCATCTCCGCCCTCGGCGCCGCCACCTTCGTCCCCGGCCACGGCCCGGTCTGCGACCAAACCGCCGTCGACCTCCTCCGCCAGTACCTCGAATGGGCGCAGACCGAGGGCGGCGCCCTCCTCGACCGCGGCGTAGCCCCCGCGAAAGCCGCCCGCGAGCTGCTCCTCAGCGCTGAGTTCGAGACGCTCCCCTGGGCCGCCTGGGGCGACCCCTCCCGCCTAGTCATCACCCTCAGCACCGAGGCCCACCGCCGCGCAGGCGGCCAGGGCCACCTAACCGGCTTCGGCCGCACCAGGGCGATCATGCAGATGCAACGCCTCGAGCCCAAGCTGTAGACGTGGGGGCCGTTGGGGTGCCCTCCCTCAGGCCCGCTTCGCGGGAGTTCCTGAGAGAGGGCACCCCAACGGCCCTTCCGGCCTCAGCCCTCGGAAGTTCGTGGGCGGTCTCGTCGGGGCTGTCGGTGGGTCCCTCTCCAGGAACTCCCGCGAAGCGGCCTGGAGAGGGGACCCACCGACAGCCCCACAGCCCTACCCGTCGATCAACCGATGCACCGCCCGCCGCCGGGTCGAGTCCGGCACTTCGACGCTTCCTTCCGGCCCGCTCGGATCGCATTCGTCGCTGGGCTTCGCGCAGAGCACGGCCGTCTTGCCGCTGCCCCCGATCGCGGCCGCGAGCACCAGCTGCGGCATCGTGAAGAAGCCCATGTCGCTGACGAACGCCTTCGGCGCGTCCCAGCCGATGATCGGACCCTTGACGAAGTTGTAGGGGAGGCGCAGGGGGTCGGTGAGGCGGCCCTTGATCCCGTTGATCACCTGCTGCTGGGCCTGGGCGCGGTCGAAGTCGTTGTAGCCGAGCGTGTAATAGCTCTTGCCGGGACCCGGGCATTCGGTCGGCTCGCGGGTGCGCGCGTAGGCGAGCGCCTTTTCGCCGTCGAGCGTGCTCTCGCCCTTGGGCAGTCTGATCGTCACGCCGCCCTGGCCGCCGCCGGCGCCGCCGGAGATGTCGGAGCAGAGCTTGTGCTCGAGGTTGACCTCGACGCCGCCGACCGCGTCGATCAGGTCTTCGAAGCCGGTGAAGTCGACGATCGCGACGTGGTCGATCGGCGTGTCGAGGAAGCCTTCGACCGCTTCGATCTGGGCCTTGGCGCCGCCGAAGGCGTAGGCCGCGTTGATTTTCTGCGGGCTCTGACCGGGGATCTCCGCATAGGAGTCGCGTGGGATCGAGAGCTTGCGGAAGGCGCCGCCGCCGGCGCGGATCAGCATCAGGGTGTCGGCGCGGAATTCGCCCACCGAGCACGGGTCGTGGGGGGCGTCGCCGTGCGCCTGCTGTTCGAAGCACTCCCGCGAAGACGCGCCCGTCCCCTGCGTGTCGGGCGGGCGGGCGTCGGTGCCAATCACGAGGATCGTCTGCGCACTGGGCAGCAGCAGCGGATTGCCGTGCAGGGCGTCCCGCGCTTCGCCGGAGAGCTTGAAGGACTGCAGCTGGGCCGAGACGGCGAAGGCGAGGAAGCTGAGCGTGATCCAGCTCAGCGCCGCGATCCCGACCCACTTGAGGACCCGCTTGCCGGTCCAGCGCCGCGGCGCGTGCGGTGCCCCCGAGGGCGCCTCTGGCTCGCCCGGCTTCGAGCGGCGCCAGGGTCGCTTCGGGGTCGGCGCGGTCGGCGCCCGCTCGCGCAGGGAGGAGAGGTCCGCTGATCGCAGCCGCGAGAGAAGGCCCTTGCGGGATCGGTAGACCTTGTAGTCGGGCGGCCCGGAGGGCTGCTGCTCGCCGTTCTCGGGCATAAAGGGCTAGAAATCATGCCGATGCCTGCGGTCGCCCGACTTCACCCCCCTCGCGAGGGGTCGCGTTGAGCGCGAGCGAGGTCATCGGCGTGGACCTGGGTGGAACGAAGATGCTGCTCGGCGTCCTCGACGGCGACTCCAACGTGCTCTGGGAGAGCCGCGAGTCCTCGACCGGTCAGACCGAGGACGAGCTGGTCGAGCTGCTCGTCCGCGAGATCGAGAAGGCGAGGGAGAAACGCCCAGACATCGAGGCGGTCGGCCTCGGCATCCCGGCGACGATTCGCCACGCCGACGGCGTCGCGGTCTCCGCCGTCAACCTGCCGCTCGAGAACCTGCCGGTCCGCGACCTGGTCGGCGGCCGCACCGGCCTGCCGGTCTTCGTCGACAACGACGCCAACATGGCCGCTCTCGCGGAGAGCCTCTACGGGGCGGCGAGGGGCGCCCGCCACGCGGTGGTGCTGACGATCGGCACCGGGATCGGCGGCGGGCTGATCCTCGGCGGCGAGGTCTACCGCGGCGCCAGCGGCGCCGGCGCCGAGCTCGGCCACACGGTGATCGAGATCGAGGGGCCGGCTTGCCAGGGCAACTGCCCCGGCCACGGCTGCGTCGAGACGTTCGCCTCGGGCACGGCGCTGGGCCGGGAAGGCCGCGCGGCGGCCGAGCGCGAGCCCGACTCGGTGCTCGGCGCGATGCTCGCCGAGGGCGAGGAGATCGACGGCAAGGCGGTGACCGAGGCGGCGCTCTCGGGGGACGCGACCGCCCGCGGCGTCTTCGACCTCGTCGGCTCCCGCCTCGGGGTCGCCCTGACCAGCTTCGCCAACGTCTTCGAGCCCGAGGTCTTCGTTGTCGGCGGCGGCGTGATCGCCGCCGGGGACCTGCTGCTCGACCCGGCCCGGCGCGAGCTGGCGGCGCGGGCATTGCCGCCGATGAAGGAGACTCCGGTGGTGGCCGCCGAGCTGGGCAGCGACGCCGGGATGATCGGCGCCGCGGCGCTGGCCCGCATCGAGCTCGCGCGGGGGGCCGGCTGATGCCGGGCGAGCTGATCGTCTGCCCGACCCCGATCGGCAACCTCGACGACGTCAGCGCCCGCGCCCGCGACGCGCTCGTCGCCGCCGACTGGATCGCCTGCGAGGACACGCGCCGCACCGGCGGGCTGCTCGACAAGCTCGGGATCCGGCCGGCGCCGCCGCTGGTCTCCAACCACGAGGGCAACGAAGCGGCGCGCGCGACCGAGCTGGCGCAGCGGATCGAGCGCGGCGACACGGTCGTCCTCGTCTCCGACGCCGGCATGCCGGCGATCTCCGACCCGGGCTACCGCCTGATCCGCCGCTGCATCGAACGCAGCCTCGACGTCACGGTCCTGCCCGGTCCCTCGGTGATCCCCGTGGCGCTGGTCGCCTCGGGCCTGCCGACCGACCGCTGGCGCTTCGAGGGCTTCCTGCCCAAGCGCTCCGGTGAGATGGAGCGGGTGCTGCGCTCGGCCGAGACGGTCGTCGCCTTCGAGTCCCCGCGCCGCATCGGCGACTCGCTCGCGGCGCTGGCGGCGATCGCCCCCGACCGCCCGGCGGCCGTCTGCCGCGAGATGACCAAGATGCACGAGGAGGTCGCCCGCGGCTCCCTCGCCGAACTGGCGCGCCGCTTCCGCGGCGACGTCAAAGGCGAGATCGTCCTCGTCATCGCCCCGGCCGCCGACGAGGAGCACGACCGTGACGTCGGCTTCGCCGTCGACGCGCTGCGCCACCTGGTCCAGTCCGGCGCCCGTCCCCGGGCCGCCGCCAGCGTCGTCGCCGCCCTCACCGGGACGCGGGCCAACGACCTTTACAGGGCCCTCACCGGCCGGGAGCCCCGCAAGTAGCCTGGCCCGACCGAGATGTCCTACTACGTCACCACCCCGATCTACTACGTCAACGCCGAGCCGCACCTCGGGCACGCCTACTCGACCCTGGCCGCCGACGTGCTGGCCCGCCATATGCGCCAGCGCGGTGAGGACGTCTTCTTCCTCACCGGCACCGACGAGCACGGCGAGCCGATCGAGACGGCGGCCGAGCGCGAGGGGATCTCGCCACAGGAGCTGGCCGACCGCAACGCCGAGAAGTTCCGCCAGCTGATGCCGACGATCGACGCGACCAACGACTTCTTCATCCGCACCTCCGACCCGCGGCACAAGGAACGAGTCGCCGGGATCATGCAGCGGGTCTACGACAACGGTTGGGTGACGAAGGGGACCTACGAGGGCTGGTACTGCCCCCGTTGCGCGGACTTCAAGACCGAGCGCGAGCTGGGGCCCGGCCAGACCTGCCCGATCCATGAGATCCCGCTCGAGCGCGAGCGCGAGGAGAACTGGTTCTTTCGCCTCTCCGCCTTCCAGGCCCAGCTCGAAGGCCTCTATGAGGAACGGCCCGACTTCGTCGTCCCCGAGTTCCGCCGCAACGAGGCGGTCTCGTTCATCAAGGGCGGGCTCGAGGACGTCTCGCTCTCGCGGCCGAAGCTGAAGTGGGGGATGCAGCTGCCCTGGGACCCAGAGCAACGCATGTACGTCTGGTTCGACGCGCTGCTCAACTACGTCACCGCGCTCGGCTTCGCTCGCGAGGGCGAGGACCTGACGGAGCGCTACTGGCCCGCTTCGCTGCACGTGTTGGGCAAGGACATCCTCAAGTTCCACGCGGTGATATGGCCGGCGCTGCTCTGGGCGGCCGACCTCGAGCCGCCGCGGCGGATGACGATCCACGGCTACCTGCTGATGGGCGAGAAGAAGATGTCGAAGAGCCTCGGCAACGTGCTCGACCCCTTCGAGGTGATCGAGCGCTTCGGCGCCGACGCGCTGCGCTTCTATTGCTTCCGCGAGGTCAGCTTCGGCCAGGACGGCTCGATCTCCACAGCCGGCTTCGAGGCCCGCTACGAGACCGAGCTTGCCAACGACTTCGGCAACCTCGCCAGCCGCGTGCTGGCGATGGTCGAGCGCTACCGGGCGGGCACGGTGCCGCCGGCGCAGGTCGACGCGGTCCTCGCCGAGGACTTCGAAGGCGCCGTCGGCCGCTTCAGCGAGCTGCTCGACCGCGCTGAGCTGAGCCAGGCGCTGGAGGAGGCCTGGAAGCTGGTGCGGCGCCTCAACCGCTACGTGGAGGAGACCCGGCCATGGGACCTGGCCAAGGACGAGGCCGACCCCGAGCGCCTCGACGAGGTTCTCTACAACCTCTGCGAGGGGCTGCGGGTGACGACGCTGTTGCTCGCTCCCTACTTGCCGCGGACGACCGAGCAGCTGCTCGCCGCGCTGGCGGAGGACTCGCGCGCCCTTGCCGAGCTCGGCTCCCGCCCCGGCGGTCAGAAGGTCGAGCGCGTTCCCCCTCTCTTCCCGAAGATCGAGACTCCGGCCACCTGACGCCTTGCGTCCGCAAGGCATCTTGCGCGCGGTCGAGACTCCCGGCGCGAGCGTCCGATGCATTCTCAGGAATTTGTTGAGTATTTGCAGTTTCGACAAGTGCTTACCTAATTTTAGGTAAGGACGTGCTCGATCAAGCGCCGATCCGTGTTGCGGATCGGCCCGCCGAAGAGAAAGTTGATCGTCATGGAAAACAGAGCAGTACCCCACTCAGTCCTGCGCGGCCTGCGTTTCTGGTCGCTCGTCCTTCTAGCCTCCCTCGCCGTGACCGCCTGCTTCGGCGGAACGGCCTTCGCCAAGCGCTCGCTGGTCGGCCGCGACGGCAAGATCCACGCCTGCTATCGCGTCAAGGGCAAGCCGAAGGGCATGGTCCGCGTGGTGCGCGGCGGCAACTACCGCTGCCGCCGCGGCGAGCGCCGCATGGCCTGGTCGGTGGCGACGGTCGCCGGCACGACCGGCGCGACCGGCGCAAGCGGAGGAGCCGGCGCTGAGGGCGACGGGGGGGCAGCCTCCGGCGCCAACGCCGGCGAAGCGGCGCTGAAAACCCAGATCGGGGAGCTGTCCCTCAAGGTAGAGGCGCTCGAAAAAGTCCTGGCCGGCGTCAGCAACGAAGACCTGACCAAAGCAGTCAACGCCGTGCCCGCCGTGGAATCGCTCTGCGAAAACAGCGCCGAACTGAACGAACAGGTCAACCTCATCGCCGAAGCGGTCGAAGGCCTCGGCCTCAACGGGGTCCTGACGGGCATCGGCGGCCTGCTTCAGATCCCGCCGCTGCCCGAATCACTCGAACCGTTCAGCTGCTGAGCGATTCTCCCAGCTCCGGAAGGATTGAGCGCGGATAGGGTGGAAGTCGTGATCGACTCCCACACCCACCTCTTCTACTGCGAGCGGCCCGAGGCGGAGGTCGTTGCCGCGGCGGAAGAGGCCGGGGTCACGCGGATGCTCGACGTCGGCCTCGACAGACCCACGAACCTGCTCGCGATCGCCGCCGCCGAATGTCACGAGAACGTCTTCGCGACGGTCGGCTGTCACCCGACCGAGGCGACCGGCTTCGACGATGCGATCGCCGAGGAGATCGCCGCCCTGGCGGCGGACAAAGAGAAGGTGCGGGCGATCGGCGAGACCGGGATCGACTACTACCGCGACGGGGTGAGCCGCGCCGACCAGCGGCGCGCCTTCGAGGCCCAGATCGAGATCGCCGCCGAGCGCGGGCTGCCGATCGTCATCCACGCTCGCGACCCCGACGGCGAGACCGGTGCCGTCGACGACGTCTTCTCGATCCTCGACGCCCACGGCGAGGGAGTCGACGTGATCCTCCACTGCTTCCTCGCCCCCTGGCGGGTGCGGGACGCGATCGACCGCGGCTGGTACTGCTCCTTCTCGGGCATCGTCACCTTCCCCAGCGCCGGTGAGCTGCGCGAGGCGGCGGCGAAGCTGCCCGACGAGCTGATCCTGGTCGAGACCGACGCGCCCTACCTGGCGCCGCGGCCGGTGCGCGGCAAGCCCAACGAGCCGGCCCACGTGGTCGCCACGGCCGAGGTCGTCGCCGAGGTCCGCGGCGTCTCCTACGAGCAGCTGGAGCAGACGGTCGAGGCCAACGCGCGGACGCTGTTCGGCTGGTAGGAGCCGAGGGTTGGTCCGGCTCGGTCAGAACTTCCTCGCCGACCCCAACCTGCTCGGCGCGATCGTGCGCGACGCCGGGCTGGGGAAGGGCGACGTCGTGGTCGAGGTCGGGGTCGGCGAAGGGGTGCTGACCGAGCGGCTGGCGGCGACCGCCGCCCACGTGCACGCGATCGAGATCGACCGGCGGCTGGAGCCGGCCCTGAGCGCGATCGCGGCCCGTCCCAACGTCAGCCTGCATTGGGTGGACGCGATGAAGGCCGACCTGACCGCACTCGACCCCGCCCCGACCGCGATGGTCGCCAACCTTCCCTACGCGGTGGCGACGCCGGTGATCGTGCGCACGGTGGTCGAGCTGCCCTCCCTGCGACGCTGGACGGTGATGGTGCAGCGCGAGATCGCCGACCGCCTGCGCGCCGCTCCCGGAACTCGCGCCTACGCCGCTCCGAGCGCGACCGTGCAGCTCGCCTGCGACGTGCGGTTGCTGCGCACGGTCGATCCCGCCGTCTTCCGTCCGCGCCCGCGGGTCGAGTCGGCGGTCCTCGGCCTGCGCCGCACCGGCCCGGCGCCCGACGAGCCGACTCGCGAGCTGATCCGCGCCGCCTTCGCCCACCGCCGCAAGTCGCTCGCCCGCTCACTCGAGCACGTCAGGCCCGGGTCGCTCGCCGCGGCGCGGGCGGCTCTCGAGGCGCTGGGCCTGCCTGCCGACGCCCGCGCCGAGGCGCTCGCCCCCGAGGATTTCGCCGCGCTGTCGGCGAAGCTCCGCGAAGGCGCCTGAGCCGCGCCCGGCCCATGCAGATCCACGCACCCGCCAAGCTCAACCTCTGCCTCTATCTGGGGGCCACCCGCGAGGACGGCCTGCACGAGCTCTGCTCCCTGTTCGAGCCCCTCGCCCTCGCCGACCGGATCACGCTTCCGACATTGACCACACCAGAGGGGGGTCAATGTCGGATGCGGAATGAGCCGGAAGGCGACGAGGTCGTCTGCCCGGGGGTCGAAGGGGAGAACCTAGCCGCACGCGCACTCGCCGTCCTGCGCGAATGCGGTTGGGCGCATCCGCCGCTGCGGATCGAGATCGAGAAGCGGATCCCCGTCGCCGCCGGCCTTGGCGGCGGCAGCGCCGACGCCGCCGCCGTCCTGCGTCTGGCGGCGGGAGAGGTCGCCGACCTCGAGGAGATCGCCGCCGGGCTCGGCGCCGACGTCCCCTCGCAGCTGACGCCGGCGCCGGCGCTGGTGCGGGGCGCGGGCGAGCAGGTGGAGAGGCTGCCCGAGCCGGCCCCGCACGCCGTCGTCCTCCTGCCCGACGGCGGCGGCCTCAGCACGGCCGAGGTCTTCGCCGAGGCGGACAGGCTGGGGCTGGGGCGACCGGCGGCGGAGCTCGACGAGCTGGCCGGGCATCTGCGCGCCGCGGCCGGCGCAGGCGCCTCGCCGCTCGGCTACGCCGAGCTGCTCGTCAACGACCTCGAGCCGGCGGCGATCTCGCTGCGACCGCGAATCGGTGAGGCGCTCGAGCTGCTGCGCGGCGTGGGCGCTTCAAAGGCGCTGCTCACCGGCTCCGGGCCGACGACGTTCGGACTCTTCGCGAACCTCGCCGCGGCCCGCGAGGCTGCCCAGCGCCTCGGCCGCGACGACGCGATCGCCTGCGAGGCCGGCACGGCGGAGGTGCGTCGGTGAAGCTTCCCGGAAGCGAGCGCCAGCGAAAGTGGGCAGTCAGGATCAGCCTGACCGCGGCGGCGATCGCCGCCTACGTCGCCTTCACGCATTTCGTCGACCTCGAGAAGATCCTCGAAGACGTCTCCGAAACGCTGGGCGCCTGGACCTATCTGCTGGTCGGGGTCTTCGCCTTTGCCGAGACGGGCGCCTTCGTCGGCCTCGTCGTCCCCGGCGAGACGGTGATGATCCTCGGCGGCGCCACCGCCGGTCAAGGTGCAACCGACATCTACCTGATGATCGGGCTCGCCTGGCTGATGGCGTTCTGCGGTGACAGCACCAGCTTCTTCATCGGTCGCCGGCTCGG
>Ga0070693_100001262_pt1 | contig 11451 bp, 9 predicted proteins | sample KBSK1103metaG_FD_65472 | JGI IMG/M metagenome (GOLD analysis project Ga0070693, IMG submission 65472) | Corn, switchgrass and miscanthus rhizosphere microbial communities from Kellogg Biological Station, Michigan, USA - KBS K1-10-3 metaG | ecosystem: Host-associated > Plants > Roots >...
CTCTCGATCTCGCGCGCGCTCGGCGGCGACTACGCGCCGCTCGTCGGCGAGGCCGAGATCTTGAGCGACGAGCTCTCCGATTTCCAGGGCAACGGCATGCAGCTCTCGGTGATCTGCGCCGAGGACGCCGACCGCCTGACCGATCGGCCCGAGGACGCGAAGCTGATCCTCGGCGATGCGCTGGTCCGCGTGATCCGTGCGCAATGCGAGGTCTGGCCGCACGGCACGCGCCCGGCCGATTTCCACGAGCCATTGAAGAGCGACAAACCTGTCCTCGTGCTCGAAGGCGAGTTCGACCCGATCACGCCGCCGCGCTACGGCGAGGCGATCGTGAAGAACCTTCCGAACGGGCGGCTGCTCGTCGCGAAGGGCCAGGGCCACAGCGTCATGGGTCGCGGCTGCTTCCCGCGACTCGTCGGCCGCTTCGTCGAGACGCTCGACGCGAAAGCGCTCGACGCGGGCTGCATCGGCCAGTTCGGCCCGACACCCGCTTTCATCGACTACAACGGAGCGGCGCCATGATCGAGGCGACGGGCCTCTACAAGGCATTCGGCACGGTCAAGGCCGTCGACGGCGTTGGCTTCGTCGCGCGCGACGGCGAGATCACGGGCCTGCTCGGCCCGAACGGCGCCGGCAAGACGACGACGCTGCGCATGCTCTACACGCTGATGAAGCCCGACGCGGGCAGCGTGCGCGTCGACGGCATCGATGCGTCGGTCGATCCGACCGCGGTGCGGCGCCGGCTCGGCGTGCTGCCCGACGCGCGCGGGCTCTACAAGCGCATGACCGCGCGCGAGAACATCGATTACTTCGCGCGGCTGCAGCGCCTGGAACCCGATGTTGCGCGCAAGAGCGCGGATGCGCTGATCGCCGCGCTCGACATGGCCGAGTTCGCGAACCGGCGCACCGAAGGCTTCTCGCAGGGCCAGCGCGTGAAGACCGCGATCGCGCGCGCTCTCGTGCACGATCCGCGCAACGTGATCCTCGACGAGCCGACGAACGGCCTCGACGTGATGGCGACGCGCGCGATGCGTGCGTTCATGCGAAGACTGAAGGACGAAGGGCGCTGCGTCCTCTTCTCGAGCCACATCATGCAGGAGGTCGCCGCGCTCTGCGATCGCATCGTCGTCATCGCGCACGGACGCGTCGTCGCCGACGCCTCGCCCGCCGCGCTGCTCGAACAAACCGGCGCCGCGAGCCTCGAAGATGCATTCGTCGCCGCGATCGGATCGGAAGAAGGACTCGCCGCATGAAATCGCTCCCTTCGGCGCTGATCGTTTTCCTGAAGGAAGTCCGCGAGAACCTTCGCGACCGCCGCACCGTCATCAACACGCTCCTGACCGGCCCGCTGCTCGCGCCGGCGATCTTCGTCCTGATCATCAACGCGACGATCTCACGCGAGCTCGACAAGGCCGAGCGCGCGCAGCCGGTGCCGGTCATCGGCGCCGAGCACGCGCCGAACCTCGTCGAGTCGCTGAAGCAGCAGAACATCGAGATCAAGGACGCGCCCGCCGACCCCGAGCGCGCCGTGCGCGACATGGATGCCGATCTCGTGCTGCGCATCCCGGCCGAGTTCGGCGACAGCTGGAAAAAGGGCGAGCCGGCGCAGGTCGAGCTGATCTTCGATGCATCGCGACGCGAGGCGCAGACGTCGGTCGGGCGCCTGCGCGGCGCGCTCGAAAGCTATTCGCAGCGCACCGGCGCGATGCGCATTCTCGCGCGCGGACTCTCGCCCAGCATCGTCCGTCCGTTCGTCGTCGCCGACCGCGATCAGTCGACCGCGCAGACGCGAAGCGGCACGCTGTTCTCGATGCTGCCGTACTTCTTCATCCTCGGCGCGTTCATCGGCGGCATGGCGCTCGCGATCGACACGACCGCCGGCGAGCGCGAGCGGCAGTCGCTCGAGCCGCTGCTCGTCAATCCGGTGTCGCGCTCGCAGCTGCTGATCGGGAAGCTCCTCGCGACGAGCCTCTTCGCGCTGACGAGCGTCCTCCTCGGCATCCTCGCGTTCTCGGTGGTCGGACGGTTCCTTCCGACCGAGAAGCTCGGCATGAGCCTTCAGATCGGCTTCCATTTCGGCTGGACGGTTCTGCTCGTGATGCTGCCGCTCGTCGTGCTGATCGCGACGCTGCAGACGCTCGCGGCCGCGTTCGCCAAGAGCTTCCGCGAGGCGCAGACGTATCTTTCGCTCCTCATGTTCGTGCCGGCGGTGCCGACGATGATGCTGTCGCTCTTTCCGGTGAAGACCGAAGCGTGGATGTACGCGGTGCCGCTGATGGGCCAGCAGATCGTCATCACGCGCCTGATGCGCGGCGACGAGGTCTCGCCGGGCGAGCTCGGACTTTGCTTCGCGTGCACGGCGGCGGCGGCGCTGGTCGTCTACGCGCTGACGGTCGCGATCTATCGCGGCGAGCGCCTCGCGATCTCGACCTGACGCATCGCCCAAAAAAAGATCCCGGCTTGCGCCGGGATCCGTTTCCACCTGGGTGTTTCTTAAAACCGTCTCGCGCGACGTCGAGGCTATGGACGGCGCGCGAGGCGGACAGGGCGCATCTTTCGTCTGTCAGGTCAGAAGAAGATGATGCCGCCGAGCGAGCCGCCGTACTGCTTGGCTTCCTGGCCGACGTAGTCCTTCGAGCGCGTCTCGCCGATTTCGGCCGCGAGCGTGATGCTGCTCGTCAGCGCGTAGTAGAGACCCGCGGTCAGGTTCTCGTTCGATTTGAAGCTCGAATTGAGGATGTTGTTGTAGTCGTTGTTGTCGTCGTTCTTGCTGAGGCCGTACGAGAGGCCGACTTTCCACTTGTCCGTGAACTTGTACGTGCCCTGCAGGAGGTAGTTGAGGCCCTTCACGTCGCCCTGATCGCCGTCGGCGAGGATGCCGATGCCATCGCCGGTCTCGATGTTCCCGAGGAACGTGAAGCCGCCGCCCGAGATCGACGCGCCGACTTCCGCGGCCCACTCGTCGAAATCCGTATCCGGATTGATGATGAAGGTCTGACCCGGATTGTTCGGATCGGGCGTCGGCACGAACCCGGTCGAGTAGAAGCGCTGCGTCTTGCCGCCCACCCATACCTTCAGCATGTCGTTCGTGTACTGCAGTTGCGCCTGCACCTGCGGGTAGTTCTTCGAGACGAACACGCCCGCGTCGACCGGGCTGAAGACGCCGGCCGTGAACGTGAAGCCGCCGCCGAACACCGGCGAGACGTACGACATCTGGCCGTAGTTCTGCAGATAGGTGTAGCCAGCGCCGATGTGGCCGAGCGTGACGCGGCCGCGCTGCGTCGCCTGCGTCGGCGCGCCGGCGCCGAGCAGCGTCATGTCGTTGAGGATCGCGTTCGCGCCGAACACGCCATAGTCGCGGCCGATCTTGAACGTGCCCATCTCGGGCGTGCCGACCGTGAAGAACGCCTGGCGGACGTCGACGTTGGTGTTCGTCGCGACACCCGAGGACGTCGCGGCGTGCACCATGATGCCGATCGTGCCGCCGATGTCGAAGCCTTCCTGCTGCGTCTTGAACTTGGTGATCAGGCCGCTCGGCAGGAGGCCGTTGCCGATCGACGTCTTGTGATCCTCGCCGGCGCAGCCGAGCGCTCTGCTTGCGAGCGCGGGACCGCCGACGTTGTCGCCGGAGCAGCTTGTCGCGGTGTAGTACGCGTTGACGATGCCGCCGACATCGACGGACCAGTTGTCCCCCTGGAGTCCGACCGCGCCGGCGCTGCCGGCGAACAGCGCGGCTGCGCCGATTCCCGCTGCCTGCAGCGCCTTGAGAAGCGTGCGGAGTGGGCGTTGAGGGCTCGAACCGGGCAGTGCGCTTCTCAGGCCTTGCTGCTGATGCATGGAAGTGTCCTCCTCCGCTAATGGAGCGGCTTCCTGTCAGCATGTTGTGTGCCACGAACCCGGATGTTGCGGTGAAGCATCGAGGAATCGTTATCAAGCCTCGATTCGAGGCTGATTATTCTGCGATGCAACACCACTTGGAGGCCGTCTTCGCACCATCGAATCTGAACCACCGTTATTTTTTCATTACACACTGTCCGGTGTTCTGTTGCCGTTCCGGAACAGTGCTCCGCCTCCGATTCGCCCCCTGATCGCCCTTCACGCTTTCAGCTTCATGTCAACGACGAAAAGTGTGAACTCCATTGCACTTTCACCGCCGGCAAACGTAAGATTCCGGCCGGCGAGAGGGAGATCGGCTATGTCAGGGCAGAGTTCTGTGCGTTGCGGCGCACTCGTGCGTCGCGTATTGGCTCCGCTGTTCGTCCTTGCAGCGGCTTTCGGGGGAAGCACCGTTTCGGCACAGCCGGCGCCAAAAGGCGTCGTGAACAACGTGCCGGCGGAACTGCAGACCGTATTCCAGACGATCTCGTCGGCGGGACCGCTCAATGCGATCTACATCGGCGAGGACCTCGCGGCGCAGATCGCGCACGTCGGCGATGCCTCGGAGGAAATCTATCCGCCGGGCACGATGCCGGCCGATTACGGCACGTTCCTCCTCATCAACGGGACGCTCTATTCGTCCGACTTCGCCAACCACGGCGGCACCGCGAGCGGCAGCATCGGCACGTACACGGCGTTCACGCCGGTCAGCCAGTCCGGGGTCACGGGCGCGGGAACGAGCGCGAGCCCGTTCGCCGTCACGACCGTCGTCTCGGTCGGCGCGACCGGACTCACGGTCACGCAGGTCGACAGCTACGTCGTCGGGCAGGAGTCGTATCGCACCGACGTCACCGTGACGAACACGGGCAATGCCTCGGTCTCGGCGACCATGTTCCGCGCGTTCGACTGCTACCTCGGCGGATCCGACTCGGGTTACGGCGTCGTCACCGGCACCGGTCCCGGCTGCTCGCAGAACCCGAACAACGTGCCGGCCGGGCGCATCGAGCAGATCGTCCCGCTCAACGGCGGCAACAACTATTACGAATCGGGCTACGACGCGGTATGGGCGTGGATCGGCGGGCACACCGCGTTCCCGAACACCTGCGACTGCACGATCCTCGAAGACAACGGCTCGGGCATCAGCTGGAACATCACGGTGCCGGCGGGCACGAGCCTCACGCGCTCGAACCTCACGGTGTTCTCGCCGCTCGGCACGCAGCCGCTCTTCACGACGAAGACGGCGGATGCCGCGAACGCGACCGCGGGCGGCGCCGACGGCTACACGATCACGATCTCGAATCCGAACGCCGCGGCCGCGACGCTCAACTCGATCACCGACACGCTGCCGGCAGGCTTCACGTACACGCCGGGCTCGTCGACGGGCGCGACGACGGCCGATCCGACGATCGCTGCGAGCACGCTGACCTGGGCGGGTCCGATCGCGGTGCCGCCGGGCGGCACGGCGGTGCTCCATTTCGGCGTGACGGTTTCCTCGACGGCGGGCACGTACACGAACCAGGCGACGGCCGATGCCGGCGCCGACACGGTCGTCGGCACGGGCCCGACCGCGCCGATCACGGTCGGTGGCGGCGGTGGCGGCGGCGGTCCGCCGGCGGCCATTCCGGCACCGACGCTGAGCGAAGGCATGCTGGCCGCGCTGATCCTGATTCTGCTGGCAGCAGGCGTGTTGTTTGCGGGGCGTCGCGCGCGCAACTAGCGCAAGCGCGACAAAGGGAGGACGGCGGCCCCGCTTCGGCGGGGTTCGTCGTTTCTGCGGCCCTGAAAAGCTCGATCAGAAAAGCTCGCGCTGCGGCGACTCGGCCCGTGGCGCTGCGAACTTCGACGTGTCGAGCACGATGTCGCGCCCGCGCGCAATGCCGTGACGCCGACAGGCGAGCGCGAAGCGCTGGCGGATCAGCTCGGCGAACTCGCCCTCGCCGCGCATGCGCGAGCCGAAGCGCGGATCGTTGTCGCGGCCGCCGCGCATCTGGCGGATCAGGCTCATGACGTGCTCGGCGCGCTCGGGCACGTTGAGATCGAGCCATTCGCGGAAGAGATCCTTGAGCTCGTACGGCAGGCGCAGGATCGTGTAGCCCGCGCCTTTCGCGCCGGCGGCGGCCGCGCGCTCGAGGATCTCCTCGAGATAGCGGTCGGTCACCATCGGAATGATCGGCGCGACCATGACGCCGCATGGCACGCCCGCTTCGTTGAGCGTCGCGACCGCCTGCAGGCGCCGGTGCGGCGCGCTCGCGCGCGGCTCCAGCGTTGAGGCGAGCCGGTTGTCGAGCGAGGTCACCGACACGAACGCATGCACGAGATTCGCGCGCGCCATCGGCACGAGGAGATCGAGATCGCGTTCGATGAGCCCGTTCTTCGTGATGATCGTGCACGGATGGTTGTGCTCGGCCAGCACTTCGAGGATCGAGCGCGTAATGCGATAGCGCCGCTCGATCGGCTGGTACGGATCGGTGTTCGCGCCGAGGTTGATCGGCGACGGCTTGTAGCCGGCCTTCGCGAGCTCCTTGCGCAGGAGCTCCGCACCGTTCGTCTTCGCGAACAGCTTCGTCTCGAAATCGATGCCGGCCGAGAGATTGAGATACGAATGCGATGGCCGCGCGTAGCAGTAGACGCAGCCGTGCTCGCAGCCGCGGTACGGATTGATCGACTGCTCGAAATGGATGTCCGGCGAGTCGTTGCGGCTGATGATCGAGCGCGCGCGCTCTTCGGTGACGTGCGTGTCCGGACGCGGCGCGGGTTCGTCCTCCCGATGCCAGCCATCGTCCTCGCGCGTCTTCGCGATCGATTCGAAGCGGCCTTCCGGATTCGAGGCCGCGCCGCGGCCCTTGATGCGGGCGGGCGCGTCGATGCGGTGCAGCGCGGCGTTGTCGGCGGTGTCGCGTTTCATGACGGCGATGCGCAGTATGCGCCCGCCGCGTCTCAGACGTTGCGAAAGAAACCCAAATGTCAGCCGTTGCCGGCGAGCGTGCCGTGCCTGCCGAGATCGCGCGGCTCGTGGCTCAGCATGCCGGCCGCGAAATCGAGCGCACGCGCGACGAAATTGCCGGCCGATTCCCAGTACGCCGCGTCGCGCACGCGAATGCGCAGAACGACGAGATTCGGATCGTGCTTGCCGGCGGGAAAGAACACCTTCTGCATCGGCGACCAGAGTGCGTCGATCGTCGCGCGATCGCGATCGATGCGCGCGGTGCCGCGCACCGACACGTAGACCTGTTTCTTCGGATTCGCGTAGGCGAGGTTGACGTCCGGATTCGCCGCTAGATCCTCGAGCTTGCGGCTGTCGGCCGCCGTGAAGAACACGAGATCGCCGCTTGCGTCGAACTCGAGCGTCTGCAGCGGCCGGCTGACCATGCTGCCGTCGGCCGCATGCGTCGTCAGCATCGCGACCTCGACGCCTTCGATGAGCTCGCCGAGCTTGGTCAGGTCCGCCGAAGGATGGGCTTCGTTCTTCATGATGCGTGCGCCGTCGTGGGTAAGACCCGACGATCGTCCGTGCGCCATTAATGCGCGATGAAACCGCGCGATGTACGCTCTCTCCGCCGAGCCGGTTGGCTCGCGTAAAGCCGTGCTTTGCTACTGAGATCGCTCCGGCGCGCGCATGCGCCGACGATGCGGAGACGGAGACGACGATGAGTCCCACCAAGACACCGAAGCGCAAGACCGCGCGCAAGGCTGCCAAGAAGACCAGACGTCCGGCTGCTCGCAAGACTGCAGTGAAGAAGGTCGCGAAAAAGGTCGCGAGGAAAGCCGCCACGCGCAAGACCGCGAAGAAAGCCGCAACCAAGCGGAGCGCGAGCAAGAGCGCGCCGCGCAAGTCCTCGGCCACGCGCAAGAAACCGGCCGCGAAGGCAGCACGCCGCGCACCACCGAAAGCCGCTCAGCAACCCGCGCCGCAAAAGCCGCCGGCGAAGCGTGCGACCGCGGCGCCGAAGAAAGCCGCACCGCGCAAGCAGGCGGTGACACCCGACCTCGCGCGCCAGCACTTCCTCGAAATCCTCGAAGCGAAGCAGCAGCGCGTCAAGCAGGGCCCGACCTATCCCGCACCCAATGCGTTCACGGGCCGGCCGCACGATGCGGCCGCCGGGACGCCGCCATCGAGCGAGCCGGTCCAGGACTCGAGCCCGGATGTCGAAGCGACCTACGGCGAGGGCGAGTTCGCGAGCGGACGCGGCAACCAGGGCATGCGCGGACAGAACTGATCGCGCTTCCGGAGCGGCGCGGTGGCGCCCTCTTAAGTGTATTTGCTGTGTCGTTCGTGCTGAAACAATCGCTATGATTGCAAGCGTTCCGTCCGCGGACGGAACGCTTGGCGGGCCGCGCGATGCTGTCGCGCGGAGATCGGATGTCCTCTCCGGATCGGGCCATGACGGGCGTCGTCTCCGTCGAACTCCTGCAGCGGCTCCAGAACGAGATTCTGGAGACGATCGCGCGCGGCGCGCCGCTGAAGACGATCGCCGACCTCATCTGCGAGCGTGCCGAAGGCTTGGCGCCTTCGGCGCTCTGCTCGATTCTCACCGTCGATGCCGAAGGCTTCGTCCACCCGCTCGCCGGGCCCAGCCTGCCGTCGTTCTACTGCGCGCTGCTCGACGGGCTCGCGATCGGTCCCCGCGCCGGCTCGTGCGGCACGGCCGCCTATCGCGGTGAGCCGGTCGAAGTCACCGACATCGAAACCGATCCGCTCTGGAGCGACTACAAATCGCTCGCGGTGCCGCTCGGGCTGCTCGCGTGCTGGTCGAGCCCGATCCGGGCGCGCGACGGGCACATCGTCGGCACGTTCGCTTTCTACTACCGCGAGCGGCGCGGGCCGGCGGACGTCGAGCGGCAGATCGTCGAGACCTGCGTCCACGTCTGCGCGATCGCGATCGAGCACGACGAGGCGCACGCGCGCATCCATCAGCTCGCGTACTACGACACGCTGACGGGCCTGCCGAACCGCTCGCAGTTCCAGGATCGCGCCGCCGCGATGATCGCGAACGCGGCGCGCGGGTCGAGCGTGAGCCTCCTCTACGTCGGCCTCGATCACTTCAAGAGCATCAACGACACGCTCGGCCATCGCACGGGCGACCAGCTGCTCGCGGCCGTCGCGAAGCGGCTCGCGACCTGCACCGGCGAAGCCGCGTTCCTGGCGCGGCTCGGCGGCGACGAGTTCGCGATCGTGCAGGTCTCGGTCGGCGGACGCGCGCCGAGCGCGCAGGCCGAGCGCGTGCTCGCGGCGCTCGAAGCGCCGTTCGAGCTCGACGAGCAGCTGACGACGATCGGCGCGAGCATCGGCATCGCGAGCGCCGAGGCGCCGCTCGTCGACTTCGACGAGCTCTGGCGCCGCGCCGACATGGCGCTCGACGCGGCGAAGCGGCAAGGCGGCGGCATCTACCGCTTCTTCGCGCCCGAGCTCGACGTCGCGATGCAGCTCCGCCGGAAGCTGAAGCAGGATCTTCGCGCCGCGCTCGCCGGCGGCGAGTTCAGCGTCGCGTACCAGCCGATCGCTGCGCTCGAAACGGGCGCGCTCGTCGCGGTCGAGGCGCTGCTGCGCTGGAACCATCCGGTGCGCGGCAGCGTGTCGCCGTCGGAGTTCATCCCAATCGCCGAGGAGATGGGCGCGATCGGGATGCTGGGCGAGTGGGCGCTCAACGAAGCGTGCGCGGCCGCAGCGACGTGGCCGCGCGCCATCCGAGTCGCGGTGAATCTCTCGCCGCTGCAGCTCAAGCAGCCGGGGCTCGTGCTGACCGTGGTCGGTGCGCTGAACCGGAACGGGTTGGCGCCGTCGCGGCTCGAACTCGAGATCACCGAAAGCGCGCTGCTCGCCGAGAGCGCGGCGACGCGCGCGGCACTGCGTGAGTTGCGCGCGGTCGGCATCCAGCTCTCGCTCGACGATTTCGGCACGGGCTTTTCCTCGCTCCGCTCGTTGCGCGCGTTTCCGGTCGACAAGATCAAGATCGACAAGTCGTTCGTCGGCGACATCGGCCGCAAGGCGGACTCGGCCGCGATCATTCGCGCCGTGATCGGGCTCGCGCACGATCTCGGCCTCAAGACCGCGGCCGAAGGCGTCGAGACCGAAGGCCAGCTGCAGTGGCTCGCGCTGCAGGGCTGCACGCAGGGGCAAGGGCACTTCATCAGCGCGGCGCTCGGCGCGGCCGACATTCGCGCGCTGCTGGAGACCGTCGAGGCGATTCCGCTGACGACGCCGCACGCGCGCTCCCAGACAGGCTGACGCAAGCGAACGTGGCGCGATGACGACGACCGATTTCGTGCTCGTCTCGAACTGGCGCATCGCCGCGCCGCGCGCGCGCGTCTGGGAAGCGCTGAAGCATCCGACCGAATGGCCGCGCTGGTGGCCGTTCGTGAAGTCCGTCGAGGAGCTCGACGCCGGCGACGCCGACGGTCTCGACGCGCGCTACGACTTCCACTGGACGAGCCGGCTGCCGTATTCGATCCGCCTCGTCACGACGGTCGTCGAAATCCGGAAACCCGAGCGCATCGTCGCGCGCGCCGAAGGCGATCTCAGCGGCACGGGCACGTGGCTCCTCGCCGAGCGCGACGGTGCGACGGCGGTCGAGTACACGTGGCGCGTCGATCTCGATCGTGCATGGATGCGCGCGTTGCTGCCGATCCTGCGGCCCGCGTTCGCGTGGAACCACAATGCGGTCATGGCGGCGGGCGAAGCCGGGCTCTCGCGCGATCTCGGCATCGTGCCGCGCTGACATACACTCCTCCGATGTCGGAATCGCCGGTCGATCGTCTGCACGGCCTCGCGGCGCACGTGCGGCGCCTCGCTGCCGATGCGCAGCTGAGCCTCGAACGGCGCGACCTCGCGCAGGCTCAGAAGTCGCTCGTGCCGGCGCTCGCCGAGTCGCCGCAGCATCCCGAGCTGCTGCGCCTCGCGGGATTGCTGCGCTTTTTTCGCGGCGACGCGGCAGGCGCTGTCGCGGAGCTTCGCAAGGCGGCGGCCGCATGGCCGGACGATGCGCCGGTCGCGAGCAATCTCGGCGCCGCGCTCGCGGCGCTCGGCGACATCGACGCGGCGATCGAAGCATTCCGGCGCGCGATCGCGCTCGACGCGACCTCGATCGACGCCTGGTACAACCTCGGCCGCGCGCTCGAAGCGAAGCACGATGCGGCCGGCGCGCACGCGGCGCTCTCAGCCGTGCTGGAGCTCGATCCGGCGCATCGTCCCGCGCGGCTTCTGCGCGCCGACGCGCTGAAGACGCTCGGCGCGCTCGCCGAAGCGGAGTCGGAGCTCCGCGCCGTGCTGCGCGAGGATCCGTCGTCGGTGCCGGCGTGGGTCGCGCTCGTCAATCTCAAATCCGCGCGCGTCGAAGCCGGCGACATCGAGCAGCTCGAACGCCTGCACCGCGACGACTCGCTCGCGCCGGTGCAGCGCATCGACATCGCCTTCGCCTACGCGAGCGTGCTCGAGGCGGCCGGCCGCTACGCCGAAGCGTTCGCCGGGTTCCGCGCCGCGAACGCCGCGAGGCGCGCGACGATCCGCTGGAACGCGGCGGCGGTCAGCGCGCTCGTCGACGGCATCCTTTCGGCATTCGCAGCCGCGCCGATATGCGA
>Ga0070693_100001263_pt1 | contig 11443 bp, 10 predicted proteins | sample KBSK1103metaG_FD_65472 | JGI IMG/M metagenome (GOLD analysis project Ga0070693, IMG submission 65472) | Corn, switchgrass and miscanthus rhizosphere microbial communities from Kellogg Biological Station, Michigan, USA - KBS K1-10-3 metaG | ecosystem: Host-associated > Plants > Roots >...
CCCGACGAGCGTCAGTACATGCCGCCCATGCCGCCGGGGCCGCCGTGGCCGGCGCCGCCCGCGTCCTTCTTCTCCTCCGGAATCTCCGAGACCAGAGCTTCCGTGGTGAGGAGCAGCGACGCGATCGACGAGGCGTTCTGGAGCGCCGTGCGCACGACCTTCACCGGGTCGATGACGCCCGCCGTGACCAGGTTCTCGTAGGTGTCGGTGCCGGCGTTGTAACCCTCGTCGCCCTTGGCCTCCTTGACCTTGGAGACGACGATCGAGCCTTCCTGGCCCGCGTTGGTCGCGATCCAGCGGAGCGGCTCTTCGATCGCCTTCTTGATGATCTCGGCGCCGACCCTCTGGTCGTCGTTCAGCTTCAGGCCCTCGAGCGCCTTGCCGGCGCGGATGAGTGCCACGCCGCCGCCGGGGACGATCCCCTCTTCGACGGCCGCCTTGGTGGCGTGCATCGCGTCCTCGACGCGCGCCTTCTTCTCCTTCATCTCGGTCTCGGTGGCCGCACCGACCTTGATGACGGCGACGCCGCCGACCAGCTTGGCCAGCCGCTCCTGCAGCTTCTCGCGGTCGTAGTCCGAGGTGGTCTCCTCGACCTGGGCGCGGATCTGCTTGACGCGGCCCTCGATCGAGCTCTGCGTGCCGGAGCCCTCGACGATGGTCGTGTTGTCCTTGTCGATGGTGACCTTCTTGGCCTTGCCGAGATCATCGAGCTTGATGTTCTCGAGCTTGATGCCGAGGTCTTCCGTGAGCGCCCGGCCGCCGGTGAGGATCGCGATGTCCTCGAGCATGGCCTTGCGGCGATCGCCGAAGCCCGGCGCCTTCACGGCCGCCGCCTGCAGCGTGCCGCGCAGCTTGTTGACGACCAGCGTCGCCAGCGCCTCGCCGTCGACGTCCTCGGCGATGATCACCAGCGGACGGCCGGCGCGCGCCACCTGCTCGAGCAGCGGCAGCAGGTCCTTCATCGAGCTGATCTTCTTTTCGTGGATCAGGATGACCGGGTTCTCGAGCACCACTTCCATGCGCTCGGGATCGGTGACGAAGTAGGGCGAGAGGTAGCCGCGGTCGAACTGCATGCCCTCGACGACCTCGAGCGAGGTCTCCATCGACTTGGCTTCCTCGACGGTGATGACGCCGTCCTTGCCGACCTTCTCCATCGCCTCGGCGATGATCTTGCCGATCGTGTCGTCGCTGTTGGCCGAGATGGTGCCGACCTGGGCGATGGCGGCGCCGCTCACCGGCTTGGACAGCTTCTTCAGCTCGGCGACGACCACTTCGACGGCCTTCTCGATGCCGCGCTTGATCTCCATCGGGTTGGCGCCGGCGACGACGTTCTTGGCCCCCTCGCGGAAGATCGCCTGCGCCAGCACGGTCGCCGTGGTGGTGCCGTCACCCGCGATGTCCGAGGTCTTGCTCGCCACCTCGCGCACCATCTGCGCGCCCATGTTCTCGAGCGAGTCCTTCAGCTCGATCTCCTTCGCGACCGTCACGCCGTCCTTGGTGATGGTGGGGGAGCCGAACTTCTTGTCGAGGACGACGTTGCGTCCCTTGGGGCCGAGCGTGACCTTCACCGCGTTGGCGAGCTGGTTCACGCCGCGCAGGATGGCCTGGCGGGATTCCTCGCCGTAAATAATCTGCTTTGCCATGGTTGCTTGACTCTCCTACTTCGTGACGACGCCGAGGATCTCTTCCTCGCGCATGATGAGGTACTCTTCGCCGTCGATCTTGATCTCCTGGCCCGAGTACTTGCCGAACAGCACGGTGTCGCCTTCCTTGACGTCGAGCGGCGTCACCTTGCCGTCCTTCTCGACCTTGCCCTTGCCGACCGCGACGACCTTGCCCTGCTGCGGCTTCTCCTTGGCCGAATCCGGAATGATGATCCCGCCGACCTTCTGTTCCCCTTCTTCGATCCGCGAGACGATCACGCGGTCGTGCAGGGGACGGATGCTCACCTTTGTCGCTGTTGCTGCCATACGTCGTTCACTCCAGTTGAAAATGATTGCCCGCCGGTGCCCGCCGCCTCCCGTCTGCACGGGCGGCTGGCAGTCACCCTGGCCGACTGCTAATTCTATTGAGGGCTCAGGCGCCTGTCAAGCAGTCTCCCGACTCGACTGCTAGCCCCGCCTCCGGCGGTCGGAAGCTCGACCGGCTTCGGGCGCGGCAGGCGCCTACGCGGTGCGTTTTATGCGGTATTCCGCGATTTTGCGGGCGATCGTGTTGCGGTGGAGGCCCAGCATCCCGGCCGCCTCCCCGAGATTGCCGCGGGTCCGCTGCAGCGCCCGGGCGATGAACAGCTTCTCGAATTCCTGCCGCGCGTCGTCGTAGAGGACGCCCTTGTCGAGCATCTCCGAGACGAGCCGCTCCAGCTGATCGCGCACGTCGGCCTACGCGAGCTCGCGGCCCGACAGGCGCCGGAACGCTTCGACGTACTTCTCGCGCGTCCGCGCGATCACCGACTCGGGCAGCGACGGCACCGGCGGCTGCTTGTTCCACTTGATCTCTTCGAGGTAGTCCCGCACGAACTGCTTGTCGAAGCTGGGGACGGCGCCGCCGGGCTGGTACTGATCCTTCGGCCAGAAGCGCGAGGAATCCGGCGTCAGCACTTCGTCGATCAGGACGACGTCGGCGGCGGGGTTGCCGTCGCCGACCAGCCCGAACTCGAATTTCGTGTCGGCGATGATGATGCCCTTCGACTCGGCGTGCTCGCAGCCGCGGCGGAAGATCTCGAGCGTGAGCGCCTTGAGGCGCGACGTCAGATCGCGGCCGATGATCTTCGCCGCCTCGTCCTCGCTGATGTTGATGTCGTGGCCGCTCTCTTCTTTCGTGGCCGGCGTGAAGATCGGCTCGGGCAGCCGATCCGATTCCTTCAGCCCTTTCGGAAGGGCGATGCCGCAGACCCGCCCGGTCTTCTGGTACTCCTTCCAGCCCGAGCCCGACAGGTAGCCGCGCGCAACGCACTCGATCGGGATCGGCCGCGTGCGGCGGCAGAGCATCGATCGGCCGCGCAGGGTGCCGGCGTGCGGCTGCAGCGCCGACGGGAACTCCGCGGTATCGATCGTGATCATGTGGTGCGGCACCAGCGCGCCCATGCGCTCGAACCAGAACGCGGACAGCTGCGTGAGCACCTTGCCCTTGTCGGGAATCCCCGAGCCGAGGACGTAATCGAACGCGGAGATGCGATCGGTGGCGACGAGCAGCAGCTGATCGCCGACCTGGTAGATGTCGCGCACCTTGCCGCGGCCGTGCAGGTTCAGATCGGGGAAGGAGGTCTCGAGGAGTGGCGCAGTGGAAATCACGATTGGTTCGCGATTGTACTCGTCGCGAACGGTCAACGCCAAACGCGCGCGCTAGGTTATTTGCCCTCCGGCTTGCGCACCGTGATGTCGCCGCGCGTCGCGCGCAGCGAGAGCGTCGGTCCGCCGCCGCGCACGGCGCCGTTGATCCGCGCATCGCCGTCTTCCTGCGGCTTCAGCGTGCCGTCGCCGATGTCCAGGCGCCCTTCGGTCGCGATCGCGTCGAGCGTGTAGCCGGTCGGCGGCGCGGTCACGTGGATGTTCTCGCCCGTGTTGTAGATCGTCAGCGGCGCCGCCGCCTGCATCACCACTTCGATGTCGGTGTTGCGCCCGTCGATGCGCGCCTCGGTGCGCAGGCTGCTGACGTGGAGCTCGCCGCCGCTGCCGTTGAAGCGGAACGGCGGCTTCGCCGTCTTCGCCGCGTCGAGCGTCAGCTCGGTGTTGCGCGCCTCGACGTCGAGCGGGCCGGTGACGCTCTCGAGGCGGAGCTCGCCGCCCGTGAGATCGAGCGTCGCCATGCCGTTGACGCGCGCGATCGTGCCGTTGCTGTTGCGCGAGCTCAGCTTCAACGAGTTGACGCCGTCGATTTCCAGCTTGCCGCCGGTGTGCGCAAGCTGGACATGGCCGGCGATGTTCTGCAGCCGCGTCTCGCCGCGCGATCCCATGATCTCGGCCGAGGCAAGGTCGGTGACGACCAGCCGGCCGACGTGCGGCTCGACGCGCAGCGCCAGCCGCCGCGGCACCTTGAGCACGATCGTCAGCTGCTCCAGGCGCGTGTTGCGCGGCATCGACCGCGGCATCGCCTGATCCATGCTCACCACCACGGCGTCGCCGTTGCGCTCGACGCGCAGCGTCGCCGTCGCCGCCACCGTCTTCGCTTCCGAGTCATCGTAGCCGCGCCCGACGGCGTGCAGCTCGGCCGAGATATCGCTGCGGTCCTCGCCGGTCACGGTCAGCTCGCTGGCGCGCGAGAGGTTGATGCGCAGCTCGCGGACGGCGGCGTCCACCGGCACCGCCTGCGCCGAGTCGGCCGGCGCGGTCGCGCGCGCACCCCGGATGTTGCGGCGGATCTTGTTGACGATGCCGCCGATGCTGACGTCTTCGCCGCCGGCGTCCGGCGCGGTGAACTGGTAGACGCAAATGCCCAGCACCACAAAGATCGAAATGAGGACTAACTCACGCTTTCCCATAGATTTGGAGCGAGTTCCGTAGTAGAGTTCCGGAGGATCTCTACCCTGGCCACCCGGATTCTAATCCCGACCGTAACCGTTTGATGACGTCTCGACTTCGTGCGGCCCTCGTCCTCGTGCTGACGGCCGGGCTGCTGGCGTTCTTCCTGCGCGGTGTGGACCTCGGGGCCGTCTGGGCCGAAACACGGCATGCAGACGGGAGGTTGCTCGCTCTGGCGGTGTGCCTCAACATGACGACGTATGCGCTCCGCGCGTTCCGCTGGCAGTACCTCCTGGCGTCGATCGGACCGACGCGGTTCTCGATCGCGTTCCAGACGACGGTGATCGGGTTTGCCGCGAGTTTTCTGCTGCCCGCCCGGCCGGGCGAAGTGCTGCGGCCGTACCTGCTCGCCCGGCGGGAGAACCTTCCGCCGACGGCGGCCTTTGCCACCATCATCCTCGAACGCCTGCTCGATCTGGTGACGGTACTCGTTCTGTTCGGCGTCTTCGTCCTTGTCGTCGATCCGGCGACCCTGTCGGGCGACCCGGCGCTGTACGGCCGGGTCAAGACCGGCGGCCTCGTGGCGGCCTCCGGCGCCGTGGCCGGCCTGGTCGTCTTCTTCTTTCTCGCCGGCCATCCCGAGCGCCTGGGGCAGTGGGCGCTGAAGTTCGAACGGGTGCTGCCGGCCAGGATTGCCGGCCTCGTCGCCCGGCTGGTGGAGGCCTTCGCGCAGGGACTCGCGGTGATGCGGCAGCCGGCACGCCTGCTGGTGTCGTTCGTGCTCTCGGTTCCGCTCTGGCTGTCAATCGCGGCGGGAATCTGGGTCACATCGCGGGCATTCCATATGACGTTCGGGTTCCTGGGTTCGTTCCTCGTGATGACGCTGCTGGTCGTCGGCGTCGCGATGCCGACGCCGGGGCAGGTCGGGGGCTTTCACGCGATGTACAAGGTGGCCGTGGTGCAGTTCCTCGGCGTCCCGACGACGACCGCGGTCGGCGCGGCGATCGTGCTGCACGCCATCTCGTTCGTGCCGGTCACGCTGCTCGGTCTCTATTTCATGGCCCGCGAGGGCCTGAGCTTCGGGCGCATGCGCGAGTTGGCGAAAGACTCTCAGGCCGGAGCCATCGAACAATGAAGTGTCCGTTCTGCGGCCATCTCGGCGACAAGGTGGTCGACTCGCGCGAGAGCAAGGAGGGCCACAGCATCCGCCGCCGCCGCGAGTGCCTCAATTGCGGCAAGCGCTACACCAGCCGCGAGCACATCGAGGAGATCGAGTACCGCGTGATCAAGAAGGACGGCCGGCCCGAGCCGTTCCAGCGGCAGAAGCTGATTGGCGGCCTGGTGCGCGCGTGCGAGAAGCGCCCGGTGAGCGTGCAGCAGCTCGAAGGGATCGCGGATCGCATCGAGTCGGAGCTGCAGGATCGCCCGGATCGCGAGATGCGGACGACCGACATCGGCGCGCGGATCATGGAAGAGCTGCGGCGCATCGACCAGGTCGCCTACGTGCGTTTCGCGTCGGTCTATCGCCAGTTCCGCGACGTCGGAGAGTTCCAGCGCGAGATCGACGAGCTGCAGAAAAGCAAGCCGAAGTGAACACCGCACGCCCGCCGGATCGTCCGAAGCTGCCGCCGCGCCGGCCGGCGCGGCCGGTCGTGCCGGAGCGCCGCCCGTTTCGCGACAACCCGCGCCTGATTCTCGCCGGCATCGTCCTGCTGCTGCTCAGCCTGATCGCGATCATCCAGCTCTCGGCCCGCACGACGCGCCTCAATCCCGACTTCATGAGCGAGGTGCTGCTCTACTCGCTCTCGATCGCCGACGTGACGATGCTGCTCGCGCTCGGCTTCGTGCTCGCGCGCAACGTCATCAAGCTGGTCGTGGAGCGGCGCCGCGGCCTGCCGTTCTCGCGCTTCCGCCTGAAGCTGGTCGCCGCGCTGCTCGGCCTGACCATCGTCCCGTCGGTGCTGGTGCTGCTGGCCGGCAGCGAGCTGATTCGCCAGACCACGGCGCGCTGGTTCAGCCAGCCGGTGTCGGACGTCCTCACCTCCGCGAACGCGATCGCCGCCACCTACTACCGCGATCGCGAGAACGCCGCCGCGGCGCAGGCGGCGCGGCTGGCGGCGGCGATCCCGCCGCAGACGCTCGCGTCGGGCAGCATCGACGACATCAAGGCGGCGGTCGTCGGCCCGATCACCGACGGCGGCGTGGGCATGGTGGAGATCTATCGCCTGCAGCCGTCCGCGGAAGGGCGCCCCGAGGTGATGCCGATCGTCGCGCTGCAGTCGCCGACGCTGCCGCCCGGGCACCTGCGCGCCTCGTCGGACCGCATGGCGGCGAAGATTGCCGCCGGCAGCACCGATACGCAGGCGCACGAGCCGCTCGACGGCGGCGGCGAGCTGGTGCGCGCCGGCATCCAGGTGCGCGACGGCAATGGCGCGCTGATCGGGGTCGTGATCGCCAGCGACTTCCTGTCGGGCGATCTGGCCAGCCACGCGCGGCGGATCGCCGAGGCCTACGAGGACTACAACCAGCTCCGCGTCCTGAAGAACCCGCTCGAAGGCGTCTACCTGTCGTTGTTCCTGATGATGACGCTGATGATTCTCGTCAGCGCGACGTGGCTGGGGCTGTATCTCGCCAAGCGCATCACCCGTCCCGTCGGCATGCTGGCCGCGGGCGCGAAGGAGATCGGCGCGGGGCACCTGGATCACCGCATCGAGCCGGAAACGCGCGACGAGTTCGGCTCGCTGGTCGAGGCGTTCAACTCGATGGCCGGCGAGCTGGCGACGAGCCAGCGCCGCCTCGAGCGGTCTCGCGTCGAGATGGAGCGGAAGAACTCCGAGCTCGACGAGCGCCGTCGTTACATCGAGACCGTGCTCGAACGGATCGCGTCGGGGGTGATCTCGATCGGCCCCGACGGACGCGTCAGCACGATCAACGCCGCGGCGGTACGCCTCCTCGACGTCGATGCGGCGAGCGCCGGGGCTCCGGTGGACGTCGTGCTCGACCGCGAAGACCTGCGGCCGCTGTCGGCGCTGCTGCGCTCGGCGACCGCGGGCCCGGGCAAGCCGGCGGCACAGGAAGTGGCGCTGGCGCGCGAGGGGCGGGAGGTCCATCTCGCCGCGGCCGCGACGGCGCTGCACGGCGACGCCGGCGCGGTTCTCGTCTTCGACGACGTGACGCCGCTGGTCAGGACGCAGCGCGTGGCCGCGTGGCGCGACGTGGCGCGGCGCCTGGCGCACGAGATCAAGAACCCGCTGACGCCGATCCAGCTGTGCGCCGAGCGCATGCGGCGGCATTTCGGCGGGGCGCCGGAGGCGACGCGCGCCCTCGTCGACGAGTGCACGGCGACGATCGTCGGCGAGGTCGAGTCGCTGAAGTCGCTGGTCGACGAGTTCGCGCAGTTCGCGCGCATGCCGGCGCCGCGCGCGGTCCCCTCCAACCTGAACGCCGTGCTGACCGAGACGCTGGCGCTCTACAACGGGCTCTTCACGCAGATTCACCTCGAGCGCCGCTTCGCCGCCGCGCTGCCGCCGGTACGGCTCGACGTCGAGCAGATCCGCCGCGTCGTGATCAATCTCGTCGACAACGCGATCGAGGCGCTGGGCGGCATGCACGCCGGACCGCGCCCGGGAAGCGAAACGCCGGAAATCCTGATCGAGACCCACCACGACGCGGCCAACGCCGTGGCGCGCGTCGTCATCGCCGACAACGGCCCCGGCGTGCCGCCGGCCGACCGCGAGAAGCTGTTCATGCCGTATTACTCGACCAAGGGTCGGGGCAGCGGCCTGGGGCTGGCCATCGTGCGGCGCATCGTCGCCGAACATGGCGGATCGATCGAAGTGGGGGACAATAGTCCTCGGGGATCCCGGTTTGTCATCGAGCTTCCCTGCTAAGGGCTAAGGGCAGAGGGCCTCGGGATAGGGCCGTGGGAAAGGGCATAGGACAAAGGGCCTGGGGATAGGGCCCGAAAACGGGAAACAGGAAACGGGTAACGGGAAACGGGAAACGGGTAACGGGAAACTGGCGACGGCTTCATGCGGCATTCGGTTCTAATCGTCGACGACGAAGCGGGCGTGCGCAGCGCGCTGAGCGGCGTGCTGCGAGACGAGGGGTACACGGTCGACGCCGTGGAGTCGGGCGAGGCGTGTCTCGAGCGCGTCACGCGCGGATCCTACGACGCGATCGTGCTCGACATCTGGCTGCCCGGCCTCGACGGCCTGGCCACGCTCGAGCGCCTGCAGGAGCGCCGCGTGGAATCGCCGGTGATCATGATTTCCGGGCACGGCAACATCGAGTCGGCGGTGCGCGCGATCAAGATGGGCGCGTTCGACTTCGTCGAGAAGCCGCTGTCGCTCGACAAGACCGTGGCCGTGGTCGGCAACGCCGTGCGGCAGCGGCGGCTCGAGGCGGAGAACCGCGAGCTGCGCGCGACGGTGGACAAGCGGCTGACGATGGTGGGCGAGAGCCACGTCGTGCGGCAGCTGCTGGAGCAGGTGGCGATGGCCGCCCCCTCGAACGGGCGCGTCCTGATCTACGGCGAAAACGGCACCGGCAAGGAGCTCGTCGCGCGCACGATTCACATGCGCAGCCGCCGCAGCCGCGGCCCCTTCATCGAGGTCAACTGCGCCGCGATCCCCGAGGAGCTGATCGAGAGCGAGCTGTTCGGGCACATGAAGGGGGCGTTCACCGGCGCCACCTCCGATCGGCGCGGCAAGTTCGAGCTGGCCGACGGCGGCACGCTCTTCCTCGACGAGATCGGCGACATGAGCGTGAAGACCCAGGCCAAGGTGCTGCGCGCGCTGCAGGAGCAGGTCGTCGAGCCGGTCGGCGGCACGTCGAGCGTGCGCGTGGACGTGCGCGTCATCGCCGCGACCAACAAGGACCTGCCGACCGAGATCCGGGCCGGGCGCTTCCGCGAGGACCTCTACTTCCGCCTCAACGTGATTCCCATCTTCGTCCCGCCGCTGCGCGATCGCGACCAGGACATCCCGCTGCTGGCCGAGCACTTCATGGCGGAGCTCGCGCGCGAGTACGGCCGCCGCCCGAAGCGCCTCGACCCGGGCGCCGCCGCCGGGCTGCGCAGTTACCGCTGGCCGGGCAACGTGCGCGAGCTGCGCAACGTCATCGAGCGGCTGATGATCATGGTGCCCGGCGAGGTGATCTCGCTCGGCGACCTGGCGTTCCTGGAAGGGGGCGCGATCGCCGCCGCCGATCAGCCCGGGGCGCCGGCGCTGACGCTCCACGACGCGCGCGAGAAGTTCGAGCGGGAGTACATCCTGCGCGCGCTGGCCGCGCAGCACGGCAACATCTCGCGCACCGCCGACGCGCTGGGCGTCGAGCGCAGCAACCTCTATCGCAAGATGAAGGCGTTCGGCATCGCGCCGGCGCGCCGCGAGGAAGAAGCGGCTACGTAGCCCGCAGCTTGTTCTCGAGCACCTGGTCCGGCTTGAAGCCGGCGATCTGCAGGTAGAACTCCGCCGCCGCATTCAGCGCCGCGGCGGGGACCAGCCCCACGATTTCGCTTTCCAGGATCGACACGCCGTAGCGCTCCGCCTCGCGCCTGACGGTCTCGAAGACGCGGAAGATCGGCGTCTTCTCGTAGTTGGTGAGGTTCATCGAGACCTGGACGATGCCGCGGTCCTTGAGCTCGAAGCCGGCGGCCTTGACGAAGCGGTAGCCGCCGCTGCTGTGACGGATCGCCGCGGCGATCTTCTTCGCCACGTCGAGGCGATCGGTGTTCAGGTTGATGTTGTAGGCGATGAGCGGCATGCGCGCGCCGACGACCGACGCGCCGGCTGAGGCGTGCGGCGCGGACGGGCCGAAATCGGGCGCCCAGCCCTTTGACGCCATCTTGGCGGCCAGCCCCTCGAACTCGCCGCGCCGGATGTCCTCGAGGTTCTTGCGCGCCGGGTCGTTCGATGCGTCCTCGTAGAGGTAGATCGGCACGCCGAACCGCGACGCCACTTCGCCGGCGACGTCCCTGGCCAGTTCCACGCACTGCGCCATCGTCACCCCGTCGATGGGGACGAACGGGACGACGTCCACCGCGCCGAGGCGCGGGTGCTCGCCCTGGTGCGTGCGGAGGTCGATGTGCGCGAGCGCCTGCTCGTACATCGCGAGGATGGCGGCCTTCAGCGGCGCGCCGTCGCCCGCGAGGGTGAATACTGAGCGGTTGTGCGACGCGTCCGACGAATAGTCGAGCAGGCGCACGCCGGGTACCGCGCGGATGGCTGACGCGATCGCCTCGACGACTTCCGGGCGGCGACCTTCGCTGACGTTGGGAATGCTCTCGATGATTGGCATGGAAGGCTGTATAATCCCGCACATTCTGTCATGCCGGATTCGCTTCGCGATCACGATTCGACAACGGCGAGCGCGCCGGAACGCGAGTCGCGGATCGAGGAGCTGCTTCTCGCGGGCCTCGACCATTATTTCAACGGTCAGCACGAGCTCGCCATCAGTGTCTGGACGCGCGTCCTGTTCCTCGATCGCAGCCACGCACGCGCCCGTGCCTATATCGAACGCGCCCGCGGCGCCGTCGCCGAGCGGCATCGTGAAGGGGAAGAGCTGCTGCAGAGCGGCGCCGCCGCCTTCAGCCGCGGCGATGCCGAGGATGCCCGCCGGCTGCTGACGTCGGCGGTCGAGCGCGGGGCGCGCCCCGAAGAAGCGCTGGCGATGCTGGAGCGGCTCGACCGGCTCGCGCCGGCCGAAACGCTCGAGCCCGAGCCCGATCTGCCGTCGCGCCAGCGCCGGCGCGGGTTGATCGGGCGCGTCGACGGCGCCAGCGAGCGGCATGGCATCCGCGCCGCGACGCTGCTGCTGGTGCTCGCGATCGGGCTGGCGTCGGGCGTGCTGATGATGAACGCCTGGAGCTCGGGCCTGCTGCCCTGGGGACCGCCGCCCGCGAGCACCCCGACCCCTGGCTACATCGCGCCGGATCCGCTGCCGGTGCCCACGGCGTCGGAAGTGTCGCTGGCCCGCGCCCG
>Ga0070693_100001264_pt1 | contig 11440 bp, 9 predicted proteins | sample KBSK1103metaG_FD_65472 | JGI IMG/M metagenome (GOLD analysis project Ga0070693, IMG submission 65472) | Corn, switchgrass and miscanthus rhizosphere microbial communities from Kellogg Biological Station, Michigan, USA - KBS K1-10-3 metaG | ecosystem: Host-associated > Plants > Roots >...
CCGGGCAACCCGACCACGCGCCAGCGGCGATCGGGATCCTGCACGAGGCCGAGCGACAGGTCGCGGATCTGCAGTTCGGTGAGCGGGTGGTCCGGCAGCAGGCCGGAATACATCGCGACCTGCAGTTGCGCGCGCCCAACCACCAGCGTGTTCTCGCCGGTGCCAACGCGCAGCCCCTGGAAGATGAAGCGAGGCCCGCCGCGCGTCCATTCCGCCCGCGCGCTGGTAAAGCGCACCGGCTCGCCGACCCGCTTGCTGAGCCAGGCGGCGATCCGCTCCGGGTTTTGCTCGACCATCGGCAGCAACTGGTTGGCGATGCCCACCACCAGCGCCACCAGGATCAGCAGGACCAGTACGCCGTACCCGGTCCAGCGGCGCGCATGGCGCAGCCGGCGGCGGGCCGTGCCATGCACTGGGCCCTGCGCGGGGCCCGGGACGGGGCCGGTGGGCGCGGTCGGGCTCACGGGCGTGGCGTTTCCATGGCGCGGGTGCCGTGCGCTAGAGCAGCACGACGTCGAATTGTTCCTGTGCGTACTGCTCGTCGGCCTGGAAGCGGATGCCCTTGCCGAGGAACTCCTCCAGCTCGGCCACCGAGGCCGATTCTTCGTCGGTGACGCGCGCGACCACCACCGGCGATGCGATGACCAGCAGCTGCGAGGCCTCGAACTGGCGCACCGCCCGGGTGATCTCGCGGAAGATCTCGTACACGATCGTCTCGCAGGTCTTCAGTTTCCCGCGGCCGCCGCACTCGTGGCAGGGCTCGCACAGCTGGCGCTCGAGGCTCTCGGTGGTGCGCTTGCGCGTCATCTCGACCAGGCCCAGAGGCGAGAAGTCGTGCACGGCGCTCTTGGCGTGGTCGCGCGCCAGTCCCTTCTCGAGCGTGCGCAACACCTGGCGCTTGTGCTCGTCGTCGGTCATGTCGATGAAATCGATGATGATGATCCCGCCCAGGTTGCGCAGCCGCAGCTGGCGCGCGACCGCCTGCGCGGCCTCCAGGTTGGTGCGGTAGACGGTTTCCTCCAGGTTGCGCTGGCCCAGGAAGGAGCCGGTATTGACGTCCACCGTGGTCATCGCCTCCGTCTGGTCCACGATCAGGTGGCCGCCCGACTTCAGCGGCACTTCCTTGAGCATGGCGCGCTGGATCTCGTCCTCGACGCCGTACAGGTCGAACACCGGCCGCTCGCCGGTGTAATGCTCGACCCGGTCGGACAACTCGGGCATGAACTGGCGCGCGAACGCGACCATGCGCTCGTAGGTCTCGCGCGAGTCCACGCGCACCTTGTCCACTTCGCGGCTCATCAGGTCGCGCATCGCGCGCAGCGGCAGCGACAGGTCGTCGTAGATCGCCTGCCCGACCTTGCCGCCGGCGCTGGCGTCGCGGATCAGCTGCCAGGCGCGGCGCAGGTAGGCCACGTCCTCGGCGAGCGCTTCGGCGCCCTGCCCTTCGGCGTTGGTGCGCACGATGTAGCCCAGGCCCGAGCCGTTGACCAGTTCCGCCATCGTGCCCTTGAGCCGCGCGCGCTCGGCCTCGTCCTCGATCCGCGCCGACACGCCGATCACGCGCGAGTACGGCAGCAGCACCAGGTAGCGCGACGGAATCGAGATCTGGGTGGTCAGGCGCGCACCCTTGGTGCCGATCGGGTCCTTCACCACCTGCACGACGATGTCCTGCCCCTCGTGCACCAGCGAGGCGATCGGCGGGGTCGGCGTCGGCGCGCCGCTGCCTTCGCCATTGGCCAGCTTGCCGTCGATGCCGCTGCCTTCGCGCGTACCCGCCTTCGAAGACTCCGGGCCGCCGGCGTCCGCCGGCTCGAACGGCACGCGCTCGATGTCGGAGGCGTGCAGGAAGCCGGCGCGGTCCAGGCCAAGGTCTACGAACGCGGCTTGCATGCCCGGCATCACCCGCTGCACGCGGCCCTTGTACACGTTGCCGACCACGCCGCGCCGGCTGGCGCGCTCGATGTGCAGCTCCTGCAGCATGCCGTTCTCGACCAGGGCGACCCGGGTTTCGCGCGGCGTGACGTTGATCAGCAATTCTTCGGACATGTCAGGCCGCCGCCCCGGTGGAGTGCGTACGCATTGGACTGGCCTGCGGGGAGGATGATTCCGCTGCTGCGGGCGTGGCGAAGCCGAACGCCTTCAGCAGCTGGTGGGTTTCGTGCAACGGCAGGCCCATCACGCCCGAGTGGCTGCCCGCGAGCGCGGCGACGAACGCGGCCGCGCGACCCTGGATGGCGTAGCCGCCTGCCTTGCCCTGCCATTCGCCGGAGGCGACGTAGGCGGCGATCTCGGCATCGTCCAGCGCGCCGAAGCGCAGGCTGGAGCGACTGGTCGCGTGCGCCTCGCGGTCCTTGCCCACCAGCCAGACCACCGTGATCACCTCGTGCGTGCGCCCGGCCAGCGAGCGCAGCATCGCCGCGGCGTCGGCAGCATCGGCGGGCTTGCCGTAGACGCGGTCGCCGAGCACGACTTCGGTGTCGGCGCCGAGCACGAGGCTGTCGGGCGCAACGGACAACAGCGCCAGGCCGGCACGGGCCTTGTCGCGGGCGACGCGCGTGACGTAGTCGACCGACGCCTCGCCGGCCTGCCGGATCTCGGGCACGTCCACGTCGAGCACGACCGGCGTGATGCCGAGCTGGGCCAGCAGTTCGCGCCGGCGGGGGGATCGGGAGGCAAGGTGGAGCATCCGCCCAAGGATAGCTGCTGCGGCCGCTTGGCGGCGGCGTGCAGTCTCCCGGATGCAGCGGGGCATCGGCGATACTTGTGCTCCGGTTCAGGAGCCAGTGATGCACAAGTCCGTCGTTCTGCCCGCCCTCCTCGCCACGCTCGTGGCCGCGTGCTCGACGACACCGACGTCGCCCGCAAGCGATGCCGGCGCGGGCGCGGCGCACGCGGTGCCGGGCGAGGTCGACGTGCCGGCGATCGCGCGGCCCGGCGGCGAGACGCCCGACTGGTGGTTCCGTGCCGGTGCGGCGGCCGCGCGCGGCGCGGGCGCGGGCGATGTGAAGGCGCGCAACCTCATCCTCTTCATCGGCGACGGCATGAGCCTGCCGACCGTCGCCGCGGCGCGCATCCTCGCCGGCCAGCGCACGGGGCAACCCGGCGAGGAAACGCGCCTGGCGTTCGAGGAGTTCCCGTACACCGCGCTCAGCCGCACCTACAACACCGACAGCCAGACGCCCGATTCGGCCGGCACCATGACCGCGATGAGCACCGGCGTAAAGGCACGTCTGGGCGCGCTGTCGGTCGGCCAGCAGCTGCCACGCGGCGCCTGCGCCGGTGAAGGCGATGCGCTGGTGACGCTGCTCGAGCTCGCCGACGCTGCCGGACTGTCGACCGGCGTGGTCACCACCACGCGGCTGACCCATGCCACGCCCGGCGCGACCTACGCGCACGTCTCCGACCGTGAGTGGGAATCCGATGCCGACATGCCGGCCGCCGCGCGTGCCGCGGGCTGTACCGACATCGCGAGCCAGTTCGTCGCCCATCCGGGCATCGACGTCGCGCTCGCCGGCGGCCGGCGCAAGTTCCTGCCGGTGGGCACGATCGATCCGGAATATCCCGCCGTGCACGGCGACCGCAAGGACGGGCGCGACCTCATCGCCGAATGGCAAGCCGCGCATCCGGCCGGCAAGTACGCGTGGCGGCGCGAGCAGCTCGATGCAGCGGTCGCCGGCGGCGCGCCGGCGCTGCTCGGCCTGTTCGAGGCAGACCACATGCACTACGAGCACGAACGCGCGCAGGACCCCGGAGGCGAGCCGAGCCTTGCCGAGATGACGCGCGCCGCCATCGGCGTGCTGTCGCGCAATCCACAGGGCTATTTCCTGATGGTCGAGGCCGGGCGCATCGACCATGCGCACCACGCCGGCAACGCCTTCCGCGCGCTGGACGAAACCGTCGCGCTGTCGGACGCGGTGCGCGCCGCGCGCGCGGCCGCGCCGGCATCGGACACGCTCATCCTGGTCACCGCCGACCACTCGCATTCGATGAACTTCGTCGGCTATCCGCGCCGCGGCAACCCGATCCTGGGCAAGGTGGTCGGCTCCAGCGGCGAGAGCAGCGCGCACGGCTACGCCAAGGATGCGACCGGCCTTCCGTACACCACGCTGTCCTATGCCAACGGCCCCGGCTACGCCGGCGCGAGCCGCGAGCAACCCGCCGGCCCGAAGCGCTTCCCGCACGTCGCGGCCGGCGTCACCGCATCGAACGGCCGCCCGGACCTGACCAACGTAAACACCGAAGACCCGGACTACCTGCAGGAATCGCTGGTGCCCACCGGTTCGGAAACGCATGGCGGCGACGACGTCGGCGTGTGGGCGAGCGGCCCCGGTGCCGCCGCCGTGCACGGCTCGATCGAGCAGAACACGCTGTTCCATCTCCTGCTGCAGGCGCAGCCGCGCGTCGTCGACTGGTTGTGCGCGCGCGGCGACTGCGAACGCGGCGTGCCGGCGCGGCGACCGACCGAGGCGCAGGTGCAAGCACGCTGAGCCGGCGGCGTGCCTGGGCGCGCGCGCCGCGCCTCAGGCGCGGTGGTAAGGGTGGTTCGCGAGCAGGCTGCAGGCGCGGTAGAGCTGCTCGGCGACGAGCAGGCGCACGAGCATGTGCGGCAGCGTCAACGGCCCGAGCGACCAGCGCTCGTCCGCGGCGGCGAGCACCTCGGGCGCGTGCCCTTCCGGACCGCCGATCAGCAATGCGAGGTCGCGACCGCCCTGGCGCCAGCGCTCCAGGCGCTGCGCGAGTTGTTCGGAACTGTGCAAGGTGCCGCGACCGTCGAGCGCCACCACCTGCGCGCCGCGCGGGATCGCCGCCAGCACGCGCGCGCCCTCGTCGGCCATCGCGCGCGCCGCGTCGCGGCCCTTGCCGCGCACGCCGGGCGCGACTTCATGCAGCGCCAGCGGGAGCCAGTGCGAAAGGCGCTTCTGGTATTCGGAAAACCCCGTCGCAACCCAGTCGGGAGCGCGCTCGCCGACAGCGACGAGGGTGGCCTTCACTCGACGACGTCGTCGTCCCCGGGCGGCTGGTCGCCGACCGTCCACAGGCGCTCGAGCGCGTAGAACTCGCGCACGCGCGGCAGCATCACGTGCACGATCACGTCGCCGAGGTCGACGAGGACCCATTCGGCCTCGCGCTCGCCTTCGACGCCGAGCGGCATGACGCCGCATTTCTTGGCGAACTGCACCACTTCGTCGGCAACCGACTTCACGTGGCGCGTGGAGGTGCCCGAGGCGACCACGAGGTAGTCGGCGATGCTGGTCTTGCCGCGGACGTCGATTTCCACCGTGTCCTTGGCCTTCATCTCCTCGAGTGCCGCATGCACCTGGATCAGCAGGGCTTCCGCCGTGGGTGCCGGGTCCGGCATGCGGGTCTTGATGACTTGGGCCTTGGTGGTCAACGCGTGTCCTCGCTGGGCGGCGGTCGCCGCGCCTTGATTATAGCCGCCGACGCCGGCACGGCCCCGTAGAGGCCTGTCGCGACGATGAATGCCGCGACGGCGGGGGGCACCAGGGACCGCCAGTCGCCGCCCGAGGCCAGGCGCGCGCGCACGTCCGAGGCCGATTCGCGCCGCAGGGGCCGCAGCGCCAGCGCGGCATAGCCACCGGCCGGTTGCCGCAGCAGCCGCTCGGGCGTGGTCCAGCCCGGCGACAGCAGGGCGTGCGCGGCCGGGGCGCGTTCGGCGAGCCAGGCCTGCCCCACGCGGGTGCCCGGCCGCTGCACCCCAAGCAGGTTGGCCAGCGCCGGCAGCCGCTGCCAGCCATGCCAGGCGGGCAGCTGCAGCACCGAATCGATGCCCAGGATCCAGACCACCGGCGTGTCCGCGCCCACCTCGGCGCGCACCTCGTCCAGCGTGTCCACGGTATAGGACGGGCCGTCCCGATGCAGTTCGCGCCGGTCCAGGCGCAGCGCCGGGTCGCCGGCGATCGCCAGTTCCAGCATGTGCGCCCGCTGGACGGCGCTGGCGCCCGGCGCGGCGCGATGCGGCGGGTCGGCCGAGGGCAGCAGGTACACCGGCGCGCCCAGGCGCCGGGCGACGGTGCGCGCGACCTGCAGGTGGCCCAGGTGGATGGGATCGAAGGTGCCGCCGTACAGCAGCCGCGGGCTCATCCGGCCAGCAGCGTCCGCGCGCGCGCATCGGCCACCGCCTCGAGCAGGCGCTCGAAGCGCAGCCAGGCATCGCCGGTGCCGCGTCCCTTGGACAACAGCTCGACCTGCCCGGCCTCGGCCACGAAGCGTTCCCAGCGGTCGGCCGGATGGCGTTCCAGCGCGCGGCGGTACAGGGCCTGCTTGCTGTCCCACACACGCGCCTCGCGCATGGCGTTGGCGACGTTGCCGCCGCGCGCGGCGACCCGGGCGAACGCGGCCACGCGCAACAGTTCCCCGGCAACGATGGGTAGCAGCCCGGGCACCTGCTCGCCCTCGCCGCGAAGGGCATGCAGCATGCGCCGCGCGCGCGCGGCATCGCCGCCGAGGGCGGCATCGGACAACTTGAACACGTCGAAGCGCGCCGAGTCGGCGACCAGCCGTTCCATGTCGTCGAGCGCGAGTTGCGCGCCCGGCGCCAGCAGCGCGAGCTTGTCGACTTCCTGCGCGGCGGCGAGCAGGTTGCCCTCGACACGCTCGGCCAGCAGCGCCACCGCGGCCGGCTCGGCGGACAGGCCGCGGCTGCGCAGGCGTCGCGCGAGCCAGTCCACAAGTTCGTTCGGCTTGACCGGCCAGCACACCACCAGGTGGCCGACCTTCGAGATCGCCTCGCTCCACTTGCCGCCGTGGCGGTTGCTCCAGTCCTGCGCGGTCACCAGCAGGGCGGTGTCCGGCGGCGCGTCGGCGCAATAGCCCTGCAGCGCTTCGCTGCCCTCCTTGTCAGGCTTGCCGGTGGGCAGGCGCAGCTCGATCAGGCGACGCGGCGAGAACAGGCTCGGCGACGCGATGCTCATGGTGAGCGCATTCCACTCGAAGTCGCGGCCGGCGTCGAATACTTCGCGCTCGCCGAATCCCTCTTCGCGCGCCCTCGCCCGCACCGCGTCCGCGCACTCCTGCACGAGCAGCGGCTCGGTGCCGGCGATGAGATAGACCGGGCGCAGCGGCTCCGACGCCAACTGCCGCTCGAACCGGTCGAGCCGCAGTTCCATCAGGAGCGCGGGCGCAGCACCACGTCGAGGCGGCGGAGGATGGCCGCCTCCATGTCGCGGCGCAGCTCGCGCGAGATCAGCTCCTGTTCGGCCGGGCTGCCGGCGGAGGCGCTGATGTCATAGGTGTATTCGCGCGAGAGCTCGATCGTCTGCGGGTCCACGACCGGCTTGCCGGCCGCGTCGAGCAGGACGAAGTCAACCGAGTAGGTGGTGACGTATTCCTGCACGCGCGCCAGCTGGTCGACCGACAGCGGGCGCGTGGCCCAACGCTCGCCGGTGATCTTGAGCGCGGACGAGGGCGTGCCTGCGACGGCGGGGGTGGCGCCGGCGCGCTCGAGCGCGGTGCCCAGCTCCAGGCCCAGCGGGCTGTACGGGTCCGCGGTCTGGACCGACACCGGGCCGAGGGTCGCCGGGAGGTTCAATTGCGCGCGCGGATGGAACCCACAGCCGGCAAGCAGGGCGGCACAGGCCAGGGCGAACGCGAGACGCATGCGGGACCTCGATCGGGATGCTTCGGACGCGATCATGGTACCGCGAACCGCCGCGGCCGCAGGTCGGCGGCCGCCGCGGCGACCTGCGCGAGCACGCCGTCCCAGTCGTCGAGGCGCTGCTGGCGGAACAGGCGCACCGTCGGGTACCAGGGCGAATCGGCGCGGCCGAGTTGCCAGCGCCAGTCCGGCACGCGGGTCAGGGCCAGCCAGGCAGGATGGCCGAGCGCACCAGCGACGTGCGTGATCGCGGTGTCGGCCGACACGACCAGGTCGAGCGCAGGCAGCAAGGCCGCGGTGTCGGCGAAGGCATCCGGACCGGCATCGAACTGCGGCCCGGCATCGACGACACGCATGCCTGCCGGAAGGTTGGCCAACTGCTCCACGCCATGGCCGCGCTGCAGGCTGACGAGTCGCACGCCGGGCACCTGCGCCAGCGGCAGGAAGGCAGCGAGCGGGATCGAGCGCCCGGCGTCGATCTTGCGATCCGGGTTGCCCTGCCAGCTGATGCCGATGTTGATCGCGTCGGGATCGAGCAGGTGGCGCCAACGCTCCGCGCGCGAGGCATCCGCCTGCAGGTAGGGCGCGGCCATCGCCATCGCCGCCTCGTCATGCACTGCCAGGAAATGCGGCAGGCTCCACAACCAGGCTTGCACGTCGTGGCGCTCGCCCTCGGCGTTCGCCACCAGGCGCACCTGGTCGGCGAAACCCGACAACAGCGGCAGGATCGAGGACGGCCCCTGGAAGGTCACGCGCGCGCCGGCCTCGACCAGGCGGGGTACGAAGCGGAAGAACTGGATGGTGTCGCCCAGGCCGTTCGGCTCGCTGAGCAGGATCGACTTGCCACGCAGGCTCTCGCCGTTCCACCACGGGATCGCGGGCGCAGGCATGCCGCGCGCCACGAGCGCGTGGCTGCGTTCGTAGTTGGCCCAGCCCTCGGCCCAGCGGCCTTCGAGCAGGTCGAGGCTGGCCAGGCGGCGCACCGGCTCGGCCAGTTGCGGACCAAGCCGTGCCGCGCGCACGTAGTTGTCGCGGGCGCGTACCAGGTCGCCGGCTTCGTGCGCCAGCATGCCCAGGTTGTCCACCGCCTCGGCTGCCTGCGGATCGATGGCGATCGCGCGCAGGTAGCAGTCGCGCGCGGCGTCGACGCGGCGCAGGTCATGCATGGCGTTGCCGAGGTTGTTCCAGACTTCCGCGCGGTCGCGGTCGAGCGCGAGCGCGCGCTCGTAGCAGTCCTGCGCCTCGGCGACGCGCCGCTGCTCGTGCAGCGCGATGCCGCGCCGGTTCCACGCGCCCGCGTTCTCCGGCTCGAGCTCGAGCGCACGCGCGAAGCTCGCCTCCGCCTCGGGCCAGCGGCGCTGTTCCGACTGCAGGGCGCCCAGGCGCAGGAGCGCGCCGGCCAGCGTCGGCCGCGCCCGCAGTGCCGCGTTCCAGGCCCGCTCGGCGGCCTCGGGCCGCCCCAGGGCGCGGGCGACGTTGCCCAGGTTGAAGTGCGCCTCGGCGAGCGCCGGGTCGAGCGCGACGGCGCGCGCAAACGCCTGGTGCGCATCGGCCAGGCGCCCGAGCGCGCTCAGCGCGTTGCCACGGTTGTAGTGCAGCGGCGCCAGCTGCGGTGAGCCGAACAGTGCCGCGTCGAAATGCGCCAGCGCTTCGGTGGGGGCCTTGCGCTCCAGCTCCAGCACGCCGAGCAGGTGCAGCGCAGGGGCATGCGCCGGCAGGTGCTTGAGCACCGAGCGCAGGGCGTTCTCCGCTTCAATGCCGCGGCCTTCGCGACGCAGCGCGAGCGCCGTCGCCAGCACCCGTTGCAACTGGTCCGCGTCGCTCATCGCCGGGTCCCCGTGTGTTCCATGTGCCGGTGTTGCATCAGCCGGCCACGATGTTGACGATCTTGCCGGGCACCACGATCACCTTGCGCACCGACTGTCCTTCCAGGAACTTCGCCACGTTCGGCTCGGCCAGGGCCTGCGCCTCGACCGCCTCGCGGGTGGCGTGCACGCCAGCTTCGATGGTGCCGCGCAGCTTGCCGTTGACCTGCACCGCGAGCGTGACCGAGTCGCGTACGAGCGCGGCCGGGTCGGCCTGCGGGAACGGCAGGTCCTCCAGCGTCTGCAGCGGCTTGCCCAGCACCTGCCAGAGCGCGTGCGAGGTATGCGGCGTGATCGGGTTGAGCAGCAGCACGACCGCCTCGAAGGCTTCCTGGCGCAGCGCGCGTGCCGCCGGCGTCGCCTCGTCGAACTTCGAGATCGCGTTGAGCAGCTCCATCACCGCGGCGATCGCGGTGTTGAAGGTGTAGCGCCTCGCGTAGTCGTCGCCGACCTTGTGGATCGCTTCGTGCAGCTGGCGGCGCAAGGCGCGCGCGGCCGGCGACAGGGCCGTCGCGTCCAGCGGCGCGACCGCGCCCTCGCCCACGTGCCGGTGCACCTGCGTCCACAGCCGGCGCAGGAAGCGCGCCATGCCCTCCACGCCCGACTCGTTCCAGTCCAGCGACTGTTCCGGAGGCGCGGCGAACATCGAGAACAGGCGCACCGTGTCGGCGCCGTAGCGGTCGACCATCAGCTGCGGGTCGACGCCGTTGTTCTTGGACTTGGCCATCTTTTCCGTACCGCCCAGCGACACTGCGGCGCCGTCGGCCTGCAGCGTCGCGCCGGTCACGCGGCCGCGCTCGTCGAGCACCACGTCCACGTCGGCGGGGTTGTACCACTCGCGCGAACCATCGGCGTTCTCGCGATAGAAGGTATCGGCGATCACCATGCCCTGGCACAGCAGGTTGCGCGCCGGCTCGTCGCTCTTCACCAGCCCCGCGTCGCGCATGAGCTTGTGATAGAAGCGGAAATACATCAGGTGCATGATCGCATGCTCGATGCCGCCGACGTACTGGTCCACCGGCAGCCAGTAGTCGGCGCGCTCGTCGACCAGGTCGTTGGCGCCCGGCGAGGTATAGCGCGCGTAGTACCAGCTCGACTCCATGAAGGTGTCGAAGGTATCGGTCTCGCGCTCGGCCGGCCCGCCGCAGGACGGGCAGGTGGTCTTGCGCCATTCCGGATCGGCCTTGATCGGCGACTGCGTGCCGCCTGCCTTGGCGAACGTGTCCGCGACGTCTTCGGGCAGCACCACCGGCAGCTGGTCCTCGGGCACCGGCACCGCACCGCAGGCGGCGCAATGGATCATCGGGATCGGGCAGCCCCAGTAGCGCTGGCGGCTGACGCCCCAGTCGCGCAGGCGGAAATTGACGCGGCGCTTGCCGCGGCCGGCGCCTTCCAGTTTTTCCGCCAGGTAGTCGAAAGCCTGCACGTAACCCATGCCGTCGAGTTCGCCGGAATTGACGACCATCAGGTCGGGACGCGTCTTGTCCGCGTACCAGTCCTTCCAGGTCGCCGCGTCGTAGGCCATGTCACCCTGCAGGTGCGGCGGCAACGGCGTGCGCAGCGCGATCACCTGCCGGATCGGCAACGAATACTTGTGCGCGAACTCGAAGTCGCGCTGGTCATGGCCCGGCACCGCCATCACCGCGCCGGTGCCGTAGTTCATCAGCACGAAGTTGGCCACCCACACCGGCACGCGATCCCCGCTGACCGGATGGATCGCGAAGCGGCCGGTCGGCATGCCGCGCTTTTCCTGCGTCTCGAGCTCGGCTTCCGACACGCCGCCGGCGCGGCAGGCCTCGAGGAAGGCCGCGAGCGCAGGGTCGGCCGCGGCGGCCTCGCGCGCCAGCGGATGCTCGGCGGCGACCGCCACGTAGGTCACGCCCATCAGCGTGTCCGGCCGCGTGGTGAACACCGTGAGCGGCTCGCCACGCGCGCCCGTCGCGTCCTCGACCTCGAACAC